>Ga0118677_10003855_pt1 | contig 27896 bp, 30 predicted proteins | sample AliMusrvi5mmetaG_FD_86154 | JGI IMG/M metagenome (GOLD analysis project Ga0118677, IMG submission 86154) | reverse complement strand
TTGCTGTACTGTCTGCGACTCTCGTTACCTGTCTGTGTCATGTCTCATATCTCCTTTTGTTTGAAGATATGGCTTCTTACCCTGTCCACGAAAATATAGCAAGTTCAAAAACAGCAATAGCATTGATAGCGGTCTCAGCTATCCGCTTATCCGGACGCGCAATGCCAACCTTACTACCTCTCTATCCTACGGCTACAGGGGACTTATCGACACTAAATCTGACATTGACATTCGTGATAAAACACTCAATAACGCCATCCTGAGCGTAAATGGTGATCGCTACGACCAGCTTTTTGGCGGTGGGTATAGTAGCTATAATGCAAGCATCACCACAGGAAAACTTCACGAATCCGTTGCCGATATCAGCCTGACTGGTACCGAAGGCAACTACACTCGCTTCAACTACGGCCTTACCCGTCTCCAGCACCTTGCCGAACAGCTCAATTTCAATCTGTCAGTGATTGCCCAGTCGGCCCTTTGCAACCTTGATACCAGCGAAAAGTTTGTTCTTGGTGGACCCAACGGTGTGCGTGCCTATCCGGTTGGTGAAGCTTCCGGCGACGAAGGCCAGCTCATTAATGCTGACCTTCGATACACCCTTCCTTTTCCAGCGAAATGGGGCAACTTGCAGCTCAGCGGATTTTACGACGCAGGACACATCACAATCAACAAGAATCGCTATCCCGGCGACGTTTCAAGCGCAACCGGCAGCAACGACTACTGGCTTTTTGGTGCCGGAGCAGGCCTCAGCTATGGCAGCTCAGGACGTTTATCCCTTCGTGCCACCTGGGCCCATGTCGTCGGCGAGAATGCAGGACGAAGTACAGCTGGCAATAACTCGGATGGTCGAAGCGACCGAAACCAATTCTGGTTGCAGTCAATCTTCTCTTTCTGAACTCAAATTGTTTCTCTTTTGAACAGGCTTGTATCCACCAAGCTGTCAACGAGTTTGGCAGTCTCGGGGGAAAGCCCGGAAGGATTGATTTTGCTGATGACCTGAGCAAGGGTATAGATTTTACCTTCAAGCGGCAGAAATTTATTGACCACTACAACATTATCCTCTCTCAACCTGCACTCTCCACCCAAAAAGTTGCCTTTTTCAAAACGTAAGGTATAACCAAGCTCTTTTATGGTGCGTTCAAGCAGTGAAAGCTGTGCAGTTTTTTTCATGAACTGGTCTTTGCTGGAGCGTTTATCATGCCTGTGTCAAAAGGTATTTCAGTATCGGTGCTGCATGCAGCGACTGCATCATGCGGCCGTCAAGCACAATAGCGCGCAGCTCATCAATTGGGACAAGATGCACACTTATATCTTCAGTTGCATCAAGCTCCTGCTTACTGATCTCTTCAACCCCTTCAGCCAGAAAGCTGTACGTGATATTGTTCTGCAAAGCAGGGTTAGCACTCAGTTCCATCAGCGGCTTCCATGAGCCACCACCGAAACCGGTCTCCTCAAGCAGTTCGCGTTGCGCCGACTCAAGTACCGATTCTCCAGCCTTGTCGTGAACTCCCGCCGGAAGTTCATAAAAAACCTTGCCGATGCCGTGACGGTATTGACGTATCAGCACGACCTGCTTGCTTTTCGTAACAGCAAGCACATTGTTCCATGGCGGAAACTCCCAGATGTAATAATCGTCTATGACTCTGCCGTTCGGAAGCTGAACGCTATCTTGGCGCATGGTGAGCCAGGGCTTGTTATACAGATATTTCGTACCAAGGGTTATCCAGTAACCGGGTTCGTGTTCGATCGTCATGAATTATCCTCTCATTCTTGGGTCGAGGGCATCGCGGACACCGTCACCGATAAGGTTAAAGCACACAACAGTTGTCAGGATGGCAATGCCCGGAAACGTGGAAATCCACCAGTAGTTCAAAAGGCTGTCACGCCCCTCATTAATAATATTTCCCCAGCTCGGGGTAGGAGGCTGAACTCCTAAACCAAGAAAGGAGAGTCCTGCTTCAGTAAGGATAATGCTGCCGATCCTCAGCGTCGCAGCTATAATGACCGGAGTCAGAGTATTTGGTGCAAGGTGGCGAAAAATAATTCTTAAGTTCGACAGCCCGAGTGATTTTGCGGCAAGAATGAACTCCTGCTCCTTCAGCGAAAGCACCTGACTTCTGACAATTCTGGCCACACCCATCCACCCGGTAAAGGAGAGGGTGATGACAATCAGGTAAATAGAGTTGCCGAAAGTCGCAATAATAATAAGAATAAGAAAGAGAGCTGGAAAAGCGATCAGTACATCAACAATCCTCATCATGACAGCGTCAATCCAACCGCCGAAATATCCTGAAGATACCCCGATGATGGTACCGAGCGAGACAGAGATCAGAACAACAAGAAAGCCGATTGAGAGCGATATTTTTGAACCGTATATCACACGGCTGAGAATATCCCGGCCGTATTGGTCTGTACCGAATATAAAGGTGCGGGTAATCACAAAATCCGGTTCTCTGTCACCAGTCGCCCTTGTTGTTATTGTTCCGGTGCCGGCAAGTTCATCGATGGCGATTGTTTTTGTCCGAATGCCCTGACGGTACGTAACCATAGCACCATCAATTCTGTATTCGTCGACAAACCTTACCGAATTTGGTTCATTGCGCGTTTTCAGGCTCTGGAAATCGCTGATAAGGCTGTTAACAAGCTGTATCGTTGTTCCGCTGCCTGCCTGTAAAGGGATTATCAACGTTTTAGGCTGTTTGAGCACCAGTGCATGCAGTCGTGCGAATGGCGGCTGATATGCCGTTACTAGAAAGTCCTGTTGATCATAAGGACTGAACGGGGCTATAAACGGCGCAAGGAAAGCTGTAGAGTAAAGAATAAAAATGACAGCCGAGGCGTACAGTGCTACTGTCTGTCGCATGAACGCTCTGAAACTTATTTTTCCGAGGCTTAATTCTGTCTGTTCATATCCTTCTTTTGATGTCTTTTTTTTGAAAATTTTTCGACCGGCAAAGACAAGAGAGACAGGTACGGCAATCAGGTAGATGGCTCCTATCCAGAATTCAAGGATTTCAGAGGTGAAAATTTCCTTTAAAGCATCCGGTGCTCTGAAAAAAAGAGTTGCTGCCGTAAACATGGAACGAAAACTGATCAGTACAAGATCTGATTTGATGAACAGGATGAGTAAAAACGCCATGAAAGTGATCAAAAGAAAAACGATCGATCCTTTATGTTGTAATCGTTGTCCTGCATCGGGGCTTCGGTGTTGCAGTGAAAATGATGTGCCGTTCTCTTTTTTCAAGCTTGTATGGCTTTCGGTGAATGTGGGACAGGCTTCAGAATTTAAGGATAACCTATAAAAAAAGCTGCTTTTCCCTGAAGAAAAGCAGCTTTACAAAGTTCAAGAATCTGGGTCGAAAAAGCAGTTGAACAGTTCTCAGCTTGCAACAGCTGTTTCTGCAGTTGGTTCTGCTTCTTTTTTCGAGGCAAGAACAGTAATGACTGGAGTATCCGGATCATCCATAATCGTCAGCTCCTTATACGCATCCATCGGGAGTTCCTTGACATGGATGGAGTGTCCGATTTCCAGTGCTGTAACATCGACGATGAAATGATCAGGCATATCTTCCGGTTTGCCCTTGATCGTCAGCGCATGTTTGATAATCTGCAGTCTGCCGCCTTTCTCCACGCCGGCACTCTCGCCCGAAACAGCAACCGGTACTTCAAGCTCAATGATCTCATCAGCAGAAAAAAGCTGAAAGTCAGTATGAATAATTCTGTCGGTTACCGGGTGAAACTGAACATCCTTGATAAAAGAGCGCTTGATCTTTCCATCCGGGAACTGAAGATCAATAATATGAGACTCAGCTGAATGTACCAGCTTTCTCAATGCAAGTTCATTGACGCCAACCGAAACGGTTTCTTCGCCTTTATGATAGATAACAGCAGGCACAATACCGCTCTTGCGCAGTTTTTCGGCTGCTTTCTTTTTGATGACACGAGGTTCAACCCCTAATACAATAGTTTCCATGTGGTCTTCCTTTATCCCTTTAATCGCTTGTGTTTAGTGAAGGTTCGTAAGTTTTTCAATGATGTTCTTGCTGTCGAAAAGGCAGCTGACCGAATCATCTTCATAAATACGCTTGATTGCCTCACCGAAAAGGTTGCTTACAGTTACTGTTTCAATTTTCGGTGAATATGCATGATTCGTAATAACGGAATCGGTGACAATTAGTTTTTCAAGTATTGACGCATCAATTCTTTTGATGGCCGGTCCTGAAAGAATCGGGTGTGTTGCAGCCGCGTAGATTTTAAGTCCCCCCGCTTCACGGATAGCTTTTGCAGCGTTGACAAGGGTTCCGGCAGTGTCAATCATGTCATCAACCAATAGAACATTTTTTCCATCGACATCACCGATAATATTCATGACTTCCGCAACGTTTGCAGCCGGCCGTCGTTTGTCGACAATAACCAGATCAGTGCCAAGTTCTTCGGCAAATTTTCTGGCAAGCTTCACTCCGCCCACATCAGGAGATGCAACAACAAGGTTGTCACGAAATTCTCTATGACGGATATGGTCTATAAGGATAACACTCGAATACAGATGATCAAACGGGATATCAAAAAATCCCTGAATCTGAGGTGCATGCAGATCCATTGTTAAAATCCGGTTAGCTCCAGCTTCAGTAAGCAGGTTGGCTACAAGTTTTGCTGTAATGGCAACGCGTGGCCGGTCCTTTCTGTCCTGTCTTGCATAGCCGTAATAGGGAATAACGGCGGTAATCCTTGCAGCAGAAGACCTTCTTGCTGCATCAATCATAATCAGCAGCTCTAAAAGGTTATCACCGGGGGGATTGGTGGATTGTATAATGAAGAGATCCGAACCACGGATCGATTCAAAATAATTGACCGAAATTTCTCCGTCCGAAAAGTTTTCAACCTTTGCATTACCAAGAGACATGTCGAGGTACTCGGCAATTTTTTCAGCAAGAGCTGGGTTACTGCGTCCTGCGAAAATTTTAATGGGTTTTGCCATCATGTCCTGCATATTCAGATGAAAGGGATTATATTACGGCAGTCGCTCTACTCTCCGGAACATCCTTAACTGTTTTTCCGGAGACGAATTAATAATTATGAGAACTCAAATATAATTAAAAAGGCCGAAAAATTAACTATTTTTTTGCTCTTTCTCAAGCACAGATATCTCTAATAAAATATGACAATTCAGGAGATCAGGGACTATCTCAGCCGGTTTGTCGGTGCCGTTGAACTTGCAGGAAACGCGGATGAATTGATTTCCGGACCCGCTAAAATCGAATCCGCACAAAAAGGGCAGGTCAGCTTTATAGCCAACGAAAAGTATACCCGATATCTTGACACTACAGCAGCATCACTTGTTATCGTTCACAAGTCGGTTAACGTCGATGAGTTCAGCCATCATACCTCGTTTCTCAAGGTTGGCGACCCTTATACTGCATTTGTCTTTCTCCTGCAGAAATTTGCCACACCCAGAACAATAGCGTTGAAGGGTATTGCCAGAACAGCAGTTATAGGTGAAGGTGTTTCCATCGGTGAAGGTGTCTCAATCGGCGATCATGTTGTGATTGGTGACCGATGTACTATTGGCAGCAATGCAGTGATTGGCCCGCATACTGTCCTTTTTCACGACATCTTCATCGGAGACGACGCTGTTTTATTTCCCAACGTGACCATTTACGACGGCACTCTTATTGGTAAAAGGGTGGTTATTCATTCAGGAAGCGTTATCGGAGCGGATGGTTTCGGATTTGCTCCTCAAAGTGACGGATCTTATGTAAAGATTCCCCAGATGGGTATTGTGGAAATTGGTGACGATGTTGAAATCGGAGCAAATGCCACAATAGACAGGGCCACCATGGGAAGCACCGTCATAGGCCGAGGCGCCAAAATCGACAACCTTGTTCAAATCGCCCACAACTGCCGGATCGGTGAAGATACCGTCATTGCCGCCCAGGCCGGCATCTCCGGAAGCGTAACATTAGGAAAGCAATGTATGGTCGGTGGACAGGCAGGCTTTGCAGGCCACCTCGAACTTGCCGACCGCATACAGGTTGCCGCACAGGCGGGCATTTCAAAATCCTTTCTTGAACCCGGCATCGCCCTCCGCGGATACCCCGCCCAACCGATGCGTGAACAGCTGAAGCATGAAGCCATGCTCCGCAACCTTGGTGCCATGAAAGAAAAGCTGAATCTGCTCGAAACTGAACTGAAACAACTCAAAAATTCATAGTACTCCCCAGCGCCCTTCGGGGCGCAACTGTTTTTGCCGGTACGAACCAGTCACAACCTCAAAATGATGAATGCGTACAAAGTAGGACAGCTTTTTCCCCATGAAGAATACTGTACAGGCCGGGAAATGAATGTGGCGATCCCGACAGAAGGATTTTTCCATATCCTGATGTCACTCAAAAAGATTTCGCGCAAAGAAAAGAAACTCTTTACAGCCGGCACAATCACCGCATCACTCTTTGAACAACGAGATATTCCCTTTCTCGTCATCGATTTCGGAGAAGGATTCAGTATTGATATCTCCTTTGATATATCAAAATTTGATGATGAAACCCGCAGAATCTGGTTGGCGTCAGAAACAAATGCAATTGCCATTTTTCTTGTAGAGGCAACAACAGGGATACTGGAAGGCATCCGACTCATTGGCGTAGGGTTTGCCCCTCAGCTGCGCGAAATCTGTGCACGGCAAAAAGGCCAGACAGGTATTGAACAACGTGTCCGCCTCATTCATTCAGCGTTTACAACTAAAGACATGATCCGGTATGCTATCGGCAAAACAGTCTTCAAACAGCACCCTCAGCCGGATCGTTTGCTTCTTGCGTTATCGGGCTGCATCTCCCTTTCTACACCACTGTACCCCCAGCTTCCCCTCGACCTGAGCCAGGAGCTGACGAAGAAAATGATTTTCTCGTCTGAGGAATGCTTGCCTATATTACCTGCAAGCCGAGATAACCGAGATCATCTGCCATGTTTGCCCTTGTCGACTGCAATAATTTTTATGCATCATGCGAGCGCGCTTTTAATCCCTCCTTGCGCCTGTGTCCGGTTATTGTGCTTTCGAACAACGACGGCTGCATCATCGCCCGCTCGGAAGAAGCCAAAGCACTCGGTATACAGATGGGCACGCCGGAATTCAAGTGCCGCCCACTCCTCAGGCGGCATGGTGTCGCAGTCTTCTCCTCGAACTATGCCCTTTACGGCGATATGTCCGCAAGAGTAATGACAACGCTGGCTGCACTTGCCCCTGAAATCGAAGTCTATTCCATTGATGAAGCGTTTCTCGATATGTCGAGCTTCACTCGCTTTAACTTGACGGACTATGCTCAAAAAATACGCCGAACCGTCCGCCTGCATACCGGCATTCCGGTCAGCGTCGGCATTGCATCAACAAAAACGCTTGCCAAAATTGCCAACCGGCTGGCAAAACAGAATCCGCACTATCAGGGCGTCTGCGTGCTCGCAACCGCTGCAGAGATCCAGGCCGCACTTCTGCGCACCAAGGTCGATGATATCTGGGGCATCGGGCGGCAGTGGAGCAAGCTGCTGCAGACAAAGCGGATTGTGACCGCCGCTGACTTTGCCGCCGCACCTGCCTCTTGGATACGCAAGCATCTGCACATCGTCGGCGCAAGAATCCAGGCGGAGCTGCTGGGCAAATCCTGTCTGCCGATGGAACTGGTGCGGCCCGCAAAGCAGAGCATCTGCACCTCGCGCTCCTTTGGCCGCAACGTCACCACGCTTGCAGAGCTGCAGCTGGCAGTTGCAACATTCGCAAGCAAATGCGCTGTAAAGCTGCGAAAAGAGGATTCGCTTGCTTCATTGCTGACGGTCTTCATTGCCACCAGCCCGTTCGATGAATCAGGCAGCCGCTACTGGGGAACCCGAACGGCAGCCCTGCAGCATCCGACGCAGGATTCCATAGCGATTCTGAAGGCAGCGGAAACGATGCTTGACGGGATATTTCGGGATGGAAAAGTGTATAAAAAGGCGGGGGTTATTGTCAGCGGTATCGAGCCAGAAGAGTCATTCAGCACAACGCTTTCACTCTTTGCTGAAGAAGCGTCGGCGGCAGATGAGCGCGATCGCAGGATTATGAGGGTCATGGATGACATTAACCTGCGGTATGGTCGCGGAGCTGTCCGACTGGCTTCGGAGAACTCCGAAAGCTGGAAGCCCAATCAGGAGCGGCTTTCACCCCGATATACCAGCCGGTGGAGCGATATTATTGAGGTCAAGGTGTAAAGCATTCGCCCCTTCAACGGTGATGATGCATCGGTGGTTTCATCAATCTCTGCGTTTTTAACTATCCGGGGGTGCTATGCATAGAAAGTTTGGCAAGTCCAGTGATCAGCTCAACGGTTGAACGGGCACTGGTAAGTGCAAACCGGTTATGTTGACAAAAAGACAGGGAGAGAGTTGATATGTAACCAAACTCTCTCCCTGTCTTTGTCCATTAATTAACAAATTCAATGAATAAGGTTTATACCTGTTTCATGGCTGATGTTGTTATTGACAACCCTGAATGCCGGTATCTTCTATGCCAATGGCGACGGTTATAGTGGTGATGTCTTCGTCCTCCTAAACGAATGTTCACTCCTACACCAGCCTGGGCATCGTCCATGGGAGTGCTCAAAAGCATCCCGAAAACTCCTAAAACTATCAGTATGGTTTTTTTCATCATTTCTCTTGCTCCTGTTATGAAACGTTCTTTTTATCATCTGTTTACGGAAACACCCGTTTGGGCAGCTCCGGTATTGCTGACAATGTTTATCCCGCTTTTTGCGTTTGTTGGGGTGTTTTTTCCTTGTACATCACCATGAACTGAAGCTGAACAACCCGCAAGTGCTATAAGCAATGCAAGTAGTAACGAATGAATTTTCATAAAAGCCTCCTTGTTTTTTTGTTTCTGTTATCAGAATGCACTCTTAAAGTCCGAATCTCAGGCCAACCAAAACACTGTTGCTTGCAAGGCGACTCTGGTAGCCATCATTCAACGTGAATTCCGCCGTTGAGAAATAGCGATATCGGGCATCAAGCTTTACTCCGGAAGTGATAGGAATCGCTAAACCGGCGCCAAGCTGGTAAGCAAAAACACTGTCATGTTCTGACCATCCGTGTCCGTTAGGAGTGTTTTGAAAAGCGACATCCTCAAATTGAACCCTCGCAGCGCCTACACCTGCCGTAAGATAGGGCTGTACGCCTCCGCCGGTATAGATGTCATAGTAGCCGTTAGCTAAAACAGACCACACTTCGATATTCCCGCGGTAATTAGAGGTGCCATACGAACTATACACATTGTCGACACCATTTTTCTGATAGCCCAGCTCACCTTCAAAACGGTAGCAATTCTCCCTCATCCCAATTGCTCCAAGCGCAGTAATGCCGTTATTCATTCCAAATTTTAAAGCACCATCCTTGGTGTCGTTCATCCAGGAACTACCGACATTCCCGCTGATATAGGTCTGTCCGGCTGATGCAGGAGCCGCGCAGAATCCCGTTACCAAAGCTGCAGCAAGGAGTGAATAAATCTTTTTCATTGTTGTTTCATTGTTTTTCGTTCATAAAAGCTAAAAGACTCATATACAACATATATAATATAGCTATATTTGGGCTAAGATTCTTAGTAATAATGCAAATAATTACGATTTCAAGCAATTATTTTGGAATTTATTATACACAATTTATGTATTATTAAGATGTGAAGTATGAAGTGTGTGATGAATGCCAGCGAAATTTATTGATATGGATATGAGCATCGAATAGAGAGACGGTATGAACATCGGTCATCGGCAAATGCAAAAACTAAAAACGAGGTGAAAAATGAAACTGCTTAAACCGTCATCGGTATTAAGGACATTGTTTGTTCCGGGAATGATCTTTCTGGGTGCCTGCTGTCATGAACAGCCTGTTGTTGTAGCTCCTCCGCCACCTCCGCCGCCGCGTGCCGAAATTATTCTGCCTGGTCTCGGTGATGTGTTTTTCGATTTTGATAAATCAGAGCTTCGTTCGGATGCAGTTGCACAATTGAAAACCAATGCCAACTGGATACAGGCAAGTGGAGGAAGGAAAGTTGTTGTTGAAGGACATTGTGACGAGAGAGGTACCAATGAGTATAATCTGGCACTTGGAGAGCGTCGTGCAAACAGTGCAAAAGATTACATCGTCAATCTTGGTGTTGAACCTGCCCGACTGAAGACGGTAAGCTATGGTGAAGAGAAGCCATTTGCAGAAGGTCACAACGAAGATGCCTGGGCTCAGAACAGAAGGGCTCACTTTGTTGCAGATTAACCTCTGAATGAGTCGTTAAATAATGCCGAATAGTGTTGTGTGTGTTTTGTTCTTTCGTTGTGAATGGTGTGTGTGGGTGGTTTCAAGGCTGACTCTGTTTCAGAAGAGCAGCGTTGAAACCATTTTTATTTTCATGCGCATGCGGCAAACTTTTTCACCCACGCGACATACAGGTTCATCCAGTTCTGGAGGAATGATTTGCTATTTTCGCCGATGTTGCCGGTTTCATCAAACAACCCGTCCTTAAACTGGATAAATGCTTCAGGTTGAGCCAGTGTTGGTACATCAAGACATGCAAGAATGTTACGCAAATGCTGTTGTGCCAAAGCGGTGCCGATGACCCCGGTCGAAACACCTGCAATACCAGCAGGCTTGCCTTCCCATGAATTCTGGCCACGTGGACGCGAACCATGGTCGATAGCATTCTTGAGCACACCGGGTATAGAGCGGTTGTATTCCGGTGTGACAAACAGAAGGCCTCGGGCCGACATAATTTCATGTTTAAATCGCTTGACGGATTCGGCTTGGTTGTCATCATCATCCTGGTTATAAAGCGGCAGGTCACCAATATGCAACTGCTTGAATGATAACTCCGGATGTTCCAGCATGCCAAGGGCAGTTGCAAACTTGCGGTTTAATGATTCCTTGCGCAGGCTTCCAGCAATCACAGCTATCTGGTATATACTCATTACGCTCTCCTGTATAAAGATGAAAAAAAATCCGCTGATCCAGATCATTGCTAATGAAGCTGTCATTAGTTAATCATCGAATCACATATCTTCCTCCGGATCAGCGGAAAGGGTTGTCACACCGCACTCATGTAGCGGCGGGATACGGTATAGTTATTGAACAGATGCGATGGCAGCAGATTGTAATAAAGCTGTTCATAATTATCGACCATACACTCTCTGGAAAAACGCTTTTCAAACTCCTTGCGACAGGTTTTTCTCGATAACAAGTCCACATTTCGAATAGCTTCGATAAAATCAAGACGAGTGTTACAGATAAACCCTGTCTTGCCATGGGTAATCACTTCGGGGGCTGAACCGCATCCCCGAACAATCACAGGCGTTCCACAGGCAAGAGCCTCAATCATCACCAGCCCGAAAGGTTCCGGCCAGTCTATAGTATTGAGCAGGGCTTTAGCATTTTTCAGCAACTCCACCTTCCGGGTGTCATTAACTTCACCGACATAGTCAATAAGCGGATGATCAAGCAGTGGTCTTATTTTTTTTTCAAAATAGCCTTTATCGGTCGGATCAATTTTTGCGGCAATTTTCAAAGGTACGTTGCATGCCCTGGCCAGCCTGATTGCATCTTCAGGCTTTTTCTCTTCTGAAAAACGCCCCAGATAGAGAAAATAATCACCGGGTTTATCGTTAAATTCAAAGCAGGATTCGGGATAACCGTGATAAATGGTTTTCACCCAGTTGATCTCCTCGACAGGACGTCTCTGTGAATCACTGATGGAGACATAGGCCATATCAGGGTAAGATCTCAGCATTGCAGCACTGTCGCCGAGATCAAGCCTGCCGTGCATGGTTAGAACCGTAGGTATCTGTGCTTTATAGGCATAGGGCAACGTCTGGTACTCGAGATGCGAATGAATGATGTCAAATTCATGGGCCATTTTCTCATAAACCCGACTTAACATCATCATGTTCACCATTATTGGCGTATGAGACTTTTTTCCAAGGCGTAGGCTTTCTCTTATCGGAGCAACCAGCCGTGCAGTTGTCAAAGAATCTCCCGAAGCAAACAGGGTGACATCATGCCCCTTCTCGACCAGTCCCTCAGTCAAATGGTAGACCACGCGTTCTGTTCCTCCGTATTTTTTTGGCGGCACCCGTTCCACTAATGGTGCAATCTGGGCAATGCGTAGTTTTTTCATGATACTTCTCTCCTTCGGTAACAACCGGTATTCAAAAAAAGGTACTCGAAACGGGCATCATGGACCAGCGATTTACGCCCCTCTGATAACCATGCTCTTATGGTCATCAGAGGTTTGCCGAGTATTCTGGATATGGCGCGGTGTTTGAGTCCTGAAATCGCTGACAGCAAGACTGATAATCTTATATCTGCGTCCTGTTTAAAGAGTGACATCCCGGGAGTTTCCTTTGAAAAACAAGGCGTTTCAGGGAGACTGTTTGCGTCATCCTCATCAATACTGTCTAAATAACAGGTTCTGAAAGTTGTAAATACCTCTGTTTCAGAACTTTCATTATCAACATTCATATAGGTTTTGTTTACCAGTTCAGTTGCTGTTGTTTCAGAACCGGTCAGCCAATGGGCAAGGCTGTAAATATCATCCATTAAATCCAGCGGTGTTCTTTTTGCCTTGATCATAGAATCTCCTTGAATATGATTACGTAGATCATGAACCTATTCATATATGCATACAAACGGATTCGTGGTTTGTTTCTTGCTGCGAACTCGTTTGAACGCCATTTTCAGTCGGCTTCAATCTTTAAACTTGTCAGCGATATCCTTAATAGCTGCGCTAAGAGAACGTAAAGCATTTTCAACACCATCTTTAAGTTTCTCCCAAACCTCTTCGCTGGCTTCACCCAGCTCTTTCAGCAACTTCTTCGCATCATCAACCGCTTTTTCAAGATGATCAACCTGCTTGGCATAGGTTACACTGGTGTCTGCTTTAATCCCCTTGACTTTAGCTTTGAATTCAGCTAACCGGGCCTGAGCCAACTCCAGTTCGGCTTCCGCTTTCTTTTTGTAGGCATCTTTTAAACTCATAACAAATCTCATTTAATGATTAATTGGAAAGAATCTTATCTGTTACGGTTTTCATCACTGCGCTGCTGATCCAGGAGTCTCTTGTTGTTATCATCGGTGCGCTGCTGGTCCAGTTTCCTCTTGTTGTTTTCGTCACTGCGCCGCTGATCGAGGTTCCTCTTGTTGTTCTCGTCACTGCGCTGCTGATCGAGGTTTCTCTTGTTATTTTCATCACTGCGCTGCTGATTCAGGTTTCTCCTGTTGTCTTCATCGGTGCGCTGCTGATCCACTCTTCTTCTGCCTTCGTTGTTGCGGTACTCCGTATCCCGGTACCTTCTGATATCTTCCAGACGATGTCTTCTTATTTTCGATGGAAGCTGACTCGATCTGACGCTGATCCATGGCCCGCGATAATCAGAAGAGCGGTACCATGAGCCGTTCTGGTTCAGGTAGTACAAATTGCCGTAGTAGACAATGTCATAAGGGCTTCCTACGGATACAGAAAAGCCGAGATTTCTGAGTTCTACAAAATCAGGGCGCCTGTCAATAACAAACGACGGCCGGCTCCCGATTCTCACATTCAATGCTGCCTTTGCATCAGTGGTGGGACTGCCGAGCAGCATTCCTGTGATTCCCGCAGCAATCCAAATAGTTTTTTTCATCATTACATTCTCCTGTTACTGTGTTTATAAGTCAATATCTCATTAATCCGTAAGCAGTTGGGAAACAGAGAGCACTGCCGGAGACTCTTTTTTACATATGTTAAATCCGTCGTCCTTGAATAACGCGAATCAGAATAACCACAATTGCGATAACCAGAAGTCCATGAATAAGCCCCCCCATTGTGTACGAGGTGACAAGGCCTAAAAGCCAGAGGACAAGCAGAATAACCACGATAGTTTCAAGCATTTCTCTCTCCTTTTGATTACGAATTCATGATGTGGAATTCAATAGACAAACTTCCATCAAATCCTCCTTTTATATATCTATAATATATATAAATAATTCATAGTAGTGCTACTGTTCACAAAATAAATGCTTTATTAGTGATTTTTGTTTACAGTTTATATAATAAAAATATATTTGTTTAGTTGTGGTAACAGCAATTACACTGCTTTATACGTCCTGTTTTGTGTTGGAAAATAAAATAGTTGCAGAGCCGAAAGATTTCTTGAAAGGATATTCGATGGTTCGGCGTAGTAGTAGATAGGAGGAAGGATAATCCTGCTTCCAATCAACTAAACAACTAAAATCGATACTTATGAAAAAGAACCTGATCGCAGGGATGATTGTTTCTCTTGCAATGACCGGAATTTTTGGTGGTATTTCTTTCGCCGCTGACAAACCTGCAGAACATAAAACTGAAGCCAGAGCAGAAAAAAGAGCCGAGATTAAATCTGAAATCAAAGCTGAAGCAAAAGCTGACAGGCAGGAACACAAAAGAGCAATCAAAAGAGCTAAGAGAGCCAGAAAAGAACACAGAAGAGCACATAGAAGATCTCATCACGTAAGAGCTGAAGCAAGAGAGAGAGCGTCGAAGTAAGCTTTTAACTTCAGAATACAGTGATTGATGGATGACATAAAAAGCCTCTTCGCAAGAAGTGGCTTTTTATATATGTGATTAAAACTGATCAGTTACTGCAGTGTACTGTTCAAATGCCAGTTATAGGGAAGGTAGCGGATGCGCAAGGAGGTAAGATTTTTTTCAATCCATTCTTTATTATCTTTCGTTAGATAGGGTAGCAGAGAATGCACTGTTTCGCGTTTGCTGCTTCCAAAATCTTCCTGGTACCAATCAAAGATAGAGGATATCCAGAGTGTAGTGCTTTGGCGGTCTATCTCGATTCCTTTCCGGTTGATAAAGCTTCTCGCTGCAGTATCAAGCTGTCGGTCAATGATAGCTGCATCGTAGAATTCAACTGGAGGGCAGGATGAGGCTGCGCAAACCAGTGCAAAATGGATACGGAAGTCGAATGAGCTGACGATGAAATGCCTGCGTTGATCGGAGTTGGAAAAAGGTTTGAAAGGGAAGAGTGGATGTGGGCGGTTTCGCCGGAGAATACCATGTTCAATGTCATCGGGAGTAAAAAAGAAGCCGCCGATATTGTAACCTATCCTGCCGAAAAAATTGATGATGTCAAGTACCGAACCGCGAATGTCGAACTCAATAACGCCGTGAATGATAAGAATATTATAGATGTTTATCCAGAAAGCTTTTTTCTCATCATCAGTTTGAAGTGTTTCAGGATTGAAGTTGTTCAGCGACTCCGCAAGCTTAAGGTATTTACTGAACCCTTCAGATTGTTTCATTGCCTCGTAATTGACCAATCCGGCCTCTATATTAAAAAATCCTCCCTGCAGAAGGCTCAGTGTTTTCTTTAAATCGGCGCCGATTGTTTTTGTTGTTGCCGGGTGGATGTTCTGGCTTTTATTCAGCGTTGTCTGGAACGGGATAAGATTTCGCAGCCAAGCAGTGAACGATGGCTCCTTTTCTGTTTTGGACGATAGGCTGTGTGCCCCTATAATGGCTGAAACCGCATTGATATAGCCGATATGACTGAAAGCCTGTGGAAAATTTCCCAGCATCTCGCAGGTCGCGCTGTTATACTCTTCGGAAAAGAGCCCGAGATGATTCGATGCGGTGAGCGTCTTTGTAAGGAGATCAAGGGCCTCATCAGTTTTTCCGGAAAGTGCCAGGCACTCCACCAGCCAGAAATTACAAAGCACAAATCCCCCCTCCTCTCCCTGAAGTCCATCATCAGACCTGTAGCGAAGAAGAAATCCACGATCCATCAACTGTTTTTTGCATGCATCTATTGTACCCTGCATCCTTGCATCGTCTACAGGAAGAAATCCGTTAAGTGGCAGCAGCAGAAGGCTTGCATCAAGCTCGCTTGACCCGTATTTCTGGACAAAACTGTTAAGTTTATGATCAAAACCTTTGACAAGGATATCCTCTTTAATCCGGTTGCGTTCCTTCATCCAGATATCAAGAGGAGCGTCAAAACCGTAACGGCGTGCAATGGTGATTCCTCTGTCCAAAGCAACCCAGCACATGACTTTTGAGTAAACAAAATGATGCGGTCCGTTGCGCACCTCCCAGATGCCGTCATCGGGTTTTTGCCAGTTCTCCATAGCGAGACCGCAAATCTCCCTGAAAAAAGGCCAGAGCTCCTCATCAATTTTTCCCGCGTAATTCGACAGTCTAAGGGCAGAGTCCATGACTTCACCATAGACGTCCCACTGGTTCTGCTGGTGCGCATCATTGCCTGTTCTGACCGGACGTGAATTGAGATATCCTTTCAGATGATGGAGTTCCACCTCTTTGAGCCTATCGTTACCCTGCAGGGTATACATGATCTGGAGGTTATGGCTTCCGTATTTGCGGTAAGTGGCATTAAGCCAGCGCATGTAGGCATCAGCTTCAATGACGTGGCCGAGCGCAAAGAGAGCTTTCAGGGTAAAAGCAGCATCTCTCAGCCAGCTGAAACGGTAATCCCAGTTTCTTTCACCGCCCAAAGTTTCCGGGAGGGATGTCGTTGGTGCAGCAGCAATCGCACCGGTCGGCTGAAAGGTGAGAAGTTTCAACAACAGAAGAGAGCGGTTGATCATCGAAGTGAACTCTCCGAGGAATGCGCATCGCTCACCGACGCAGTGATGAACCCACTCATGCCAGAACGTTCTGTTTTCTTCATACGTACAAGGCAAATGATCAGCAGTTTCCAGGCATCCGTACATAAAATCAATATGTGCTTCCTCAAGAGCCTCGAGTGTTAAGGCGAGCGTGAGTTGACCATTCTCACTACTGAGCGTTTTCATTGTCCGGCAGTCAACAGCAAGCGTCAGAATTTCCTGGTTGTATCTGATGATAAACCGATTTCCTGTTTCTTCTGTCAGAGAGGGAACAACCCTTGCATAATCAGGTCTTGGTATCAGTGTCAGAGTAAAAGGCATACTGCCCCGTATGACCTTTAGGCAGCGATGGATGTAATGTTTTTGCTTCCTGCCTGTTCGTGAGTTTTCCACAGGCATGAAATCATAAAGCACTGCTTCAGCGTGTTCTGTTGTGAATCTGCAGGAAAGGATGTTGGTGTTGGTGATATATTCCTGGTCGGAAGTGAACGGGACCGATGGTTGCAGACTGAAAAAGCCCCCCTTTTCATCATCAAGCAGCGCAGCAAAGATAGTCGGAGAGTCAAGCCAGGGAAGGGAGCAGTAATCGATAGAACCATCTTTCGAAACAAGTGCAGCTGAATGGAGATTCCCGATAAGTCCGTAATCGGCAATGCGTCTGTACATTTCGGAATTCCTGTTTTGTCAAGTTCCCGTCATTGTTCCTCTCTAAGCTTCAAAAGAGGCTTACGAGAGATTTCTTGGAACCTGTGATGAGTGATGGTGAAGAATTGGTTTCGGCAATGAGATATCCACCATAAATGAAAATCGGGAAGGAAAGGAGAGAAGTACCTGGTCAACCTCAAATTCAAAGGAATAAATTCCACTCAGTGTATGTACGGTATCGCTCAGCGACTGTTTTCTGAGGGCTTTGTTGTGCAGCCGCACTCCGAGACCATCTCTTGAAGCAAGCTGACTGAAGTAATGTCTGACACCTTCCGGAGCTGTGACGGTATGGGGCGAAAATGTAGGGACAAGCACAGCCGATTCATGATAAAGTTCCGCTATGTCATCAGGCTTACCGCTGCAGACACGTGAAACCCACTGAAACAGAACCTCTTCAGCATTTTTGAAATACATCATTGTACGCAGTTTTTATTTTTCTGAGAGTTGTCTGACAGCATAATAAATAATGCTGGTTCAGCTCATACGGCCCGCAAATGTAAGCATTTTTTGTGATGGAGAAGAAACAAAAAATAAGCCTCCAGTTACTCTCATTTTTCGAGATCGCTGTTCAATTCTTTCCAGAGGTTACGGTAGGCTTTAGCCGCAGGGGAGTTTGGCAGGACGGCGTTGAGCGGCGCCCGATAGATACCCATTTTTTCAACCTCAGAATTGTAGGGGATAGTCTGTGAGAGAAACCTCGGTGAATTGCGGAATTCACTGATGATATCCCGATGCAATTTTTTTCTTTTTTCGACCATGGTAAAAAATGCCCGGATTTTAGAGCTGTCAAGGTTATTTTCATCAAAAAAATTTATGAGCTGAACGTAGGTACGCATTGAAAGCGTCGTAGGAATCATCGGCACCAGGATAATATCGGCAGCGGCAAACACGCATTCAGAGAGCAGGGTAAGGTTAGGTGGGCAGTCGAAAAAAACAAACCGGTAATCTTCGCTTAGCTCTTCGAGGTTTTTCTTGAGTTTTTTTCTTGGTTTTTTTTCTTCAGAAAGCTCGATATCAAGGTTCCTGTACGAAAAGTCAGAGGGAAGCAGGTCAAGGTATTCATAATCGGTTGCCTTGATATTGTTATGGATTTTTTTATTTCCTTTAAGAAATTTATCACTGTTGAACTTTTTTGAGGCTGTAATTCTGAAATAGAATGAACTTGCTCCCTGTGGATCAAGATCGCAGATCAGGGTTTGCTGGGAGAGCAGTGCTGAGAGATAAGAGAGATTCACTGCGGCGGCTGTTTTGCCTACCCCTCCTTTGATACTGTAGAGCGCTATCGTTTTCATGATGACGAAGAGTCTGATAAAAGATTGTCAAATTTCTGTGCAGTATCATCATTATCAAACTTCCTGAAAGTTTTGTGAAATTTATGACGTGCTTCTTCCTGTTTATGGAACAGAGTTGTCATCAGGCCGCCCATTGATGCGGAATATAACAGGTCTTCTTTATGCACACTCTTTGAAGCAAGGTGGTCGTGAAGAAACTGAAGCTGAACAGCAAAATCGATAAAGTCACCGAGATTTTCCTGCAGTTCCTTCATCTGCCTGATAACAGGAGCAATGGTTTTATGAGGAAAAATGGATGAAAAAAATTCCAGCAGATATCTGAGTTTCTTGCAGTCGATACGCAGTGCATGAAGCTCCGCATCAGTAGTTTCCGAGCTGATTTGACGGCCATGGCGGATAACTTTTTTCCAGGCTTTCTTTATTGTGTTTGCCGCAACGGTTCTGGTGGAGAGAGATGCGTTCGGAGCCTTCTCAGAATCTGGAAAAGAGTCGCGATGTACAAATTTATTCCACTTATGGAGAAAAGATTGATAATCGCCGGACGCAAGATAACGGCAGAACTGTTTGTGAAGTTTCTTGCGGGAAACTGCAAGATCGCCGAAAAAAAGTGTTAGCTGAGGCTGGAGAAATGGCGGGAGATAGTGGAAATAGGTCTCCTGTTGTAAAAGATAGACATCGCTGTCCCGTAACTGGTTTGTCTGTTTTCCAAACTCTTTAAATGCATTGAGGTAAAACGCGGTTTCTTTTGGATCAAAAACCCCTTTAAGCTGCTTGAGTATCGACCGGGTTCGGCGAATGGCTACCCGATAGTCGTGCAGAAACTCGGTATCGATGTTATTGATGATGCCATATTCATTCTTTTGCAGGATCGAGAGCGTACATTGGAGCAGGCGTTGGGTGCTTTCATAAATGGGGGCATCCGCATCAAGAGAGAGAAGAATTTTTGAGGAGTAGCCTTGAACATTGTGTCCGGACGCGGTCATGATCAACAGAAAAAGCTCCTTGAAATCGAGAGTATGCCTGAATGAGTTATGACGAACCGCCTTCTCTATTTCTTCCTGATATCCCCGTAATGGTATCAGAGAAAAAAGAGATGCGAATGGCTCCCCACTTTTATTGTCGGCAAGGCGGAATGATGTCGCAGTCAGAACGCCGATGGTTTTTTTGTTGTCGTCGAAGATGTGGTATGTACGAATGAAAGTATCGATGGAACAGATCCTGATGAAAGCTCTTATATCGCTGTACGCAGAGAGAATATCTTTCAGTGTTCCTGATGGGAGGTCAACGGGGGAAAAAGACAAGAGATTACGGTTGAATAAGGCAGAGGCTGTTTCTTGGCCGGTATGAAGGTCTATAAGAGAGAGTGAAGCCTTTTTTTTTATGATAGCTACCTTTTTTTCGTATGCATTCCATTCAAACGTATCGTAAAAATCAAGTTGCTCTCTTGTTGATGAAAGTGCATTGAGTTGCCATCCCGGAAGAAGCACTTTCTGTAATACCAGTTCGGAGTCCTCTGATGGTGTTACTGTAAAATATTTTGTTTTCGTCGTGTACATGCTTTATCTGCCTGAATCGAAGATACTTTCATCGAACTGCCGTGCTGGAGGTAGTGGATGGCATCATCGCAGTTTCCCCTTGATAATAGTATAGTGTTATTATAAACATTTTTTGTTAAGAGGGTAGATTTGCTTTACTCTGGACATCTCTTTTTCTTTTCTTTAACTGTTTTGTAACAATACATTTTCGCTTATTGATGTATCTTTTACAGAATAGACCAAATCGAGGCAGGCAGGGTGATGACTTTTTTTACCGCTTCCGGAAGACAGCGTACAAGGACGGGTAGAATCGACCATGAAATGGGTATATTCGCCATTGTTATGCCCCTTGTAGCGAGCTCTGTTGATAATGGACTGTTTTTGCGGCCATGGTAGAAAAGAATAGTAAGCAACACCTGCCTTATTTCTGGGATATCGCCGCCTTTGCTCTTGTCATGGGCTTGATCACTCTTTTAGCGTGGGGGAGTCGTCAAATGGCGGTACCCTATATTCCCGGCGAGCAGATACCGCTTTCTCTCGATCCAGTGCATCTTCCTATGTATGCTCTGCGCACCGTGCTCAGAATGGTTGCTGCGCTCATTGCCTCGTTCGCCTTTACTTTTACCTATGCGACAGTAGCTGCAAAAAGTCGTCGTGCCGAAAGCATTCTCGTGCCGCTGCTCGACATTCTCCAGTCAGTACCGATCCTTGGCTTTCTTTCTATTACCGTTACCGGTTTTATAGCCCTCTTCCCGGGCAATCTGCTCGGTGTTGAAATGGCCGCCATCTTTGCCATCTTCACCTCCCAGGCATGGAATATGGCCTTCAGTTTTTACCAGTCGTTGAAAACTGTTCCCAAAGAACTTCAGGAAGCATCAGACCTCTTTGGCCTCTCATCCTGGCAGAAGTTCTGGAAACTTGAGGCTCCATTCGCCACGCCGAACCTGATCTGGAATACCATGATGTCTGTTTCAGGCGGCTGGTTTTTTGTCGTGGCCTCTGAAGCAATCACCGTCGGCAAGACTGCTGTGACGCTTCCCGGTATTGGATCCTATGTGGCACAGGCTATCCAGAGTAAAAACCTTTCTGCAATTGGCTTTGCCCTGCTGACAATGCTGATTGTCATTCTTGTATACGATCAACTTCTCTTTCGTCCGCTGGTGGCATGGGCCGAAAAGTTCAAGTTTGAACTGACAGAAAGTCAGGATGCAGCTGAATCATGGATTCTAACCCTTTTTCAACGGGCTCACGTACTGCGTAACCTTGTAAAAGGAATCGTAAACGAATGGACTAAACTCATCGAACGACTTCCGAAACTGCCTCGTCGTACGCATAAGTTCAAGGAAAGCTCCATTCTGGTGATAAAGATACAGGGTTACACATGGTATGGTATCCTGATCTGTGGGATGAGTGCTGGAGTCTGGATGTTGATGAACTTCGTCATGAGCGGGGTTGATCATGCAGAAATTTTAAAGGTTTTTATGCTCGGCCTCATAACCCTCACCCGTGTTATGGTGTTACTGCTTCTGGCAAGTCTGCTCTGGGTTCCGATGGGTGTCATCATTGGTCTCAATCCCCGACTTGCAACAAAGGTTCAGCCCCTTGCGCAGTTCCTGGCAGCCTTTCCTGCAAATCTTTTTTTTCCGGTCGCAGTCTTTCTGTTGGTGCGATACCGTCTTTCACCGGAAATCTGGACTGCACCGCTTATGATCCTTGGTACCCAGTGGTACATATTGTTCAATGTTATTGCTGGAGCATCGGCCATTCCCACTGATCTTCGCGAAGCGGCAAAAAACCTTGGCCTTTCAGGATGGCGACTTTGGAAACACCTGCTGCTTCCGGGAATCATCCCGTCACTCATCACCGGCCTGATCACGGCATCAGGCGGTACCTGGAATGCCAGTATTGTTGCGGAAGTTGTAAGTTGGGGCAGCACAACCATTACCGCTACTGGTCTCGGTTCCTATATTGCACAGTGGACTGAAAAAGGCGACTATCCGCATATTGTCCTTGGCATTGCAGTTATGAGCCTGTACGTTGTGTTTTTCAACCGCTTTTTCTGGAGGCGGCTTTATAACATGTCCCAGACCCGTTTTCGTCTGGATTAGATCGCTCACTTATGAAAACATTGCATCCTGAGACTGACCTGCTGAAATTGAAAAATATCAGTAAATCCTTCAAAAAGTCGGGAGGAGAGGAGCACCTTGTTCTTGATGGTGTAAGCCTTACCATCAAGGAGGGTGATATTGTTGCGCTTCTGGGACGGTCAGGATCAGGAAAGTCCACTCTCCTCCGTATCATCTCAGGTCTTGCAAGGCAGGGAAGCGGCGAAGTTTTATACTGCGGTAAACCGGTTACCGGTCCAGTGAAAGGGCTCGCAATGGTATTTCAAACCTTTGCCCTTTTTCCCTGGTTTACAGTTCTCGAAAATGTCGAACTCGGGCTTGATGCCCTTGGGGTGCATAAAGAAGAACGACGGAGGCGCGCACTCGCTGCCATTGACCTCATCGGTCTTGACGGTTTTGAATCTGCCTACCCGAAAGAACTTTCCGGTGGGATGCGGCAACGGGTGGGTTTTGCCCGGGCACTTGTGGTTGAACCCACACTGCTTCTGATGGACGAAGCCTTTTCAGCTCTTGATGTTCTCACAGCCGAAACGCTTCGCACCGATCTGATTGAACTTTGGCTGGAGCGCCGTATTCCTACCAAAGGGATTCTGCTTGTATCTCATAATATCGAGGAAGCGGTACTTCTTGCCGATCGTATTGTCATTCTTGGGACTAATCCAGGAAGAATTCTGGCTGAAATCAAAATTCCCCTCGAACATCCGCGCGATCGCGAGGCTCCGGAATTCCGGAAACTTGTTGATCGGGTTTATGAACTCATGACCAAGCGACCCCGCAGTTCAGCGCCTAAGGTCGAAGCAGTGCCATTGTCTTACCGGCTGCCAAGTGCGTCCATCAATCAACTTGCGGGTTTCATGGAAGCGTTGGCCGCAGAGCCCTATAATGGAAGAGCCGATCTTCCGGAACTGGCCGATCAGATGGGATTTGACGTTGAGGAACTTTTTCCCTTGCTTGAAGCTCTTGAAATCCTGCTGTTCGCACGAACTGAAGGTGGTGACGTTGAACTGACCACATCAGGGAAAAGCTATGTGGATGCCGACATCCTTCAACGCAAGGTCATTTTTGCAGAACAGCTCATCCGTCACGTTGCCCTGGCAGCTCATATCCGTCATGTTATCGATGAACGTCCAGGTAATCGTGCGCCAGAAGACCGCTTTCTGCGTGAATTGGAAGATTTCTTCAGCGAAGAAGAAGCCGAAAGAGTGCTTCAGGTAGCTGTCGAGTGGGGTCGTTATGCCGAACATTTCGCCTACGAAGAGAGTTCAGGCATCCTCAGCCTCGAAAACCCCGCAAGCAGTCTGACATCCTCATAGGGAATATTGCTGATATGCTGTGAACAACTCGTTGAAAGCCGTCCCCGGAAGATGGATCCGAAAACCGGGTATCTATTCTCTTTATCGTTCTCATGTTTTGATAAGCTGAAGGAGGCTCTCCCTGCCTGCAGGTTCTTCTTTCAACATGGGGACAACGGCGTAGCGAGTGGTATGGTGATGTGCAACAGCATTAATTTCACTGACTTCATTTTGCGCTCGCTGTTGTAAGAGCGGGGAGCCGGCATCAGCTGCAGCGATACTGTTGTTGACGATCCAGCCCCAGGGTTCGATGCCGGCCCGGCGCAACTCTCCCTGAAGATTGACAGCTTCAAGCACAGGTGTTGTTTCGGCTAAAGTGACAATCAGCACCTTTGTCTGTTTCGGGTCTTGTAACTGCATCATGGGTGTGACCTCGTGCAAGCCAGTGCTGCCCCCCTGACGGCTGACTTCGCGATGATAAGCGCCGGTAGCATCGAGCAGCAGCAGTGTATGACCTGTCGGAGCGGTATCTATAACAACAAATTTTTTGTCTGCCTCACGGATGATCCGAGAAAATGCCTGGAATACAGCAATTTCTTCTGTGCATGGAGACCGCAGGTCTTCTTCAAGCAGTGCGAAACCTTCAGCGTCGAGCTGCGAACCTTTTGTTTCAAGTACCTGTTGCCGGTAGAGTTTGGTCTCAACCTCAGGATCAATACGGCTTACAGTGAGGTTTTCCAGGGTACCACGCAACGTTTCGGTGAGATGAGCTGCAGGGTCGGTGGTCGTAAGATGTGTCGGGAGGCCTCGATGTGCCAGCTCAACGGCAACTGCAGCGGCTAATGTGGTTTTACCAACCCCGCCTTTACCCATAAACATGATGAGTCCGTGACTATCGGCGGCGATCTCATCAACAAGTGCTGAAAGTTTTGGCGCGTCAATGGTGATCGGCTTATCTGCTTTGACCATCAACGGCGATACGCTGATCGTGAATAATTGGCGTAAGGCCTCAAGACCAACAAGATTGAAGGGCTTGAGCTGCAGATGATCGCAAGGCAATGTTTTGAGAATAGCCGGCATTGCTGCGAGCGCTGCCTGCTCACGTGCAAAGATTGCCTTGGCGAGTGAGTCCTGCAGGGTTTCGCTTTGGGGTAACAACCCGTTTATGACCAGATAGTGTTGTGAAATACCAATGGCAGCAAGCTCCTGACTGGTTCGGGCGACCTCCTGTAAGGTTGCCTTCTGGGCTCGGCAGACCAATATCAGACGTGTGCGCAGGGGATCGGCCAAAGCTTCAACCGCGGTCTTATACTGTTCGCGCTGCTTTACCAGTCCGGAAAGCGGTCCGAGGCACGAAGCATCCCCTTTCCCCTCCTCAATGAAGCTGCTCCAGGCACCGGGCAGCTGCAGGAGCCTGATGGTATGGCCGGTTGGCGCTGTATCGAAAATGATATGGTCGTAGTCGGCATGCAATACGGTATCAGTCAGTAACGAGGTGAACTCATCGAAAGCGGCAATTTCAGTTGTACAGGCTCCGGAAAGTTGCTCCTCAATGCTTTTGACCACGTTTTCAGGGAGCAGGCCGCGTACCGGACCAACAATGCGGTCTCGATATTCCTGAGCTGCTGCCTGAGGATCAATTTCCAGAGCGAACAGACGTTCAACTGAAGTAATGCCTGTAATGTGGTTGCCTATGGTGATACCGAAAACCTGACCGACGTTGGATGCCGGGTCGGTGCTGACAAGCAGCACTCTTTTGCCGTCATAAGCAAGTTGCATGGCCGTTGCGCATGCTATGGACGTTTTCCCGACACCGCCTTTACCGGTAAAGAAAAGGAAGCGTGGTGGTTGTTCAAGAAAGAGCATTATTTTCAAATTTTTCAGCAGCAGCTTCTGCCTGAGCAGCAACTTTTTGCGGGTTTATCTTCAGCATCAGGCAGCGTGATATCGACCCAACGGGCCAACTCTTCCCGGCTCGGGTATCGTCCAGCCAGCACTATTGCGCCATCAAGAAGAATTAGCGGAAGGCCTTCCTGACCTGATCGTTCGAGGAATAATTTTACAATCTGATTTTCTGCAAAAGCCATTGGCTGCTGTGCCAGATTGAATCGTTCAATCTGGACGCCCTGTTTCATCGCCCACTCAACATCTGCTGAGAAGTTGATCAATGCCTGATCTGCATCGACACCACACACACCTGTACTGCAACAAAGAGCCGGGTCAAATACCTGAATTTTTTTCATCTTGAACCTTGATTATACGTTAAAAAGAAACAGATGCTTAAATTTCGTTAAACGCTCTTGAAAACCTGCTGGTTGATATACTATGTCGCCATCAGACTTCTGTTGTTTCACCGAAATAGTTGTCTCTGAACCAGAGGGCGACATTGACAAGTGCAATAAGAGCGGGAACCTCAACCAGCGGCCCTATCACCGCTGCAAAGGCTTCTCCGGAATTGATGCCAAAAACAGCTATGGCCACGGCAATGGCAAGTTCAAAGTTGTTGCTTGCTGCCGTAAATGATAGTGTAGCTGTTTTGGAGTAATCGGCCCCGACTTTCTTTCCCATATAAAACGAAAGCAGAAACATGATGACAAAGTAAAGCACAAGGGGTATGGCAATACGCACCACATCCATTGGTATTTTAACAATATATTCCCCCTTCAGTGAAAACATGACCAGAATAGTGAAGAGCAGCGCAACGAGCGTGAGCGGGCTGATCCGGGGAATGAATTCACCTTCATACCACTTCCTTCCTTTAAGACGCAACAGGATAAAACGGGTCAGGAAGCCTGCGATAAAGGGAATACCAAGATAGATAAAGACTGAAGTGGCAATGTCCGCTATGGAGATGTCAACAGCGAATGAGGCAAGACCAAGCCACTTTGGCAGTACCGTCAGAAAAATCCATGCATAGAGGGGAAAAAAGAGCACCTGAAAGACCGAGTTGAAGGCGACAAGTCCGGCGGCATACTCAGTATCACCTTTGGCAAGTTCATTCCAGACAATGACCATGGCAATGCAGCGGGCAAGACCAATCATGATGAGGCCAGCCATGTAGTGCGGCATATCGGAGAGCAGAAGCACGGCAAGAATGAACATGAGAATCGGTCCGATCACCCAGTTCTGCACAAGTGACAGGGCAAGTACTTTTGTGTTCCGAAACACTTCGCCCAGTTCCTCATACTTTACCTTTGCCAGTGGTGGGTACATCATCACGATGAGACCGGCAGCTATAAGGATGTTGGTTGTGCCCGACTGAAAATTGTTCCAGAACACAGTGATACCAGGGAAGAGATAGCCCGACAGCACACCAGCCGCCATGGCAAGAAAAATCCAGAGTGTGAGGTAACGATCAAGAAATGACAATTGTTTTGTTGCTTTGCTCATCGCGTTACCTGCCGGTTAGATTATCGTTATAAAACTTTCGAAACCGCTGATTGATTTCGTTGCGAACCCGCCTGAAAACGGCAAGCACCTCTTCCTGTGTCCCCTTGGCTTCGGCAGGATCATCAAACCCGATATGCAGCCGGTGCTCCACACTGCCGGTAAAGAGCGGGCAGGACTCGTTTGCTGCATCACAAACCGTTATGACATAGTCGAATGGTCTATGAAGATATTCTTCAACACTTTTTGGTTTGTATAAACTGATATCGATCCACTCTTCACGCATCACTTTTACAGCAATCGGATGAACAGACTCAGCTGGTTTCGTACCTGCCGAAAACACTTCAAGAGCGCTGTCAAATGAACGGAGAAAGCCTTCGGCCATCTGGCTGCGGCATGAGTTTCCGGTACAGAGAATAAGGATTGATTTTTTCATGGTGGACGAGGAATGGATTAAGAATTCATTTCATGTCTGATGATGGATCAGTGCACTGCGGACAGACTGCATGAACACTGAAATCGCCGCACGCTTCCGGATTACCGCTGCAGCACTCCTCCGTGAGATAGGCAATCAGCTCAAGCATTAACGGAAGGTTTGCCCGGTATCGCTGAAAGCGGCCTTCCTGCTCCACGGTAAGGAGACCGGTATGCGTAAGTGTTTTCAGATGGAACGAAAGATTTGTCGGTTGCACATCGAGTGCTGAACCGATCTCGCCTGCCACCATGCCTTCGGTGCCTTTTTTGACGAGTAATCGATACACATCCAGCCTCACGCCGGATGAGAGCGATTCAAAAATTGTTGTTGCTGTAATTTTTTTCATGTTCAATTATACAACAATATTTGAATTATTAAAATAATTTTATCTTTTATAATGAATATATTTATGCATTACGGACAAGTTTGCGAAGCTCTATTAC
>Ga0118677_10003854_pt1 | contig 27898 bp, 18 predicted proteins | sample AliMusrvi5mmetaG_FD_86154 | JGI IMG/M metagenome (GOLD analysis project Ga0118677, IMG submission 86154) | reverse complement strand
GATTTGTGACGTTGGAAAGGGGCGGCGTCACGTTGGAAAGGGGCGGCGTGACATTGGAAAGGGGGAATGTGACGTTGGAAAGGGGGGACGTGACGTTGGAAAGGGGGAATTTCATTTCGCCCCGGGGGATTTTCATTTCCCCCCGTGGGAATTTCGGGCTGGGAAGGGGGAAAATGGCAAAAACATTGGCAAATTGCGCTTCTGCTCGGCATGACAGACCTTTGCTAGACTCAGGCCCAGTTCTTGAACTGTAAGGCTGCTTGTTCAAATGCTTGGCGGAACTTGTCGCTCTCTTCCCACGGGCCAAGGTATTGCACCAATAAGACTGTGACCAAGCCGACTTGGCGGTGGACGGTAAACTTGGTCGCGAACGCGCCGCCGTGGCCACACCATCCGTTACCGGCTAGCCAGCAAAAGCCGTAGCTGTCGGATAGGCCGGGGGCGGTTTGGCGGCGGGTCATTTCGCGGACGGCGGCGGCGCTCAGGTACCGGTGCCCGGCCCAGGTGCCATCGTTGAGGATCATCCGGCCGAACTGGAGCACGTCGCGCGCCGTGGAAAACAAGCCGCCGGCCGGGAAGGGATACAGGCGGTGGTCGTAGAACGGGATAAATTAAACTTGTGAACAATCTCAGGGATGATAAAACGGCAGCAACTGAACCTCAACAGCCAGCGACGGTCGCCGGTAAGGGTTACTTGGGAAATGTCTGGATCATGAATCGAATACTGAAATGCAGTGGGTTGAGTATTGTAATTTTGGCGGCGGTTTTGGGTTGGGCTGGACAGGCCTCAGCGCAAAGCTACGTTTTCATCAATGGTGGCACCACCAATATTGGCGGTGACTTGATCATTGGGGACACCACGAGTGGCAGCAGTTTGGTGATCTCCAATGGTACCCGTGTGATAGATGTGAATGGAGTTCTTGGAAATAATTTGACGATTAACAATACCGCGTTGATTAGTGGCAGCGGATCGGTTTGGACTAATTCTGCCGATTTATATATTGGCGGCAACAACGGTCTGGATGGTTCCTCTGGCAACAGTCTGAGCATCGTCAATAGCGGCCGTGTGGATTGTGTAGCTGCCACTTTGGGGTTTAGTTATGCCACCGCGCTGAGCAATTCGGTCACGGTCTCGGGCACCGGTTCGGTTTTGAATTGCAGTAGTTACCTTGTGCTGGGTGAAGGTTGGTACATAGGAGGTACTACAAATGCACTTTACAGTGCTCCTGGACAGAGGGTGACCATTGCGAACGGAGGTCAAATCAACGACACCGATGGCTATATTGCTGGCACTAATGAGAGCTTTGTCGTGACCGGCCCCGGTTCCGTGTGGAGTAATAGTCTTACTATATATGTCGGTGCGTTTGGTAGTAGTTGCTCATTAATCATTACGAATGGTGGTGTCGTGAAGAGTTCTTCTGGAGAGGTGGGCGTTAATGTGGGATTTAGTCAAACGAATAATAATAACAGCGTTCTCGTAGCCGGGGCGAAATCGGCATGGAATGTGACGGGTAGTTTAAGTATTGGGAACGATTGGAGCTATAACACGCTGATTATTTCCAATGGCGGCACAGTGGCTGATTTCACTGGCTATATCGGCTATGCCAACGGCGCGAACAATAATGCCGTCCTTGTCACCGGCACCGGTTCGATCTGGAGCAACAACGGTAGTCTGTATGTGGGCTATCAAGGCTCCAGCAATACGCTGACGATTGCCAATGGCGGCACAGTGGCTGATTTCACGGGCTACATTGGCTATACCAACGGCGCGAATAATAATGCCGTCCTAGTCACCGGCACCGGTTCGATCTGGAGCAACAACGGTAGTCTGTATGTGGGCTATCAAGGCTCCAGCAATACGCTGACGATTGCCAATGGCGGCAAAGTGGCTAATGGCACTGGCTACATTGGCTATACCAACGGCGCGAATAATAATGCCGTCCTTATCACTGACGCTGGTTCGATCTGGAGCAACAACGGTAGTCTGTATGTGGGCTATCAAGGCTTCAGTAATACGCTGACGATTGCCAATGGCGCCACCGTCTACAATGCCACCGGCTACATTGGCTATACCAACGGCGCGAACAATAATAGTGTAACAGTGACTGGTGGTTCGGTCTGGACGAACAGTGGTGCTCTGTATGTGGGTTATAAGGGTTCCGGCAACTCACTGGCCGTGAGCGCTGGCGGCAAGGTTGCTTATAGTCAGTTTTATCTCGGTTACAATACCAATACGTGTAACAACACGCTTTCAATCAGCGATGCCACCACTACTTTTGGCAGCCTCGCCAATGATTTGGCTATCGGCTATCAGGGAGCAACCAATCATTTGATCGTGGCTAATGGTGCGACTGTGTTGGATGCCAATGGTTATGTCGGATACACGAACAGCGCTAATGGAAATACCGCGCAAATTAACGGTATCTGGTTGAACAACGCCAATCTCTACATCGGCAATTTAGGAACGAATAACGCCCTGACCATTACCGGCGGTCAGGTGGTTAATAACGTGGGTTATATCGGCCGCAACGGCGATAACAACCACGTTACAGTTAGTGGTGGGGTTTGGACTAATAGCGGCGATCTGGCTGTGGGTTATGCCAGCGGCGGCAATACCTTGACTATTTCCGGTGGCACCGTGTTCAATCAAAATGGTTTGATTGGTAGCAATTGTAATAATAATACGGCGACGATCAGTGCTGGCACATGGAACAATGCCAATAATTTATATGTCGGCGGTTTGGGTGGCGCGCTGGACTCGTTGACAATCTCCGGCGGCGCGGTGAATGACCAGTATGCTCTTATCGGTAGCAATGGGAATAACAACGCGGCCACGGTTAACAGTGGTGTTTGGAATACTGCGCATGATTTGTCTGTAGGTTATGCCGGGGCATACAATCAGATGATCATCTCCGGCGGCACAGTCAGCGATATCAATGGTATCGTTGGCAATAACGGCAATAATAATTCGGTGTTGGTCAGCGGTGGGCTGTGGAACAACAGCGGTTTACTGACCGTTGGGAATGGTGGTAACGCCAATCAATTGACGATCAGCGGTGGGATGGTTACCGCCTCGAACGTGGTGATTGGTGCCACGGCATCGACGGGCAACCAGATCACGGTGGCGGGCGGTAGTTTGATCGCTGCCAATGGCAGCACGGGTTCACTTGATGTGCGCAACGGCACGCTGACGCTCAATAGCGGGACGATTGCGGTGGATAGTTTGTATGTGACCAATGTCAATGGTGCAGTCAATTTCGCTGGCGGCACGTTGAGCGCGCTCTTGATTACGAATGCCAACGGTCAGGCGTTTGTGGTTGGCAACGGGCCGACCACGGCAACCTTATTGTTGGGCAGCGGCGGGCTGCACCAGTTTACGCAGGGGCTGACCATCGGGAACAATGGAGTTTTGGTGGGCACCGGTCATGGAATCACGATCAATGGGAATTACACCCAGACCAGCGGCGGCAGTTTGGATCTCACAATCGGCGGCACCCACGCGGGGGAGTATGACCTGTTCAACATCACCGGCACCGCCAGTTTGGCCGGCACCTTGGGACTGACCACGGCCAACGGTTTCGCGCCGACGAATGGCGAAACATTGGTGCTCCTCGAGTCCAGTGGGGCGCGGTCAGGCGGATTCAATAATCTAGTCAACCAGACACTCTTGTATGCGTTCTTGACGAACATCGCTCCCAATCAAGTTTCAGTGACTTGGACGCAAATCTCGTTTCTGGCGATGGCCCAGACGCCGAATCAGGCTGCCGTGGGGCGGACGATTGACGCGGCGGTCAAGGCCGGCCAGCTCGCCATTACCAACGTGACGACCATCTTGTACGGTCTCCAAGCTAACCAAAACGCGGCGGCGCTGAATCTACTCGCGCCGGCGGAATTGAGTTCGATGTCGATGGTTTCGATGGCGGCGCTGGAAGGCTTTGGCGGTCAATTCATGACCCGGGTCAGCGATCTGCGGGCGGGGTCGCACGGGTTCGAAGGCCGAAACATGCATTTCTACCCCTCCAGCGAGGCCGTCGGCAGCCACGACACCTTGCCCTTGGTGGCCGAGCAGGCGAGCGAACCGAATTGGGTGAATGCCATGCTGAGTCCCGCGCTGGACAATCCATGGGGGGTGTATCTGGAAGGCAATGCCACCTATCTGGACGTAAACAGCGATGGAGCCACCGGTGGCTACCATTTGTTCGGAGGCGGACTCGCAGTGGGTCTGGATCGCCGGATAAATGAATATCTGATACTCGGCGGAACCATCGGCTGCACGGAGGACAAGGCCAGTCTGTCCGGGAACGGGCACGTGGATGTGGACAGCGGACAGGGCGGGCTGTATGCCGTCTGGATGGATGGCGGGTTGCATCTGGAAGGTATGGGGGTCATGGGCTACAATTCCTACAAAACCGTCCGCCAAGGCTTGGGGGGCGACGCCTCTGGTCAAACCGATGGCACCGTGTGGAGCGGCCTCCTCAGTGGCGGCTACGACTGGCACTTAAACCATTGGAATTTGGGGCCCCAAGCGTTGGTCCAATATTCTTCCATGAAGATTAACCAGTACACCGAACAAGGCTCGGCGGCACCGCTCATCATCTCCGCCCAGACGCAGAATGAAATGTATTCGCAACTCGGCGCGCACATCAGCTATTACAAATTGACGGACAAAGCCTGGGAGATCATCCCGAACCTCAGTCTCGCTTGGCGGCACGATTATCAAAATGGCGGCATTGCGATCGAATCCGCGTTCGCGAACGGGGCCGGCGGCCTCTTTACCGTGCACGGCCCCACGCTGGGCACTGACAGCGCCGTCGTCGGGGCCGGCGTGTCAATCCAATGGACCGACACCGTCAGCACCTACATGAATTACACCACCGACTTTGGACGCACCGGCTACATGATGCAAAACCTGAGTCTCGGTGTGTGTTACGGCTTCTGAGCGCACCCTCCACGGGCCGCAGCCCGATGCACAACAACGAGGATGCCGGCTGGTTCGGCGCAGGTCTCCTGATCGCGCCGTAGTGTAATCTGCCGAACCCCCGTATTTTAAGGCTTTTGGGAGGCGCGGGGCGATTGTCAGCACCCAAAACGGCATTGTCAGCACCCAAAACGGCATTGTCAGCAGCCAAAACGCGATTGTCAGCTGACACGATATCACTGTCAGCAGCCAAAACGGGACTGTCAGCGACCAAAACGCAATTGTCAGGGAGCGCGGGGAGATTGTCAGCGGCCAAAACGGGACTGTCACCTGACACGTTGTCACTGTCAGCGACCAAAACGGGACTGTCAGCACGCGCGGGGACATTGTCAGCGAGGCTGGGGAGACTGTCAGCAAGGCTGGGGAAAGTGTCAACAGTCGGAATACCGGTGCGGTGCTAGGCGGGGGTAAGTTGGCGGGCGGTGGCGATGTCGGCGGCAATCTGGCGTTTGAGGGCGGTGACGTCGGCGAACTTTTGTTCACCCCGGAGTTTTTGGCGGAAGATGACTTCCAGCTCTTGCCCGTAGATGTCGCGGCGGAAATCGAGGAGGTGGACTTCGAGAATGCGTTGGTGGCTGCGGTCGGTAAACGTGGGGCGTCGGCCGAGGTTGATGACGCCGGTCACGGATTCTCCGCCGGCCACGATTACGCGGGTGAGGTAGACGCCGTCGGGCGGGAAGGCTTCCCCGCCGCTGGCGGGGTAAACGTGCTGGGAGTCGGCCCCGCTCAGAGCGGGGTTAATGTTGGCGGTGGGGTAGCCGAGTTGGTGGCCGATGCCGTCGCCTTTGACGACGGTGCCGCGAATGGAGAAGGGGCGGCCGAGCATGACGGCGGCGCGGTCGAGGTTGCCGTCGAAAATGTGTTGGCGGACGGCGGTGGAGCTGATCATTTCTCCGGCAGGGGTGCGGACGGGTTTGATTTCTGTGACGGTGAAGCCGTAGCGGGGGGCGAGTTGTTCGAGGAATACGGAGTTGCCGGTGCGGTTGTGGCCGAAGTGGAACCGGGTGCCGACGCAGATGTGCCGGCAGAAGGCGATCTGGGCGATGAATTGTTCCGCAGTGATGGTGGCGAAGGCGTTGTCAAAATGGATGAGGACGCAGGCGTCAAGGCCGAGCTGTTCGATGAGGGCGAGTTTGTGGGCGGTGGAGGTGAGCAGGACCGGCGCTTGGTCGGGACGCAGGACGCGGAGCGGGTGGGGGTCGAATGTCAGCGCGACGGCGAGGCCGTCGGCGGCGCGGGCGGCGCGGGCCTGGTTGAGGACGCGTTGGTGGCCGAGGTGGACGCCGTCAAAGACGCCGATGGCGAGGGAGACCGGGTGGTTGGTGGCGGCGAGTTCGGCGAGTGTGCGGAAGACTTTCATCGCACCAAGCGGTCATTCCACTTTGAGCAGTTTGAGGACCGGGATGATGAACGGGACGAGCTGGTCGCGTTTCAGTTTGAGGAGGTCTTCGAGCTTGTGGGCGTCTTTGATGTCGAGCTTGCCGGAGCGAGTGCGGCGCAACGCCGATAAATGCGCGCCGCAGCCGAGGAGTTCGCCAATGTCGTAGCAGAGCGTGCGTACGTAGGTGCCCTTGGTGCAGGTGACGCGGAACTCGATGAGCGGGAGGTCGATCTTCAAGACCTTGAAATCGTAGATGTGGACGAGGCGCGGCTCGCGTTCGACGGTTTTGCCTTTGCGGGCGAGCTTGTAGAGCGTCTGGCCGCCAATCTTTTTGGCGCTGACCATTGGCGGGATCTGCTGGATGTCGCCACGGAACTTGGCGATGACCGCTTCGATGTCGGCGGCGGTCAGGGGCGGCACCGGCTTCTCGGCGAGAACAACGCCATCGGCATCTTGCGAGTCGGTCGCTATGCCGAGCCGCATCGTGCCTTCATAAGATTTGTCGTCGGACATTAACCGGTCTTGCAGCTTGGTGGCGCGTTCGAGCACGATGACGAGCAGGCCGGTGGCGGCCGGGTCGAGCGTGCCGCAGTGGCCGACTTTGCGGAACCCGAACTCCCGGCGAATGTAATCCACGACATCGTGCGAGGTGAGGCGGGCCGGCTTGTCCACTAGCAAGACACCGTCAAAGGGAGTGAGTTGGGGCAACATGTTAAATACCGGCGGCTTGGAGCGCGCTGGTGACAGCGGACAAAACTTTGGTTTCGACTTCCTGCGGGAGCCCGCTCAGACGCGCGCCGGCCGCTTCGCGGTGACCGCCGCCGCCGAAATGCCGGGCAATGCTGTTGACGTCCACGAGCGGGTTCTTGGAACGGAAGCTGACGCGGAACTTGCCGGGTTCTTCCATCTCTTCAAAGAGCATGGCGACGACGACGCCCTCGATGGCGCGGGCGAAATCAATCAGGCCTTCGGTGTCCTCGCGTTTGGCGCCGGAGTTGGTGAACATGTCTTTCGTGAGCCAGAAATAGGCGGTGTGCTTGTTGTCGGTCAGCTTCAAATCGGCCAGCGCCATCTGGAGCATGCGGAGCCGGGCGTAGGGATAGCTTTCGTAGATGTGCCGGGAGAGATCGCCGACGTTGATGCCGGTTTCCACCAGCTCGGCGGCGGCCCGCAGGCAGGCGGCGGTGGTGTTGGCGAACATGAACGACCCGGTGTCCGTCGAAATCGCGGCAAACAGGCACTTGGCGATGTCGGGCGTGAGTGCGAAGCCGCCGTGTTTGATCAGGTCAAACACGATTTGGCCCGAGGCCGGTGCGGCGGGAACGATCCAATTGATTTGGGCGAATTTCTCGTTGCTGACGTGATGGTCAATGTTGATGAAATGTTTCTTACCGGCGATCTTGTCCGCGGCGGTGCCGACGCGTTGCCACGTGGAGGTGTCGATGGCAATGACGACGTCAAAGTGTTTCGGAGTTACCGGCGGGCGGGTGATGAGTTTTGCGCCGGGCAGGAATTTAAACTTGGCCGGCACATCGTCGTCATTCCACGCTTCGACAGTTTTGCCGAGACCTTGGAGAATCATCGTGAGCGCGAGCTGCGAACCAATGGCATCGCCGTCGGGCCGGTAATGAGTCAAGATCAGGAACGATTGTTCCCGACGCATGATTTCGGCGATGTCGCGGCAGAGGTCAATCATGGGATTCGGGAGGATTGAGTTCGGCGAGCAACGTTTCAATGCGTTGGGCGTGGGACTCGGTTTCGTCGAGGATAAATTTCAGACGCGGTGTGTATTTCAGAATGATCCGTTTGGCGAGTTCGTGCTGGATGTGGCCATGCCGGAGTTCCAACATCGCGATGGCATTGGTCTTTTGCTTGTCGGTGCCGATGACGCTCACGTAGATTCGACCATCTTTTAAATCGGGGCTAATCGTTGCTGAGGTAACAGTGACCAAGCCGCAGTCGGTCAAGCTCAGTTCCTGCAACACCTCGCCGAGTTGCTGTTTGACCAACTCCGAAACCCGTTCCATGCGGTGATGGCTCATGGAAATCAGTAATCTACAATGACGCAGCGACCTTCTCGATCGTGTAACATTCGATAATGTCGCCGGCTTGGTAGTCTTGGAAATTTTCGAGTCGCAAACCGCATTCCGAGCCGGCTTTGACTTCTTTCGCGTCGTCTTGGAAATGTTTGAGGCTGCCAATGCGCCCCTCGTATTGTGCGGCGCGCCGACGGAGTAGGCGCACACGGCCCGAGCGCGTGATGCGGCCATCGGTGACGTAGCAACCAGCAACCTTTGGCCCCTTCGACAACTCGAATACCTTGCGAATCTCAGCATGGCCGACAATCATTTCCTTGGCATCCGGTTCGAGCAGGCCGGTCAGTGCCTCTTCGACCTGTTCGAGTAACTCGTAAATGATCGTGTACAATTTGATTTGGACACCTTCATGCGTGGCCATATCGGTAACGCCGCTTTCGGTTTTGACGCGGAAGCCGAACAACACGGCCTTCGATGCGGTGGCCAACAACACGTCGTTCTCAGTGATGTTGCCAACAGCGGCGTGGATGAGTTCCATCTCGATCTTGTCGCTCTTGAGTTTGCCAAGCGAATCAGCGATGGCTTCGAGCGAGCCTTGCACGTCGGCTTTGAGAACAATGTTAAGTTTTTTCTTCTCGCCTTCGCCAATCTGGCTCATCAAATCTTCGAGGCTGGTGCGTTTCGGTTCCGCAGCAGCTTGCACGCGGGCTTCCAGCGTGCGCTGCTCGGACAGCTCGCGCGCTTCCTTCTCGGTCTTCATCACTGTAAATTCAGCGCCGGCCTCCGGCAAGCCTGACAAGCCCACGATCTTGACCGGGATGGATGGGCCGGCTTCTTTCACGCGCTTGCCCCGGTCGTCAATCAGCGCGCGAATCTTGCCGCCGTGCGGGCCAACGATAACCGCGTCACCAACCTTGAGAGTGCCTTGACGGACCAACACCGTCGCGGTCGGCCCCATGCCCGGCTCGACTTGGGCTTCGATTACGTTGCCCTTGGCAATCGCCTTCGAGCTGGCTTTCAATTCCAAAATATCCGCCTGTAATAAAATCATCTCCAGCAACAGGTCGAGATTCTTTTTCGTCTTGGCGGAAACGTCCACGGTAATTGTGTCGCCACCCCATGATTCGGGATTCAAACCGTGTTCTTGCAACTGCTTCTTAACCCGGTCGGGATTCGCCGTTGGCAGGTCGCACTTATTGACAGCGACAATGATTGGCACCTTGGCGGCCTTCGCATGGTTGAGCGCTTCCAGCGTTTGTGGCATCACGCCATCGTCAGCACCAACCACCAGGACAACAATATCAGTGACGTTCGCACCGCGGGAACGCATTTTTGTGAATGCCGCGTGGCCGGGTGTGTCGAGGAAGGAAATTTGTTTGCCATCCGGCAAGTGGACAATGCTCGCGCCGATGTGTTGCGTGATGCCGCCACTTTCGTGCGCGGCTACGTCGGTCTTGCGGATCGCATCCAGCAATGACGTCTTGCCGTGATCGACATGTCCCATGACTGTGACGACCGGCGGTCGGGGTTTGAGATCTTCGGACTTGACGCCCGGCGGTGGTGCCTCGGCCGGTTTTGGCGTGTGAATCGCGTAGGCGCCGCGTTCGCGTTTTTCCAGTTCAAAAACATAGCCGCTACGTTCGGAGATTTTGCGCGCCGCGTCTTCGCCAATGGTTTCATTGAGATTGGCAAAGACATTCAGTTCCATCAAATCCGCCAAAAGCAGATGTGGTTTCTTGCCGAGACGGTGTGCCAAGTCACGCACCACGATCGGCGGTTTCATTGTGATTACTTTTTGGCCGGCGGCATTAATGGTAAAAAGCGGTCCGGTCGGCGCAGCTGCCGACGGAGTGGCGGGTGGTCGTGGTGCCGGCGGTTTTGGCGCAGGCGGCTTCGGAGCGGCGACTGCTGGAACTACCGGTTTGGGCAGTGGTGGCGGTGTCGGCGCTTTGACAACTGGCTTTGGTAACGGCCGCGACCATGTCGGCGCACTGGCCGGCGCAGGAACAATCGGTTTCGGTAGCGGTCTTGGTCCGACAATCGGAACCGGTGAAGGTGGTATCGGCTTGGCGACAACCGGTTCAATTTTAGGAGCAATCGGCGGAGGTGGTGGGGGAGGTGGCGCGGCCGGTGCTGGAGCCGGTGCCGGCGGTTCCGGTGCCGTCAGGACGTAGCCATATTCCTTTTCAATGGCTTCCGCAGTAATATTATCGACAGTGCTGGAGACGCTCTTGACTGGATAGTTAATGGCCTTGAGTTTTGCCATCATCTCCTTACCGGAGAGACCGCAATGCTTGGCCAAGTCGTGGACGCGAATACTCATGCGGTGGTTGGCGCACTCCCGGCAGCGGCTTCCCGCCGCTCTTGTTCGGCCACGGCCGCTTGAAATACAGCGGTGGCTTTGTCTTCGCCGACAATGTTTGTCAAATCGACAACATCGACAGCCAGTAAGCCTTCGAGAGAATGGAACCCAGATTTCACCAACATCTGCGCAACTTCGGCTTCGATGCCAGGAATACCGGACAATTCTTTCACAGCCCGGGCAACCTTGGCTTCGAATCCGAGTTCGGCGGTTTCTTCCTTCTCAATATCAACATTCCAACCGGTCAGTTTTGCAGTTAACCGTGCGTTTTGGCCTTTTTTGCCAATGGCCAGCGAAAGTTGATCAGAGTCGACAATAATTCTGACAGAATGCCGGGCTTCATCAATGATGAGATTCTTTAGTTTGGCCGGAGCCAAGGCGTTGGCAACGTATTGCCGAACATTCGGATCCCAGCGAATGATGTCAATCTTCTCACCGCTCAATTCGCGGACAATGTTTTTGACGCGCATGCCTTTCATGCCGACACAGGCACCAACCGGATCCACTTTTTCATTGCGCGACCAGACGGCGATTTTGCTTCGAAACCCAGGTTCGCGGGCAATGGCCTTAATTTCGACTGTCTTATCAGCGATTTCGCTGACTTCGAGTTCAAATAGTTTCTTGATGAAATCGGGATGACTGCGCGAGAGCACGATATCAGGACCGTGACCTCCGCTGTCGACGCTGAGAACGAAAGCGCGGATGCGGTCGCCCGGTTGGTATTCCTCGGTTGGAACGCGTTCGCGACTCGGCATGACGGCTTCAATGCGGCCCAGATCAATAATGACATCACTGCGCTCAAAGCGGCGCACGGTCCCGGCTAAAATATCGCCGGTGCGGCCTTTGAACTCTTCGAAGACCATGCCCTTTTCCACTTGCCGGATTTTTTGGAGCATCGCCTGCTTGGCGGTTTGCGCCGCAATGCGTCCAAAGTTAGCTGGTGTGACTTCGATATCAACCGTCTCGCCAATCTGGGCATCAGGCTTGCGTTTGCGGGCGTCGGTCAGTGACATCTCGTCGTTCTTGTTGACGACGGTTTCAACAATGGTGAGCGTGGCAATTGCCCGGATATCGCCGGTCTTGCGGTCAACCTCAATGCGGAGTTCGCGGGATGGGCCGACGGATTTCTTGGAAGCCTGCAACAAAGCCTGTTCGACGGCTTGAATCAAGATTTCCTTGTCAATGCCCTTCTCGCGCTGCAAATATTCTAAAACTGCAATTAGTTCGCCGTTCATGCGTTACGTTTCCTGTGGCGCCGGGACTGTTCGAGGGAACAAAAAAGTGGGTTTTTTGACCCACTTAATCCACTGCCGCCAAAATCAACTGACCAAACTATAGTTAAAGCTTCCGGCGTGGTCAAGAGTTTTCCCGGTGATTTGACAGCAGCACTAGGAATGGTACTATGCACGGCATTGGCATGGGTCGCAAACTCCTCAACGCCCTCGGTTCGCTGAAACTCGCCTGCGTCCTGCTTGGCGCGGTGGCATTGATTCTTGCCGTCGCCACATTTTACGAGTCCAATACTGGCACGCAATCCGCTTTGCTGAATATTTACCGGACCATCTGGTTTAACGGTCTGCTCGGCTTGCTGGCCATCAACGTTGCCGCCGCTGCGCTCATCCGCTGGCCGTGGCAAAAACGGCAAGTCGGGTTTGTCATCACCCATGTCGGCATCATCGTCTTGCTCGGCGGTTGCAGTGCGGCGTTCCATTACGGCACCGAAGGTATCATCGCCTTGCATGTTGGTGAATCGCCCGCCAACGAAATCCGCGTCGATGACGAAGTCTTAACGGCCATTGTTCCCAACAGTGAGCTGCACGCCAAAGCCTTGCTGCGCTTCAAACACAATGGCGCAGTCCGACCACGACAACTCCGCCTGAGCAACGACCTGTGGCTAACACTCGACGAACACGCCGGCAACAGCCGCGCCGAACAAACCATTGCCGCCGGTAATCCAACTCCCAATCCGGCGTTGCGCTTCACCATTGAAAGCGCGCAGGCGCAGCAGCACTTAAGTGACTGGGTGTTGGCCAATTCACCCGAACAAAATCAAATCAATCTCGGTCCGGCGGTGCTCCGCTTTATCACGCTCGACGACGCGGAACAAATCCGGCAACTAACCAACGCCGTGGCCGACGCAACGCCACCGCAACTCGGCATTACAATTGCCGGCCAGACATACACGATTGATCCGTCGGCCACCGGTAAGGAATTCCCGCTTGGTACCACCGGTGTGCAGGCCATCCCGGGCGGTTATTGGCCGGATTTCCGGCTCGGTACCAGCAACACGCCCATGAGCGTCACTGAAGAACCGAACAACCCGGCCGCCATCGTCACACTTCGGCAGGCAGACAACCAGACGCGGCACGCCTTTGTTTTTGCCAAACCCGGTTTGCCGCCGATGGTGACCGGCGCCACTAATCTGGAGGCCCAACTGACATTGCGTGCCGGCACAGCGGTGCGCGGCAGTGGCATCACGCTCGGTTTGGCGTCAGACGGACGAGTGTTTTACGCCGCGAAAGCGAAGGCTGGTTTTACTGCCGGCATTGCTGAACTGGGCAAGGCATTTGAACCGGGTTGGATGGATTTTAAGATCACGGTCAACGAAGTCATCACCAACGCTATCGTCACTGAGCAAATCGTGCCGGCACCAGAAACCAGCGAGTCATCAACCCCGGCGTTAAAAGTCACCGCGCACGCCGGCAACGACACGCAAACAGCATGGCTGCGGGCTGATCAGCCCAGCTTCCTGCATGTCGGCGACCGAATGATGCATCTGTTTCTTGGCAACGACACACTGGTGTTGCCGTTCACGGTGCAATTGGAGAAGTTCGAGGTGGAGCACGACGAGGGGAGTGACAACGTTGCCGGCTGGAAGGCGCATGTGATTTTTGAGGACGCCACCGGCAAGCAGGAAAAGGCTGTGATCTCGATGAATCATCCAGCTCAGTTCAACGGTTTCAAGTTCGCCCAAGCATCATGGAATCCGGATGATCTTAATTTTACTGTGCTGCAGGTAAAGAAGGATCCGGTTTTTGTGACATGGCTGACATGGTTTGGCTCCGGTCTGATTGTATTGGGCACGGCATTGTTATTTTACTTCCGCCGGTTATTTGTTAACCAAAACCCAACGGTGAACATTTGAAATACTTTTTGGCTTTGCTGTTGTTCGCCGGCGCGCTGTCCGTCCGTGCCGACGATCTGGATTTCACCGCCCTCCGGTATCTGACCGTCTACAAGGATGTGCGGAAGAAACCGCTCGACACCGTTGCGCTCGAAACCGTGCGCAAGTTGACTGGCCGCAGCACTTGGACCGACCCGGCCACCGGCCAGAAGCTCGCTGCCATGGACGTATTGCTCTCGATGTGGCTGGAGACGCGCGAGTGGAGCGACACGCCGGTCATACTTGTGACTTACGAGCCGTTGAAACAGCAACTCGGTCTGGCGCTCGACCAGAAACTTTTCACCTACAAACAAATCGCCACGCCGAAGTTTGAGGAAATCCTCCAGCAAGCGCAGGCCAAGGAACGCCGCAACGCGGAGTTAAACCGCGATGACCGCGAAGCCCGGCAAGTCATGCAGCGCCTCGACACGCTCGGCGAAGTCGTCGGTGCGGAAACGTTGCTGGTGGTCCCGCCGGCCACGACCAAGGACAAATGGCAGCCGATTTCACACACGGGGGAGTACTATGGCGACGCGGTACAAACGGCGCTAACCAAAACTTTCAAAGACTTTGCCGGCGCCTATATCGAACGCAATCCCGGCGCATTTAGTTTGGCAGCGCAGGACTTGGTGAAACAATTGCGCGCATTGAACCCGGCCATCTTCCCGCCGGTGAAAACCCTCCAGCGCGAGGTTGAGTTCAATGCCCTGCATCCGTTTCGCAAAGCATGGCTGCTCTATGCGCTCGCCGCGCTGGTGACGCTCGCCACGTGGCGGATGCGCGGCACGTATTGGATTGGCTTTGGCGCATTCATTGCCGGGATGTTGATGCACGCCTACGCATTTTACCTGCGCATGTTGATCTCCGGGCGGCCACCGGTCACGAACATGTACGAGTCCGTTGTCTGGGTCAGTTTCAGCGCGGCGTTATTCGCGGTGATTCTGGAAGCGGTTTACCGGCAGCGCTACTATATCGTTGGCGTTGCGCCGTTGTCCGTGGTGATGTTGATTTTGGCCGACCAATTCCCGGCCGTGCTCGACCCGAGCATCGGCCCGCTGATGCCGGTCTTGCGTGACAACTTCTGGCTGACGGTGCACGTTCCAACAATCACGGCCGGTTACGCGGCGTTTGTGGTGGCGCTCGGCATCGGGCACATCGCGCTCGGCTATTATCTATTCGCGCCCGGTGACCGGGAGCGGATCCGGCAACTGGAGAAGTTCATTTACCGCGCGATGCAAATCGGCGTCCTGTGCATTGCGGCCGGCACGATCCTCGGCGGCATCTGGGCGCATTATGCCTGGGGGCGGTTCTGGGGTTGGGATCCGAAAGAAGTCTGGGCGCTGATCACGTTGCTCTGTTACCTCGTGCCGTTGCACGGCCGCTTGTCCGGCTGGCTGAGTAACTTTGCATTGACGATTGCGAGCGTGGTTTGTTTCCTGCCGGTCCTGATGGCGTGGTACGGCGTGAACTTCATCCTCGGCACCGGGAAACACAGTTACGGCTTCGGCGTCGGCGGCTTCAGCTATGCGCTAACGTTTGTGGCTTTTGAACTCACGCTGGTTGCCGTGGCACTGTTCCGTCGCAAGCAGCAGGCTTAGCGCGGTACTGAGAGAATGCTGCTACCGAACGCTCACCTAAAAATAAGACGGTAGCGGGTTGTTGGAGTTTGTCCTACGGTGAGTGTAAGTTGGCAGCTCGGTAGTGGATACCGACGCCAACGAGACAAAATCTCAGCCAACCGTGCTACCGTCGTTATAAATAATATGCCGTCGCGTTACTGATCTTACAAGGCAATCTCGCTAAATAAATAAAAACACTGAAACAAGAAAAAGGTTTCTGCCCAATTTAAGACCGATTATGCCGGCTTACCTCAATGCATCATAACTTGGACTTCGTAGTGCTGCCCAGCCTGATGGGGCAATACCTGAGTCGGCTCAATCTTTTTTCCATTCAGCCTTAAATCTGCCACGGTCTTGTATCCGCGCGATTGATCGAAAGTGACCCGGTATTCTGCCCCGCGGAACTGGCGGATCACCGCGCAGCGTTTCCATTCCGGCGGCAAACAAGGATCGACGCGCAAGCCGTCAAATGCCGGCCGCAACCCGTAAACGTGATTCAACATCACCACATAGAACCAGCCGGCCGTTCCCGTTCCCCAGCTTTGGCCAGGGGTGCCGTAGAGGTTGCTGTCCTGATTCGCAAAATAGCTATTGCTGAACACATACGGCTCACAGGTCTTCTGGAAATAGGTACTGTCGAACGGTAGCATTTTATGGAGCGCCATTGCCACCCGGTCGTGGCGCTTCAGCAGGCAATCCGCCATCAGTTTGAAGGCGCAGGCATGCAGATACACGCCGCCGTTCTCGTGAGTACCGGGCGCCTTGAGTGAAGCGCTGCCAACCTTCGGGTTCCAATGACTGAACGGGTGCAGGATTTTCGTCGTGCCGAGTTCCGTTTCCAAGTACTGGTCGGCAGCTTGCAGCCCCCGCAAACCGCGGTCGCCTTCCGCAATCCCGGTAATGACCGACCACGTCTGGGGCATCAGAAAGAGCGTGCCTTCCTTGTTCTGGCGCGAACCCAACTTTTCTCCGCGATCGTTGTACGCCCGCAGATACCAATCGCCATCCCAGCCGTGGCGATTGACCAGCCGCTTCATTTGCTGGCCGCGTCGGCTGGCCTGCCGGTAATCGGACTCGTGGCCGACCAAGCGGGAAAGTTCGGCGAACTGCTGGTTGGCGAGGTACCAAGCCATTGAAAGCCAGATGCTGACGCCCCGACCTTGCGGCCCCACCAGTTGCAGGCAATCGTTCCAGTCGCCGCTGCGGATCTTCAACAGCCCGAACCGGGCCCGGTCCTGCCAATAGAAGTTCACCGCGCGCTTCATGTGTTCGTACAACGACGCCACGCTGCCGTCGTTGAAGGGAATCTTCCAATCAAGAATGCCAAGGTTGCCGGTCTCCAACACCAGTTGGTGCACGGCGTAAGTAATCCAGACATGGTTGTCGGAAAAATCTTTGTCGAGGATTTTGCCATCGAGCCACGTGCGGGGCGCGTAGCCGGAGGGATACTGATAGGCGAGCACGCGGCACAATTGCTTGCCGGCTCCCGCAGGATTCATGAGTGCTAGCGCACCGATATCCTGCATCTGGTCACGGAACCCATTGTGCCGGACCCGCGCCCACTGTGTGCCAAGGGAGGCTTGCCGTTTCAGCCACGGATGAAAGAAGGCGTTCAAGTTGGAATCAGGCGTCTCAATTTTGTTGGAACCAAGCAGCGCGTTGATGCCGGCGCCAACCCACCGCAATTCAGTCTCAATCCTGCCCGGGCGGAAGAATTTCCGCCGCAGGTCCGCTATGGCCGCCGTCGTTTTGCCGGCACCGACAATCGCTTGGAGGACGACTTCTTTGCCGGCGGGAATGGTCAGCGCGAACTCGAGCGCGAAACAACTTTTTAACATGTCCGTGTCGGTGCCCCGGCAGTGGCCTTGCACGACGGCATCCGGCCGCTGGTCGGTGCCGTGCCCGACAAATCCATTGAGCGAACCATCGAAGCCAACGGATTGCCGGTCCGCGGTCATGAATGCGTTCACTTCTTCAACGCCGTCGAACGAATGATGTTTGTGCCGTACCACCGCATTCCACCACCGCTCATACCGGCAAATGCCTTGGAAGTAGGCCTGGGGTTTAGGCACGCCGTCAAAATTGGTACTGGCAAACAGGAACACGCTCAGCCGCCGCACCCGGGGAGAAGTGTTTTGGAGGTTGATGGTCCAGATCTCACACACCTCATGCTGCGGCACAAACATCCGCAACCGCGACGCGATGCCGGCCTGGCGCGACTCAATGACGGAGTAGCCGAGTCCGTGCACACAACGATAACCGGTGCGCTGCGCATCAACCGGCAGGCCGTTGATGTTCCAGAACTTGCCGGTCGCCTGATCCCGAACAAAAATCATCCGGCCCGACACCACCTCGATGCGGCGGCCGAGCGCATCCTGAGTCAACGATTCGCCCTGGGCCGTCTGCGCGAACAGCGCGACATACCGGTCGTTCCAGAGATAATTATACCAAGGCCGTGGCGTCGCCGGGTTGGTGATCTCAAACTCGGTTCCGTCGCGGCTGAAATGTCCGTAAGTCGTCTTGATTGGGGAAGCCCTCGCTGTGTGCGCCGACATTAGCAGTAACTAAGATTGTTAAGCAAGACTCCCGGCTCCGCCAGACTCCGGCGATGACAATCGTAGCACTCTCTACCAGGCCGGTAGCACATGCTATGGCTCCGGTAGCACTTGCTATGGCGGCCATAGCACCTTCTACCGGGCCGGTAGCACATGCTATGACTCCGGTAGCACTTGCTATGGTGGCCATAGCACCCGCTATGGTGCCGGTAGGACTTGCTAGAATGGCCATAGCACCCGCTATAATGGGTTTATTGGGTGCGGAAACTGCGAAAACATTGGCATTTATGGAAAAAGCGTGGCTGGTGCTGTTGAATGCCGTTTTCATGCTGGCGGCATTTAAGCACGGTTCCCGCCAAAGTCTGAAGTCGGAGATATCCTCATGAACAAGGCGCGAAATAACAAAGGGCTCAAGGCTCTCTCTTGCAGGTCAACCGACGCCGAAGGCCTAGAGCCTGTGAAGGGGCGGCGGTGGTTTTTTGTTTTTCCCTTGTGCCGGGCGCAGAAATTCTTATTCTTCCCGGCAATGAAATCCGTGTTCGCTGTTGTCGTCCTTTGTCTGTTGGCGACCAGTGTTTTCGCTCAGGTTGATATCGAACACCGGCGCACTGTCACTGCGCAGGCCAGCCTCGCGGTATTCCGCGGCGATACTAAGTTCGATGGCTTTGGCTATTTCTGGTTCAACGAAAACAATTATCCGTGGACCAACACGGCGCTGCGCGTGATCTTTGCCGGCGTCTATGTGGACTCGGAATTCAGCTACTATGTCGCTGGCAATACCAACACGGCCATTGGCATTGGGGTCGGCGGCGGGATGCTGGTGGATTCGTGCTTGCCCTATCGCAACGGGCGGCAACTCTCCGATCAAGCGATTGACGGCGGCGATGTCGGCGGCCACATCTTCATCAACCAGACGATTCCGAACCCGACGCCATTGCCGTTAAATGTGCGCGGCACGTACTCCGTCTACAAGTTTAACTATGACATGAGCGACTCGATACAGAATTTCGTCTGTCCGTCGGATTTCATCACGCAAACCATCCAAGGCGAGCTTCGGTTTGGCGGCATTGAGCCGGGCTTGCTCTCGAAACGCGGCGCGGAATTCTACGTTTCGGGCGACGCGAATTACCGGAGCGGGTTTGACGCGTTTGGCCCGGTCGGCGGCCCGGTGCTCGGCGATAAAAGCAATTATGACCGTATCCTTGCCTCGCTTGGCGCAATCTTACCGGCCGGGCCGGTCACGGTCGGCGCCCGCATCTGCGGTGCCTACGGCGATAATATTGACGAACTCTCGGCGTGGAAACTCGGCGGTAACCTCATCAATGTCGAGCCGTATTCGTATACCCTGCACGGCTATTATCTGCGGGAAATTTTCTCAGACCGGTTTGTCATGTCAAATCTGGCGCTCAGCATTCCGGTGCATGAGAAACATAACATCGCCATTCATTTCTATGGCGATTGGGCCAACGCGCACCTTGTCCCGCCGTCGTCACGCGAACATAACTACTTGGGCACCGGCGCTGGCGTGAGTTTCCGCGGCCCGTACAAGACGGATGTGCTGTTGAGCTACGGATACGGATTCAACGCCGAGCGCAACGGCACCTCAGGCGGACACGAGGTGACACTCGGGTTGGAAAGGGAGTTCTAGTATTATGAAATACATCCCGGCCTTTGTCATTCTAACCTTCCTCGCCGTTTTTTTCGTTCGTGCGCAGGATCAAGACGCCGGCATGGCGGCGGGCAAAGCTGCCCGCACAGGTTATGTGGCATTGAAACTGGAAGACCTGCCGCGCGACGAGAAGGGTTTTCTAAAGCCGGAGATTTGGGACATCATTGCCGCCGAGGCCAAGGCCAATCCGAATTCCAATGAAGCGCGCACCTTGCAGGAACGTGGTGTCTCGCAGGCGTATTATGCGACGTTTGCCAACTGGAAGGCGCCGGAGCCGTTGCCCGTCAGCGCCGGTTGTTTGCGCAATCTGTCGGAGCCGCCAAAGGAACCGCGCTTCCCGTTGACGGACAAGGTCTGGCCGGAGCATCCCGGCGATGCGTCGGTCTGCCTCTGGGAGGATGACAAGCTCGCCGCGATGAGTCTGGGGGTTGACGATAACTGTGCTGGCGATCTGCCATACTGGAAAGAATTGTCCCGGAAATATGGTGGACTGAATATCACCTGGAATCTAATCAGCGGCAATATTGATGGCGTCATTTCTAAAGGGCGCGTGAGCAGTGCTGGCACATGGAAAATCTGGCAGCAAATGCTCGACGATGGTTACCACCTTGTTTCCCACAGCGTCACGCACAACCACGATCCGGTTCCCACTGATGGCTGGCCGGGACCGGATTGGGAAACAGCGGAATCCATTCACCAGATCGACTCCCATTTGCCCGGACATAAAACGCGGGTTTACGTTTATCCGGGCGCCGGAGTTCACGTGTTTGGCCAGCCGCGCAACTTGATTGCCAGCGCGTGGCGGCCTGCCATCATCAAATATTATGCCGCCGCCCGCGGGGGCGGGCGGAATGCAATCAATCAGGCGAACATGATTGATTACTTCGATATCCACGCCACGACCGGCAGCGTTCCGTTCCTGTTGAGCAACACGGATCCGAAGATGGCTGACCAGAACCTGAACAACCTATTCGCCGCCGATCCGAAGAATCCACACCATAATTACTATCGCGGCTGGGCCAATGTGTTCATCCATTTCATCAACAACGGGAAGGATTTTGACACCAATCCATTCAATGTCGCCTACGGGAAGGTGCTGGAATTTTACAACCAGCATCGGAATGAGCTTTGGACCGGGTTCATTGATGATGTGGCCCTGTACGGTCAGGAGCGCGATACCGCCACGGTGAAAACGGATGAAACAACCAATGAGAAAATCGCCTTCACTCTGGTTTCCAAGATGGAACCGACAATCTTCGATTACCCGTTAACCATCAAAGTCCGGCTACCCGACAGTTGGAAGGCAGTGGCCGCGAGCCAAAAGACCGCGACCCTTCCGGCGCAGGTTGTGCTGTACGAGGGGCGGCCTTACGCTCTTGTAAAAGTCGCGCCCGACCGGGGACAGGTGGTTCTAAAGTTGGGCCAGTAACAAATAACCGTTTAGGGTTTGGTATATATCTGCAAACTGCCTGCCGACGGTTGGTGAATTAAAACCTTTACTTAATCTGCAGGGAAGCACATGTTACGCGCCGTTTCTGCTGTACCAAGGTCAACTTTACGATGAGTTGAACTCGGCCGCCACGATGCGGAAAAGTTTTGGCCTTCATGAAGAGGAATATATGAATTTAATACAATCTAACCGCACCTGCCCGTCAATGGCAACCACACTGCCATCTCTGACTAAATCCAAGTTTAGTACTGCACCTCTCTCCGTCCTTGAACTGTGTCAGCCTTCGGACTGTTGGGCGACATCGCGGTAAACCACTTCAAGCGTAGTTAACTAATCGAAGCGGTTATACGCATGCACACCATTATCATTTTGCTCGGGGCGCTGGTTCTTTTCCTCAGTGGTTTTGTCCGCCACTGGATAGTTAAACATTCTGAATCGCGCCCGCCAATCCTGCACGACAACAGCCTCTTGTATTTCATCCTCATTCTTGCCGGTATTGCCTTGGGTGGTGGTTTCTTCTTCATATTTATTACCGGCGCCTACTTGCAGGCATGTGCTTTTGTTGTTGTGCTGATTGGCGCTGACCAAGTTATTAAATGGTCTTTTTTTGGGTGGGAGGTGCGCCGGACTTGCCGACTTTTAGACTGCACCTATGCGATCGCGGTTAATACTGTCCGCCGGCGGGCATGCGTCCTGACACCGCATTTTGATTGAGGCCAACCCCGCAACGCCGCCGCCATTTTCCCTTGTATGGTCGCGACGCAATTGCCGGGCAGTCCACGGGGTGGAATAAAATGATTGTAAGACCGTCAAGGATGCCGGCATAGTGCTGTGGGAGCAGGGGCAGTTGTAATCCAGTCACCTCCAGAAATGGAATGAGGAGCAAATTATGTTCAGAATGAAAAATGGATTGATCATGGGCGTCAGCGTCGTGGCTTTGTGTTTGCCACTGCTGGCACAGACCAACACCGCGAAGTCGGTGACGAATGCTGTCCCGGTTGGAGCGGGGCCGATTTTTTCGTTGGAGCAGTTCGGTGCGATCTCCAATGCCACTCTCGCTGAGGCGACGTTCCAGAAAGCATCGAGCGATATCATTGCCGGCGGGGGCGGCATTTTGCTGATTCCTGGCAATGCACCCGCCGCTTGGCATCCCAATAATAATACCCAGCATGAGATCCGGATCCCAGCTCCGCCGGCCTCGGCCAAGAACTGGCACGCGGGTATTGGGGTCACAGTGGTGGACGCGCGCGGGCGGTCGCCGGTGGTGCAGCCGCCGCAGGTGACCGGGATGGTGATTGACCGGGTGTTGAATTTGGCGCCCGGCGAGAGCCTGCCGTCCTGGGACATGGATCCGGTGATCGAATTGAAAAACACCATCTTGCGCGGCTCGACCAGTTACCACGATTGGCTGCAAGAAGAGGTCAAAGCCGGCGAGGACCGCAAGTTCTACGTGTCCACCATCCGCGGCATTTTCCCCGGCGAATTTCTCAACACGATTTATAATCGCGCGGGTGTGGATCGGCTGTATGTCAAATCCGTCGGTTACGACAAGGAAAAAAAGATGTGGTACTTTGTGGCCGACACCCCGATTGATGTGCAAAAGGGGGCGATCCTCAGTAATAAAAACCATGTCAATTCAATCAAGATGGACACCTATTCCCACAATGAGAACCAAACCTTTGACGTGTGGGTCGAGCGCCACAATTATTCCCAAGGTGACAATTATATCTTCGACGCCCGCAACATGTACATGGGCGATGCGCACTCCACGGCCGGCGACGAAAACAATGTGCTCTACGCCGCCTTTGTGAATTCCGACGCCAGCATCTTCCGCGGTGAAGTGGAGAAGTGGACCGCGGCGACCGACGAACTCGTTTTCAAGAACGGCCCAAAAGCCAACACGCTCGGCACCGGCCGGCCGATCATAAATATGAATCCCGCGAAGTGGGTCACCAACGGCACCGTCAACATCGTCCGCCCCGCCTCGTACATCGAATACAACAAGCCATTGGATAATCCTACGTACCACGGCCAGACGTATCCCACCTTGGTCGTCCCCAATAAGATCGGGATGAATTCGCTGCACATGGGCGGCTTGATCCGGTTCGCGGCGGACGCGCCGGTCACCGACGAAGTCGTGGGCCGGTATTTCGCGGTGAATGAACCCGACGAATACTTGCCGCAAGGCAAGGATGTTCGCCGTTGGTATCTGATTGATAGCGTGACCAAAAACGCTGATGGCACGAAAGACATGCAGATCATCCGGCATTGGTGGGGCGCGAAAGCCGCCGGCTCGCCCACGCTCTATAAACCCGACAATTATTCCTGGGACGGCCACGAAAAACCGCTCCATTACATCATCGCACCCGGTGCCAATGCCTACGACGTGGCGGATGGCGTGCTCGGTTCGAAGCGCACGATCCGGATCGCGCCGGCTTCCTTTACTGGGACACCGGTGGATTTCGCCGCCGCCGATCCAATCGAGCAAGCGATGGGTTCCGATCCCTTCAAACCGATCCCGTTCCGAGCATGGATGTGGGATGCAGTGCCGGGCGCGTTCCCGTCACCAGTTTTTGACATCGCCAATGCGGGCGTCATGCGGGATTCCATGTTCTATCTCCACTGGGGCTCCACCGACATCGAAAAGGAAAAGGCCACCCGGTATGACCGAAATCCGATGTGGGATAAATATTTCAACTTCGAGGCCACCTGCAATACCGGTATCAAGTTTGCCGCCGATACCGGCAATGCAGCGATACTCTTCACCCAGCCGTACCATGTTCAGCCGCTGAAGTGGAACTACGACATCACCACTAATCATCCGCCGAAGACTGCCAGCCTCACCGTTTCGCGTGAGACCGGTGACTTTAACTTCTCGGGCGGATTGGTAACGGCTGCAGGATTGTCCGGCGGCGATAAGCCGGCTCGCAATTTGCGCGGCCTTAATCAACCAGTGCCAGCGGGGAGCAAGGAACTGGCGGTCAAGTTCCCGCAGGCGGAAACGGACAATGCCTACATGGTGGTGCTGCAACTATCCTGGTTGAGCAACCATGCGATTGTGAACCGGACGGCGGAGGGCTTTACGGTGCAGTTCGCCACACCGCCAGCGGCGGCCAGTGAGTTGAGTTGGCTACTGATTCGGTAATTCACCAACGGTACGCCTGTCGCCATAGCCTGAAGCTGGGTAAATATGTGCTATTTATTCAGTCGCTGACTTGCTTCATTACATATGAAATGCTATGTCTATGACCATAGAAGCGAGTTGATATGGTTGTCTGCTAATTCATGAACCTGTTCCTCAAATCTAATTGGGATGTTCGCATCCAGACATTAGTGGCCCATGACCACAGACGCTAAAACTTTACCGATCTTGGTAGTGGATGATAACTTGGTGGATCAACATCTAACGACAATCCACCTCAAGAATATTCAGACATTCAAGCTCGCATTGGATCTCGATTTTGCAATTGACGGCAAGGCCGCGATTGTGAAGTTGGCTCAAAAAGAATTTGCCTTGCTGATTCTAGATTGGAATTTACCGGAGGCTGGACAAGGCGAAGTCCTGCAACAATTGCGGAAGAACAATCACCGGATCCCGGTCGTGGTAATTTCCGGCCGGGAGCCACAACAGATTGCCCCCGAACTGGCCGAGCACAGGGCGGCTTATCTCAGCAAGGACCGGATGACGCCGGAAACCTTTCATACCGCGATTTCCATCGCGCTCGCATTGGTCGGTATGGAGGAGGGGAGATTTTTTAGAACTCAGGTTAGCGCGATTCAATTCATGGCGCGGCCCAAAATTCTTTTCAAATGCGAGTCGTGCTGGAGGCCGGTAGTGACGGATGATACCAATGCCGGGAAGCAGACCATTTGTCCTAAGTGCAATTCTCGAGTACTCGTCCCCACGACCACCATGCTGTACACCTGCCCGCATCACAATTGTAATCAGGCGGTGAAAATTGACATCGCACTGAAAGGCGAGGAGGGACTGCATTGCCCCAGTTGTAATGGAACGATCATGCTGCCGGTTCGGCGGGGAAATCTGGTCTTTTACCAATGCAAGCGATGTGGAAAAACAATCGAAATCCCCATTGCCCAAGCCGGTAAACTCATATTCTGCCCCAAATGCGACGAATTAATTCGTGGACCGGAACTAAAAGAGATTGCTGACGCATAGCCGGCATAAGCCGAGCCGGTTAATGGTCAGTCTAATTAATTTCTCAACCGCCTTAGCGATCCGCTTCGGGAAGAAATTCTTTGGGATAAGTCCAAGTGGTGGGAAACTTTCCTGCCTGCCTAGCTTTGAGATAAACAGCCGCCCGGGCCGCAATTGCTTTGGTCTCTGCTTCTTGAATCCGCTTGGCGCACTGCTCACGCGCGGACTCTTTTACAACCTTCAGTGCGTCATTGATCTTCGCCAGTTGAAGAGTGATGGCGAGCTTGTTGGCTTGTTCCACGTCGGCTGAGACCGCTGCAAGCGGAGCATGGGCAGGCATTGCGACAGGGAGAATGGCCGGAGCAATGACAGCCTTGCGTTCCTTTTTGATTTTGACGATGGCGGGCTTGGTTATCGCCTTCGGCTTGGAACGAAAGGTAAGATTCGCCTTCAGTAGGCTGGATTTGGTCGCGAGGACCCGGGTTTTATTCTTTGGGTTTCGGCTGAACGGTTTGACATTGCGTTTGGTTGACACCCACCGACCATATGCGAATCACGCCGGCTTGTCAAAAGCCCAACACGGGAGAGATCCCGCGACCCGCTCGGGATGACAAAGCAGGACTCGCCGCGCCTGACAGGACCAGTAGGGTTTTACCCCATAGACGTGGCCGCTGCAGGGAGTAACGTATGCACTATGAAAACACTTATTAAATGCAGAGTCATTATCGCAGGAACAATTCTAATGTTGGCCGCAAAGTCAGCCGTGGGCGCAGAGGCCGCGACTAACGAGCAGTTCCAGACTTCAAGCCAAGGCGACTTTTACCGCGCCAAAGAACTGTCCATCGATGCATTCGGAAGTGCGTCAATGGGGAAATATTCCATTGAGCATATTTCCGGTTCAAGAGTCAGTCACGATACCCGGCTGGGTGGGGGATTAGGAGTTAATTACTTTTTCAACCGGTACTTTGGCTTGGGTGCCGATGCTTATTTGGAAGATACCAAAGGCAGTTTCATCGATAGCACTTCGGTTAATTTGATTGCACGGCTCCCGATCGGCCAAAGCGGGTTTGCACCTTACGCCTTTGGCGGCGGCGGCTATCAATTCGATATGGCCAGAGTATGGTTTGGTCAGTTTGGCGCCGGCATGGAATATCGCTTCACTCGCAACATCGGCGCATTTATTGATGCCCGCTTGGTGGTGCCTGACGAAACCGGCGATTACGGACTGGCGCGACTCGGCCTGCGGTTTGCTTTCTAATATAGATTGTCACCGAAGCGCCGGCGGGAACTCCGCCGGCGCTTTTCTTTTCAGCGCGCATTGCAACGCTGCCACCGCAGTTTCCTTCGTGGGAATTCAGAGTGGGTGTGAGCTTAAGGCCACGGTTCTTTTTGAATGGGTGGGGCGGTTGTGATACTTTCGCGTTCATGAATTCGCTGTGGTTAATCATTGGGTCGTTGGCGGCATTTGCGGTGGCGTACCGGTTCTATGGGGCATTCCTCGCCGCCAAGGTCTGCCTGCTCGATGATGCGAAGGCAACACCGGCGCATCGGCTCAAGGATGGAGTGGATTATCATCCGACAAACAAGCTGGTGTTGTTCGGACATCACTTCGCGGCGATTGCGGGGCCGGGACCATTGGTGGGGCCGGTCTTGGCGGCGCAATGGGGGTACGCGCCGGGATTTATCTGGATCATCATCGGGGCTTGTCTCGCGGGAGCGGTGCATGACTTTGTGATTCTCTGGGCGTCGGTCCGGCAGGACGGGCTGTCGTTGCCAAAGATTGCGCGGGAGAACATCGGGCCGGTGGCGGGGGTGACGAGCTCGGTGGCGACGTTGTTCATCATCATTTGCACGCTGGCGAGCATCGGGCTGGTGGTGGTGAATGCGTTGGCGGACAGCGCGTGGGGGATGTTCACGATTTTGGTGACGGTGCCGGCGGCGTTACTGACGGGGCTGTGGATGTACAAGATCCGGCCCGGCAAGGTTGCGGAGGCGTCGGCGATCGGGGTGACGATTGTGATGGCGGGGGTGATTTTCGGGCGGACGTTTGCGGCGTCGGGAGCCGGGCATCTGTTGCTGTTCGATAAATCCACATTGTCGCTGATGTTGCCGGCGTATGCGTTCGTGGCGGCCTGTTTGCCGGTGTGGGTGCTGATGTGCCCGCGGGATTACCTGAGCTCGTACATGAAGATCGGGGTGATGGTGGTGCTCGGGGCGGGGCTGCTGATTGCACATCCGACCTTGAAGATGCCGGCGCTGACGCCGTTCATTCACGGTGACGGGCCGGTGATCTCGGGGACGGTCTGGCCGTTCGTGTGCATCGTGGTGATGTGCGGGGCGATCTCGGGGTTTCATGCGTTGGTGGGGTCGGGGACGACGCCGAAGATGATTTACCGGGAATCGGATATGCGGGTGATCGGGTACGGGGCGATGTTGGTGGAAGGGTTCGTGGCGGTGCTGGCGTTGGTGGCGGCGTGCGCGCTGGAGCCAGGTGATTATTTCGCGATCAATACAAACCCGGCCACACAC
>Ga0118677_10003852_pt1 | contig 27903 bp, 26 predicted proteins | sample AliMusrvi5mmetaG_FD_86154 | JGI IMG/M metagenome (GOLD analysis project Ga0118677, IMG submission 86154) | reverse complement strand
GGGTTTGGGTGTGCCTGGGGCTTGCGGAACATAACAAAGACCGAGTCGTTCGGGCCAAAGGTCAAGCTCACACTCGTCACGCCGTCCTGCGGCTGGTAAAGCGGCGCCGACTCAATCTTCCCTGTGTCCGGCCACCACAACTCAGGCAGCTTGCCTGCTACCCTAAAACTGGCCGTCGTGCTGAAGTTGCGCATGGATGGGTTCGCCACGAAATAGATCTCGCTCTCACCGTCCACTCGATGAATCCAGCGCAGTGGCTGGCCGCTGGCAAAGTCCGGCGGGACCCCTGAGGCGCGCAGCACCTTTTCCGGCTCCCCGCTCCAGACGACGCGTCCCGCTCCCAACCTGTGCTCTTTGACTTTCGCCCCATCCGCATCACCCCAGATCTCACGAGCCAGATCCTTCACTTCCTGATCGCAACCCGGGTAACCGCTGAGGCTGGGTGAGAAGGCAGGTGGGCTGCCCATCACCGTTGCGCCGGCCTGCACCAGGGACCGGACTTTCCGCAGCAGCGCCGGCGTTGCCGTGGCAGTTTGCGGCAGCACCAGCAGCCGATAGCTCATGCCATCCGGCAGGGCGATCCGGCCATTCTTCACACTCATGCGGTTCAAAACCACCTCCGCTCCGCACTCGTCCCAATCATAACCCGGACGCGGGTGACCGATGAAACCTTGCGGCGGCATTTCCGGCTGCATATAGCAGACGTCGGCCACGAACAACCCCTGCCGCAGCATATACTGGCAGCGCGCCAGGTATTGATGCCAGGCTGTCGACTCTTCCCACCAGGTTTCGGTCCGCTCATAATGCTGGCCCCAGGGTCCCATCGTCATGCCGGGCCGGCGCTCGGGTGTCCAGGGCTGCATGGCATAACGGTGGAACACAAAGCGGTTGATCCCTTCGCAAAACGCAGTGTCCCCCAGTCCCTTGATCGTCGCCGGGTGCTCCCGCCATTTCTCCTGGTCGGCCGAGGTGAAGGACTCCGCGCCAATGATGCGCTTGCCATAGACGTGCCCGGCACAGGCCATCCCCTTGCAGGTTTCGATCGCCCCGCTGGGAGTCCAGAACTCGCCCATTGGCTCGTCCGACTCGCCCCCATACGGGATACAGTCACAGGGGCTGCCGTAGGCTTCCACGGTAAACCGCATCCCGTTGGCCCGCGCCAGCTCATGAAACCGTCCCGCATAATTCTCTACCACCAACTCGGAAATAGTGCGGCGCAAGTCCCAGAGAAACCGCTCCGAGATCTCCAGGCTGTCCACCACGCGGCCCGTCATCACGGGCAGAAAGCGGCCCATGTCATACCCACGCCGCTGCTGGAACTCCTCTCGCATCTTCGCCGTCCAGTTCTGGGAACCATTCTCCCAACTGTCAATGTGGGTGGCGACCAGGCCGTTGGCCGAGTGACCCGGCCCGACGTGATTGTCCGCCGCCAGCTTGGCCATCATGCCCGCGAAGTTGGCCTCGATGCCTTGCTTGCTCAATTTATCGCATTCCAGCCCGAGGCCGGTAACCGGCGACGGGGCATTCTTGGCACCTGTGCTGGTGTTTCCCAATCGCAGCACCGTCCATTGCCCCGCCGGAATGTCCCACGCCACGTGGCCGTTGCTATCCATCTTCGAGGATAGGTCCACCAGGCGGTCGCGCGGGATCACCATCTCTGCCGGGAGCTGATGTCGAGGGATGTCGCCCACCCCGCCTGTTTCGTACATGGCTTTGGCCTTGATGCGGTCAATGCGGTAGGCGCCGGGCGTCGGGAAGGCTAACACCGAGATGTCCCGATAAAAACCTTCCACCATTTCCGGTCGGGCGAGGGTTGCCTCGAACCGGCTGGGACCGGTCAGGTTGGTCTCGCTCCAGACCACCTTCTGCATGGATAGCTCGGGCTTAATCCACGGGCCTCCGCTGCCGTTCCAGCCTGCGTCGTTGTTCATGTTCACCTCCAACCCCAGCCGCTGCGCTTCCCCGACGACATGTTTGAACAGCTCGCGCCATTGCGAGCCCATGAAGTCCGCCGGGCCAACCGGGGCGCCCTGGTCCACCTCCATGATCAAGACGCCGCCAATGCCCACCCGCTTCATCGCCTCCAAGTCAGCGGTGATGCCGTTGCTGGAGATATTGCCATTCAACCAGAACCAGTACACCCATGGCCTGGCCGAAGCAGGAGGTTGTTGAAAGTCCCGGTCCAACTGCTGCGCCGCCCGGGCGGGCGCCGTCGGGTTCAGGGCCGCCCCCAGAAGTCCCAGTAGCAGAAGCCAATTGTGCACGTTTCGACCAGTCAAGTTTTGCATGTTCATTTGTCCAATACGTTTAGTTGAGCTTTGCCAGTGAGTTCCATCTCCGGCTTGCCGTTATAGTCCTTGATCTGCCCTTTCACCGAAACGGCCTTTCCGCGAAGCGCCGTCAGGTTCCCAAATTCGTTGGTGTTCTTGTTCCGAATGATCGCCGTGAACATGTTGCTGGGATACGCCTTATCAAAGTTCAGGAAGATCAAGCTGGGCCGGGCACTGACCTGAGCCACGACTCCAGTCACGACGACCTGTTTGCCGATCCATTTGACGGCCTCGGCCGATCTAATCGTAGGGGGGACGGCGTTTGTGTCGTCGGCGCGCCCTTCGCTGGCCGCCAATGTCAGGCTGCTGATGAGTGCGAGGATAGCGAAGCGTTTCATTCAGCCCCGAGCATGAGACGGGCACGAGCCTGGTTCAAGAGCGAATTGCAGTACCAATGCCGACGCCCAACGCCGCACGTCAGCGGCCCTGCGACGCTGGCGTCCGACATCGAACAGAAGGGTCATCGCGGGGTCCGCTGCACGCGCTTTGTTGGGCCGAAGATTTACATTTTTTGTCCTCTTACCCCGGCTTGCGCTGCGGCTTCGGGGTCTATGCGCCTAAGGGCATTGGTAACGTAGTCCAGAAGCCATTGCATTCGGTCCTGCAGCAACTCCGTCCTGAGCTGCGGGACGACGGCTTCGGCGCGGGGCCCCATTTCACCCAGGGCGATAATCCAGTCCCATTTGGAATCTTCGATGGTGGTCGGCATCTTTTGGAGCAGCACCGGCAAGGCGGTATCCACCTCACCAGTGATTCGCCAGATGGCGACGGCGCTTTGGCCGCGGAGATACGCGTTGGACTCGTGGAGCGCGTGCAAGTGTCCTTACTATTGACATAACGGTAACACCTCCTGAACTTGAGGCTCCGTTTGTGGGGGTTCACCCAACAAGTTGGAAACGTAGGTCCAGGTGCCCTTCTGCGAACGCTCGGCGATCCATTTCAAAGTCATGGTCGTTTCCTGGCGAAGCCGGCGCGCCAGCATGACCTTCGACCGATGCACTTTAGGGCGCGCCCGCAATTGGACCTAAGCCAATCGGTCTTGACGCAAGCTTCGCCCAGCCTAGTCAGGAACTTCTGCCGGTCGTGGTCGTCCCGGAAGATATCCTCGCGCTGGTCCCCACGGTTCATGACGTGATACATGGCCCCGGGGTATTCAATGCGCAGCTTGCGCGACATGAAAAACCCTTACCCACACGCCCCGGAGGTGGCAATAGTGATTACCCCACACGCGGGGCGGCTGGAAGGGGGGGGGAATGACAAACCAGAGTTCGAGGCTATTAGGCCAGAAACAGGGCCTGTTGCAACCCATTGCTAATGTGCGACTTCCAGAAATGTCACTTGGAAGGACTGACTTCCTGGTGCCACTGAGACGCAATTTCGGGAGACGCTTCCTCCGCGAGGTAAGCAACGCCCCCTTCGAGATCAAACCAGAATCGAATCCGATAGAAGACGTTCACGAGCGCCTGGCTGCACGCGCCAATCCCCGCTGCAAAGCCTCTTCCCAATCTGTTGCCGCGGCAGGGCCCGCCGGCCCGCTTTTCAGAGCTTCATTCACCCATCCCTGATGAAGGGTCTGCAGTTCCGCTTCCTGCAGATCACAGAGTCGAAAAAAAATGCGCCTCTCCATATATAGGGAGCGGTTCGGTGAAAATGGTGTTGGCGGGAAGTGGTTGATGGGTGCGTTGTTACGCACACCGTTAACGTTATCGGGTTGCGGAAATGGGACGGTTAGGGCGTGAAATAATTCCGCTGAATTGTTGTAAGAGCCTGCAAATCAACAGCACTTTTCTTCAGGCGGTGACTGTTTTGTCCGAGGGCAAGAGACGGTATCTGAGTTCGCAGCACTTGACCCCGTTACCGTTGATCTGGCACCGCCATTACCCTGAGGACGTGGGGGCCTTGCTCGGCACTTAGGCCCTCGCCGGGATGAGCAGTTCCTCCACCAGCAACCCGCCGAGCAGCGCGGCGGTGAATTAAACCAGAGAGGGGGTCCCTACGGCCAGCGCAGCCGGTGAAAACGCCTCGGCGGGGCGTGCGGATTGGTATAGGCGAACACGTAGCGCGGGATGGCCGGACCGAGGTAGTGCCAATCCGCCAGATTGGTGGAGTATTCCACACCGAATGCCCCGGCGGTGGAATTGGTCAGGACGAAAGTGACGCTCGTCCCGCCCAACCCAGCCGGGTTGGTGAGCAGCAGCCACAGCGCGGCGGGCCAATACCTGGCCAGCATCAGGTCCAAATCCGTCTGCTTGACTATCCCGGCGCCATTGAGACTGGCCAGAAGTACCTCCAAGTCCCAACGGTCCGCCACCCCATCACCGTTGAGGTCGCCAGGAACCGATGGGGGCGCCCAAACCACTACCAAGCGGTTGGAAAGGGGGGGGGGCCACCATAGCATGGCTCGTTCCCCCTATGAAGGAAGTGATCCAAGCTATGGTCGAACTCTTTTCACGACAGCAGTCGTTCCGCTGACTTGAGCATCCCCGCCCGCACCGGGTTCAAATGCACGTAATCGCACGCCGTCCGCAGATAGCCGCTGCTACTGCCCTCCACCAATTGCGCCTTGTATCTTCCACTCAACACGTGCCCGAAAAGCTGGTGCCGATGATTGAGCCGAATCGTGTAGGTGCTCTGCAGCCACGCCATCCCCGCCACCAGGTTTGGTTCCGGGGTTTCGAGCACCAAATGGTAGTGATTGGGCATCAGGCAGTACGCATGCACCTGCCAGTTGGTTTTCTGGCATACCTCGGCCAGCGTCTTGATGAAGTCCTGCCGATCTACGTCATCGAGGAAGATCTTCTCCCGTCGGTCGCCTCGGCTCATGACGTGGCACATGGCCCCCGGATGCTCAATGCGGAGCTTGCGCGGCATGAGCCTCAAAAAAGACAATGCTCCGCCCCCTGTCAACCCCGAAAATGACCCAAGCTATGGCTGCCCCCTTTAGAGTGTCATGGCTCGCCATACATCTCCGAGATCAACCGCCGCAAGCCTTCGGCCTCTCTGGCCGTGAGTTGGGCGATTTTGCGGGTGAGGCGGACGCGGCTGAGGACACGAATCTGGTCCACGGCGATTTCCGCTGGTCGCCCTGCACAGCGAACCTGCAACCGGCTGCGCCAAGCAGGATGCAACTGGCTGGTGATAGGGCAGACCACCACGGTTTGGAGGAGTTGGTTCCGCAGGTCATCGCTGATAATCACCACCGGCCGGGTATTGCCCATTTCGCTGCCCTGAACTGGGTCCAGGCGCGCGACGCAGATGTCGTAGCGTTTCATTTGCCAGGCTCGCCTGGCACGGTGACCAGCCCTTCGGGCAGGGTTTCCCAGGCGGACCAATCTTCATCGGCTAGGGCCATCTGCTGGTAGGTCTCGGCCCAGTTGAGCTTTTGTCGGCGGGTGCGTTTTGGACGCAGTACAATCTCGTCGGGTCGCTGCTCCATGATCAGCGCATCCCCCACGCGGTAGCGCCGCAACACCTCCGCCGGCAGCCGCACGCCGCGCGAGTTGCCCACGCGCGTGACCGTGAGCTCGGTAATTTTCGTCATGTGGTTACCGTAAGCACGCGGCCCTTCTTCCGCAAGCCGAATCTCGCCATCTCGCGGGCGAGGCATGGGCCCGAGGGGCGAGGCAGTCTCACGCGTCACACCCTCCTCCGATGGGGCCGTAAACAAGCGGGCCGAAAACATGACAATCTCACGAACCGACCCCTTTAAGATCACCGATGAGCGGCGTCCAGAGCCACCGGAATTGCGAACAGATGTGCGTGCCGCTCATTCGGTGCATCGCCTCGTTCGGCGTCATCGCAATTCCTTCCGCTTTTTGATTAGTGCGCTGATATCAACCTGGGTTCTGTCTCCAACGCACGTAAACTCAATCCAAGGCGATTCCTGCCCATATGCATGCTCCATCCCGAATATGTACTCGCCATATATCCCCCCGTGACCCGTGTCTTCCGGCACGATCGATGGCTGGCCGAATGCTTCATGCAGGAATGCAACAATTGTCGGGAAACAACCCTCTGACAGGACAACCAGCATATGCTTCCGATTCGTCGAGTGAGCCTCCTTGTAATACCAGGCAGTCGAAATCTCCGGCAGCGAGTTTGTCCTGATTGGTATGCAACCATAGTGAATGGACTTCTGCAAAATGAATCGGCCAACATCACCATGCCCTGGGGCGAGTCGGGTACCATCAGCTCCCCTAGAAAGTGGGTCATGTGCGCAACCACTTACCAAAGCAAGGCAAACGAAAGATATAGGCATCAATTTCTTCATGCGTGCTCGATGCTGCCTGACGCCGAACGTAGAGCGCAGCCACGCCGGGCCAATGGCGACCAATTGCACCAGAAACGTGGTCCCGGCGTAGGCTGACGCGACTGATTAAGCAGCATCATGCGCTAATACACCTCGAAAACCGAGTCTGCTATCTTCTTGGCCACCCCTCTGTGGAATGGGGCGATGCAGGTGTCGCTATTGCTAAGCTGCTGATAAGCGAGATAGTAGAATGGCGTGTCACGCCCCCCGGTCGCATGCAGGCCAAAGACCTTGATTGTGACGTAAGCTGGCTTGCCATCCCAATAAACAGCCTGCACTTCCTGTGGGTTAAGGTCAGAAATCACCCTGCATGACGCTGGCAACGCCCTGCCCCAACGTGGAGACCACTGGTGTTGCCCGTTGGTTCGAGACTCCGCGATCAGTGTGTCACATTCGCGCTTGAAGACTTCCCAACCACCCACCGCTTTCACATGAGCGAAAACGAACTCGCGCTGCCTTCGTCGATCCAAGGAATCAGCCACTGAACTGATGAGCCCAGATGTCCAGACAAGGTAAAGCGCCATTAGGATAATCACCGCCCAAAGCACGGCTCTCAGTGAAGAGGTCTTGCTTCGCGGTGAATCACTCATATGGAGCTGCTGCTTAACGAAAAAGATCACCGATGAGCGGCATCCAGAGCCACCCTAATTGCCACCAGACGTGCGTGCCGCTCATTCGGTGTATCGGCTGGTTGGGCTTACCAGTGCTCATAAAGGAAAACAAAGAAACACGCTCGCCGGTGGAGCCGTCTGCCGATCATTTGCCGCGCTGACGGAACAGCAGCAGCATGACGGCACCCAAACCGGTCACAGCGAATGTGGACGGCTCAGGAAGGTATGCCTGCGGCACCAGCGTGAGCCCCGCAAACGTGGCAGTCAACGCAGTAGGAATACCCGGTATTGGCGTGGTCGTCGGATCGCCCGTAGCGACACTCGTGTACAATGCCGACTGACCGATGTAGGCCTCCCCCGACAGGAGCGCACCATCGAGGGTGGCGGAAGGCCCTGTCCAGCCAATCACAACGTATTCAATATTCCCGCCTGAGGTGAGGGGGCTGACCGTCACAATGCCCACATTGAAACGCCCCGCGACCGGTGCGATGCTGGCAGTGCCATAGGCATTCCAGCCAGGGTTTCTAGCCAACCAGGTCGCCATTGTAGGATAGTGAAACTCAAAGCCTTGAACACTACCAGTCGTGAGCACCCTGCCGAGCGGGGTGAAGGCAGTCCCAGACGGCGCTGCAAGAAACTGAACCCTCGCGCCACCCGCGGGAGCGGGGGACAACGAGTGATCCCAGTTACTTGCCCACGCCTGGACCAACGAGGTCGCGTTGTTTACCACAAACATAGTCCCCTGCGCGAAGACTATTGAGGGGGTGACAATCAGAACAACTAGTGCGAACGCTTTCTTCATAAGCCTGTTCTATCTGGTTTCTTCGGCTGTCAGGTGCCTGTGACGTTGCCAGCCCCAACGATCAAGATCACCGATGAGCGGCATCCAGAGCCACCCGAACCGCGAACAGATGTGCGTGCCGCTCATTCGGTGCATCGCCTCGTTGACAAAGTCATATGCCGAAAGACAAAGTCAGATTGCCATACCGTTCATGGAAAGGATTCTGCTCTCGGGACCCATAAAGTCAAGCGGGCCAGAGGGTTGAGAGTTGAAGGTTGAGAGTTGAGGGTTTTAGGCCGAACTCAGGGAGTGCTTAAGCCCGCTCAGCATCCGGCTTTGCTTCTCGGCGGCACAGTAAGGTTGCTCCTGATATACGATGTCGGCGAAGGCAATCGCGTCGTGCCAGGTTTCAAGTTTCTCGAAGTTAAACATAGTGGCGACTGTCTTACTCCCTCAACTCTCAACCTTCAACCCTCAACTGACCTCTCATTGCGCATCAAGGATGTGGACCTGGACCGGCTGCGGGTCACGGTGCGCGCGGGCAAAGGCGACAAGGACCGAATGACGGTCCTGCCGGAGAAGCTGGTGGAGGGGCTGCGGTCGCATCGGGACCGGGTGCGGGGGCTCTACGAGACGGACCGGGCGGCGGGTTTGGCCGGGGTGTGGCTGCCCGAGGCGCTGGAGCGCAAGTATCCCGGGGCTGGCACGTCCTGGGAATGGCATTGGCTGTTCCCCTCGTGCCAGGTGATGCGCGATCCGCACTCCGGGCTGAGCCGCCGGCATCATGTGTTGGATGCGTCGTTCCAGCAGGCGATTCGGGTGGCGGCGCGGGCGGCGCGGTTGAACAAGCGCGTGACACCGCACGTGCTGCGGCATTCTTTCGCGACCCATCTGCTGGAATCGGGGGTGGATATCCGCACGCTCCAGGATTTGCTGGGGCATGTGGACGTGGCTACGACGCAGATTTACACGCACGTAATGGCGCGGCCGGGGATGGGGGTGCGTAGCCCGCTGGATTTGTAACAGCCAACACCGATACCGATTCAAGATCCAACCTTGAACCTTGAACATCGAACATCCAACAACCAACATCCAACATCCAACACGGATCCAACAGCTAATGAAAGGCAACCTCGAACCCTGAAGATTGGACCTGGAGAGTCGAACGGCAAAAATCGGACCTTGAAAGGTGGGGCAGGGCCGCCCGAGGCTACATCGAAGCCACCCTCAAGCCTGGGCCTGGCCAAGCGGTAGGCAACCAGTAGGCAACCACTCCGATGTGGATCCGATCCACATCGGAGTGGTTGCCTACTGGTTGCCTACTGGTTGGCTAGTAATACGCTTGGAGGAGGCCTGCGGGCGGCCTGGAGGTAGTTGGGGGCGAGTTTAGCTCAGGCTCGGGAATCGGGGCGTACCGAAGGCTACCTACAGCGGAAGCTCAGGATGCCTCTCGGCCATGCTCAGCGACACTGTCGCCGGACCGGTCAGTGTCCACCGCCCTTACTCGACCGCAGCGAAGCCTCCGCCGAGCGCAAGCCCTCGCTCGCCGCGGTCACCCGAATGGAGCCTCCTTTGCCTTCAGCCGCGCGCACGATGAGGATCGCTTTGCCGTAAAAGAGGGTCACGTGGTCTGCGTCGAATTCCGCTGGGAAATGGTGGTCGCCGTTACCCACGCCCGCAAGGGTTGCGGGGCCCTCTATTCTGAATCTCACGTCATTCATAGCTAAAGGACAGAGGTTGCCATGCTGGTCCGTGGCTTCGACGAGCACGTAGCTCAGGTCCTCGCCGTCCGCCTGGAGTGACTTTCGGTCGGGCGTGAGGCGCAGCTTCGCCGGTTCACCCGCAGTGCGCATGAAGGCACTCCCCAGTTTGTGACCGTTCTGGTAGGCGACAGTCTTCAATTCGCCCGGCTCGTACGGGACATTGAGCCAGCGCAGCGCGTAGCGATCCCGGACCACCTGTGCATTCGGGTCCTTGGTGCGCAGGCCCAACGACCTGCCGTTGATAAACAGCTCGGCTGAGTCGCCGCCGGTATAGACATAGACCGGCACGTTCTGACCCACACGCTCGGGCCAGTTCCAGTGCGGCAGGATGTGGATAGTCGGCTTCTCCGGCGCCCAATGACTGCGATAGAGGTAATAGCGGTCCTTGGGAATGCCCGCCAGGTCCACGATGCCAAACGAGCTAATGCGGGATTCCTCCTCTTTGGCCAGCTTGCGTTTCGTGAAATGGCCCCAACCTTCAGCGACGAACGGCACCGGCTCGCCGATATAGTCGAAACCGGTCCACACGAACTCGCCGGCCACGAAGCGATCCTTCTCCATTAGTGCGAACTCCACGTCCGCCGGGTCCGAGTAATACGCCGAATTGTGGTCATAGGAACTGATCCGCGCCGTGCTCGGGTAATCGTCCTTCTTGGCGGGCAGCGGGAAGTCGTCGAAGTAACCGCGGGTGCTGTAGGCGGAGGCGGATTCGCTGTAAATGATGGGAAGCTTCGGCCACCGCTCCCGCGAAATGGAGTACCGGCGGGCGTAATTCCAACCCGCGACGTCCAGTGCCGCGGAGAGCTGCGACTTGGCCGAGTCCGGCACGCACTGCGCCAGGCCGACCGGGCGAGTGGTGTCGAGCGCCTTAACGAAGCCTACCATCGTCTTCAGCAAACCGGGCGCGTCTGGATATTTGAGCCCTTCAAGGTCCCAGATTTCATTGCCAACGCTCCAGACCACGACGCAGGGATGGTTGCGGTCGCGTCGGACAAAGTTGGTGTATTGCTTCATGCCGTGCTCGGGGATCGAGACACCCTTGGGGAGCGTAGCCGTGCCATCCCATTTATCGAAGGCTTCGTCCCAAACGACGATGCCCATGCGGTCGCACAGGTCGAGCAGCTCAGGCGCGGGAGGGTTGTGGCTGGTGCGGACGGCGTTGACCCCCATCTCCTGCATGATCTGCAGTTCACGCTCCATGGCCCGGGTGTTGAACGCCATGCCCAGCGGGCCAAGGTCGGAATGCAGGCAGACCCCATGTAATTGCACTCGCCGGCCGTTCAGATGGAACCCATCGTCGGCCGTGAACTCGAATGTGCGGATGCCGAAAGGCGTTTCTGTCGCGTCCACCAGCTTCCCACCGAGCCACACGCGCGTGACGGCCTTGTAAAGTCGCGGGGTTTCGATGTCCCACAACTGGGTTTTGCGCACGGTGAGCGTTACCGCGCCCGCATGCGAGCCCTTAGCCGGCACCGAGAAGCTCACTCGTTGCCGGGCAACCTCTTTGCCCTTTGGATCGAGCAACGTGGTTTCTACTTCCGGCTCGACGGCTGAGGCGGTGTGGTTTTCCAGTGTGCTTTCCACATGGACCGTGGTCGAATCGCCAGTGACCTGGGGAGTTGTCACGAATGTCCCCCACTGCGCGACGTGCACGGGCTCATTCACCACGAGCTGCACCTTGCGATAAATGCCCGCACCCGGATACCAGCGCGAGTTGTGCTGGCGCGTGTCCACGTGGACAGCCACGACGTTGCGTTGTCCGGCCTGGACGAAATCCGTCGCGTCCACCCGGAACGACATGTAACCGTAATCCCAGCCGCCGGCCTTCTGTCCATTAACGTACACCGTCGGCACCGCCATCACGCCGTCAAAGTCAAGATAGACGCGCTTGCCCGCGTCGGCGGCAGGCAGGCTGAGCGACTTGCGATACCACCCCTCGCCGCGCCACGGGAGCTTGCCGGTGTGCGGGTCGCCTCGGGGCTCGTAAGGACCGCTGATGGCCCAATCGTGCGGCAGCCGCACCGGCAGCCAGGCCGCGTCGTTGAACTCCGCCGCCTCGGCGCCTGCTTGGGCTCCCTTGGCAAACTTCCAATCGCGGTTGAAGTTCTCAACCCGGCGCGGGCCTGGATCGGCTGCGGCTGCGCCCGTGATGGTCACAACAATCAGCAAGGCTACGATGGGTGAAATTCGGTAGTTCATGTTGCTGGGGGACAAGTGTGCAAACCGGCATGAGGCTGGTCAAGCGTCTCAGCCAGAGGCGCCCGGCAGAGGTCACTGCCAGTGACTAAGTCGGGGATGAGGAAGCCAATCTGAAGCTGTAGGAGACGACGTAAGGAGTCTCTAATCAGCACGTTCCGAACAAGCCCAAGTCCGGGAAGCAGGCCAAGAGATCAGAGACTCCTTACGTCGTCTCCTACAATGACTTACGAGGACTTCACCGATGCGTCCTGAGAATGGCTGCAGCCGCTTCGCGCACCTCGGCAGGCAAACCACCCAGCCGCTTGGACGCTTCCTTCAAATCGGAAACGTATCCCGGCGACCGTCGGGTGAGCGTGGGTTGTACCAACCACCCGTCGCTGCCGGTCCTGCGGATCAAGTCACGCGTCGCCCGCTGGTAACTGGGTTTCTCCAGCCGCGCGATCCAAAGCCGGTGCTGACTGACCGCCAACAGGGGGTGGTCCCCCGGACTGTCTCCCACCGCCAGGAAGGGATTTCGGCCAATCATGTCAAAGACTGCCGCTACCTTGCCCGAATAGGCCGGCACCGGAAACTGCAGGCGCCTGGTCAGGCATAACCCGGTTAGAGCCTTTTCGGCCATCGCGGCGTATTGCTCGTCATCGCGGACGAGCACGGCGTCCTTATACAAACGGCCTCGGCGGTCTGCCAACAGCGTTGAAATCCCGACCACGTGGCTAGCGGCCAAGCCGGCTTTCAAGCCTCGCCGGCGCAAGAGAGGGTTGAGCGCGTGCAGCACCATCCAGCGGACGCTCCAAACGTTGCTGGCGGATATGATCCAGACGTCAAACTGCAAGCGCACGAGTTCGGCGATCAATTCGACTGCTTCAGGATAAAAGAAGGGCACCGGCATCGCCGTTTTTCCGGGGGTGACTTCGATGAAGGTCGGCTTCGTCGGCTGGGGCCACTCGAAGGCGGTGCGGGTGGCGTTCACGACATCCAGGGGACGCAAGTTCTCCATGATCTCGACCACCCAGGCGTATCCGTTGGCCAGCGGGGTGGGATCGCGTCCTTCATGCGCGGTGGGTGCCAGTAACGCCTCGTAGTACTGCGTCACATCGGCGCACGAAGACAGTTCCATCAGATCCTGGCCCGGAACCCGAAAGGGCGGACTGGTGGTGTTCCCTAGCTTGGCCGGGGTCAGCACCCCGGATTGCGCCAGGACCGCTAGCGTAGCCTCGCCGATGTCCCCGCATATCACCGTATTGTCGAAATCGAATACCACCGGGAGCCGTTGTCCTGCGCCTTTATTGATGATGACCTCGAGCGCGCTGCGAGTCTCCTCGTTCCAACCCGGGGCTTCAAGCCGGCATCCGCGACCGCTATCGCCGCGGCGCTTAGGAACGCGTCGGGGCAGGCTGCCCAGCGTCAAATCCAAATGGCTGGACACCTTTTTTACCGCTCTGCGGTGCTTCACTTGGCTCCTTTCGGGCGCACGTTCCAGATCGAAATCATGAGGGCAGCCGGCAACAGCGGCATGGCCGCCAGGACCCAGAAGATCAACGACCAGTTGCCGTGGCCAAGGTCCTTTAGGTAACCAATGCCGGCCCCGGAGAAGATGGAGCCCAGCGCTCCGAGGCACATGGTGAGCCCGGTGGCAATAGAACCGGCTTTAGGGTGGCTCAAATCAATCGTCGCCGCTCCGCTCATAAGCATGTCCGGTCCGTAAATCATAAACCCGGCCAGTCCCAACAGCACCGTTGCGGCCACCCAATTGCCTTTCGGAATCAGCGTCATGGCCCCGCACACCACTGCCAGGCCAAGCATCATGATCACGCAGACCGGCGCCCGGCGTCGGCCGAACAGCGTATCCGACGCCCAGCCCGCCGTCATGGCTCCCAATGAGCCGACCAGCGGGATCATGATCGCTGTCAGGGCACTGTTCTTGATACTGCGCCCGTGAAAATCGAACATGTATTGCACACTCCAGCCCATAAAAGTGTAACGCACCGCGTTCATAACCATGAAACCAATGGCCAGGATCCACAGAACCCGGTTGCGCAAAGTGGTTCCCAGGATCTTCCGCGTCTCAGCCCAACTGGAGCTGGTCGTTGATCTCGGAGCTTCGCCAGGTTTGGCCGGTTGGTGGTCTAAGTCGTCACGCACCGTCGGCAGCCCGGCGGCTTCGGGTGAATCATGCAGGCAGAAGAAGAACACCACCGCCATCGGCAATAGAATCAGGCTCGGCACCAGGAAGGCGGCGCGCCAGCCGATGGCCTCGCAGAGAAAGCCGGCCAGCAGCCAGGAGAGCACATTACCCACCGTGTAACAGGTCGAGAGCCGCCCAATCAGAATCCCGCGCCGGGCCGACGTGTTCCAATTCGAGAGCGTATGGACCATTAATGACCAACCGGCGGACTGGAACCATCCGTTTACCGCCCACAGCAACAGCATGACGTGGAAGGACGAACTGAAAGAAAACAAGAGGTTCGTAGCCGAAGCGGCGACCAGGGCGATCGTCATCAGCCGGCGCGTGCCGTAGATCTGGCCCAACGTGCCATTGACAATCTGTCCAATGGCATACACCGCCGCGTAAGTCGATGGGATACTCCCGATTTGGGCACTGGTCCAGGTAGGGAATTCCTTGAGTATCGCCGGCTGCGCCACGGAGAAATTGACCCGGCAGAGGTAGTAAGAGGCGTAAGCGCCCCACAACAACCAGAAGACCCCTAGTTGATGAGAGCGCAAGCGCGGGTCAGCGGCCTGCGGTGCGGATGTGACAGCTTGGGTCATGAATCGGACGTGACTGTGCGCTGGGCCAAAGCCGTCGGTCAAGAGGATTGATGGGAACTGGAATTCCCCGCTACCGTTGCAGGCACTTAAGGACTGCCTCGGTGCGATTGTGGACGCCCAACTTGTCGAACATGTTCTTCACATGGTTGTGAACCGTCCAGATACTGATGTTGAGCAAGTGTGCGATCTCCTTATCCAAGTAGCCTCGGCTGATGTGGTTGAGGATCTCCTGCTCGCGGTTCGTTAAGACCACTGACGTGGGCGACCGCCATTCGGCCCTGGGGTCGCTAAAGAAGCTTTGGAAGTAGTTGCGAATGTGGTGTCCCGCCTCCATCGCAGTCAGTGTTCGGGCGCGCGCCGCGGGCTGCAGCGGATCGAACAGTGCCGTCGGCAGCCGTCGCCGGTAAATGTAGCCTCCGCTGACTCCCGAGACGGCAATCCATATCTGGTCGCTGTCCTCATGCAGGCGGTACGGGAAGATCGGCAGACCCGGCCACCGCGCCTGCACACACTCGGTCAGTTGGTTTATGTCCGGTGCGACGCGGTTGACGAGCACCAGGGCCAGGCTTTCATGATCCAATGCATCGACCACCTCGCCGGCCGTGCGATAGACGCTTGGACAAGCAAACCCAGGTTGGCGATCCAGCCAATAACGCAGGCAGACATGGGCCGTCGGGTCAGGCTCGAGTACGGCCAAAGGCTTTCGCCACCGGCCGTCCACGCCGGGGGGTAGACTCCCGGTGGGCGGCTCGCGCAAGAAAGTGAAGAGGGTCGAGTAGGTTGCCGCCGCTGGGTTCTCCGACCAAAAGATCGCGAGTGTGATCTCGCGCTCAAACCACTCGAACGCCGCCGACCAACCACGTGCGAGAATCACGCGGTGAATCTCTCTCGCCCTCGCGGCGGCCAGCTTAGGATCGTCCGAGCCGAGCGGAAAATACGCGTAGGCTCCGTCATGTTCGATGCGCACCGAAAACTCCCCGTCGGCGGCGAGCCGCGATTCGCGGTATCGCCGTTGGATCAACCGTTGTTCCCAATAGGCAAGACCATCCTTGGGCAACTGCCTGGCGCCTTCAGGTACTGCCGTTACGCCGCCAGCCCCCCGCCGTGAGCGGTGCCACAAGGTGGCGGCTTCCCAGCCCCGGCTGACAATGGTCGCGTAGAGCTGTTGCGCCTCCAGCGCGGCTTCGACCCGCGTGCGTCCCGACAGCGAGAATGTGCGCCGACGGCCTTGGAATTGGATCTTGAAGGCCCAGCCCTTCACCGCGTAAGTCTGCCCCCGGCGCGTGAACGAGTTCCTGAAGACGCGCCGCTTCCAATCTACGACATCCAGCCGCTCGCTGCCCGCAGCCTTCGGCCGCGGACGCCCGTCTCCCCTGCTTGGACAACGCTTGGACACTCGCGGCTATCGGGCTAGCACGACGACGACGATTTGTCAACACCGTCCCGCCGCCCTGGCTGCCGGGGATGAGCCACTGTCTGGAGCCCCGGAATGCGGAACCGGACGGATACAGCCCCTGTGCGTGGCTCCTGCGGCTGCCGGGTGAACTCCTAGGTAATCGGAACCGAGATGTCTCTCGCCGAGGCACCGCCGGACCGGGGTTGCTGGCCACCCTCCGCGGAGCGCGGGGCATTGGCAGGAGACGGCGGTTTCTGACCCAAACTGGCCATTGCTTTCACGGGCTTCCCATCGGGCATAATACTGCAGTGTGAACAGCCGGGTTTTGTGCGCGCGGGGACGTTCGAAAATTGTCCTCGGGATGCTATCCCGGCTTCACAAGGTCAGCCATCTGAGACGAACTAACTACTAACCGTTCAACTGTAAGCCGCGAAGATTTGGTTGTCGTTAAACCGCCGGGTGGGTGGGCGCAACTCTGTCTTCAGAGCCCGACAGCTCCGGAAACCAAACAAAAGAAGAACCTGCGGCAACCCCGCTCTAAGGAAAAGATCATGAACAAACGCATCCTCCAACACCTCGCCCTGGCGGCGGTCTTGGGTCTTGGCGCAGCACTCGGCCAAGCCCAGATCACCAATGCCCTCGTCGTCCACTTGACGTTCGACGGCACTGACTCCTCGGGTAATTACACCAACAACATTGCGAACGGCATTATGGCCTCGCCCATGGGCACCCCGCGCAGCGCCCTTGGCAAAATCGGCGGCGCCGTGTCGCTCACCACGAGAAAGGACGGCTCTGAGATCAGCTACTTGAACCTGGGTTATCCCACGGAGCTGCAGTTCGGCGCCGTCAGGGACAGCTCAGATTCAGATTTCAGCATCGCCTTCTGGTGTAACTACACCAATCAAGTGGACGATCCGGCTTTCATCTCCTGTGAAAACTGGAGCAGCAGCAACAACCGGGGCTGGGGCATTTACAGCCAGGGCAGCGGCAACTGGCGCGTGGTCACGACCGACGACCAAGGCGCTGCCGGCAAACAGAGCACCACGCTGGGGAACCCGGCAGGCCTCCTCCGCGACGGCACCTGGCACCATGTCGTTGTGACTTGGGAACGCCGCGGCATCGTCTCTTTCTACAAGGATGGCGCCCTCCTCAGTTCCGCCTCTCTGGCCGTCGTCACAGGTCCGATTGATACTTTGGACATCGGCAACAGCGTGAACATCGGCCAGGACGGCACTGGCGCCTATACCGATGGAGGCAGCGCGGAAATGGCTGACCTCCTAATGGACGATATGGGCATCTGGCGCCGCGTGCTGAGTGTGGGAGAAATCTCGGCCATCTACACCGCTGGCTTGGGAGGCACGAACCTGTCCAAGGTCCCGTCAGTGGTGAATCCGTTCGTGAAGGCCACCACCCCGTCCCAGCAAGCCACCGGCGTGCAGCCGGACGCAACAATTTCAGCGGTCATCACCGACGGCCTCAACGCCGTGGCGACCAACTCCGTAAAGCTCCTTGTGAACGGCGCCCAAGTAGCGGCCGCCGTGACTAAGGCGGGGACCGACACGACGGTCCAGTTCGCGCCTAAGGCCGTGTGGCCAAGCGGTCCCAACACGGCCATGGTGATATTCGGGAACAATGCCGTGCCCCAGAAGTTCTTCACCAATACCTGGACCTACACGGTTGCCTCTTACGTGACTTTGACGCCCGACCTCAAGGTGACGCCCAACACCTCAGCGCCCGGCTTCGCCTGGAGGATCTTCGCTAACCAGGCCAACACCACCGCCAACAATGCCCGCGCGGAAACCTCCTTGGCCGGGATGCTAATGGACACGGACGGTGTCACCCCGTTGCCAAACAACGCTAATCCGACCGTCCAGGGCGTGGCCCTTGCTCCCGCGGTTGCGCCCAACCCCGCCAACGCTTCGCTCAAGTTCGAGATCGCCGGAGTAATCAACCTCGACAGCGCCGCAGGCTCCTCTGGGAATTTTCAACCGGATGGCCAGATGCCCGGCTTGCCGGGCACCGACGGTTCGTCCGATGGCGCCGCGGCCGAAGTACTGACCTATGTCGAACTGCCGGCTGGTCTCGTGGTCATGGGCGTCAACAGCGACGACGGCTTTTCGACCAGCGTCGGGCAGGCTCCTAAGGATGCTATCGGTCGCGTCACGGCGGGCGAATACGACGCCGCCCGAGCCTCAGCGGACACTCTCTTCTACCTCTCGGTCCAGCAGGCTGGAGTCTATGCATTCCGCACGCTCTGGGAAAATGTAACCGGCGGCGCCAACATTGAGTGGTTCACCGTTAACGGCACAAACAAGGTGTTGATCAATGATCTGGCCAACGGCGGTCTCAAAGCTTACCGGGCCACGGCAGCCTCCGCCCCGCCGTACATCAAATACGTCAGCCCCGCACCGGTTTTGCGCCTTTTTAACCAACCCAGCAAATCGCTCGTCATTGTGCTCGCCGATGGCGACACGGCGATTGACGACAATTCGATCGCGCTCAAAATGGACGGCGCCGCTGTTGCCACTGTCAAGAGTCGCGCAGGTAGTTCGGTGACGCTGACCTATACGCCCACGACGCTCCAGTTCCCCGTGGACTCGCATCAGGTCGAGCTGACCTTCAAGAACGTCGGCGGCTCCTACACGCGGACCGCACAGTGGTCCTTCTGCAACCTCCTCAACATAGTCCTCCCAGCCCCGGTGCTCCTGGAAAACTTCGACTCCTACGCCGAAGGCTCCGTTCCCACAGGTTGGGTCGAGAAGAACTTCACTGATTGCTCTAGCACCTACTGCGCCACTCCGGGGCTCAGCCTCGACAACCTTAATTCTGATACCTATCGCGCTTGGGTCGTCGTCAGCCGGGACCGGCTGCAGGGCTTGAAGGGTCGCATCTTCAACTGTGCCCCCGGCCAGACCTCCAATGGCGTGCCTGTTGATGTGGATATGCTGTCCCAAGGTAACCTGATCTACGCCGAGTCCGACGTGCGAGACGGGAACCAGGTACAATTCCTCACGACCAAGGCCTTCAACCTCTCCACCGTGGCCAACCCGGCGATCTCATTCAGCAGCCTTTACGAGCAGAACCAGGACAGCATGGGCGCCGTGGAGTATTCGGTGGACGGTGGCACGAACTGGCTGCCTGTGGTCTATTACCTCGATTCAGTTGATAGCGGCGGCGACATCCGGCTGAACACCGATGGCACGGTGGATGCCGTCAAGACCTTCACCGATCCGAATACGGACACCGCAGTCTGGACGGATGGAGGGGTGCAGAAGGGCGGCAATTACGGCGATGGAATCGCCGCGCCAATCACCCAAGCTCTCGGGCGTTTTGTCGCTCCGCGCATTAACGACAATAACACGATTGACAAGCGGTTGGAGATCTACCGCCTCCCGGCAGCCGCGCATAAGGCGGACGTGCGGTTGCGCCTCGCCCAACTCGGGACGGGCAGTTGGTACTTCGGCGTGGACAATTTGGCGTTCTACGACGTGGTCGCGCCGGCGGCGTCGAAGGTTACCATCACCGTTGCGGGCAGTAATGCCACCATCTCCTGGACTGGCATCGGCACACTCCTGGTAGCCAATTCGGTGAGCGGGCCCTGGACCCCTGCCGACAGCCAGGCCAATCCGCAGACCGTGCCGATCTCAGGCACCAGTAAGTACTGGCGCATCGGGGCTCCGTAAGCTGATCTAATTGATGATCGCGAAAGGCCGGGTCGAAAGACCCGGCCTTTTTCATGAGCGGTTTGGATTTCCACCCACCATTCCTGTAACTATTCAGGTCTGGGGAGCGCGCCCGCCACGGGCGCTGCCATCCGGCGCCCTCGCCGGATGGTTGGAGGTCGTCCCCACGCGTGGCCGGCGAGGGCGCCAGCCACCACGCCCGTGGCGGGCGCGCTCCCCGGACCTGAACAGTTATCTGTTCCTTTGGTAGGTCTGAATGGTTTCGGCGGCTTTCTGATCGCCCTGGCTTTGAGCCGCGGCCAGGAGGTCATTCACCGTAAGCAACCCGCGCGCCATTACGCTCTGTTGTTCTTTGGTCAGGCCGGGAACCGAGGTGAGGGATTGCAATTGGGCGAATGCTTTTGAATAGTCCTGTGCCTGAACTGCCGTCACAATCTGGGCCGCAAGATCTTTGGCCTCAGCCTTGGCCCCAGCGAAAGCTTTGTTGAATGTCGCGGCAAATTGATCGACCGGCAGCACGGTTGGCGGTGGAATGTCCTTCTTGCAGCCTAGACCAGCAATCAATAGCAGGAAGAAAGCGAACGCGACTCTTGTGACGCAGAGCGGTTTCATCATAATGAACTTCGGAGAGAGCCGGCCTACTCAACCGGTCTGAGGGGGATCTGCCCGGTGTAATGTCGGTAATCGATACCGACCTTCAAGCCCGTGAATTTGATTCTGGACACGTGCCCATCCGTCCAAGTCGTCTGGCAACTCTTGTTGTGGCGGTACCATTCACGGCTGAAATCGTAACCGTTGTAAAGACTCGTTAGGCCCCCGAGCGGCGGCGGTGTTCCAATCCACTGGGTCAGAATCGATGAACTGCCCGGGAACAGGCCGATGCTGTCTTCTGCCCCTTCCATCTTCGACTCCGCGGCATCCTGGGCGAAAATCATCCGCGACGGTTGTTTATAGCTGGAGACCTTCTTCAAGGCAGGTTCGACAGAGGGGTCGAAGGCCGTAAGCAGATACTGACAGATCCCGTAATCGGAATTCGCCCAAAACTCGACTGGGTAATACCGGCCGCCGTCATGCCACTCATCACAGTGAACGCACTTTGGACAGTGGAAGATACGCCGGTTTTTCGCGAAGTAATCCAGGTAGCCAAGGGCCCAGTAGGCAAGGGAATCCGTCGGGGCCAGAAGGACGTCCGATTGCGGGTTTGCTGTCCACTGCCCGTCGTTGGGAAGGTAGGGCCCGCTCGAATCCTTCAGGTAATGATAGCTGTCGTTGTAGTCGTGCGCGTACATGGTTCCCGCCAAGCCAATTTGCTTCAGGTTGGCCTTGCATTGGGCAGCTAGAGCCTGGTCCTTTGCCTTGGTCAGCGCTGGCAGCAAAAGCGCCGCCAGAATGGCAATGATGGCGATTACGACCAAGAGTTCAATCAACGTGAATCCAACGGCTTGAATGGCTCGACCTGCGACCCGCGGGCCCAACCCAGCCGTCAGGCGGCTTGAGGATGTGTGGCTTTGCATGTCCATGTTGGAACTGACTCTTATCCTCGGTCATAAGACTCGTAGATTGCAAGTAAAATCTAACGCAGCTAAAATGGACGCCGAATTAGCTTTCGGCGTATTTGATTTAGCATGCTGTTCCTTATCGCATTATGAAGAAACGGAAGTGGTCATGGATGATTTCGTTCGCGGTCGCGGCCGTGTTGGTTTGCGGAGTGGGGTACTATTTCTTCGGCGTATTGCCAGGCAAGCAGATCCATTCCAAGCCGGCGGCTGGGCCGACGGACGGGGAACTGAAAGCCGCTGCGGCTCGAGCTTCAGCCGGAGATCCGCAAGCCCAGTTACAAATGGGGATCTGGGGTTTGGAAAAGGCGATGCGGCCCAACGAGTATCGCGAGGCCGGGGAATGGTTGCGCAAAGCGGCCGAAGCGGGGATTCCGGAAGCTCAATACCGGCTGGGCACGCTTTATCAATCCGGACGTCTGGTGGGGCAAGACCCCACCAACGCGGTGTTTTGGCTTGAGAAGGCTGCCACCCAGCGCCATGTCGCTGCCCTTTACAATCTCGGTTCGATGTACGGCACGGGCCGAGGTGTGACCAGAGATCCTGCAGTCGCAGTTCGCTATTTCCGTCAAGCCGCCGAGCTGGGTGACGCCTATGCTCAGTACAATCTAGCCCGACGCTGCGAGGACGGCCAGGGCACCGCCACCGACCTCGTCGAAGCCTGGAAGTGGTATGAGCTGGCCGCCTCGGGCGGGATCGCCAGCGCGAAGGACGGAAAGCACGTTCTGGAAGCTCGCCTAACGCGGCAGCAATTGGAACAAGCCCGGCAGTCCACCGAGGTGTTTCGCAAGCAGGCCGCCGCAGCACGTAAATGATTCTCCCCACCGGGTCCCCGGTTCCGGGTGCGGATCTTGCCAGTAGCACCATGCTCATTGGCCCGGTATGGTAGGGCGCGCCACTCCGTGCGCGCCGCGAGTGCCAAGCGCAGGCTATATTGGGACGGTTTGCGTGTAGCCGCGGCGCGCACGGAGTGACGCGCCCTACCTCGCTACTGCCGGTCCTCGTGGCTCTGTCAAGATGCGCCCCGGTTCTGGTTCAATAGGGTTTGGTCCTTGCAAATTGCCCGCTGCGGGGGTAGTCTTCTCTCAGAATCTTGAGCCGTAATTAGACTATGAAGCGAATCTGGATTGCAATAATTGGAGTCGCAGCACTGGCATTCACCCTCACTACTAACGCGGGCGGTTACCACGGAGGAGGCTGCGGCGGTGGGTATCACGGCGGCGGGGGTTGTTATGGTGGCGGTTACCGCGGTGGAGGTTACTATGGTGGCGGCTGCTATGGCGGTGGTTGGGGCTGGGGCATTGGTGTGGGATTCTCAGGGTGTGGCTGGGGGGTTTCTGTTGGCTTAGGCGGACCGGGCTGTTACGGCGGCTACGGCTATTACGGCTACGCCCCGGCCTATGCCGCACCTGTTTACGCCGCTCCCGCATATGCCGCGCCGGTGTACACCACGGCAGTTTATGCCAGGCCGGTTTATACGACACCGGTTTACGCCACGGCGGTTTACCGCGCGGCCCCGTCTCCTGCAGCCGTAGTGGCCGTTCACGCAGCCCCGGCAGCGTCGACCTCGACGAGGCCTGCGTACGTCGCCGCTCGCGCGACGACCTACAACGCCCCGGTCTACGCCACCACAGCCAGACCATCGGCACCGCCGGCTTCTCCAGCTACCTACGCCCCCGCTCAACCCGCGCAGGCCTGGACGCAGCAGCCCGCACGGCAATCGGGCCCGACCTACAACTGGACGACTCCGCCGTCCGCGACCGGCTATCTCGCAAGCACTCGGTAGGGGGCGAGGGGGTCAAGCATCGATTGTCACCTGTCTGACCCTGATCGGAGGGCGATGCATTTCAGCCTCAGGCTTGGCTGCGGGGATCATTTTAGCGTCTTGAATCTACCACTTTGAACAACATATCTGAGGCATGGACAAGGACCAGGTAGCCGAAGTGTTGGTCAACATCGCGACATTGCTCGAATTGAAGGGTGAGAATCCATTCAAGAGCCGGGCTTATCAGAACGCGGCCCGAACTATCGAGGCGTTGAGCGAACCGCTCGCAAAACTGGTTTCGGAAGCGCGCCTCGCCGAACTGAAGGGCATCGGCGATGCGCTCCAGCAGAAGATCACCGAACTCGTTACCACCGGACGCTTGCAGTATTACGAGGACCTGAAGGCGGCGACCCCGCCCGGGCTGGTGGCGATGCTTGACATCCCAGGGCTGGGCCCGAAAAAGATCAAGGCGCTGCACGACGAGCTGGGGATCGAGACGGTCGAGCAGCTCGAACAGGCCTGCAAAGACGGCAAGATCGCGGGTCTGAAAGGCTTCGGTGAGAAAACACAGACGAACATTCTCGAAGGCATCCATCGCCGTCGCGCCTACGCCTCACGCCATCTGATCAGCGACGCGCTCGAACGGGAGGAGCCGCTGCTGGAAGCCTTGCGTTCGCACCCGGATGTCGTCCGCTGCAGCGCAGCGGGCAGCCTCCGGCGGCATCGGGAGATCATCGGCGACATTGATTTGCTCGCCTCGTCGAAGCACCCGGCGGAGGTCATCGAGTTCTTCACCAGCCAGCCCGGCATTGTGAAGGTGCTGGCCAAGGGAGAGACCAAGTCCAGCGTGCTGCTGGAGGATGGCATCCAATCCGACCTCAGAGTAGTGAGCGACTCCGAATATGCCTCTGCGCTGATGTATTTCACCGGCAGCAAGGAGCATAACATCGTCATGCGCCAGCGCGCCATTGATCGTGGCCTGCGGCTCAACGAATACGGCCTGTTCCGGTCGAACGAGGAAACGCGCGACCCAAAGCTGCTGATTAAGTGCCGGACCGAGGAGGACATTTTCGAGAAGCTCGGCCTGCACTTTATCCCGCCGGAGATGCGCGAGGACATGGGCGAAATCGCGCTGGCGGAGAAAGGGCCGCTCCTACGCCTGGTGGAGTGGACCGACTTGAAGGGTTCGCTGCACAATCACTCGACTTGGAGCGACGGGCACCAGAGCCCCGAGGAAATTGCCAAAGCAATGCGCGAACTCGGTCTGGCCTACTGGGGCATAACGGACCATTCGAAGTCCTCCTTTCAAGCCAACGGACTCGACGCGGCGCGTGTGCGGCAGCAGCTCAAGGAGATTGCGGCCATCAACGCCGGCCTGGCGAAAGAGGGAATCGACTTCCGCCTGCTCACGGGCGCGGAGGTGGACATCCTAAAAGACGGCCAGCTCGATTTCCCCGACGATCTGCTGGCTGAGCTGGATGTGGTGATCGCCAGCATTCACACGAGCTTCACCCAGAGCGAAGCAGAGACTACCAAGCGACTCATCGGCGCCGCAGAGAATCCATTCGTCCACATGCTTGGCCACTTGACAGGCCGCTTGCTGCTCGAACGCGAGCCCTACAAGGTGGACCACCGCGCCGTGATTGACGCCTGCGCGGGAACGGGCACGTGGATCGAACTCAACGCTCACCCGATGCGCTTTGACATGGACTGGCGCTGGTGGCCGTACGCCAAATCCAAGGGAGTGAAGTGTGCCATTAATTGCGACGGCCACCGCTTCCAGCATGCCGGCTTTCTCCGCCTCGGCGCCGGCATCGCCCGCAAAGGCTGGCTGACGAAGGAGGATGTGGTAAACACGTTGTCACTAAAGATGCTCCTGAAAGAGTTGGGCCGGAAACGGGCGAAAGTAGGCTGAGAAGTGGGAATGCCTCTCGCGCGATCACCATTTCTGCTTTACCGCTTTGGTTTTGTTTCGGGTTTATACCCCCTTAGGATGGTGGTATTGCCAACACTTGCTGAAATCGCGCTGACCACTATTGCCGAGGTGGCGCATGCTGGAAGGTCCGATAATAGCTCTCACGAAAGCTATTCCCCGCGGCAGCACTGGTCAGGCAAGCGTCCCAGTCCAGCGCAGGCGCGGACGGAGCCTTGCGGCTCGGAATCCGCTTGCCGCTATACTGGCGGGCGAGTTTCTGGAACTCGCGGCCCCAGGCTTTGAGTTGGCCGTCCGCCGTCAGCAGGCCTGTGAACTCGCTCGGGTCGGTCGCTTCGGGCTGATCGTAAAGTCCCCAGTTCAACCACCCGACAGCAGTGCCGGCAGTCGTCTCCACAAGCTTGCGACACCAGATCGCCTGCTGCTCCTCCGAGGCGAACGGGTGTTTCCCGCCGTCGAAGCGCGGCTTGCCTCCGCCGTACCAACCATATTCGGCCACCACCACCGGCTTGCCAGTTCTGGCCACCTCGCCCACGACGCTCTGCAAGTAGGCCAGGTTCCGGGCCTCCTCTTCGTCGTTGCGGTACTCGTAGGCCCCGCGATCGAGCGGGTAGAAGTGGATTTCCATAAAGTCCAACAGCTTCGCTTGTCGGTCCGGTCGAAATCCCGCGTAATGCCGGACACCGGGCAGGAGGGAGGGGACGGACCACTGGATCAGCCCCACCGTTACCAAAGCCTGCGGGTCGGCGGCCTTAATTGCCGACACCTGGCGCCGCGTCCATTCATCAGCCAGGTCCTCGCGGAAGCATTGGTAGTCGAGCAACTCGCGGCTGCCCAGGGCGTCGTTCGCTTGGGGCACCGGGACGCTGCCCAGCTCAGCGGCTTGGTTTGTGCGCGACCAAGCCTGGGCCAGCTTGTCTCCTGTACTGCCGTATTTGTGGTCCAGCCAGTCGTTCCACCGCTTGAGCATCGCCGGCCCATCCCAGCCCATTTCCGGCTCGTTGCGCAAGTCGCAGCCAAACAGCACGGTTCGCCCACGATATCTTGCCGCGAACAGGCGCCAGAAGGTCTCCGTCGCCGCCAGCGCGCGCTCGTCCGCCATGCGATCCCCCCGGGCCCACTCCGGCGAGCCTTCCCAATGGTCGGGACCGGTGGGATGGACATAGATCCCCTGCTCTTCCGCCAGTTTGAGAAACACGTCGAACTTCGCCAAGCCCTCCGGCTCCAGCTTGCCCGGCTCCGGGTAAAACGAGCCATAGCTGATGAAGACCCGCACGCAATTCACCCCCAGCTCCTTCATGCGAACGAAATCACGACGCGTGGCATCGGCATCGAACTTCTTCCATACCTGCGGCGCCCAACCGGTGCCGGAACGAAAGTAAGTCAGCCCAAACGGCACGAACGGCTTGCCCTTGGCGGTTACGAACCCCTGCCCGTCCGAGCGGATCTGGATCTTCGGCAACGGCGCTTTACCTGCGCTGGCTGGCGTTTCCCCCCAGGCACAGCCGCCCCCGCAGAGCGCGAGCAGCACCAGAACAATAGGTCGGTTCATTTCGCGTGTGCGCCGGGTGAGGGCACCCGGCCTACATTTTCCAACGTTGTTGGCACCGGCGACTGGAGCGCGGACATTCTTGTCCGCCTTTGCGTGGTGGTCCACCCGCAAGCCCATCGGCGGACAAGAATGTCCAATGCCGCTAGGATTTGCTCCCAGACAGGCCTCACAAAACCGGGCCAAGTCATTGTCCCGGAGGGACAGGCGACAATAGCCCAACGTTTCAACGTTGGGAATCCGCCTCCGCCGTCCCATAAGTCCCGAAGGGACGGCCGACGAACCGCACGGGGTTTCAGCCGTCCCTTCGGGACTTGTGCCCCGCTAAGCTCGCGTCCCCAACGTTGAAACGTTGGGCTATTATCGGGCATCCCTCCGGGATGAGGAGCGTCAATTCCTAGCGGCATTGGACAAGAAGGTCCGCGCTCCAGAAAAACGTGAGAGGCGCGCTTTCCCGCCGACCTACTTCGCGCCCTGGTCAATCCAGGCGCGAATCAGCCCGATCTGCTCCTTGGTCAACGGCTGAATCCCCGCCTTGTTCCGGGGCGGCGGCATATAGCCATCCACGTTCCCGAGGTGCGCGACGTTGTGGACGAGCATGCTGCCGGCGCTGTCGCCGACCAGGACCACCTTGCCATCCTCCCCGCCTTTGAGCACGCCCTCCAGGCTGTCCAGGCGCAGCCTGGCTTTCGGCTTCACGCCGTCATGGCACCGGGTGCACGACTTTTCAAGCATGGGCTTGATGTCCGTGGCGTAGGTGACACCGATTTTGTCTGAGGTGGGCGGAAGCTTCGAGAGGTCCACCCCCTTCTTCTCGGCCGCCTGGGCGCTGCCATGCCCCAAGGCGAAGGAGACGCTAACACATGCGATAAGGATGATTCTGGTCATAGGTTCATTTGTAATTGGCGGGCAGCATCATCCAGGATGGTCCTGGTGTCAAAAGACATTTCGCAAAGACATTTCGCGAACCTCTAAACGCCGCAAATTTCACGTTTCACGTTTCACGTTTCCGGCTGCCTTCCTGGCATTGCATTTGGATTTGGCACGCTACGAGCGATAGGGATGCTCGTATTGAACGATACCGTGACAACAATATTGAAAAATGGCCGTATTCCGCGGGAATTGCCCCCTGGCGACCCTCTGGACCACGGCGCTGCAGCCGCCGGCACCAGTGCAGGTGCAGTGCATACGCATAGGTGGACACGACGATCACGTCATTGGTCCGGCCGGCATAGACTTCCGCAGCCCACTTGTAAGCC
>Ga0118677_10003850_pt1 | contig 27908 bp, 13 predicted proteins | sample AliMusrvi5mmetaG_FD_86154 | JGI IMG/M metagenome (GOLD analysis project Ga0118677, IMG submission 86154) | reverse complement strand
GAGAGTGCAGCGTCCAGCATGGCATCAGGACCAAAAGCCAGCGCGCAGAGGCCTGATGCCGTCGCATGAAGTGGAAAAGTCGTGATGTCGATGATCGCCCGTGTGCCGTGCCGGGGGGATTCGCAGGACGCCAATGCGTAGAGTGTGGTGCCTGACACAACCGAGACATGCGCCGTCTCTCCAGTTACGTCGGCGAGCTGCGACAGCGGCAATTGAGCACCAAGCTTGCGGGGGACAGTGGCCTCCCGCACCTGCGCCAGCTGCAGGATTGCGGGTCCCAGCCGATAGTGCTTTGTCGTCGGATTCTGCTCTACAAATCCAGCTAATTCAAGGGCTTGTAGGTGTCGATAGGTGGTTGCCTTGTCACGCCCGGCAATCCTGCACAGCTGTGATAGGCCGATTTCCGGACGGTCAGCCGAGAAGTGCGACAGAAGTGCCAGCGTTTTGGTTGCAGAGGACATGTCGTCGGTCACCGTTCCTGTGGAGTCAGAAAAAATTTGACACATGATAGATAGCAAGGCAACCTTTTTTACGTAACGTCGGTTTAATATGTGAACCGATATAAGGGAGGGGAAACATGTCGAAATTCAAAAGCTCTGTTACCGCGCTTGCCTTGGTCACCGCAGCTGCTGCCGGTGCGGTCCATGCCGAATACCCGGAGAAACCCGTAGAATTTGTGGTGCCATGGCCGCCCGGCGATCTGGAGGACGTTCTGACCCGCATGATCGCAGAGGATTTCTCGGCGGCCTATGATGTTCCAACTGCCGTTGTGAACAAACCCGGCGGTGGCGGTGGGCCATTCCCTGGTGCGGTTGCTGTGGCGGAGGCACCTGCGGATGGCTACACCATCGGCTCCTTTATTATCGCGATCCCGGTGGTTGGCCCGCAGATCGGTATTCCGCAGCTGAGCCCGGATCCATTTGTCCCATTGGGCAATTTTCTGACCTACCCGTTTGTAATCGCCGCCGGCGCTGATGGAGGTGGCACCGCTGTAGGTGTTGACACCGGCGAGCGTCAGGTTGCCGGCCCCGGTCTTGGTCAGACCCGAGCCACCGCCAATAATCGAACGGATCGTGGCGTTGATACCTGCACCCAGCGAGATCGTCGGTGCGACGCCGTTGAGCGTGAGGGTGTTGTTTTGGACGAGGAAGCCGGTGGTGTTGAAGGTGAGGTTGTGCGCGGTGGCACCAAGCACGGCGACGCTGACCGTGCCGGCACCGCCTTCGAACACCGCGTTGTTGCCTCTGGACCAGGGATCGGTATAGGATCCGCCGGAACTTGACGCCCATGCCGCGCTCGTTCCGTTGTCCCAAGTGAATGTGCCGGTGGCGTATTGCGACGTTTGCGCCTCGGCGCTATCCACCGCCCGCAGGGTCACGTCGCCACCCGCGGGCAACGCCACCAGCCATGTGCCGTCCGTCTGCCGCACGGGTGCTGTCGTGGTGCCACCGGTCACCGCCATGTCCCACGATCCGCCGAGCCGCACCGCCACCACCTGGGCTGCGGCGGAGCGCAATTTCGTGGTGACCATACCGGGCTGCCAGGCCAATTCGCGAACTTCAATCCCGCCGCGGCCCAGCACGCCGGTCACGCGGCCGGTCGGCCACGCGTTGGGCAAGGCCGGCAGCAGTTCCAGCCGGCCCGGCTCGGCCTGGACGAGCATGGTCAGGATGATCCGCGGCAAGCCGCCCGCAAGGTCCGTGTTGAAGATGCTCCGGACGTTGTGCGACGTCACCATGGATTCGGCGAACCAGAAATTGTTAGCCAGGAAATCCACCGTCTCGTATGCCTGTTCGGCCTCGCGCAGGCTGGTGGCCGCCCAGCCGAGTTGGCACAGGCCGAAGGCCATGTCGCCGCCGTTGTTGGCCCGCCGCTGCTGCATGCGTTTCTCGATCGCCACCTTGAACGCCGCCTGCAACGCCGGATTCGCGGCGATGTCCGCCGGCAGACCGGCGAAGAGTCCATAGAGGTGCGACGCGTGGCGGTGGCTGTAGCAGTCGTGCAGCAGGGGGGTGTTCCACTCCGCCACCGCGCCGTCGGCATTGATCTTGTAATCCGGCATCTTGGCCAGGATGCCCTGCCACTTGGCCACATTTTCGTTCTCGATTCCGAGTTGTCCGCAGACGGTTACAAGGTTGGTGAACAACTCCCTGGCCGCCCCGGTATCGATCGCCGAGTTGATCGCACCCAGCGCGAATCCGCCACACTGCAGGCCGTTGTTTTCCGGCGAAAACGACGGGTTGAATTCCCATTTGCCGTCGAGTCCCAGATAGAGGAAGTCCTCGTAGAAGGCGGCCGCCTCTTTCATCCACGGCAGGGCGTGTTCCAGCAGGAATTCCTGATCACCCGTGGTCAGCCAGTAATCGTAGAAAAATTGCGCGTTCCAGGCCGCGCCGGCCGTCCAGAAGGTGACAGGGCATTGGGTTAGAAACTGGTCTAACAGCCCGTGCGTACTGGACCGGCTGGGAACATGGATGCCCCGCGTCCCGAACAACTGCAGGGCGTTGTCGCGATAATCGGGGAGCTGGCTCTCCAGATAATGGAAGAACCCCTCCATCGCTTCCGGCATGTTGGCCATCAGGTTGCCGGACACGACGGTCTGCAGGTTGCCGTTTTGCGTGTAGTCGCTCGACCATGACGGCGACCACGTTGCGCCCCAGATGCCCTGCAGGGCCGGCGGGTATTCCGTCCCGCTGCTGGACAGCGCCAGGTAGCGGCAGGCGTCGAACTCCTTCTCTAACAGCGCCGGGTTGAGCGCGCCCACGCCGGATTGGGCGAAGAGTTCCGGGGCGGTCAGGTGGTGGTCGGTGTCGCTGCCGCCGACTTCCAGTTGGCAGCGGTTCATGATTTCCCCGTGCACCGCCGCATGCCGGGCGAGCAACGTCTCGTAGGATCCGTCCAGGGCACCCAAGTCCGTGCGCAGCGCCGGAAGCTGCGATTGCGCGATGTCCCGCGACAACACCGTGCGCACAAGCACCAGGACTTCGCTGGCACCGCGGACGGTCAGCTTGCCATTTGCGGCCGTGGTCGTGCCGCCCGTGGCAATCACCCGCGCGGCAGCCTCGCAGCCCTGCAGACTGCCCGTCCAGCGCCGCGTGTAGGACACCCCGAAGGTCAGCCAGCCACCGGCCCCGGTGGCCTCCGCGGCCGCACTCGCACCATTGACGGCATTCGAACCGGGGGGCGGGGCCGCGCCGCCGACGTTCGAATCGTGCAGCGTGAAGTTGAGATCGCAGTCCACTCCGTTGGCACCTGTCAGCGACAGGACCACGACATTATCCGGGCGGGACACGAAAAGCCGCCGCAAATGTGCTCCGGAATCGTCTGCCCAGCGGGTGCCCGTCACGCCGGTGGAAAAGTCCGTGCTTCGCAGGTAATCCCGCTGCGTGCCCTGCAGCGTCGTTCCCACCTGCAGCGAGCAGGCCGGCACAAACGGGTCCGTCCACGTCGTTCCGTCCTTGCCCTCCGTAGCCCCCAAGGCGAATACCTGATCGGCTGCCGCACCGAATTGTCCCGCCGCGATCTTCTGCCGCACCTCGGTGAGGATCGTGGCTTGGTTGACCGTGGAAAATGGCGGATACAACGGCAGGAACAGTCCGGCGTGGTTGAGCACGATCGTTTCGTTTGGTGCCCAGCCCATGGCCATGGCGCCCTGGATGCCGTTGCCGGTGACCATTGCCTTCTCCCATGTCGCCGCAGGCACGTCACTCACCACGCTGTGGCGCAACACCGTGACTCCCATCTCCGCCAGCACCGCGTCGATTGTCACGATGTCCGCCGTCAGGCCGGCGGGTTGTGTTAGAGTGTAATTGGCCTGCGAGGCGGCGTCGATGGTCGAGGTGGAGGTGACGCTCTTGCCGGTCCCCGCCGCCGCGTCCGCGAAATAGCCCGCCAGCGTCAGTGTCACCGAGTCGCCGCTGACCACCCCGGCAAGCGTGCCGCTGAGCGTGGCGGTGGCGGTGCCGTCGTAGGTCTTGTTCTGTGCGGCCGCGCCGGCAATCGTCAGGGTTTTGTTAGAAACCGTCTGGGTGCTCAAGGCGGCCGAGGTGCCGCCTGTGAAGTTGACAAGATCGCCATCATACACCGCGACGATGTTGGTGTGGCTGCCGGCCTTCAGCGCGTTCAACGCCGGCGTGATGGTGCAAACGCCGTTGTCGGATGAACCGAGCGTGTAGGAACCGAGGCTCGTGCCCGACGCCCCGCCGTCCTTCAAGGTGACCAACCCGGTCGGCGCCGTGGGGGAATTCGGCGTGACCGCCACGTCGAACGACAGCGCATCGCCGTAGGTCGTGGTGCTGCCGGTGCCGCTGTGGCGCGTCAGCGCGACCGTGGGTGTAGCCAAGCCCGCGGAAACCAGCAGGTTGACCTGGCCACCCGTGACCTGGAGGACGGCAGTCGCGTTGGCCGCCAGGCCGTGGTTGGAGCCGGGACCGGTGGTGGCGGCGAGGGTTGGGGTGCCGGAGATGTTGCCGCTGCTCTGCGAGATGAGCCGGTAGGTTCCCGCGCCCAGCGGGCTGCTACCGCCGATGTTGACGGTGATCGCGCCGTTGAGGGTCAAGGCACCTTGGGAAATCAGCAGCGCCGGATGTGTGGTGTCACCGGCCACGCTGGCGGGCGTGAAGTTCAAGGTGACGGCCCGTGAGCCGAGGTTGACGGTGGTGCCGCCCTTGAGCGTGGCGGGCGAGGAGACGGTACCGCTGGCGGTCATGGTAGTGCTGCCGCCCAACGTGTAGGCGGGGATGAAGGACACATCAAAGGTCGCCCCGGCGGCAATCGAGAGCGCCGTGTTGGCGGGCAGGCTGCCGGGCGGCAGGCTGCCGGGCAACCATTTAGCCCGCAAGTAGGCCTCGACTTGCTGCCGCTGCGTGTCGTTAAGATAGGAGTTATAGATGAGCACCTCGGCAAAATCGCCTGTCACTTGAGTGTTGTCGCCCGAGCGATAGCCGATCTGGACCTTGCCGTCGGTCGTGGTGGTCGTCACGTTCTTGGGTCCGACCAATGTCCCGTTCACATAGCCGTAGTTGGCGTTGCCCGCGCTCGTATGCAGGGCCTCGAGCAGATCGTAGGTTAAGGCCGGCCGGGTGGTGGTCGTTTGGTCGTAGCCGCTATACGTGTACGGCAGATACAAGGTATTGTAGCAATCGCCAATGCCGAAGGGATTGTTGGCACCGACCGTGCCTGTCTGCAAATACATGCTGCCGGTCGCGTTGTTGTTTCCGTTGCCGCGGGCCATGACCACGAAGATCGACCGGTCCGCGTTGCCGGTGATGCCCAGGTTGTTGGCCGTTTGCAGCCCCTGTTGCCCGGTCATGTGGATAGTGCCCCGGCCGTTCAGCGCCGCGGCGTTGAAGGTGGGGTACTGGCCTGTGACGGTCGGGGCGGCGTCGAGGCTGGATCCCGCAGTGCCGAGGTTGGCCAGCGCGGTCACCGCGGCGCCGTTGGCCAGACTCAGCGTCGAGGCGTCCAAGTGCAAGACGGCGCCGGCAGGGAGCGCCACGGACGAGACTGCGAGCGCCAGCGTGCCGGCGTTGATGGTGGTGGCGCCGCTGTAGGTGTTCGCGGCGGCGAGCGTCAACGTGCCGCCGCCGGCCTTGGTCAGACCCGCGCTGCCGGCGACGACCGAAGCAACCGTGGCGGTGACGCCGGTGCCCGTTGAGATCGTCGGCGCGGTGCCGTTGAGCGTGAGGGTGTTGTTCTGGATGAGGTAACCGGTGGTGTTGAAGGTCAGGTTGTGCGCGGTGACACCGGCGGCGGCAATGCCAACCGTGCCGACAGCGCCCTCGAACACCGCGTCATTCCCCGAGGTCCAGGCGGAGGTATACGGCCCGCCGGTGCTTGACGCCCATTTCGCGGTGGTGCCGTTGTCCCAAGTGAATGCGCCGGCGGCGTATTGGGTGGCCGCCCGCGCGCTGCCCGCCGCCAGCAGGACCAGCGAGGCTAACAACCCGGTGCGGCATGCCGCCGGCGCGAGGATGCGCCGGCCTAACAAACCGTGAAGAGCGGATCGGATTTTCATGAAGGTCGGGTGGTTGTTGGTTAGGTTGTTAAGACATTCGGTTGCCGGTTCGGAATCACTTCACAAACGCATTCCAACTCGCGTCCAGTGCCGCCGCATCAGGCTTTCCAGTGAAGATCCGCACGCGATACCGGTTCGTTTCTGTCGCGCCCTTGGCAAGGCGCCAGTCGCCCAGGATGCAACGGCTCGGCGCGACCCCGAACTGGCTGTCGACGCGCCACGGGACGGGATGGCCGGCGTTTTGCCGGTGATCCATGATGCAGATGTTGCCGTTGTTGTCGCGGTCCTTGATGGGCGTGCTGACGCAGACCCAACGCGCCTTCTGTTGCTCGGCATCCTGATTTTTCCGGCCTTCGCTGTTGATGGCAAAGGCCCCCTCACTGACCGGCATGCGGATGAACAACCCGCCGTACGCGTGCTGCCCGAATGTGATATCTTCCGCTGCGGTGAGTTTCCAGACCAGGTCGAGTTCGTAGTTGGTGGTGTTGTCGGTGAGCGTCCACACCTGGGTCTCGGTCAGCACCGTGGCTCCCTTGGGTGTCTTGGTCCAATCGGTTACCACGGTCCAACTCGCCTGATTGGCATTCGCAACTCCCGGCGTGATGGATTTCGGGCTGAAGCAATCCTCCTTTTCCCAGAAGTTCTGGCCATTGACACCGTGCAGGCCGACATAAAGCCCGTGCTGCCACACGTGATGGCCCGGCATGTCCTCGGTCAATACCCCTTTGCCGTCCGGAGCATGGATGGGATGGATGTACGGGCGGGAGTCAGGCATGCAATGCTGGACAAGCAGCGGCCGGGCCTGGCCCGCGCGATAGACCGCAAGACCGGCAGGTACCTTGCGAATCTCCAGCCGTGGCGCATCTTGCGCGGCGCAGCCCTCGTGCAGGGTAAAACCTAACAACAACTGCACGGCGCAACGCATGATTGATGGAGCCGGTTTGTTCATCGCGTTATGGTTTTCATAGCCCATCCATCCGGTGAACGAACCGATGCCCTTCCCGGACCGTCAAACCTCCGGCAGTTTCCAATCGTCACGGAAGATCCTTGGTTGGAGCATGGCGTCTGCCGCGGCGTCATTGACAAACCTTTCCGCTTTCGGATCCCACTTGAGTTTGCGCCCTTGCTTCACCGAGATGAGCGCAAGCTGGCAGAGCAGGTCACTGTGCACGGCAGTCCCGACATCGCAGATCGCCCGCCTGCCGTTCTTGATCGCTTCCACGAAATTACGACCATGATCCTTGCTCACCGGCAAGCAGACCGGCATCTGCCCGGTCTTGTTCTGCGGGTCCTTCAACAAGGCGTCATCACTCGCCCTGATTCCGCCGCGCTGGCAATGCACCCAGCCCGATTCACCGATGAACCGGATGCCATGCTCGAATCCCGGCGTGCCGTCACAGACAAAGGTGACCGGTGCGGCGTTGGCATACTCGAAACGCACCTTCCAGCGCTCGATCGCATCGAATGCCCCCTCTTTCGGGAATGTGCCGGTGCCCTCGATGGTGCTCGGCCCCGTCCCATCCGTGCCGTTTCCCCACTGGGCGATGTCGAGATGGTGAATCCCCCAGCAGGAAATCATGCCGAGCGAGAAATTGGCGATGTTCTCATGGTTGTTGCGCAGCAGTTTCGCTTCGTGGAAAGGCGTAATGGCCGCCGGTCCGACCCAGCGGTTCCAGTCCACATAGTCCGGCACGGGTTGCTCGGGAAACGCTGGTTCGACACCCCTCCCACCGGGTGCCGACACATGGATTTCCTTGATTTTTCCAAGCCGCCCGTTGAGCGCCAGTTCACAGGCCCAGCGGAAGTAGATTTCCGACCGCTGCTGGGTGCCGAACTGGAAGACCACCTTCTTCTTTCCAACCGCCTCACGCGTGCGCCGGGCCTCCTCGAACGACATCCCCATCGGCTTTTCGTGATAGATATGTTTGCCATGCATGATGGCGTCGATCGACGGGATGCTGTGCCAATGCACCGGCAAAACCATCGCCACCGCGTCAATGGCAGGATCCGCATTCAGCTCCCTGAAGTCCGAGTACACCTTGACCTCATCCTTGCCGTAAGCTTTGGCGATGTGCTCGCGCGCGGATGCGATGTTTCTCTTGTTGACATCGCAGATGGCCGTCACGCTCACATCCTCGTAGCTGAGGAAAGCCCGCATGTCGTTCTGCCCCTGCTCCCCGAGGCCGATCATGCCGAGCGTGATCTTGTTGGACGGGGCCGTCTGCCCGCCGGCACCGAACACGCGGGCAGGCAGGAACATCGGCGCGACGCCTGCCGCCAGGGTGGTCTTGAGAAAGGAGCGACGGTTACTGCCGGTTTTCATGGATCCGTTCTGTTAGATCGTGGTGAAAGCAGGCAATTTGATCAACTTGCCACCGGCAAGGGCGGATTCATGGGCGCAGAGGCCGACGCCGGTCCAGTTGGCGGACTGCCTGGCATTGGGAAACGGCTCGCGATCCTCGACCAGCGCGCTGACGAATTCGTGCACGAGGTGCGGATGGGACCCGCCGTGACCGGCGCCCTGGGTGAAACTGAGGTGGGTTTTCTTGCCGGTATCGTACACGCCCCTGGTGGTGAACGGCTGGATCGCCTTGGGCAGGCGGCGGGCAAAATCCGGGGTCTTGACGCGTTTGGGAATCTTCGGTTCAGGCAATTTGGCCGTGTGCATGACGAGCGGTTCGTGCTCGACCAACGGCCATTCGACGGACGCCTCGCTGCCGTAAACGTCGATGCTCTCGCGGTATTGCCGCGCGGTATCGAAGAGCGAGCGGATGATGCGCGCGCTGACGTCCGAGTCCTTGAACTTGATGTGGGCGGTTTCCACCGCAAAGGGCGAACCGTAGTGTTTGATCAAGTCCTTGCGCACCGTGCCGCTGCCGAAGCAACTCACATATTCCGCCGGCCTGCCAATCAGGCCGGCAACCGGACCCACGCAGTGCGTGGCATACCACATCGGCGGCAGTCCCGGCCAGTAATCCGGCCAGCCGTCCATGTCCTGCTGATGGCTCGCCTGGACGAACTGGAGCCTGCCGAGCTTGCCGGAGTCCAGCAACTCCTTCATGAACAGATACTCGCGGGCATACACGACGGTCTCGGCCATCATGTATTTCAGCCCGGTCTTGCCGACCAATTCCACGATTTTCCTGCAGTCCGCAAGGCTGGTCGCCATGGGCACGGTGCAGGCGACATGCTTGCCGGCCTTGAGAGCTTCGATACTCATCCATGCATGATCCGGGATGGGCGAGTTGATGTGGACCGCGTCCAACTCAGGGTCCTTGAGCATTTCCCTGAAGTCGCCGTAGCGCCTCCCGATGCCAAACGCATCGCCGACGGCATCGAGCTTGTTTCTGTTGCGCTGGCAGATCGAGTGCAGATTCGCCTGGGGATGCCGCTGGTAGATGGGAATGAACTCCGCTCCGAAGCCAAGCCCCACAATGCCAATGTTGATTCTGGATTTGTTCATGGTGTCCTCGTCTGGATAAGAAGCCGGTTTCGGCCGGACCCTTCGAGACTAGCGGATGGAGAATCGCGCCGCCATGAGAACTTGCGTTTTTAAATTGAGATTTTTTACCGCCCGCTTTGCTGGCGGTACTTGCCCGGCGGAATGCCGATTTCGCGCTTGAACACCACGCTGAGGTACTCGTGATGCCCAAATCCGGTGCGCTCGGCAATCTCCTCAAGGGACAGGTCGGTTTGCGACAGAAGCTCCTTGATGCGGTTCATTTGAACAAGGAGGATTTCTTCATGAGGGGTGCGCCCGAGGAGTTTGCTGAAGCGACTTTCCAGCACTCGTCGTGACTGCGGAACCGCCGCGAGCACGTCGCTGACGTTGATGCCGTCACAGGCATGCTCGCGGATAAAACGGACGGCCCGGACCACATTGAGATCTTCGATTGCGAGCACATCCGTCGATTGCCGCGTGGCCACGCCAAGGGGAGGAATGAGATTGTCAATGGATCCGACCTTCTTTCCGGCCATCATGCCATCCAGTACGGCAGCAGCCTCGTAGCCGGTGCGATGGGTGTCCGGAATCACACTGGACAGCGGTGGATCGGACAAACTGCAGAGCACTTCATCGTTATCCACGCCAATGACCGCCACTTCATCGGGGACAGCGATATTCCGCCGCCTGCATGCGTCGAGGGCTTGCATGCCGCGCAGGTCATAGCACGCCATGATGCCGACAGGCTTCGGCAAACCTTCAATCCAAGCGGCGAGGTCCTCCGGCGAATCTTCATCATCCTTCCGGCGCGGTCGTTTGGACTGATAGATGAAACATCGATAGCCTGCTTCCGAGACGATGCGCAGGTAATGTTCCGAACGCCATTTGGACCAGTTGAAACGGTTGTCGCCGCAGAAACCGAAGTTCTTGAATCCCCGTTCGATCAGATGTCCTGCCGCAAGTTGTGCAAAAGCCTTGTCGTCCGTTTCAACCCAGGGAATCGCCGGCAACAGTCTGGCGGCGCTCACATCCACCACCGGAACCCGCAAGCTTGCGAGAACCCGGGCGATGGCCCGGTTTTCAACGCGGGCAATGATGCCGTCGCCGCTCCATTTGGTGAGCCATACAGGCGGAACATCGCCACGTCTGTGTTCGGCGAGATAGATCGACCACGGTTTATTTTCCCGCATGTAGGCGACAACGCCGCCGAGCAATCCCCGCGCATAGGCGTTGGAGGTTTCGATCAGCAATGCGACTTTCGGCCTGGTCTTCATGCTTGCTCCTGCTGCGTGCAGGTCGCTGTTGGTCTTACGCGCTTCATCGGCTGATCTTTCTTTCGGATTATTGCGGACAACTTCAAACGGATCATGATCGGGATGATGAGGTAACGCTACCATTCATGCTCGTGGTCTTCATTCCCATCCTGATCTAATCAGGACTGCGCCGCATGTTTTCGGGGTTTCATCTGCGAGCAGGTCATGCCCGCGAACATGAGCGCACCGCCCGCCACCAGGCGCAGGGTCACGGGTTCGTGAAGAATCATCACCCCGCCAATGGCGGCAAACAACGCTTCCATGGAGAGGATGATGGACGCATGGGCGGGATGGGCTTTGCGCTGCACCACCACCTGTAGGGTATACGCCACACCCGTGGACATGAGCGCAAACCGCACCCCGCTGAAGGCAAAGGGTCCGATGACCTCCATCCCGCTGCGCTGCGCCACAAAAGCAAACCCCCAGATGAGCGCCACCAGCAGCAGCAACCCGTCCGACTTGACCATATCCTTCACCGCCACCGTCACCCGCATATTATCACCTCATCTGAAATTCCCGGAAATGAGCCCTGCGTGGGTCCTATCCCACCTGTTGCCCGGTGCCCCCCTGGCCCGTTAGAGGCGGAGCGGACACGGGGATGGCATGGGGACGGGGTCATGGCAGAGGGCAACGGATGGGAGAAAAAACCGCCATGCGGGTTCCGGTGCTGAAAAGATGAAACGCTGAGATACTGAAACCAGAGCGGGATCGGAGGCGAGCGGTAGGTTATTGGCAGGGTTTGAGTGAATGATGGCGGTCAGATTGTCAGTTTGGGGCAGGGGCCGTCCATTCCCTATTCTGGGCACATCACCGCTGGAGGAACTTGACTACGGCCTCGGTGCGGGAGTGGACGTGGAGTTTCTCGTAGATGCGCTTGGTGAATTGGTGGACGGTTTCGGTCTGGATGTGGAGGCGCTCGGCGATTTCCTTGTAGAGGAAGCCTTCGGCCATCAATTCGAGGACCCGGAGTTCGCGCGGGCTAAGCCGGCCGACCTCGTCGGAGTGGCCGCCCAAGTGCTGGAAATACTGGGCGACCTTGGCGGCCATCTGGGGGGTGAGCGGGACGCCGCCCGCGCACGCCTCATGGATGGCTTCGAGGATTTTCTCCGGCGACGAGCGTTTGAGGAGGTAGCCGCAGGCACCGGCTTTCAGCGAGTCGAACAGCGCCTTGCCATCCTCATACACGGTGAGCATCACGATGCGCACGTCCGGACGGAAGCGCTTCACCGCACGGGTGGCTTCGATGCCGGAGGCACCGGGCAGGTTGATGTCCATCAGGATCACATCGGGTTGGATCTCCCGTAGCCCGACCACCGCCTGCTCGGCGTCCGGATAGGCACCGACGCAACGATAACCGGGCGTGCGGTCCAGCAACTCGACCAGGTTCTCGCGAATCCCGGCGACATCCTCGACCACGGCCACCGTGATCGGATTCACCGGTGGTGGCGCGGTCAGCGGTTGCGGAAGAGCGTTCATCTTGGAAGGATTTCGCTTCATGTTAGGTAATGGGCACGGGGTTTGTCCATTCCCCAAACTGGGCACGCGGCCGGTGCCCGAGGGGGCTGTTCGGAAAGTTTCTCATGAGGTGGTTTTTTGAAACGATGGATTTCAGTCAGTGCTTAGGGTGCGGCCGGCCGGGTCGAGCGGGAGCGTCAAGCGCACGGTGGTTCCCTGCCCGCTGACGCTGTTGATCGCGCAGCATCCGCCGACCTCGCCAAGGCGCTGGCGGATGTGCAGCAACCCGCTGCGCTTGGCCTCGCCTGCGACCACGTCAAAGCCATGGCCGTTGTCGGCGATCTCCACGGTGAAGTCGCCGGCTTCGAGGCGCAGGCTGATGCGGACTTCGTTGGCCCCGGAGTGTTTCAAGACATTGTTGATGGCCTCACGGCAGGCCAGCAGCAGGTTGTGACGCACGCTGGCGGACACTTCCAGCGCTGGTACCGTCGGCAGGCCCGTGAACCAGCACCGCACGCCGGAACCTTCGCACAAGTCGCGCGCGGCAAAACCGAGGTAATCCACCACGCTGTTCAGATTGTCGTTCTGCGGGCGGACGGCCCAGACGATTTCATCGAGCGAACGCACCAGGTCGCGCGAGAGTTCCTCGACCTTGAGTCCGGCCGCGCGGGATTTCCCGGCATCGGCGGCCTCCTCACGCGCCAGTGCGCTGACCAGCGAAATCTGGGTCAACCCGGCACCGAGGTCGTCGTGGATGTCGCGGGCGATGCGCGAGCGTTCGCGTTCGAGGGCTTGGACCTCCGCCATTTTGGCCAACTTGCGGCGTGCCCGGCGGCGGGCAATCCCCCAACCTGTCCCCATCAAGGCCAGCGAACCGGCGGCGAAACAAACCGCGACAAACCACCAGGTCTGCCAGAAGTAGGGCCGGACGGTGACGGCCAGCGTCGCCCCTTGCGGACTCCAGACACCATCCGCAGTGCAGGCGATCACTTGGAAGTGATATTTCCCCGGTGGCAGGTGGTTGTAGTAAGCGACGCGACGCTGGCCGGCCTCCACCCAATTGCGGTCCCAATCCGCCATCCGGTAGCGGAACGCCACGTTCCGGGGGGATGCGAAACCCAGGCCGGTGTAATCCAATTCAATCTGGCGCGTGCCGGGCGGCATAACCAAGTGGGCGGCGGCCTGCCGCAAATCGAGCGGCGAGGAAGATTCTCCCGCGCCCGGTGCCTGGCCGAATTCCCAAATGCCGGCGGTTCGGCCGTCCGCCGTCACCCGCTCGATGACCACCGGCGGCGGGTCCGGGTCCGCCGTCAACCGGCCCGGGTCCACGGCCAGCAATCCGTCCGCCATGGGAAGCCACAAGCGGCCGTCCGCACTCCGCCATGACGAGGGCCAATTGGTGCCCTTCGGCTGCAAGACCGACAGTCCTTCCTCCCGCCCGTAGTCCAGCGAACGCACCCGCGTCTGGCGGCCTTCCGCCACCGCCTCGAATTCCTTTTCCGCCACCGAAAACAGCCCCCGGTTGGCCGCCAACCAAATCCGGCCGCGCCCGTCCGGCACGACCTGATAGATGGAGTTGTCCATGATTCCCTGTTCCTTGTCGAAACGGGTGAAACGCCCCTGTTTCAAGCGACCCACACCCCGGCCCATGTAGCCGATCCACAGGCTGCCGTCGGCAGTGGCACAAAGTGCGGAGATGGTATGGTGAGTGCCCAGGGTGTTCGCCGTTTCATCCACCAGTTTGTCACCGCTCACCCGCGACAGCAGCCCGCCGGCGGTGGCCACCCAGACGACGCCTGCGGCATCCTCCGCGAGGGTGGCGAACGGGCCGTATTTATCCGCCAAGGTGAACGTCTGGAACCGGCCGTCCCGCATCCTCTGTACCGCGTTTGCATAGACTGTCGCGAGCCAGACATCCCCGGCGGAAGTGGTTAGCAAGGCGGTCACCCTGTTGCCGGCCAGACCGTTTTCCTTGGTGAAATGACCGCCAACCCCGTCGCGCCAGAGGTAAAGGCCGTTGGATTGGGTGCCCACCCACACGCCGCCACCCACAGCAGGTGTCACACAACTGGCGCCGCGGACCGGCCAACCGTCTGCGGCGGATAGGATTTTCCACCGCTTGTCCTCGCTGCGTGCGAGCAAGCCGCTTTTCGTCACCGCCCACTGGATCCCGGCGGCATCCTGGCACACCGACACCGGAGGATCGTCCGACGCACCACCAACCACCTCCTGCAGATCGAAGGCACGGGGGTGCAAGCGGTGCAACCCGCCGCCGTCGGTACCCACCCAGATATTTCCCTCCCGGTCATCGGTCATGCAGACAATCTGGGAAAGTGGCAGCTCGATCCGGGTGAAACCGGGGCCATCGAGACGGAATAATCCTTCGTTGAACGTCCCGGCCCACAGTCCGCCCGTCCGGTCTTCAAACAGGATCGTGGGCTGCTCCGCAGCCCCCTTGGCTGACAATTCCCCGAAATCCTGAGGTTCCCCCTCCCCGGCGTATTTCAGCACGTGCGTTCCCTGGGCAAACCAGACGCCGCCGCCCCGCGCGCCGGTTAGGGCGGTGACCGTGACCGGCCCCTGCAAGGTCAGCAGCGTACGGAACTTGCCGTCGCGAAACACGCCCAAGTTGTCACCCTTGGCAAACCACAACTGCCCCCGGCCATCGACGGTCAGACGACAACTCCCGCCACCGGGCGGACCCTCCGCAGTGCTTAGCTCTCTAACATCACCATCACAGATGCGAGTCAGCGAACCGGGGGAAACGGACCACATCGCCCCCTCGCCGTCCTCTGCAAGCTCCATCACCGCTGCGTCAGGCAGCCCGTCTTCCGGGGTGAATACCCGCGTGCGGCCCGTTTCCACGCAGACCAGCGAGCCTCCCCCGTGGATGCCGACCTGGCCCAGCCACAAACGGCCGCGGCGATCCGCCAACATCCTCAGCGTCCTGACGCCTGGCGCGACATCCGTTTCGGCCGCGCGGCATTCCGTGAAGCGCACCCCGTCAAAGCGGACCAAGCCGTTTTGCGTGGCCACCCACAAAAACCCGTTGGGCGTCTGGGTGATCCCCTGCACCTGGTTGCCCGGCAGGCCCTCGTCGGACCGCCAGGTGCGGCTGAACCAGGCGGCTGGTTGCGCGGCCAGCGCCGCAGCAGGCACCAGCCCGGCGAGCAAGCTCGTGAGCCAGGAACACCGGGCGATGCGGGTGATCACTTGCATAAGGGATAGACGAGCATGGCAGGTTTTCCGGAGCAAACAAGGCCCTGTTACTTGTTGCCGTCCGTGATGCCGGGCCAAGTGTCGGTGCGGAAGGGCACCGCCGGCAGACCGTCTTTATTATACAAATTGCAGGGCGGATTGCCGTCCCACGCATAACGCGCGGCCACCGGATGCGCGATCTTGTCAGAGGAAACAACGATTGCGTCCCCGACGATTTTCGCGTCGGCCCAGACGAACTTGCGGTCCTCGCCGGCCACGGCCAACCCGGTGAGTTGGTCGCCTTTCGCAACGAGTCCGCCGCCCACATGGTCAAAGGACAAACGGATGCTGCTGTCTTCGGATTTCATGCCGCGGTACCACGGACCGGAAAACCCGATCTTTTTCCCGTAGGTTTGCGCCAGCGCGCAGAGCGCCAGACGCCGTCCGACGTCGGTCTTGTTTCGCGGATGGGGCGTGCCGTCGCCGATATCGATTGTCACCGCCAGCCCGCAGTTCGGGACGTTCTTTGCGGTCAGCGCCTGTGCCTCGCGCAGCTCCGCCCAGTCGTGGTCGCGCGGATCGGCAGCCACCTGCTGGAAATTCGGCAGTTGCACAATGTAGAAGGGGAAATCGCCAACGCCGAAGCGCGAGCGCCAGTCCGCGATCATCGCGGGCAGCAGTTTCCGGTACTGATAGCCGCGGTCGGTGTTGTGCTCGCCCTGATACCAGGCAACCCCCTTGATCGCATACGGCGCCAGCGGCGCGATCATGCCGTTGTAGAGCAGGGTGCAGACGTGATCGAGGGGTGTGCCTTCTTTGGACGGCCCTTCCCCGGCCGGTTTGCCGGCACGAACGGCGGCGGCGTGCCGTGCCACTTCGGCGAGACGGTCATTGAAATCGCCGAGGGGAGCAAGTGCCTCGGCACTGGTCCACTGTTCACAAACCGTCGCGCCGCAGGCGGCCACGATCAGCCCGATGGGAATTTTGAGCGCCTGGTGCAGCTCGCGTCCAAAGATATATCCGGCAGCGGAAAAGCCGTTCCAATGCCCGCTTTCAGCGGCTGATTTCGGAGTGCATTCAAGCCATTGGCAGGGGAGGGTTTCCTCCGGGGTGTATTTCAAAATGACCGGCGCGGTGAGCAAGCGGAGCTGCGGAAACGTCGCGGACTCGATGTCCTGCGTCATGCCGCAGGCCCCAAGGCCCATTTCCATGTTCGACTGCCCGGAACAGATCCAAACATCGCCGACCAATACATTTTGAATCTCGGATTCCTGAGCCGGTCTCATACACCGTCGCGCCGTTCTCCATCCGCAGTCATTCGCACTTGATCACCCGCACCGGGCCGAGCAGGCCTGATGTCAGAAGTGGTTGTTTGGGATCGGTGGTGATATTGGTGTGTGTCCGGCGTTGTTCGGCGGGCAGTTTGGCGTCGCCAACCAAGCGATTCGGCCACAGGTTCACCACTTCGATCTCCAGCGCGTTTTCGCCGGGCCTGACCGCGCCGGTGATCTCGACGCGCCACGGCGCACACCAGACGACGCCGAGGTCCTTGCCGTTGAGTTTGACACGCGCGGTTTCTTTCACCGTGCCAAGATCCAGATAGATTGTGGATTGTGGATTGCGGATTGCGGATGGATCGGCAAGCGCGAAGGTTTTCCGATAGACCGCGGTGCCGCTGAAATGTTGGATCGCCGGTTCAGGTCGCTTGCTCCAGTCCTCCAGTTGCTCAAAGGTCACGTCAGCCTTCTTCCTTCCGCCTTCCTCCTTGTCAGGATAGAACCATTGCGGATCAAACTGCACCGCCCACTGGCCAGCGATCTCCTGCAGCGGTTTGGATTCCGGAAAGTTCTTCGTCTCATTCTGTCTCCTGTCTCCCGTCTCCTGTCTGCTGTCCCTGAACACCACAAACATAGATCCGTTAGGCACGAACTCCAACGGCACGGTTGTCCTTCCGTCTTGTGTCTTCCGATACTCCGGCAGGTCCCGCTGATTTCCCGTCACCGGATCCCAGAGTTCCGGCTGCCTGTCCGCCACGCGGAACGTGCCGTCAACTTTCTCCATGCGGTTGTTGCGGTTGGCCATAAAGTAGATCTCCATGTCCGCGGTGGTTCGGTGGATGAAGTCGATGAAGGCGCCATCGCCGGAATGCTCGAAATCCGGCGGCACGCCATCAGCCGCTAGAATCGAGCGCGGGGTCTCGCCCCAGAAGACCCGGCCTTTGCCGCAGGTCCGCTGCTTGACCGTCTGGCCGTCGCAGTCGCCCCAGACTTCATCCGTCGCCATTTTCACCTCGGCATCGCAGTGCGGGTAGTCTTTCAATCCCGGATCGGCCAGCGGTTTCGGTCCGATCACCGTGGCACCGGCCTTCACCAACTCCCGGATTTTTTGGACCACTTCCACCGGCATGCGTTTGGATTCGGGCAGGACCAACAACCTATAACTCATGCCGTCGGGTAGCACGAGCCGGCCGTCTTTCACGGACAGCCGCGTCAGCAGCACTTCCGCGTTGCAGACGTCGTAGTCGTAGCCCTTGCCCAGGGCCGGATCGACATGCTTGGGCTCGACGAGATTGGGGGCCCAGTCACCGTTGTAATCGAGCACGTCGGCCACGAACCGGCCCGCCTGCAACAGCGCCTGGCAACGGCTGACAAACCGGATCCACGGGCCTGCGGCTTGCTGCCACCAGGTGACGTTCGGATTGAAGTGCGTGCCTGCGCCGTATTCGTAGCCAGGCATCCCGTCCTGCGGGCGCGCGGCCGTCATGGTGTGGAAGACGAGCCGGTTGATCCCCTCGCAGAACGCGCGGTCGGCGGTAGTTTTTAGGTTGGCCGGCATATTTCCCCAATGCCGCTCCAGGCCGCTGCCCAGGCAGGTGAACGCCTCGGCGGAGGCCGTGCGCCGACCGTAGATATGTGCAGCCGTGGCGGTCTGCTTGCCTACTTTGTTTTGATCGTTTTCCACGAAATGCCAACTTTGCCAGAATTCCCCCTGCGGCATGTCGCAACGGCCGAGGTTTTTCAGGGCGTCCATGCATACGGTCATCGACCAACTCGGGCCGGCCGCCTCGCAGGCGATGCTCATGCCTTCTTTGTGCGAGAGTTCGGCCAGTCGTCCGTAGTTGTTATCGGCGATGCAGTCGGCCACGGTTTTGCGGTAATCGTAGAGGAAGCGGTCGGAAACCTCGGCGCTGCCGATCAAGCGGCCCGCCAGCACAGGCAGATAGGGTTGCATGTCATAGCCGCGGTATCGTTTGAACTGCTCCAACATCCTGGCCGTCCAGTTCGGATAGCCGTCCTCAAAACTGTCGGTGGCGAAGTACTTCAGCGTCTTACCGGCCAGCGGTCCGGCATCATCCAGAATCGGCTTGGCCATGTGCTCCCACTGCCGGTCCACGGCCGCCGCGCTGAGCCAGTCCACCTCCAGTCCGTCGCTGCCGGACATGGGCAGCATGACCTTGGAACCGGTGATCCGGTGTCCGGTCCGGACAAGGGTCCACGATCCCTCAGGCACGTCCCACTCCAAGGTCCCATCGGCTCCGAGTTTCGAGGTCAGATCGATCACCTCGCCCGGCGCGATGGGATGGTCATCCGGCTGGGCCGCCCACGGCGTGAGCGGCGGCTCCGTCACTTCGCGCGCCGGCACGAACACGCTGCCGTCCCGGCGGTTGCTTTTGGCAGCAAGGTCTTTGGCACGGGATTCGCCGAGGTGCGAGCCGCCGGCAGGCTCATGGAAGGCCACCACCGCCGTGTCGCGGTAATCCACCTTGTCGAGCGGCAGATCGATGGAATTCGCAACTTGCAGCATCGGCTCGGAATCATAGCCGTTTTTCGGGCCGGGCAGCGGAAGTTTGCCCGAAAACTTCTGTGGTCCGGTGAGCGTCAGTTCGGACTGCAGGAACCAGCGGCCGGAGTGTTCCGGCGTGATCCACGGGCCGCCCATGCACCAGCCGCCGCACAGATTGACACCCAGTTCGAGTTTCAAACGATCCGCCTCTTTCAGGGCATGCTTGAAAAGTTCGCGCCACTCCGGGGAGAGAAACTTCGGTCCTTCGGGCATCGGCGTGGTGCCGAATCCGTTGCCGGTCCAGACCATCATCACCCCGCCCATGCCCTTGGCCTTGAATTCCTCCAGATCGCGGGTGATCGACTCCTTGTCCATCAGGCTGTTGAACCACCACCAATAGCAGGACGGCCGGACCGCGTCCGGCGGGGTCACAAAGGCCTTCTCCAAATCGGTTCCGCTAGCCGAGGCCGGTTCGGCAGCTTGCAGCGTGGGCAGCGGTGCCAGCAGCAGCGCGGCGAGGGTAAATGATTTGAGTTTGTTCATGTGTGTCATTCTCTGCTTTGCGTTAATCATTTGACTTCCACCTGTTTTGCCGCGCGCAGGGTGACCGGCCCGAGCAGGCCGGAGTCCAGCAGGGGTGTGCTCCAACTATAGAACTTCCAGGTTGTGAAGGTATATCGGTTTTTTTGCGGTCGCGGCCCGCCGGTCCAGACCCAGTCGGGAATGCGCTTGATGCCTTGGCCGGCCAACTCGCGCACCCGGTCCCATTCGCAATCATCCGGCTGTTGCTCGTCGCCGACCAACCGGTTCAGCCACAGATTGGTCACCTTTATTTCCAGCCGGTTTTTTCCCGGCTTGAGCAAACCTGATAGATCTGCCCGGAACGGCGGCTTCCAGAGAATGCCGGCTGTTTTGCCATTGACCGCCACCTCGGCCAGATTCCTCACCTCGCCGAGATCGAGAACCTGCGTCATCCCGTCGGCCAGAAAGTCCGCAGGCAGGTCGAATTCCCGGTCATAGGTGGCCGTGCCGGAAAAATAACGGACGCCAACATCCTTGTGAACCGTCCACGAGTTCAGTCCCATGGTCGTCTTCGCCGGGGCACCCCAGCCCGTTGGAAATCTCACGGTCCAAGCCCCGCCGAAATCCAGCGGTGCGGGCACGCCTTTGACCTCCGCCGTCCCCTTTCTTCCGGAAGCGAACGCCACGCCGTAAACGCCGTTGCTCGCGGCCTCCATCATGCAGACGCCGTTAGAGCGGAAGACCTTCACATCGGGCCGCGGCACGCCGTCCCGCGCCATCGAGCGCACCGGATCCGCAGCGCCGGGCCGGAAAATCACGAACGCGGAGCCATGCGGCGCGAAGGCCAGCGGCATCACTGTCCGCCCGTTCTCCACCCGCCACGCGGCTGGCTGGGTGACGCGGCCCGTTTCCGGATCCCAGAATTCCGGGACTTTGCCGCTGACCCGGAAGACCAGCTCCGCCGTCATGGGCTCGACCACCTGGCTGGCCACAAAATATATGTCGGCCTCGCCGACGCGCCGGTGGATCCAGGCCACCGCATCCTCGCCATCGCGGATTCCGCACGCGGTTTCCGGTTTGCCGCCATAGACCTGCGCCCGGCCGCTTGCATTCCGCACTTCCACATCCGGCGCGATGCCGGCGTCGCGCAAGAGTTTTATCAACCCATCCGACCAGGTGACCGTGAACGCGGGCCGGTTGTAAAACGGGCGCTCCGCCGAGCGGTGCCGGTAGAACCAATCCGACTCCGGGTCGTTGTGCTCGCTCCAGGTGTTCATCCAGACCAGCCGTCCCTTGCCGCAGCGGTTTTCCACAACGGCCTTGCCGTCACATTTTCCCCACAGGCGGGCCGCCAGTTGTTTGACCTCCTCATCGCACGCCGGATAGTTCTGCATGCCCGGTGCCGCCACGGGCCTGTCATTGCAGATCACCGTGCCGCCCTTCTCGACCAGCGCGACCAGCTTGCGCAGAACCACCGGCTCCATTTTGCCACGAGTCTGCGGCAAAAGCAGCACGCGGTAGGCCATGCCGTTAGGCAAAACGAAACGGCCGTCCTGAAAATCGAGTTTCTCTAACATTTCATCGGCACACAGGTCGTAGTTGTAAAGTTTGTGCCGGCCGGCAGGCATGCTCCCGTTCCAATCGGTGGCGGGAAACAGGCCGAGAATATCGGCCACAAAGCGCCCCTGCTGGAGCATGAACTGGCAGCGCGACAAGTACGCCATCCACTCGCGGCCCGGCTCCCACCACGTCTGCCCCGGACAGAACATGGTGCCCCACCATCCCATCGGCATGCCGGGTTTGACCTTGTCGCCCCACGGCTGCAGTCCCGTGCCGTGAAGGGTCATTTTGTTCAGGCCGTTGCAGAACGCGAGATCCCCGACCCGCTTGAGGGCATACGGATCCATCGCCCACGCACCGTCTTGTGCACGGCCGGTGAAGGTTTCCGCCCCGACCACTTTGCGCCCGTAGGTGTGCGCCGCGCTCGCCGCCCAGCGGATGGTGTACATGCAATCGCCGCTGGCCCAGACCTCGCCCATCGGCCGCGCCGTGCGCCCGCCGCAACGCACCGGATCAAACGGCCCGAAATACGGCTCCGTCATGAAGTCCATCCCGCGCTCACGACACATGTCAGTTAGATAACTGAAAAAATTGTCGGCAAAACAATCCACCTGGGTCAGGCAGACGTCATAGCCGAAGCGCCGGCCCAAATCGCCGCCGACCTGCGGTCCTCCCTTGGCCCCGACCAGCCACGGCACCGGATCATACCCGCGGCGGGCCTTGAATTCGTCGCGAAAACCGGGCGACCATTCCGGGCCGCCGACCTCCCAACTGTCGGCCTCCATCCCGAGGATGGTCTTGCCCGCCAGTTGGGGCGAATCCTGGATGAACCGGCCGACCATGCCGTCGAACATCGCCTTGACCGCCGGCTTGCTCAGCTTGTCGCATTCCAACCCTTCCCCGTCCTTCGGAGGAACGCGGTTGTAGGCACCGGCGTTGCCCATGGCGTAGCGGCGCAGCGTCCACTCCCCGGCAGGCGCGTCCCAGGCGACCACGCCGTCCTTCAGGCGGCCCGTGAGTTCGACGATCTCCTCGGGGCGCAGATCCCCGGCGCGGCGCGGAAACGCCACCACCGCCACATCGCCGGTGAAATCCGGCCCTGGCGTCGCAAGTGTTAGAACCGCGCCCGGCTGTGGTCCGGTGACCTGCGCCTCACTCCACACCAGATGCTGAACCGCCTGGTCGGGCTTGATCCACGGGCCACCGCTGTGGCACCACCCCGGCCCGCACTGTGAGATCAAGGTTAAGCCCAACCGGTGCGCCTCCTCCGCCGCGAATTGCCAGTGCGCGAAAAACTCCGGGCTCATGCACTTCACGGGATTCGGCATGTTGTGCGCCGGATGAAACTCAGCGTCCACATCCCCCACCAGCATGATGAGGGCACCGGCACAACCGGCCCGCTTGATCGCCTCCAGATCGTGGGTGATGCCCTCGCGGGTCACCAGATCGTGCATCCAGTCCCAGAACAATTCCGGTCGCGCCTCGGGCGGCGGCGCCATGAAACCCTTCCGCAACGGATCGTCTGTGTCGGCACGCGACACCGACAGGCTGACCAGTGCGGCCGGCATTAGGAAAGTCATCAGTTTTGTCATGGGTGTCAGATTCATTTCCAGTGGGATTTATCTGTTTTTTTCTGCGCGAGCGCGGTGGTGATGTTGGCAGCTTCCGGAATTCTGCATAGTCGTTCAAATGAACGATGCCCGGGGGAGGGGGGCAAGTGGTCCGCCTGTATGGGCCGACGGGATTCCAGCCTGTCGCTGCACGCGCGGACAGGCGGGACGCGCGGTCTTCCCTAACAGTCGCAACGCCTTTTGTCCAATCATCATGTCAGCCGGTCACTGTGGGCCGACCTGCGTCTTGGCCAAACTGGCCCTGCCAAGATCGCCAACCGGTTTCCCGTCCTCGCCTATCAACACGAGCCTGACAGACGTGGCGTTGGCCGGGACCTTCACGGTGGCATCCAACACCAACGGTTTGAGCGGCGATACCTTGAACGGCGGATCTGACGCCTGTTCCTTGCGGCCTTGAGCGTCGGCGAATTCGGCCACCACCATGCCGGGAGCGAAGACGCCGAAGCGCCCTTTGATTCGCATCTTCCCGGCTGACGACTCCGCCGACAATGGCTCGGTTACAACACCCGCAGCCAAGCAATCCACCACCGGGAAATCGCCGCCGATGTTGCAGGCATACCAGTCGTAGCGCCATGTGTATCTTTGGCCGGGCTGGAGTTCGGCGAAAGGACTCAGCACCTCGCTCTCAAACACGCAGGGGTTCTCCGCCACGTTGCCAGCCATCACCATGTCCTTGCCATACGCGTGGATTTGACCGGTGCCATTCAACCAGAACTCCACCGACGAGCCATCGGGATACGGTTTGTCCGGCTCGAACACGAAACGTTGCACGAACACCGCGCCGCTTTCGCCGTCCACCGTCGCGGACCAACCGGCAGGGCTGTCGAGGCCGATCTTGCCGACCTTGTATTGGTAGTTGACGTGCATCAGGCCGCGCGCCGCATCGGGCTGGAACGACGGGTTGTTCTTCTCGCCGAAGATCACGTCGTAGCCCTTGGGAAATCTGCTTCGGGGATTCAGCGGGCACCACGCCTGCATGAGCGGATTGTGCGCGGAGTGGTCGGCTTTGGCACCGTCGAGCTGGGTGTGCGCCCAAATGCCCCAGCGGCGCGGTTTGTTGTCGGTGTTCTCCATGGTCGCCTCGAAACCGACGCGTGTGCTGTTAGGGAAGATGCGGACGACGCGCGACAAGCGGATGCCGCTGCGCGGGTCCTTGCCGCTGGTGAGGCGGATGGCACCCTGGCCGGAAGCGCCGGAAAGTTGCTCTAACTGATATGGCTGGCCATCGAGCACGGCGTCGGGCGGGCCGGGCCATTGTTGTTCGTTGTCCCAGCCCTGCGGTGCGGGCCAGAGCTTGTCGCCGCCGGCATTGAACCAGCCGCCATCAATTGTTAGACCGGTGGCCGGCGGCAGCTTGCCGGCCAGTTGCGGGTTGACCCAGAGGAATTCCTTCCCGCCCAGTTTGTACTGGATGATGCGCCCGCCGATTTCCGGCAGCACCTGCAACTCGACGAGACCATTCCGCAGCGCCAGTGATTTCCAACCGCGGTAAGTCGAATCGTCGGTAGCCGCTTGGCCGGCAGGCGCATCCGAGGAAATCCCCTCGATGCCCAGATCGAGATACTGTCCGCCGACAGTCTGATGACAATGGACGGCGAGCACATTCTTGCCGGCCTTCAGCGCCGCCTGCGCCTCCGGCGTGATGTCGAAGGCTTCGTAGGCGGCGTTATAGCCGCCCGCCTTCACGGCCACCACGCCGTTGATGTAAACTTCCGTGTCCTCGTCATGATGAAGCAACAGCGACAGGTCGGTGAACTGGCCTTCGGGCATCTCGAATGTCCGGCGGAGCCACAGGTCGGCGCTGGTCCACTGCGTGTTGGGCTTGCGGGCGACGGGCAGTTCTTCCGTGCCGAACGGGGCCGCGCCCTGCTGCCACGCGGCGTCGCTGAAATCTGGCTTGAACCAATCGGCCGCAGGTTTTTCCGTCACGTAGCGCCACGGCACAGGAGCTTTCTCCGCCGTCGGCACCAGCATCTTTCGTTGGGGCAACGCACTGGCGTCTAACTTGCCCGTGGTTACTTTGATGAACCCGATTTCCTTCTTGTTATAAGGTGATCCGTCGGCACGGAAAATATCATGCTGCCACAGCGCGAGCTCGGGCGTGCCGGCCGGGGGGCCCCCATGAAAATAAGTCTGGGTGCGGCCTGCGACGAGGCCCCAGTTCCAGCAGCCGATCCTGCGGGCGCGAAATGTCTGGAACAGGCTCTTGAAATCGTTGCCCGCCTGGCGACACAGCCATTCGGTGCAGAGCACCGGGCGGTCGCGGGCGGTACACACCTGTAGTTTCTGCTCGATGCCGGCGACTCCGTCATAACCATGGAATGAAACGACGTCTGACAACTTCATCATGCGGCGGGAACTCGGGCTGTCGAAATCAATCCACGCGCCCGTGGTGAGCGGTTGGCACGGCTTCATTTCGCGTGCCCAGGCAAAGGTGGCCTCCATCAGCGGCAGGCTCCTATCCCCCATGCCTGAATTGCATGGCTCGTTGTAAAGATCCCATATCACCACCCGCCGGTCTTGCGCGAAGGTGCCGACCATGTCTTTCACGTACTGCTCCAACTTGGGCCAGGCTGCGCGGTCCGCCACCATCGCCGGGGGCGGACTCGGCACCCATTGACCGTTAGCCACGCCGGGAACCGGGTCGGGCTGCTTGCCCACTGCGGGATCGCGCCCGGCGAAGTTGCAATCATCAAAGAGAATCGGCATTGCGGCAATCCCGTGCCGGTCGGCCACCTTCAGAAATTCGACGAACCGCTTTTTCAAACCCGCTGCATCGGCTTCCCAGACAACGTAGTTGAGGAAGACGCGCACCGTGTTGAACCCGAGATCCTGCGCCCAGCCCAACTCGCGGTCGATGGTCTTCGGATCGAAGGATTCCTTTTGCCACATCTCCACATCGTTGACCGCCGAGCTCGGCAGGAAGTTGCAGCCGACCAGCCACGGTTGTTTCTTATACCATTCACCGGCTTGCTCGCGGGTCCATTGGCCGGGGGCCAGGGCTGCGGGCTCATCTGCGGAGGCATCGGTCACAGCGACGGCCAGTGCCACCGCTGCCAGCGTCATCCGGGACCTCCCGGCAAGGATCTTGCGGAAACACGATAAGGGTTGTGGTTCGGTCTTGGGTGCGGTCTCGGTCATGGCGGCTTTGGCTGTTGGTTCTACGGCATGATGGTAGTTTGCTTCATGGTGTTAGATCGGCCTGAAAGGCCGCGATGTCACCGCGCTCCATGCCCCCCCAACTCCAGTTCCATGTTGCTCTGCCCGCTGCCAATCCACACGTCACCAACGAGCACGTCGGTGAATTGCAGATTGTGGATCGCGGATTGTACATTGTCGGATTTCACAGTCAGCGTGCGGCCTTCCGCGCATACCGCGAGCGGCTTGAGTTCTAACAACCACGCTCCGTCATCCGCGGCCTTGGCGGTTTGCGTCTGTCCGGCGAACTCCACGGTGACCGTGTCGCCCTTGTCGGCCCAACCCCAGACCATGACCGGCTTGTCGCGCTGCAGGACCATGTGGTCGCCGAAGATGCGCGGCAGCCGCAAGTCCATGGCGAATGTGCATGTGGTGAATGCGGCCAATACCGCCAAGGCGACGGCACAGGATATGGTGTGCGTTCTCATCTATGGTGCTGGTGGATTGTGTGGTTTCGTTCAGAGTCATCTGGCCGGTGACACCTTTACGGTGACCTCGGCCTGCACCGAACCGATGGGGAAGTTATAGGTCTGGAAGTCATGCCAGACGCTGCTGCACGCCCATTTCCACGAGCCGGGATCGAGGATCGAGCGGTCCACCACCGTCACCCGCAGGATATAGGTTCCCGGCGTGCTGAAGGTGGCGGTGCAGGTCGCCGCGTCCTTCGTGTTGTTAGACGAGAATGAGACCTCACCTTCGCCCTGGATCTTGCTCCATGTATATGAAAGCGTGCCGCCGTCGAGATCCGTGGCGGAACACTTGAGGGCGACCTTGGAAGCCGGCAGGGTGAGCGCGGCCGGAGTGGCGTTGACCGACTCGATTTTCTTGAAATAGTTGAGTTCGGGAGGGTTTGGGTCGTTGGTGATGGCGTCGATGCCGAAGGAAAGGCATTGGCCCAACTGCTGGTAATAGCGGTCATTGCCGCCGAAGGTCGTTTTCCAGGCGGGCCAGTAATCCTGCCACATGCGGAGCACGGGGAGGGTTTCCTTGGCGGCCCCGCGGTATTTGCCAATGAGGACGTCGGTGTAGCGTTTGCCGAAGTCATCCACATGTCCCTTGTCCTCCTGCCGGATGAACAGGGCGAGGCCCTCCTCGACGCGGTACTTGGCCAGCAAGTTGAGCGCCGCAGCGTAGATGCCGCCGGCGAACATCCGGTCGGCCGGAGCCACTTCCGCCGCGCATTTGACCAGACCCGGAGCCAGGGCCTGGACGTCCTCCCACGTGAGGTTGGCCAGGAAACCAACGACCTCGCCATTGTTGCAATCTCCCAGGCTGCTCCGGCCCATGCCGCTCGGCTGGGCGAGGCCGACCCGCACCGCCGGATAGAGCAACTCCTTGGCCTGGTCGTAGGTTTGCTTGCCGAGCGTGCCGAACAACTCGCCGGCGAGTACGGCAGTTTCGAGCTGCAGCGGATTGGACCAGTCGATGGTGTTGGTGTTGGCGCTGCCGTTGGCGACGAATGCCTTGATCATCTCCGCCAGTTGCGGTTCCGCCGCGGCACCGTAGTTCCGCAGGGCCTTGGCCGCCCTGACCCGCACCCACCCATCCTTGTCCCTGAGCCGCGCCACCAACACGGGCAGCGCGCGCTCCGGCTTGAGCGCCCCCAGCACCTGGCAGGCCGTCTCCCGCACCTTGGGATCGGCATGGCCGGTCATCTCCATCAACTTGGCCACCTGTTCCTTCGCTTCCGGCCGTTTGGCGAATTCGTCGGCCGCATACCGGCGCACCAGCGGGTCGTATTCGGCGAAGTGGCCTAACAACTCCGCCGCCGTGAACTTCGTGCAGAGTTG
>Ga0118677_10003849_pt1 | contig 27909 bp, 28 predicted proteins | sample AliMusrvi5mmetaG_FD_86154 | JGI IMG/M metagenome (GOLD analysis project Ga0118677, IMG submission 86154) | reverse complement strand
GAAACGATCATCCCGGTCAGGATCATCAGTTCTGCAATCGGGCGGTAATGCTCTTCCAGGTTACCAATGAACAGTTGCCATTCATTGAAGCGTAATGCCAGGCGTTCTTTCTTATCGATTTTCGGCAGCTTCTTGTGGATACCGTCACAGGGACTTTTTATTACCCATCGGTAATTGTCACAGGCATCATTCCAGATAGTGCGGAAGGGAATCAGGATATTGACCTTGCGTGACCTTGAAACCGGCTTGCCTTTGTTTTTTCCGGTCTTCCATTTCAACGACTCGGTGAATCTGAATAGCTCCTGGCCGGTGATCTGGTGAAAGGTCATGTTGCGGAAGTAAGGAAGAATCCTTTTGATTGCTTCCTTGTAATCCCGATGCTTGGTCGTTGATGCGAAAGAAGGGAAGACGGTCTTCATCCAATCTTTCACATAGTCGCCGAAAAGCACCTGATACGGTTCCGGTCGGTATTCTCTTCCTTCAAGGCTGGTGAAGAAGGCCTTTTCCTTTTTTGGTGCCCCAGGGAACGCTTCGGCAAATTTGAAGGTTCCTGTTTCGATCCGCTCCGTGTTCCGGTTGAGGAAGTCACGGACTCTGATTTCATTGGCCGGGGTGTCATCGAGTTCAGTTGAACGAGTGATCCGATGGCCGAAGTAGTAAAAGTCCACATAGAGCTTTTTAGAATCTCTGCGACGTTTGATGCTGCCGATTTCTTTTGCTGGTGTTTCAAGAGCCAGCGTCCCTTTCTTGCTCTTCATTTATTTCCTCGTTTTCCGCTACCCTCCCTTCGGTGTGTCGTATGTCCGAGAAAGAGGATAGCGGCATTACATTTGATTATCAATAGTCAAGATTGACCGGAGGGGAGGAAGGAGAGTGCAAGCGTCTCTCTCCTCTTGGTTTCACGGTCTTTTTCTGTTTTTTCTCCAGGTTGTTTTTTCTGTTCATGCCGATAGTGAGAAGCAAGGTTTCATCCCAGACAAAACGGAGAATCCGGCCAACTTTGAAGTAATGCTTTCCTTGCACCAAAACTCCGGTATTTAGCCATTCAAACAGTGTAGTCCGTGACATTGTAAGGCGCAGTGCGAACTGTTCCACGGTCAGGATTTCTTGCTGTTGATGAATTGCTGAATCAAGATTCTTCATCGTCAGCACCTCCCAACTTTCCCCGGTAAGTACACATGCTCCCGCCAAAAACTCCCGGAGGCGGCGATTTTGTCCCTTCACAGCTTGAGTGCAGTCCATTTTGGCAGGCATGGCAAATATGCAGGTACATTCAACTCTCCTTCGCTCATTTAACCAGCGTTCCGACCCGACCATGAAACCGGACGGGTCAAACGCCAGCCGTTATGCATATTTACTATTTTGAGAGAGCCAAAAAGCATAATAAGACTGTTGCTTAACTGTTCCCATGCTGCCTGAATTAATACGAATCTGCTTGAACTTAACTGGACTTTGGACACACCGAAGAAAATGGTAACTATTTGATTTTGTCTTGACTCTGATTTGTAGATAGGTTATTAAGCTTGTTCCGAGTGGGCTTCGAATCCCGTTTCCCGCTCCATTTATTGCAGCACGAAATCATTTAGCATCATGATTTCAAAGCTATATTCCCCATTAGCTCAGTTGGTAGAGCAGGTGACTGTTAATCACCTTGTCCTTGGTTCGAGTCCGAGATGGGGAGCCAATCCAGGCCAAAACTGGGCACTGTTTCAAGTGTCCCACGTTTTGTCCCGACACAAAGTGCACTTGCCAGGGCAGCATAGCTGCCTGTCAGGTGCACTTCTCGTTTTACTACCGTAATTTCATCTACAAGAAGTTTCAGATACTCTTTCCCGAAGTTTGATGCCTTGTCAAAGAATCTTTCTTTAAGCGCCGAGCAGAAGACAGCGATGTTTTTTTTGCCCAGATTGGTCAGTGGCATTTCTTTTTGCCGTCTGAGGCTTGCCAGTTCCACCAGTATTTCCTGACGTCGGGCATCATGCTTATGCACACGTTCTTGCAGTGATGCGTTTAGAGGTAAAAAACCATTCTCGACCGCTTCATAAAGTTTGTCCGCCTGCCGCTTGATATCATCAATTTCTTTTGCGAGCTTTCCCATTTGTTCGTGCTGATCGGTATGAGCATGTTTCAAGTTGGCTTGCAATTCCTTCATCATCAGTTCCACCCGTTCAGGTGTGAAAACTCTTTCAGCAAGCGTCTGTAAAATGAGGTTGTCTAACTTCTCCATTGGTACGTTGCTGTTTTCGCATTCCTTCTTGCCAGCGCTGTTGACCTTCGAGGTGCATTTATAATAGCGGTACTTGCCACCCTTGCCGGTTGCAATGGTCATGCGGGAGCCGCAAGTGCCACACCTTAAAAAACCGGTCAGGAGTGTGGGAGAATTAACGATGCGGGGCGGCATTTTGTCAGGTGTACGTTCTGATCTTCTCTGTTCCGCAAGCTGGAATGTCTCGGCCTCGATGATTGGCGGCAGGGAAATTGAAATCCACTCCGATTCCGGTTTCTTCTTCTGGTTTTTGTTGTCCCATCTGTTGAAAACATACTCGCCCAGATACAGCCTGTTTGTCAGTATGGTGTTGACGATTGTTCGCCGCCAAATGCCGCAACGCATTGTAAAGCCATGTTCATTGAGATAGGCGGCAACTCCCTTGCGCCCAAGAGACTTGCCTTGATATCCCGTTAAATAAAGCTGAAAGATTCTTTTTACAATGGCCGCTTCCGAAGGGTCAATCTCAAGTCGCTTCTTGTTGCCTTTATTCCCCTTTACGTCAATTTCCACAGCTCGGAATCCATACGGTACGACTGCTCCGTTGAAATATCCCTGTCGAGCGTTCTCCTTCATGGCCCGAAGGGTGTGCTTGCCGTTCTCCTTGCTCTGGTATTCATCAAACAGGTTGAAGATGCTACGGGCCATTTCACCGGCGGAATCGTCGCTTGTCTGCTGGGTGATGGATATAACCTGCACGCCTGCTTTTTTCAATTGCCGCTCGTAAAAGGTGAACTGGAAGGAATCCCTGAAAAATCGGGAAAGACTGTGAATGATAATGGCATCAAAAGGCGGTGGGGAAATACTGGTTTCGCCGATCATTTGTTGAAACACCGGACGCCGGTCATCGGTGGCAGAAGCTCCCGCTTCGACGTATTCAATGCCAATCTGATAATTCCGCGCCTTGCACCATTCCTTCATCTGCCGAAGTTGATCGGGAATTGACAAATCCTTTTCAGCTTGCTTGGTTGTAGATACTCGCGCATAGAGTGCAACGATCATGGTTTATTCCTCCGTCTCGGTTTCCCGTATGACATGCAGCAGCAGTTCGCCCAGGTGTGCGGCAATGAGCCTGATTTCCGCCGGATGAATCGATTTATCCGGCAATTCCAAATTAACATTAATGTTGAAGCCGTCATCGTTTTGATGTTTGTTCACGCATGATACAATTCTTTCTTTGCATAGTGTATTCCTGCCCGAGCCTCACCGTTCCTAACTGCGCATTACCCGTTCCAGTTCCTTGACCAAGCCACTTTTACCAAATTCGTCCAACGTCAATTTTCGGAAGATTTTAAATTTGTCCCGAGGCATGGCGAGTTCAGCGAAACTGAGTATTTTGGACATTCGCACATTGACATGGGATATGATTTCTTCTCGACTTACCATTGCCCCAACCTGATTTCTTTGATTCGCTTTTCAACATCTATTTGCCACGCTAGAGGTTCGTACAATTTCTGAAAGCGTAAATCTATCACTTTCAAAGCTTCGTTTACGTCTATGAGCTGCTTTCCTTTTTGAACGCAATGAACAGCGGCAACCATTTTGAGATAGCCATACATGGAAATTGCCATGCGCACCATTCGTTCCTCAAGAACAGAGTTTTGTCCGTGGATGCGAGATACCCCGAGATGGTTTAATTGGCTGATTCGTTCGAGAAGGTCTTCCCAGAGAGGATGAACCGGCCAGCGTGATGAATTGCTATCTTCGTTTGGTATCCGCAATGAGGTATGCTCTGTTGCAAGATAGCGGAGAAGGTCGCCTATTTGGGAGTTGAGGTCATCAAATGTGCTGATGCTGAAATCCTTGAGAGCTTCTTTGCGTATCTGCCACTCGATACGCCAGACATTTTCATCCTGCCCCCAGAGAGTAAAAAACCATACCTTGTTGCTCTTCTGTTTGATCTCGGCAACCTTGTCATATACACGCAGCATAATGTCACCGCCACCGCCGAATGTGAATGTTTGATCTTTGCGGTTTCCCCGATGTTTGCTGTCTTTGACGCTCAGACTTTTGAAACTGTCTTCATCGAAGTCGATTTCGGGCAAGTTGTAGTCAAAGCAGTAATCAATGCGGGAGAGGCTTTCCGGTTTGTAAGGAGTCAAGCCAACTGAAGCGGCCCATTTCAGGAACTTTTCATGGAGGAGATAGGCCGACTCGCGCCAAAGGGCTTGGCTAGAAAATTGAACGTAAAAGTTCGGCTTATTGAATTCACCCAATTGAATGTTGAAATCACCATTTTCAATAACGAAAGGATAACCGGATTTAGTGCCGTGAGGTTTGAGGAGAAAATCAGAGTTGCCCAGCGTGATCACAAGAGGGGTTTTGCGTTTTGATTGGCGGATGGATTCCTGCTGTTCGGCTAAAAGATGGAAATCAAGAGGCTTGTGGCCTGTCGGTGAGAGGAAATAGGCGCAGTAGACGGAATCGAAACCGTGGAGGAGAAGTTTCATTTGTTATATGCCTTAAACGCTTTATAACCATTACTCATTATCGAACTGAGTACCTTAGATAGTGCAGGCTCAACAGAGGCGTATTGATACAATCCAACAGGAACAATTTTTTCCAGTTCTTCAATGCCAACAATAATCATGGTTTTTAGCAATTGATGTCTGGATAAATGGCTTTTGTTGGCATATCCATAGATTATAAAAATATCCGATTCTTTTATTTTTATGGGGATAGGTTTTTCAAGAATCCTTGAACCGCTGAATTCATGCTCGTATACCCCTAATTCCATGTTCATTTGAGCTTTGTAGACACGAAGCAGATTTGCAACATAGAAAATATGTGGGAATTGCGACTTATCAAGGACGTTAAGCCATGTATTGACTAAACAGAGCATGAGGTCGGTTCTTATAATGCTGCTACGTTTAGCCAACGAATCAAGGCGATTAGTTAATCCATCATTAAGTTTTACAGCAATACGTTTTTCATCATTTAGCGCTGTCATAAGGAATCCTTTTGTAAGATATACGACTGTATGTCACATACGGTAGTATGCTGTCAATAGCAAATCTCATTTTTAATGTGATTACGGCGGAACTAACGTCCCGCCTTTTGCACTTGCGCTCACTAACGTTCGCCGCACCCTCAGCCGATCAGCGCTTATAGCGCGCATATCGGCCTATTGGGGCGTGCAGAAAATTTAGCTTTAACTAATTTAAGTGCTGTGATATGGAAGGGATGTATTTAGAGGCCCCCGTGTTACTGAAACGGGGGAAACGCCGGAAGTGTATTAGCTGCGTAGCTGCTTAGCCATTTACAATGAAGCAATATATCGAGACACCTAACTAGATATGAATAAAGAACATATTTTAAATGAGATAAAGAGAACAGCAAATCCTGATAGCGGTATTGCATTGGGTAGAGCACGTTTTTTGGAAGAAACTGGAATTCGGGAAGTAGATTGGAAAGGCAAGTATTGGATTAATTGGTCAGATGCTGTTAAAGAAGCTGGATTTACGATAAATGAATTTAATCAAGCATTCGATAACGAATCTCTTCTTGAGAAAGCTGCTAATTATATAAGAGAGTTAGGCCATTTTCCTCAGCGCGCAGAATTAACGCTAAAAAGAAATAACGACCCCTCTTTTCCAAGTGAAAAAACTTTTCGCCGATACGGAACAAAACCATTTTTTGCAAAAGCTATTTACAACTGGTGTGCTAATAAAGAAGATTGGAATGACGTTGCTACTATATGTGATGAGCTTCAATCTCAAGCAACAGAAAATGAACCTAACGTTGTGACACCAGAATCAAATGGATTTGTTTATCTTATGAAATCAGGCAAATATTACAAAATCGGAAGAACCAATGCTCTTGACCGTCGGCAATTCGAAATTGGTCTTCAACTTCCTCATGGCATTACACCCATTCACAGCATAGCTACTGATGATCCCAGTGGGATTGAGGCTTACTGGCACAAAAGATTTAAAGATAAAAAAATGAACGGCGAATGGTTCAATTTAACACCAAAAGACGTGGCTGTTTTTAAAAAACGTAAGTTTATGTAGATTTATTCAAATAGTATGATCAAAAATCCTTGCTTCATAACAGGCATTGGAAGAGGACACATAGCGTCCACTGAGTATAAAGATAAAGGGCCAGGACTAGCCGAGCGCAAAAACAACAATAAGTGATAATTGGAGGGTATCTAATGGGGTCATTTTGGAATTCTCCTGACATCGTTGAAATGATAAGGTCAATAGCCCAATGGGTTTCTGCCATAAGTGTTATAATTGCGCTGGTTTTCTCAATGCGAGGTACAACATTAAAAAAACACGCAGACTCTGAAAAAACCAAAATAGATTTAGCCGAGCAATCATTGCTGAAAGACAAAATACATGAAACAAAAAATGAATTAGATTCAACCAAAGACAAGCTCAATAAAGCCGAAAAAGGCATCGCAAAGCTCATAAAAGTTGATGCCAGTAAATCAACTCAGCATGTCAGATTGCCCTCCTCTGGAAAATTCACATATGTGAAAATGGATAATTCGGCAAACAAAGTCATCATTACTCCAAGTGCAGCAAACCAGACTATAGACGGTGATTTCGACGAAATATCTCTTGAAGTGCAAAAAGAATCCGTCACGCTCGAATTGAACGGTAATAACTGGTTCAGAGTGAATTGAGAAAACACATAAACCCGGCTCCACGGGTCTTTGCTTCGATACACCCGTAAGCCTCAAGCTGTCACAGAAGTAGACTCTTCCCAGTGCCCAGATTTGTCCGAGATGGGGAGCCAAACAGGGGCAAAACTGGGCACCATTACAAGTGCTGGTTTTGTCGACATAGATAGTGCACCCGCCAAAGCTGAATAGCTCCCTGACAGGTGCACTTCTTTTTTATCCACAGTGATCTCATTCACCAGCAGTTTCAGATACTCTTTCCCGAAGTTTGACGCTTTATAAAAGAGTCTTTCTTTAAGCGCCGAGCAGAAGTGGGCTTTCGCAGAAACTGGGACACGGTAATATAGGTTTCATCCCCCTTGACATTCCATTACTATCGCGGCATAATTGTCTTACAATATTCTTACCACAAGGGAGTTATCATGGAATCAGTCGCCATCTCCAGCAAGGGGCAGTTCGTACTCCCCAAAGCCATTCGCAGCAGGCACAACTGGCAGGCCGGAACCCGGTTGATTGTCATCGATCGAGGCGACGAAGTGGTCATAAAATCTGCTGAACCGTTTGCTGCCACCAACTTTGAATCCAGTGACGCGCCATCGATCTACAGTGGCCGTAGGCTCTCCCTCGCAGACATGGATCGAGCCGTTGCCGCTGAAGCGGGTAAGCAAAAATGATTGCTGTTGATACCAACATCTTCGTGCGCTACGCTGTCAAGGACGACCACAGGCAGGCCAAAACCGCCACGGAATTCCTTAAGAAGAATAACTGCATTATCCTCAAGACGGTGCTGCTGGAATTGGCGTGGGTCTTGTCTTCTCAGGCCGGCTACAGCTTGTCCCGTAGTCAGGTTGCCGAACGTCTGCGTCATATATGCGGCCTGCCAACGATCACCGTCGAGGATGCCAGCGGAGCCGCTCAGGCAATCACCTGGTACGAACAAGGGATGGACTTTGCAGACGCGCTGCACCTTGCTTCAAGCACGTCCTGTTCAGGTTTTGCCACAATGGATCGGAAAATGACTGCAAAGGCATCCGGGTTGGCTATTGCTTATAACGTCATAACGCTATAGAAATAGAGCCACATCTCTCCCCTCCTTATGAACTTTTTTCTACGAACACTGAAGAGCTGTTCCCACGCAAAAAATCAACGATATCGTGCGGAGGATCCAGAAAAAAGTTCGAATATGGAACACTAGGGGGAGCCAGTTAAAACAGGGAGTTACGATTAGGTTCGTAGCTCCCTGTTTGTTATATGTCTTAACTGTTGCCGCTTTGTTGCCGTTTGCCCCCTCCTATTCCACAAAAGTTAACTCCGATCAGCTTGTCCTACTAATCCCACGCAAAAGGATTGCAGATGGGCCGGTCGCTGAACTTACGCAGGAGGCGACCGGCCATATGATTCTCCCAGGCCGTTAGTTTATTCAGATTTGAGAGAAGCCATGTCGATGGAGAAGCGGTACTTCACATCGGACTTGACCATTCTCTCATAGGCTTCGTTAACCTGCTGGATCGGGATGACCTCGACATCGGCGGTGATGTTGTGCGAGCCGCAGAAATCGAGCATCTCCTGCGTCTCTTTGAGCCCGCCGATGAGCGAACCGGAGAGGCTTTTGCGGCCAAACAGCAGGGCAAAGGCTGAGACGGCTAGCGGCTTATCCGGCGCACCAACAAGGGTGATGTTGCCGTCACGGCCAAGCATGTTGATGTATGCGTTGATGTCGTGGTCGGCAGCGATGGTGTCGAGAATAAAGTTGAACGTACCGGCATGTTGCTGCATCTCTTCCGGATTGGTGGAAATAATGACTTCATCTGCACCAAGGCGGAATGCATCCTCCTTCTTGCCTGGAGAAGTGGTGAATACCACGACATGGGCGCCGAAAGCTTTGGCGAACTTGACTCCCATGTGTCCTAATCCACCAAGACCAACCACGCCGACTTTCTTTCCATTGAGATCACCCCAGCGGCGCATGGGGGAGTACGTAGTTATCCCGGCGCAGAGGAGTGGCGCGACCCCAGCCAGACTGAGATTGGTGGGTACGCCCAGCACGAAGTGATCATCGACAACGATGCTTTCCGAATAGCCACCATAGGTGACGCCCCCCAAATGTTTGTCAGGGGAGTTGAAGGTGAGGGTCTGGTTCGGGCAGAGCTGCTCCAAGTCATCCTTGCAATTGGGGCAGGTGTGGTCCGAATCAACCAGGCAGCCGACGCCCACCAGGTCGCCCGTCTTGAACCGCGTGACAGCGGAACCGACCGTGGTGACCCGGCCGACGATTTCGTGGCCGGGGACAATCGGGTAGACTGTGGGCATGATGCTGTGCCACTCGTCGCGCACCGAGTGAAGATCTGAGTGGCAGATGCCGCAGAACAGGATCTCGATCTGAACGTCGCGGTCAGTCGTGTCGCGGCGCGGGATCGTGGTGGAGGCCAGCGGCGAGGTGGCACTGGCAGCGGAATAGGCTTTTGCTTTGAACATTGTTGTATCCTCCTTAATAGGTTTCTGTATTAACGTCCGGTCATCAGTTCCAGCTTTTCCGGGTACCGTTCTCCCTGCACTGTTATCTGTGCGGCGGCTTGCTCGATAGTGGCGAGATCGTCAGCCGTGAATTCGATGGAAACAGCGCCGATGTTCTCGTCCAGGCGATGCAGTTTCGTGGTCCCCGGGATCGGCACAATCCATGGTTTCTGCGCCAAGAGCCAGGCTAGTGCTACTTGAGCAGGGGTTGCCTTCTTCTCAGCCGCGATTCTCCCGAGGAGATCAACAAGTGCCTGGTTAGCCTTTAATGCCTCAGGTGTAAACCGAGGAAGAGCGCTGCGGAAGTCGGTACTGTCGAAGGTCGTCTTTTCGTCCATTATACCGGTGAGGAAGCCCTTGCCCAGAGTACTGTAGGCAACGAGGCCGATCCCGAGTTCTTCGAGCGTCGGCAGCACTTCCGCTTCAGGGCGTCGCCACCAGAGCGAGTACTCGCTCTGCAGCGCCGTCACCGGCTGTACTGCGTGAGCACGGCGAATCGTCGGTACCCCGGCTTCGGAAAGACCGAAATGCCTGACCTTTCCTTCATGAATCAGCTCCTTCACCGCCCCTGCCACATCCTCGATCGGCACGTCGGGATCGACGCGGTGCTGGTAGAACAGATCGATGACATCAGTCCTGAGTCGTTTAAGCGAGGCCTCGGCCACCTGTTTGATGTGCTCCGGTCGGCTGTTCAGGACCGGTCCACCGCCCTTCATCCCCCTCGGATCGACACTGGTATCGAAACCGAACTTGGTGGCGATCACCACCTGATCACGCAGAGGCGAGAGCGCTTCGCCGATGAGTTCCTCGTTCGTGAACGGACCATAGACCTCTGCCGTATCGAAGAAGGTGACGCCGTGTTCCACGGCTGTCCGGAGGAGCGAAATCATATCCTGCTTGTCCTTGGGGGGACCGTACGAAAAACTCATTCCCATGCAGCCGAGCCCGAGTGCCGAAACTTCCAGGCCACTTTTCCCCAAAATTCGTTTTTTCATTGTTTTCTCCATTGCACTGTTTAACAGTCTGACCGTACTGATGATTATACCGTACTCCAGGAAAAGCAAAAGCAGGTAGACCAATCCTGTCCGTTTTTTGCCTAATAGTCCGAAACATTGGAAAATAGTTGTAACGCAAAGTGGGGGAGGGTAATATTTGAATAGGAGAAATAGACTATGAAAGAGGCAGTTATGCAGGATGTTGAAAATAACAGCATGGAAGCTGCGATCGAAGCGCTGGGAAAGAGCATTGCCCGATTGACCGAAAAAGGCGAGCTATACACAACCGCTGTCTCGGGTTTGTCACTTTTTCGGCGAGAGGGACCGACCGAGCCGATCACCGGCATGTACGAACCGAGCGTTTGCCTGGTCGCCCAAGGGGCAAAACGTGTTCTGCTCGGAGATGACACCTATGTGTATGACGCACACCATTATCTGATCACGTCGGTGCATCTACCCACGGTTGTGCAGATTATCGAAGCGAGCCGGGAGAAACCTTACCTGGGGCTCAGGTTGAAACTTGATCAGCGCGAGATTTCACAACTGATGGTGGACAGCAATCTTCCCCCGCCGCGTGTGCAGCAATCAAGCCGTGGCATGGCGACAGGCGAAGTGACACTGCCGCTGCTCACCGCCATTCAACGGTTGCTCGACCTGCTTGCCGAGCAGCAGGACATACCGATCCTGGCGCCGATCATCCAGAGGGAAATCATCTACCGTCTGCTTGTGGGCGATCAAGGAGAGCGTCTGCGCCAGATTGCTTCGGCGGGGAGTCAGAGTCATCAGATAGCGCGGGCGATCGATTGGTTGAAGGGTAACTTTACACAACCATTAAGTATCGACAACCTCGCATCTCAGGTCCGCATGAGCAGTTCTACATTTCATCACCACTTCCGGTCGATGACCGCTCTCAGCCCATTGCAGTTTCAGAAGCAGCTGCGCCTGCAAGAAGCCAGGCGTTTAATGCTGGCAGAACGCATGGATGCCGCGACCGCAGCGTTCCAAGTCGGCTATGAGAGCCCCTCCCAGTTCAGCCGTGAATACAACCGGTTGTTTGGGGCGCCACCGTTACGAGACATCTCGAAACTACGTCAGATGTCTGCCGCTGAATAATCTGACACGTTGTTGGACCAGCCCCTCTTCACGGCCAAGACCAATGGAAATGATACTCTGCCCTCGGATGGTTCCTCTTCAACGGCACCATCAGGAACTTGAAATCGTGTGCGATTTTATTGCTGGTCGCAACGCTCGGGGAGCCAACAAAATCAGGCGCTTACATGACTCCTTGTAGGTGCCTTTTTCTTTATCTCCTCTAGTGCAACCTTCTTCAGCTTGCTAGAGTGAAACAGAAATAAGCAAAATTGCGTTCCGAATATTCTTGATTGAGACATGTAATTGAACTAAGTTGATATCGTTAATTTTACGATAGGCTTTGCCAAACTCCCTGTCCTGGTTATTCTAAAACCAATTTATAGGAGGGTACTTTGAATAGAATTTATCTTGGTTTGTTATCCGTGGTCATGTTTTCCGGGTGTGCTTCGATTGACCAGAGTTTGTTACTGAATAAGGATACCAAGGTTGAAATCATTAATGCCACGGAAGATGTTTTTTTTAGACCGGGACCTGCAAACAGCCAACAAACAATTGAGATAATGGTAAAACGCATCATGGGATTGACTCGTGACGAATTGGCTGCAAGGCATATCGATGCATATACAACCCCTACGCCGGGTGCAGCAAAACTTATATTCGAAATCAAAACAGTGAGCACGGGGCAGAGTTTCACTGACCCAGTGTTTGGTATCTATGACAGCGATAAATTCGAGATTAAATACCGGGTTATCTTTGAAAACCCGAGAGGGAAAAGAATATATATAAATACGGACGAAAAAAACGATGGCGACATTGACGTAGTGTTTGAGAAAATCGCAAGCAGTGAAGCAGAAAATGTGGCAAGATACTTTAATAACGATTAGGGCAAATAGCTGTATGGTTTTTGAAAAATCTTTGAGGGGTGGGTATTATAGTGGTGTGCTGCAGGACTTCAGTTTCCCATTTTCGAAGAGAGAAATCGGCTTTAACTGCTCACAGGCTTTGCCTTCAACCTGAATAGTCTTGGAAAGGATGCAGGTATTTAATATTCCCGTTGCATAGAAGCTGACTTGGCTTTGCTGATTACATGTGATCCCATCATAATTGAAATATTCACTTATGATGCAGCTTTTGAGAATCCCTGATTCGTGTAAATTGACAGGTTCATATTGTTTGCAGTTTACGCCATTGATAACAATATTATCTTTGAGTGTGCATGTTTTTAATCGGCCATTAGGATAATAGGTATTTTCAGAGCCTGGATTGCATATTGATTGGTCAATACCCAAACATGTACCAACATTGGTTATGAGCATGATGCTCAACATGATAATTGTGCACTTCATAATTACCTCCTTAAGTGCATGAATTATTTTATTCAAGATCTGTTTGAAAATTTCCGGATAGTAACAGTGATAGAGAGCCGGCCTACAACCAAGTGTGCTGACTTTTCTCAGCTTCCCCCGTCATCTTTCTGGCTTGGGTCACGATAGACCTTACCTTTTGCGGGTTCATCCCTGCTATTCTCTCTAACCCTTTTACTTCTGCAGCAGCAACCTTGGCAATTGTGTCATAACTGGATTCAACCAAGCGTTGCGATAGGACTTCTCCTATTCCTTTGAGTTTTTGCAGCTCTTTAAGATGTTTATTCATAGCATCCACCTCTGATTTAATTAGTTGCAGAAAACGCGCAACTGTTAAAATTCTGCTAAATAGACCAAAGCAACTAGAGTGCCAGAGAATATCTGCGGATATTCAGAATGCAACAGTATGATTATACAGGTAAAACTGGATGAGTGAATGAGTAATAAAGGGTAGGCCGTCAACAGGAACTGTCGCGCTTAACATAACTGTCTTATTTGACGGGCCATAAAGAGACAAATATTTACGAAATTTAGGTGACAGTATTTTTAACCCGGCGAGGGCTGAAGAGCATTGTTGATCTGATGATTAAGCGCCGAGTTTTAGTCGGCTTATCGAAAAGTCCAGACGTCCTGTATGCAATCAGAGTTTTTTCAGGCGCGACATAAGATGGAGGAAGTTTCGAACCAACAGCGGATTGAATTCACTGCCGGCTTTTGAAAGCAGCAGGTTGGCAATTTCATGTGGCGCATGTGGTTCCTGGTAGCTGCGTCTCGTGCGCATGGCATCGAAGACATCGGCAATAGAGGTTAGTTGGGTGGCAAGATTCAGCTTCCATCCTGGTGGTGCTGCCGGGTATCCGGACAGATTTTCCCGCATATGGTGTTCGTAGGCTACTATAGCTGCCAATCGCGGCACCCCCGGGGTTTCCTGCAGGTACCGTCCCCCCTTGACCGGGTGCGTCTTCATAAGGACAATCTCTTCTTCAGTCAGTTTTTCCTCTTTGGTCAGAATATCGTCGGGTACAAACATCTTGCCGATATCATGGAGCAGGGCGGCGTACTCGACGTACTTTATCATCTGCTCGGGCATGTGCAGCTCTTCGGCCAGGGCGCGGGCCTTGTGGCGGGCGCGGCCCGCGTGGTCACCGGTGTAGGCGTCTTTGGCGTCTATGACGCGCGCCAGGGTCTGCACCATCTCCAGATAGAAATTCTCTATGCTCTCGTAAAGCTTGATGTTCTCCAGCGTGATGGCGGCCTCGCCGGCAAGCAGGGTCAGGAACTTAAGATCATAATCGGTGAACGATTCTTTTTCCTTCGAGAGATGCAGGTTCAGAACGCCGAACGGCTTGTCCTTGACCTTAAGCGGCAGGGCGATGAACGGCTCTTTCTGCTCCTCTCCGCCGATATAATCCTTGTATTGCGTGTTCTGTCCGGGATCGGTGACGAAAATGGTCTCGCCGGTCTCGAACGCGCGGCCGCCTATTCCCTGGCCGGGTTTGATGTGCGTGCCCACGAGAACTTCTTTGGAAATATTCTTGGAGGCGACGATCTTGAGTTCCCTGGTCGCTTCGTCGTAGACCATCAGCGAACCGCGGGGGGAATGGATAAGCTCGCAGGCGCTCTCCACAACGGTCTGAAAGAACTCCTCTTTTTTTATAGAACCGGTGTTGACTATTCCTATCTCATGGATGGTGAGCAGCCCGGTGAGAAGCTCGTCGAATTTATTCCAGGTGTTCTTAAGAGAAAAATTCCTCTCCTCCGTTTCTGAAGTGGGTTTGTCCAGTTTCAGCGCGTAGAACTTCCTGAGCAGATAGCCTATGCAGCATAAAAGGACGGTTATAACACCCGTCAATATATATATCATCAAGTAAACGATAGCAAAATTATTTCCGGCGGGGCAATACGGGAACCAGCTGGACGGCTTGACGGCTGGACAGCTAGGCGGCCCTGAGGAGGATCCGCGGCATGATTTGACGGCTATGAGTCCTGATACAACCCATGACGTCCGCTGCCTACAATAGTTGCATGTCCCCGTCCCTCCGGCAGTCATGCTGTCCAGCCGCAGCTCGCCCGCCGTTAGCGCGCCCGTTCCCGCCGCGCGGTGCTGCCATCACGTCGTAAGACTCTTTTCCGCTGTCTAGCTGCCTAACTGTCCAGCCGCCACGCTGCCCAGCTGTCCAGCTGGTTTGTCATTAGGCGGGTAAATAAATATAATGACATACATGAGCGCCTCAAAAACCGCCGTCTTAGTGCTTGGCTCCGCAGGCAGAATGGGGATCAAGATCATAGAGAAGGTGCGCGAAAACCCGCGCTGCTCCCTCTCCGGAGCCTTCGACCTGAAAGTTCGGAACTGCTCCGTGACAGCGCCCGGCCTGGAGACGGCGCTTAGCGCCGCCGACGCGGCGATAGATTTTACGACCCCGGCTTCGGGCGTCGCCCACGCCGCGCTGTGCGCGAAACACAGGAAACCGCTGGTCATAGGCACCACGGGCTTCGACGCCGCCCAGCTTGCGCTTATAAAGAAATACTCTGAAACGGCGCCGATCTTCATGTCGCCCAACATGAGCCCGGCCGTAAACCTCACCATAGCCGTAGCCAGGCTGATGGCGGCCAGGCTTCCGGACTTCGACATCTGCATAAGCGAGACCCATCACAAATTTAAAAAAGACGCGCCCTCCGGCACCGCCCTCAAATATCGGGCGGGCATAAAGGAAGTTTACAGTGGAGAGGTCCCGGTAACGAGCGCGCGCGCCGGCGACATCGTAGGCGAGCATACGGTGCTTTACGCGGGACCGCATGAACGGGTGGAGCTCACCCACCGCGCCCACTCACGCGACGTTTTCGCCGAGGGGGCCCTGCGCGCCGCCCTCTGGCTTAAGGACCAGAAGCCCGGCCTTTACGACTATTTCGATCTTTTAAACCTTAAAACTCTGTAAAGGATATCTTATGAGCCCAATTGAAATATTTAACTGGTCGCTGTTCTCGGTGCTCGGCCTGGCCGCCTGCGCCGTCGTCCTCGCCTACTTCAAAAGCTACTCCATAATTCAGCCTCCCCGCCGGCGCACGCCCGTAGTGCAACATCCGGACCAGTACAAGCTGGCCTTCGAGAGCATCACCTTCACGACGGCCGACGGACTGACCCTGAAGGGCTGGTTCATCCCGGCCGTCGGCGGCGAGACGGAAAAGACCATCATCCTCTGCCACGGCTGGGGCGTCAACCGCGGCGACCTGATGCGCGACACCCATTTCCTGGCGGAAAAAGGCTTCAATCTTTTCTACTTCGACTTCCGCAGCTCGGGAGAAAGCGGCGGGACGCTCTCCAGCCTAGGCTATCTCGAAACGCGCGACTTCGACGCGGCCTACGACTTCCTGAAAACGCACCGCCCGCACGCGATGGAACGCGCGGCCGTGTTCGGCGCCTCGATGGGCGGCTCGGTCGCGGTCTTCGCCGCGGCCAAATATCCGGAGCTAAAATGCCTCATGGCGGAGAATACCTTCCTCTCCTACCGGCGGGTCGTCGCCAATTGGAGCTGGCTGCGCACCAAAGTCCCTTATTACCCGCTTGTGCCGCTGACGCTGGCTTTCGTGAAGATGAAGCTCGGCGCCGACCCCGAGCCGTTCAGCCCCGCGCACAATATCGACAAGGTCAAGGCGCCGGTGATGTTCATCAATGGAGACCACGACGACATCGTGCCGCTGCGCGACGCCGAGACCCTCTTCGGGATGTGCGGGTCCGAGAAAAAACAAATGTGGGTGATAACCGGCGCTTCGCACGGAAAATGCGCCGAGGTCGGGGGCGAGGTTTACAAAAGCAGGGTCGCGCAATTCTTCACGGAAAATCTCTGACGCGGATAACGATCCCGCCCGCACGGCGGGCGGAACCCGATATTTTTGGATTTTTCCGCCGGGTATGTCCGTCCGCGTGAATTGCCGTCTGAGAATTTAACTCCTCCGACGTGCCGCGGGAGAGGGCGGTCGCTCCGCTGCTCCCGCCACGAGGGGAACGCCGGCGCTCCGGCCGCAAATGAGCCGCAAATAATTATTGCTTTCCACGACGATATAGTGTAATATTTCCTTAATCATACACTTCAGGAGGGCTTAACAATGGGTGAAAAGGTACAGAAAGTAGGCGTTAAAAGAGAGGACGGCTTCCTCTATTACATAGACAAAGCCGGTGACGTTTCGCGCGCCAAAATGGCCCGCGGCGGCAAAAAGGGCGGCAAGCCCCAGAAAGTCATCAAGGTCGGCGTGCAGAAGGAAGCGGGCTTCCTTTATTACCTCGACAAAGCCGGCGACGTCGCCCGCGCAAAAATGGTGAACGCCAAGGCCAAAGGCAAAGCCGCGGCCAAGAAAAAGAAGAAATAATCTTTTTCTCAAAAAATATAAAAACCGCCCGGGGTCAAACCCAGGCGGTTTTTTATTTCCCGTCCGCGCTAGTCCCGCGAACCAAGAAAAAGAAATAAGAATAGAATCACACGGCACAAAGAAAGAACAGAAGAAGCAATTCACAGGGATGGACAGGATATACAGGATAAAGTCTAGAATCCGAAATCCTGTTCATTCTGTAATCCATGTTAAGCCTTATCCTGTTTTCTTCTTCGTGCATTCGTGGCTCCGTAAAGCCGCAAAACTTCCAGATTTGACCACAAAGATCACAAAGTTTTGCACGGAAAGTTCACTAAGAACATCCCCGAAAAACCTAGTGCCCTTATCTGTTCGGACTTTGTGTACTTCGTGTTTATTCCGGGCGTTTTAACAAAAACAACAAAACTCAAACATTCACAGGGATGCTTAGGATATAGAGGATAGGGTCAAAAATCCGAAATCCTGTTCATTCTGTAATCCATGTTAAGCCTTATCCTGTTTTCTTCTTCGTGCATCCGTGGCTCCGTAAAGCCGCAAAACTTCCAGATTTGACCACAAAGATCACAAAGTTTTGCACGGAAAGTTCACGAAGAACATCCCCGAAAAACCTAGTGCCCTTATCTGTTCGGACTTTGTGTACTTCGTGTTTATTCCGGGCGTTTTAACAAAAAACAACAAAACTCAAGTATTTACATGGATGGACAGGATATCCAGGATAGGGGGCAAATCCTAAATCCTGTATATCCATGTGGAATTTTGCCGGCCGCGCTTTGCCAGGCTCTTTTGGGCCATGAGCAACGGCTGATATGCCAAGCTCAGGCTAATTGGTGCCAGGTACGTTCCCAAAAGGGCGGGGCTTTGCGCTTTGGGCTTTACTTTTATAACATATAGCTATGGAAAAAATGCTTGAAGGGAAAATGCTCGCCCAGAAGATACTCGCCGCCCTGCCGGAGCGCATCGCCGGCGTAAAGGCGCGCGCGGGGCGCCCGCCCTTTCTGGCCATTGTTAATTATTTTGACGACTCTCCTTCGGGGATCTATGTTAAAAGAAAGATCTTGGCCTGCGAGAAACTCGGCGTCGGGGTGCGCCTGATAAAGCCCGACCCGAAAGAAGGGCTCCCCGGATTTTTAGATCTATTGGCGCGTCTTAAAAACGACGACGCCATTGACGCCGTCATGATAGAGCGCCCGCTCCCAGGCGGTTTTGAAGTCCCGGCCATGTGGGACGCCATCCCGGACGGCAAGGACGTAGACGCGCTCTCCTCCCTGAACATGGGGCGCCTTTTCATTTCCAAGACGCGCGACATCGAGCGCGCGGGTTTTTTTACGCCGTGCACGGCCCTGGCGGTAGTGCGGCTGCTCAGCCATCACAACATAGGGATCGCGGGGAAAAAGATAGCGGTAGCCAATCGCTCCGCCGTGGTCGGGTGCCCGCTGTCGCACATGCTCACGGGCATGGACGCCACGGTGACGGTATGCCACACCAAAACCCCGGACATCTCAGGAATCTTCAAAACGTCCGACATCGTCGTGACCGCGGTGGGGAAGGTGCGCTGGCTCAAAGCGGACATGGTCGCTCAGGAAGCCGTCATTATCGACGTAGGCACGAACATAGACGAGAACGGCAGGATGTGCGGAGACGCGGACTTCGAAGGTCTGAAGGACAAGGTCCGCGCCATGACCCCCGTACCGGGAGGGGTCGGCCCCGTCACCCTTGCCTGCCTTATAGAAGCCTGCGTAAAAGCCGCGGAGAACAAGGCCGGGGAATAGTGGTTAGCGGATAGTGTTTTAAGGATATTCCTATAAGCCACGAACGGAAGAGGACTTTATAAATGAAAAAAATTAAAAATATATTCTTTATTTTGCTCGCGCTGTTCGCGGCGGCGGCGCTGACGGCATCCGCCCAGGACTCGGACGCCTCCACCGAAGCCGCCAAAGAAACCGCCGCTCCGGCTAAAAAAGCCCCGGCCAAAAAACCGGCCAAAAAGAAAGCCGCTAAGAAAGCCGCAAAGAAAACCAAAAAAAAGGCCGCCAAACCCGTCTCGGAATACAAATTCGATAAAGTAGAGAACGTTCCCGCCTATCGGTTCGATAAAAAAGCCAATCCTATCGTCAAAGACGCTAAGAAGAAGAAAAAAACCGCCAAAGCCGCAAAGGGCAAGAAGGCCGCCCCGAAAGCCAACGCCGCGCCCCCGGTCCAGCCGAAACTTAACGCCCAGCCTCCGATAGAAGGCGGCGACCAGCAGCAACAGCCGCCGGACGGCCAGCAGCAACAGCAGGGACAGGAAGGCCAATAGTGTCCGATCTGCTCGTCAAATTATACGACCTCCCCGACACGCGGGAAGTTTTAGCCGGACTTTCCAGGAACGGAATAGAGATCAAGCGCGCCATCGCTCCGGAAAAGCACCATGTCCTGGCCTGGGTAGCGGAAAAATTTTCCAAAGGCTGGGCCTCGGAGTGCGACGCCGCCTTCTCGAACTCTCCCTGCTCGTGTTTTGTGGCCGTCAAAGATTCCAAGATACGCGGCTTTGCCTGTTACGACGCGACCGCCAGTGGTTTTTTTGGCCCCATCGGCGTCGACGAAGACCTGCGCAAGACCGGCCTTGGAAAAGGCCTGCTGATCAGGACGCTCGAAGCCATGCGCGAGGCCGGCTACGGTTACGCGATAGTCGGCTGGGCGGGGCCGGTAGAGTTTTTCAAAAAGACGGTTGGAGCCACGGTTATAGAAGGCTCCGAGCCCGGCGTCTACAAGAACATGCTCAAAGGCTGACCGACGGTCGGTTTCTTAGGGTTAGCCACAAAAGGCACAAAAAACACAAATTTACCGAAGCATCTCACGCAAAGCCGCGAAGGCACGAAGAAGAAACGAAAGTAAGAGGGGGATTAAACACAAAGGACACGAAGTTCGGAACAACTAAGGACACTAAGTTCTTTCGGATATTATCTTTGTGAACTTTCCGTGCAAAACTTCGTGTCCTTTGTGTTTAATTTGTTCTTTATAGTTGTATTTAACTTCTGCTGCTAAATTAAAAAGAGTAGGGCGCGTATGAAAGTCAAACACGAGTGGCATAAAGATTTCTTTAAAAATTCCTTCTATAACCCGGCTTCGCCCGCGGCCGTGGCCAAAGCGCCGATGGAAGTCGCTTTCCTGTTAAAACAGCTGCGGCTAAAAAAAGGGGCGCGGCTGCTGGACGTCTGCTGCGGCCCGGCGCGCCACTCCATACTTCTGGCGAAACGGGGCTTTAGCGTGACTGGGTTAGACTACTCTACGGACTACCTTAAAGAAGCCGCTCAAAAAGCGAAAAAAGCCGGCGTAAGCCTGACCCTTGTCCGGGGGGACATGCGGCGCCTTAAATTCAGCGGCGAGTTCGACGCGGCTATAAATCTATTCACCAGCTTCGGCTATTTCCAGCGGTTCTCCGACGACATTAAAACCCTTAAAGGCGTCGCCCGGGCACTGAAGTCCGGCGGTCTTTTTATCATAGACATCGTTCACGGAGATTTCGTCAGCAAAAACTTCAGGGCCAGCTACTGGCTGAAGCTGGAGGACGGCTCATACCACCTCGAGTCCTCCAAACTCACAAAGGACGGCGTTTTCAACACCTGGACCCGCATAAAAAATGGCAAAGCGGTCGAGAGGAGCTTTTTCACGCGCCTGTATTCCAAAAGCCGGATGAGCGCAGCCCTTCGCCGGGCCGGCCTGGAACCCCTGAAGTTCTGGGGCGGCTTCCGCGGCGAAAAACTGACCGCCAAGACCAACCGCCTGATAGTCCTGGCGGTAAAGCCTAAATAGAATAACAGTATTATCACACGAAGGCACGAAGAAGAAAAGAGGGGAAGGGATTACATGGATATACAGGATTAACAGGATTTTACTTCCCGTTGTTATCCTGCCTATCCTGTCCATCCGTGTGAATATTTGAGTTTTGTATTTTTGTTAAAACGTCCGGAATAAACACGAAGGACACAAAGTCCGGAACAGCTAAGGACACAAAGTTTCTCGGATTAAATCTTTGTGAACTTTCCGTTTAAAACTTCGTGACCTTTGTGGTTAAACCGGAAAATTTTGCGGCTTAGCGGCTTTGTGTAAAATATATTTCTTTGCGGTTATTATTTATTAATCATGACTTTAGAACATGAAGGACCGGCGGCCGCGGTACCGGAATTCCGTGTGATCGGGATACTGGAATCCTGCTTCCGGGAAAAATTCGGCACTCCGCGCCAGCCGCATCTTGTGCCCGGCTCTTCCGCCAAACTGCGGATCTACCCGCAATATTTTCCAGAGCATTCGCTTGACGGCCTGTCGGAATTCAGCCATGTGTGGCTTATTTCGTGGTTCCATCTGAACACCAACAAAACCTTCCACCCCAAGATCCATCCGCCCCGTCTGCGCGGGGGTAAGATAGGCGTTTTCGCGTCGCGCTCGCCTCACCGCCCGAACCCCATCGGGCTCTCTTTGGCGAAACTGGACAGGGTTGAGGGTGATACGCTTTATCTTTCAGGCATAGACCTGATAAACGGCACTCCCATCCTCGACGTTAAACCCTATCTTCCTTTCAGCGACGCGGCGGAAAAGACCTCGGCCGGCTGGGTCCCCGGCAACTCTTTCCCGGAATTAAAGGTCGAGTTCTCGGCGCGCGCGATTAAGGATATCGGAGCCGCGCACCCGTCGGACGGGCCCGACCTCTGCGGACTTATCTCCGATACCCTCCGCCATGACCCGCGCAATATGCGGGACTCCACACAGATGAAAGAGGGCGCCGAACTGGAATTTTTCATCTGCGGACGGGAAGTGCACTTCAGCGTGAAAGGCGGCATGGCCACCGTCTCGCGGGTGGAGACGGCGGTGAAATTCGAAAAGAAATTCCGCCGCGAACCGCCGCGACGGAAATAATGATCGGGCGACATGAAAGACGGTGTCTGAAATAACTTTGTGACCTTTATGTTTTAACTTGGTGTACTTTGTGGTTCATTCGTTTGAGAATCCGGAGCTGTCAAACGAATAAAACACTAAGAGCACGAAGTATAGAACAGAAAGTGCACGAAGATTTAGTTTTATGCTTGAATTACCCATATTGCAGAACGCCGGACAGATACTGCGCGCGGCCGGACGCGGGCGGCGGCTGATAATCTCTTCTCCGCCCGGCTCGGGCAAATCAACCAAAGTGCCGCAGCTTCTCCTGGACAGCGGGATGTTCAAGGGCAGGATAGCCGTGCTGCAACCGCGCCGCCTGGCGGCCAGGATGCTGGCGGACCGCGTAGCCAAGGAAAGAGGCGGGGCTGCCGGGGGCGAAGTAGGCTACCGTGTGCGCTTCGATGACCGGACGGGCCCGGCGACCCGTATTATATTCGAGACCGAAGGCATCCTGCTGCGGGAGCTCGTCTCGGATCCTCACCTGAAAAAATACTCCGTGATAATCCTCGACGAATTCCACGAGCGCCACATCCACGGCGACCTGACCCTGGCCGCCTGTCTGGCGCTCCAAAAGGGTCCGCGTCCGGACCTGCTCGTAGTAGTCATGTCGGCCACGCTTGATGAAAAGCCCCTCGCCGCTTATTTGTCGTCTTGCGAAACCGTGACCGCCGAAGGGCAGGCCTTCCCCGTCAAAGTTATTTACTGCGGCGAGGACATCGCCAGGCTCCCGCCATGGGAAGCCGCGGCCAAAACCTGCGCGCAGCTGCTGCCCGCCGTCGGGGAAGGACACGCGCTCGTATTCATGCCCGGCGCGTTCGAGATAAGCCGTACCTGCGCCGCGCTGGCCGGGATCCCGGCCCTGGCCGGCTGCGCCGTGATGCCGCTGCACGGCGAGATGCCGCCCCGCGAGCAGGACGCCGCCCTCGCGCCTTCCTCGCGGCGCAAGATAATCGTCACCACAAATATCGCCGAAACTTCGCTGACCATAGAAGGCGTGACCGCGGTCATAGACAGCGGCCTGGCACGGATAGCTCGCTACGACGGCGCGCGCGGCATCAACACTTTGTTCACCGAAAATATCGCCGCTCCGTCGGCGGTCCAGCGCGCCGGCCGCGCCGGCAGGACCGGACCCGGCATCTGCGCCCGCTTATGGACCGAGCGGGAAAACAGCCGCCGCCCCGCGGCCCTGGAACCCGAAATACTGCGGTTGGACGTGAGCGAAGCGCTGCTCACGCTTAAAGCCTGCGGCTTCTCCGGTTTTGACGCGCTGAAATGGCTCGATCCGCCAGCCCCCAAGGACAATGAACGCGCGGAGACCCTGCTGCGCGAACTGGGAGCGGCCGACAAGAGCGGCGCACTCACCGCCGAAGGCCGCGTGATGGCCGGCTACCCGCTCCACCCGCGCTACTCGCGCATGCTTGCCGAAGGCGCGCGCCTGGACTGCCTCTATGAATGCGCGCTTGCCGCCGCGGCGGTGCAGGGCCGCGGTCTGTGGCTGGAAGGGGGGAAGCCGGATATGCTTTATGGGGCGGACCTGCGCTCGGATCTGGCGGCGGTGATAGAGGCTCTGGAATTTTGCGACGCGTCCAGCTTCGATAATTTCACCTGCCAGCGCGCCGGCCTGAAGCACGGACCCGCCCGTGAGATCTGGAAGATCGCCGGACGCCTGGCCGGAGGCGCGCGGCCGGGCGGGAACCGGGCGCTCGCGCGCGCGGCCCAATGCTTTTTGCGCGCCTTCCCGGACCGGGTCGCCGTGCTGGTCTCCGCCGATCACGGCCGCTATCAGATGACCGGCGGTAAACGCGCAAAGCTAAAACCCGGCAGCGCAGCCGCCGGGGCGGCTCTTATCTGCGCCGGCGAGGCGCTTGAAAGCGCGCACCGCGCCGGGGCCGACATAACTCTTTCGTTCGCAGCCGAGATAAAAGAAGACTGGCTGCGCGAAGCCTTCCCCGGCGAAATTAAGACAGTCTCCAAACCCGCGCTGGACAAGGATATGCTCACGCCGGTCACGGAAACGCTCACTTTTTACCGCGACATAGTTATCCGCAGCGAGATCACCTCAGCCGCGAAAGGCAAAGCGTCCTCCGACCTTATCGCGGCCGAGTTCACCGGCGGCCGCCAAAAACTTCAGAATTGGAACGAAGAGGCTGAGGAATGGCTGGCGCGCGTGGAGTTCCTGGCCAAAGCCTGTCCGGACCTCGGCCTTGAGCCGCTGGGGGAAGAGGATATTAAATTGGTCATAGCCGAGATCTGCGGCGGGGCGCGCAGCGTAGCCGAAGCGCGGACGAGGCCGGTGCTGCCCGTATTGCAGAACTGGTTCGGCTGGGAGAAGAACCGGCTGATCGAGAAGCACGCTCCTGTACGGCTGGAGATGCCTGGCGGGCGCAGGGCGAAGATCCGCTATCCGAAAGGCGGGGAGCCTTTTCTTGAAGCTAAGATCCAGGACCTGTTCGGTTTGAAGGAAACGCCGAAGATAGCGCTGGGGCGTGTGGCTTTGGTGGTGCACATACTGGCGCCGTCGATGAGGCCGGTGCAGGTGACGAAGGACCTGAAGAGTTTCTGGGCCGACAGTTACCCGAAGCTGAGGCCGCAGCTATCGCGGCGTTACCCCAAACACAAATGGCCGTGAGCTGCTCCGACTAACTTTGGGATAAGAGCCGCGAGATGTAAAGTCAGGGTCCTGCCAGGCATGGGTCGGATTGGGCCTGCGGCCGGCCCGGCGACTTCGCGCCGGTTCCTCCTCGGCCCAACCCGACCCATGCCTGTCACCCTTCCATTACTGCTTATGTGCCTAAGTTTTCTTTAGATTTACGACAGCAACTCCCACTGAATATATAACATCTTGACCCCGCCCATTCATGATACTGCGTAATAACCCACCCGGGGGAAGAGATTTGCACGGTGAATAATCAAGAAATAAAGCTACGTCCACTTTGCAACCGTAAACCGCAGGAATTATTCCTCGCACGCAAAAATTTAATTCTTAAAGATTCTCTTAAATCCATACAACTTTCCCGGGGCCAGAACTGCCTGGGAACCGAAATCCCAGCTTTGTAACGCTGTCTATTACTAAGCAGGAAAGTTCTTGGACATGGGCCTGAATTTGGTCTAAGAACTCGATATCAATTGGGGTTTCAAAAATTTCATTTTTTGTGTTCACAAATAGCGGTAATGACTTCCCACTTGAATCTGGAACACGCCAAGAACCATGGCACAAAACATTGCGGATTTCAGAAGCTTTTTTAATGGAATCTATTAATTGATCGATATTTCCCAAGTCTGCGGCCTGATGTGTTTTAACCGCCTTGCAATAAGAATCAGCTAGACTACGGAGGGAGTCACTTAAAGCTTTCCCCAGTGTTGGCAACCATGCTTTGTAAGCCTCATCAATTTCGATTTCTTTATATTGGCGTGTTGCAGTATATACGAATATTGCTTTACCTAGAACTTCTTCCAGAAAACCAAATGTTGCTATTGTTCTTCCTAGACGTTCCCAAAATTGTGGCGAATGGCGATGTGTGGGATAGAATTTTGGCAGCTCTTTTTGATTTATGATATAGCGTTTTGTTTCGTTGTCGTTATCCATTTAACCCCCTTCTTTATAGCATCAATCTACTTTGAGCTCATGTATTTAAAACAACCTGAAATTTTCCACCCAATGATACTTTTCAGATTTTAATAGTAATTTTTTCACAAGCCCCTATTAGCGCGTTATTTTTTGCTTTTTTTTAGATCTTCAATCTTGTCCGAATCTTCCAGAGCTTTATGATAGTTGCCTTTACTTGCATATGCGTGACGTCTGCATTCATAGGCATTAGCTTTATTTGGGTCTAATTCAATAGCTTTACCACAATCGTCTATTGCCTTATCAAAATCGCCCTTACTACCATAAGCAAGCCCTCGGGTAAAATAAGCATCGATATAATACGGTTCTATTTGAATTGCCTTATTGAAATCCTGAATTGCTTTATCATAATCACCTTTATTACCATAAGCCTTTCCTCGTCTAACATGTGCATCAGCATCATTTGGTTTTAGTTTAAGTGTCTTACTGTAATTGTCTATTGCGTTAACGTAGTCGTCTTTCTCATTGTAAACATCCCCTAGGCGGACGTAGATATTATCCTTCTCTGGGTTTAATTGAAACGCTTTACCGTAGTCGTTTATCGCATTATCGTAATCCTCTTTAGCATACACATCGAGCCCGGATCCGGATAAGGTTTTCTTAAAGTCACCCATACTGCAATAAGTGTCGCCGCGTTTAACGTAGATATCGGAATCATTTGGTTTCAATTTGAGAGCTTTATTGAAATCATCTATCGCATTGCGGAGCTCTTCTTTCAGATGATAATCATGCCCTCGTTTTGTGTAGGCATCGGCGTCATCTGGTTTTAATTCAATAGCTTTACTGTAGTCATCTATTGCCTTGCCAAAATCCGCTTTGTAATCATACGCCATTCCCCTGCTTAACCATGCCGCAGCGTAATCCAACTTCAAATCAAGTACTTTACTAAAGTCCACGATAGCTTCGTCATCTTTACCGCTAGAGAAATATACGGTGCCTCTGTCATAATACGCTTCCCAATAGTCGGGGTTCAACGTTATAGCTTTAGAATAAAATTCAATCGCCATTCCGGATTTCCCATCAATGTAATACTGAGAGGCACGTTTATAATAATCTTGGGCGCTATCGGCGGCTATTCTCCCGTTTTCAATTTGGTTGAGGGGTTTAATATATTTCCAGTCTTTTTTTATAATGGCCTGACCGGCTGTCAGGATTTTTCCGGTTTCCACTTGAATTACGCGAGCATTGACTTCCACCTCATCATTGATAAGAGTGTTAATACTTCCAGAGACTATAGCATTGGCCCCAATTAATTCTCCTATTTTTTTAACCGTGTCCGTACTTACCGCTCCAGACAGCTGGACTTTCTGTTCCTGAAAGACTCTTTCTAAAAGAGCTCGTTCGATAAGGGTTATATTTTTATTTTGAGCTAGAAATGTTGTAAATCTTTCGCGAACCATAATGGAATCCAGGTTGTTTTCCACACCGCTTGAGGAAAAATCCATTACAGCTATTTTAATCTCCGGGTCTTTCATGTCGTTCCCGAATTTGGAAGCCAACTGCTCCAAAGTTCCCGCAAATATCTGAATAGGCATTAACAGGAAAAGAATCAAGCAAAATGATTTTTTGTTTTTAAATTTCATAATTAAATTCTATGTTTTTTAACAACTCAAATTTTATTTCATCTTACGACAGTAAATTTCTTATGCGCCAGGAGAAAATCACATACAACACGCGCCGACTGACGGTTAAAACAGCCGACTCACTGCACACTCACCCAGCCCACAAACAGCCGGGCGTACAGGTTTTGTTATTTGCTGAAGCCGCCCGCCACTTTTGTATTATAGCTATTAAGGCTCTGATTTTTACAAATTTTAGAGGCGTCCAGAAGCGTCCGGCATGTCGAGAACTTCCGATGATCGGATTTATGTTTAGTGCAGGCTGTTTTAAGTATATTTGTTTACCAACGGGCGGGTCAAAAAGGATGTACCATAAAAAGGGCGGGAACATGTTGTTTAGTTTAGGAAGTGCCGGTACTATAGCTATAGAAACACCCAAGTGCGTAAGCTAAACTGGAGGGGCGGCGGGGCATGGGTTCGGCGGGCCTTCGCGCAGGTGAGGCCCGGCTTTAGAGCGAAGCATAATTATGCTTCGCGTCCGGGCCGCAAGGCCGGAGGCGTTTTCCTGCGTAGCGAAAACGCCGA
>Ga0118677_10003848_pt1 | contig 27913 bp, 26 predicted proteins | sample AliMusrvi5mmetaG_FD_86154 | JGI IMG/M metagenome (GOLD analysis project Ga0118677, IMG submission 86154) | reverse complement strand
CCTGCAGCCTTCCTATCCAGCCGTAAAATTTTGGGACTACGATGCGCCTTGGACACGATACGTTGGAAAATATAATCTTTTCAAATGGAACTGGATTGCCTTTATATCCTTGATTCTCAGATTGCGCCTGGAAAAATTTGATTTTGCTGTTTCGATCCGAAACGATCCGCGCGATCATGGCTTTATGTTTTTAATCGGAGCCCATGAACGTGTCGGGTATCCGAGATTTGGAAGTGGGTTGTTTCTCACCCATCCACTGAGCAAAATCAAACAGCATCGAATGGAAGATTGGCTGGATATTGGGCGTGCCCTTGGTTTTACCGGGATTTCAGCGCAATCCAAGTTGAAGCCTTCGGCTTATAGCTCATCCAAGGTGAATGACTTGTTTGAGACCATTCGTAAGCCAGTTATTTGTCTGCATGCTGGTGCCCGCATCGCGGTTCGTCGTTGGCCAGAAGCCTATTTTGCAAGTCTTATCGTAAAACTCCGAGCGCATTTTGATTTTCATTTAATCGTGATTCCCGATCCAGACGGTTACGGATCAACTCTTACCGAACAGGCCGATACTTTGTTGCCGGATCTTTCGATGCGTGAGTTGGTCGATTTATTGGGGCGAATTGATCTTTTGCTTTGCAATGACAGCGGTCCTGGACATATCGCAGCCGGTTGTAACCGACCGGTCATTGCAATCTTCGGCCCCACGGCTCCGGAATTTTTCCGACCATGGGGAGAACATCACAAAGTGGTGATTCGCGATATTTGTGCTTTGCGTCCATGCAAAGATTACTGCAAGTTCCCTGAACCTTATTGCATGACCCAGCTGATGCCAGATATCATATGGCCCGAGATTGAACAGCACGTTAAAACTCTGGTGGAAAAAGGGATTCTTCCTGAGGCCTTGATGAAACCGATCCTTGAATTAAAAGATAACGTCTTTGATCAGCCATGACAGATTTTGTCGTGGCGATCATAGCGACTTACGGACGTCCTCGGGAGATTTCACGTTTACTAGCATCTCTCGGAGAAATACGGGAGGGTCTTGGGGGCGTGGTCGTGGTGGATAATGGAGCTCAAACCGAGGTTCGAACCATTGTGGAAAATGCGCGGTGCAACGCCCACTATTTTGCGCCCGGAGAAAATCTGGGGTGCGGCGGCGGCCTTAATTTTGCCAATGGAAAAGCCTTTGACCTTTTTGGAAATAAACTGACCCATCTTTGGACTTTAGACGACGATGCTGTCGTGCCGCCCAATGCCATTGAGGTTCTGACTCGCGAAATGCGGAATGAATCAGCCGAGGCGGCTTGTTCGATGGTTACAGATGATAGAGGGCGCATCGGTTGGTTCCCTGGGCTTCTGGATACCAAAGCATTCCAAGCCATCCGCACACTTTCAACGCCCGATGAATATATAGCCCTCTGTGGGAGTCATCCTGTAACATTCAAGTGGTCCACAGGGGTTTCTTTACTTGTTTCCCGACGAGTAATGGTGGAGCTCGGTTGTCAGAGAGCCGATTATTGGGTGCGCGGGGAAGATCTAGAGTTCAGTTTACGGATTACCGCTCGGTTTAAGGCTATTTTCGTGCCAGGCATTACGATCCAACACATCCAGGTGGAAGTTTTAAAAAGAAAAAGTTGGGATTTTAGCGATTCGGAATATTTAAAACAAGCGGCAATGCTTCAGAATCTTTGGTATACAGGGCTTTATCTTCCTCATGGCCGACTCCTAATACGGACCATTCTCGGTAACTATTTACGGTTTTTAAAATCATGGTCATGGCCTTCCCTGATCGATGCCTTCCGTGCGTTTTGGCTCGGCGGTATTATTGGGAAGCCTGCTGGTGCAAAGAACGGTGATTTTTTCAGGCAGCGGGCTCAGTTGAAGAAGTGTTAAATCGTCTTATTATGATGCCAACGAAACGTCGGATTTTTAACGAAGTGGATCTGACGCTCGGTAGGGGTTGCACAAGTAAAAATTGAGTATTCGTAAGGCCGAGTGAAATATAAACCCCCCAGAAAACGGCGTAGTCGATAGTGAATCACCCAGAGCTTGGCCGTCTTACGCATCCAGAACGGTGCGGAACCACGCAAGGCCCGGGATTCCTGGCGTGCATTTGGAAGCAGGTTCATATTAGCTCCCGTATCGGTAAACGTACTGGTAAACTCTTTAAGAACCCCAAAGCGAACCCCGGATCGAATCGCTCGCAAGGCCCATTCCGCGTCCCCTAAATCCCGCCAGTGCGTGTCGAAGAAAAGAGCATGTTTCTCCAGAACGCGCCGTCTCAGAAAGAGCCCAGATGTAAGAAAACTCAAGGTTGTACCGACGAGAGTATGACAAAGTTGAGGCGGCAGAGAGCGGCGTTCACAGAGATAGCCGCCTTCTGAATTAACGACAATCGTATCGGCAAGTAGCACGTCCACTTCTGGGTGGCTTTCAAAATAATCAGCGACTTTTTTAAGCGCTCCTGGGAGATATTGCTCATCGCAGTTCAGGTAGGACAGAATATCACCCTTGGCCCGGCGAAAGCCGCGGTTCACGGCATCGTACATGCCAGTATCCTTTTCAATGACCGCCGTCACTCGAGAATCACTCGGAAGCCAGTCCCGAGTTTCATCGTCTGAACAGGAATCCTGAACAATATGCTCAAACTCCACCCCCTCCTGATCAGCAACTGAAGCGATGCAAAGCTTAAGCCAGCGGCCACTGCGAAAACTCGGAGTGATAATCGATAAATGGAGAGGAGACGGGGTTTGATCCGACATTAAAAGAAGAGTAACTGATTGGCAGGAACAAGGAAAATAAATTAGTATTTATTAACCACGGAATCCTTGGATGCCCCATTTTTCATTTCGTCATAAATCCAGGCATAAGTCTTTTCCAGACCTGACATCAGCGAAATGGACGGTTCCCATCCGAGAAGCTGATTGATGAGCGTATTATCGCTGCTGCGTCCCCGAACCCCTTTTGGAGCATCCAGTTTATACTGACGATCGAGCTTAATTTCTGCGATTTGCTCGACCATGTCCACCAGTTGGTTGATCGAAACCATCTCCGCGCTCCCTAAATTGAGGGGCTGAAGAATCTCACTTTTCATGATGGCCTGCGTCCCATATAAACAATCGTCGATATATTGAAAACTACGGGTCTGCTGACCGTCCCCCCATATTTCGATTTCCTTACCGCCACTCAGTTTTGCGGCAATGACTTTACGGCAAATCGCCGCCGGAGCCTTTTCGCGTCCGCCATCAAAGGTGCCATTGGGACCATAGACATTGTGATAACGGGCGACCCGGGTCTGAACTCCGAAATCCTCGCGGAAATGACGGCACATCCGTTCGCTGAAAAGTTTTTCCCAGCCGTAACCATCCTCCGGTTCAGCAGGATAGGCGTCTTCTTCCTTCAGACCAGGATTATCGATGGTCTTCTGTTTGTAACCGGCATAAACGCAAGCGGAGGAGGAATAAAAAAAACGAGTGGCTCCACAATGTCGGGCGGCCATGAGCATGTGAGTATTGATTAAAACGCTCAACATGCAGAGGCCCTTATTCAATTCGATAAATCCCATTCCCCCCATGTCGGCAGCAAGATTATAGATCCAATCGCAACCGTTCACCGCCTCAATACAGGCTTCCTTTTCCTCAAGATTCCGCGTGAAATTTTCGGCCTCAGAAAAGCGTTGATACCATTGCCATTGTGGTTTTTTATCCACTGCACGCACCGGATGCCCCTGTTCGAGCAAAGCTTTCACCAAGTGTCCGCCAATAAATCCACCAGCACCTGCCACTAAAATTTTCTCTTTCGCCATAATGGCCGTGATTCGTATCAGGAGTGTGCGCAGTCTGACAAGTTGAAATGGGTAGGAAAACTAATAATTATTCTGTTTGGAATCACTCTTATTCGCCCAAGACGCGACGATCACCGTGATTGTTAAAAACCACAAACCGATAAGAACGATCGGAAGATCGTCTGTAAACCTTCACATCCAAGAAGCCAAAGAAATTTTGGAACAATGGTAAAGTAGCGTCTCCAAAGCCGTTTCGGTTCTGTACATAAGCGATAGAACCACTCCAAACCGTTTTGTTGAATCCATTTAGGAGCTTGAACGACCAAGCCTGCATGAAAATCAAAAGCAGCACCCACACTAATCATTAAAGGAACCTCTAGTTTAGGAAGATATTCTGCCATAAACAGCTCCTGTTTCGGAGTGCTGAGTCCAACCCAAAAAATATCGGGTTGAGTTTCCCTGACTTGCTGCTGAAGATGGGTCAACTCATTGTCATTGAGCGGTCGAAAGGGTGGACAATAAGTTCCAACAATTTCTATTTTTGGAAACCGCTCTTCAAGTTTTTTCCTGAGTAATTCAGCCACCCCTTCTCTGCCTCCGTAAAAGAAATGTTTAATCCCTTTTGCGGCCGATTCTTCAAATACCCGTAACATGAGATCCGGACCATAAACTCGTCCCATTTCGTGATGACCTTTTGCCCGTCCACACCAAACAGTAGGCATTCCGTCCGGGGTTGTAATAAGCGCCCCATTTAAAATGGCACGAAACTCTGGATCATTCTGAGCTTCGATCACCCCATGCACCCCAGTCACGGTCACATACCCACGTTGATGTTCCGCAATGGCCTGAAAAATAGCCTCCGTTCCGGAATCAAGATTAATCCGGCTTATTTCAACGCCCAACAGTGAATATTTTTGAGGTGGAAACATGATTATTCTTAATGGTTGACACACCACTTATCAGACAATCATTAAACCGCGAAACAAGAAAGCAACAAAGATGTCTTTTTCGCCTTGTAATAGTCGCTCTTTTGCTTTCATTTCTTGTCTCTACCTTGTGGCAGGGACGCCAACCATCGCCATTAACTTTTAATGCTTAAAAAATCGCCTCCGAACGTTCGCTGCAAATTATGAACATCCACTCCATATACGCCCAAATCTTTAAAATTTGGCGACAGAAACGCATGGCTCAATTTGAGACCATCATACAGCCGGGCGCAAACGAGTTGGTGCTAGATGTTGGTGGCTGTCACGAAACTTGGACGATACGACCACAAATCCCAAAAAGAATCGATTGCCTGAATTTGTACGCTGTAAGTTGGGATGCTGATAAGCACCCAAACCATCGAATCACAACAACAGTTGGAGATGGATGTGCGCTAATCCACGACAGTGGCTCTTATGATATCGTATTCTCAAACTCAGTGATTGAGCACGTCGGCGATTGGGAGAAGCAGAGATCATTCGCTCGAGAGGTAAGAAGAGTCGGAAACAAGCTGTGGATACAGACACCAGCCTTTGAGTGCCCAATAGAACCCCACTTTCTTGCACCATTTGTTCACTGGCTCCCTGTCCCGATTCGCCGACGTCTTTTAAGGTGGTTCACCCCGTGGGGGTGGATAACTAAGCCTACACAAAACAAGATTGACGAAACCATTTACTACACTCGATTGCTCAGCAAACAGCAGGTTAAAGAACTCTTTCCTGATTGTGTTGTGATCACAGAGCGGCTACTGGGAATTTTCCCAAAGTCTTACATTGCATACCGAACTAACAGCGAACAATAAAGCAACTATATTGCTGCGGAGCGATAGCGGAGCCAGCAAAGACAGGCATGGTTGAATCTTAAGGTCGTGACTGCACTGCAAAAATCTGGCAGGGATTAATTACTTCTGTTCTAATAACCACAGTTTTTTCACTTAGCTTCAAGTTTTCCATGGTTTTTAACTCAATCCCTTTTCTTCTCTTTTGCGCGATTGTTTTTCCGCTCTATTATCTAAGTCCGTTCCGACGTCAGAATCTCATTCTACTCGTTGCAAGCTATGTTTTTTACGGATGGTGGGACTGGCGTTTCACCGGGTTACTTTTTGCTACCACCGTGACCGACTTCTGGCTGGCTAAAAAAATCAGTCAAACCGAGGCACTCGCCTTACGCAAGAGCCTCTTAATTGTGAGCATGACGTTGAACCTGACGGTTCTTGGTATTTTTAAATATTACAATTTTTTCTCATCCAGCCTTGAAACCGCTCTCCGTGGAATTGGCATTTACCCCGATTGGCCGACCCTGAATGTGATTCTGCCGTTGGGGATTTCATTTTATACATTTTTATCGATGAGCTATACCATCGACGTCTATCGCCGGGAACTGACTCCTGCCAAACGATTTTCTGAATTCGCTCTTTTTGTCAGCTATTTTCCACATCTGGTGGCAGGACCGATCGTACGGGCCTCCTATTTGCTGCCACAATGCATGAATCCCAGGACGATTCAATCGCGTGAAGTGGTCAACGGACTCTGGCTAATTCTGGTCGGGCTTATCAAAAAAATCGTGATTGCCGATCATTTAAGTGCCATTGCCAATGCAGGGTTTACCAACCAGACCGCTCCCGTGGCAGATGCCAATGCCTGGTGGTTCGTGCTGGCGTTCACCTTTCAAATCTATGGCGATTTTTCCGGTTATTCTGATATTGCCCGCGGACTGGCCAAAACCATGGGATTCGAACTTCCGATCAATTTTCGTGCCCCTTATCTGGTGAGCGATGCCTCTGAGTTTTGGAAACACTGGCACATCAGCCTTTCAACTTGGCTCCGGGATTATCTTTATATTCCGCTAGGCGGAAATCGAAATGGAAAAGCTTATCGAAATCTAATGCTTACCATGTTTCTTGGCGGACTCTGGCACGGGGCGGGATTTGCCTATATTCTGTGGGGAATTTACCATGGAACACTTTTGGCCATTCAACGCGCATGGTCAGAATTAACCGGAACAAAGTTTACCCCGCAAGGCTGGCTGCGGATCGCCCCAATTTTTCTATTTTTTGTCCTTACCTGCATCGGTTGGCTCATCTTTCGAGCTGGCTCCTGTCCACCGGGAGTGCGTCAGGATTTGTTGGTCTGGAATTATCTTCATGCCATGATTACTCCCTGTTACACTATTTTACCAGTCGCTCGTTCGATCCTGATTTTAAGCATCTTGGGGATGATTTTCCAATCCACACATCACCACCATGATCGATTTGTGGATTGGCCTTCGTATTCGCAAGCGATCGGTCTTTGCACAGGGCTAGTGCTGCTCTGTGTAACCGGAGTCTTTCAAGGATCACAATTTATCTATTTCCAATTCTAGGGCTTCATTAATTAGTTTTTCGCCTTTCAACTTCACTTTTTTTTGTAAATTATACCGTGTATGAACACGCTGCCCACCGTCATGGCTCCGCCTTTCTCTGCAGAAAGGCTGGCACTTGCTCAGCAGGCATTCGAGCAGTATCACTCCCGGTGTTTCTGGTTCATGCGTGAAGATTTGCATGTAGAAGATGAGGATCTTCCGGCTATTATCAGGGGATTACGTCAACACGGCAATCGGAGCGCTTTTTTGATTGCTTCCATTTTATGCCGTTAACGACTTTTCAATCCGAGACTCTGCTGCTACTGGCAGAGCACCGCTCGCCTGAAAGTTTTCTTGCCGGGGGAACGGTATTAAATGCTGAACTTGATTCGCCCCGCTATTCTAAAGATTTGGATATTTTTCATGATGTTGAAACCAGCGTGGCGACAAGTGCCGAAGTCGATACTGTTTCAATGCGCGAAGCTGGATACGAAGTGCAGTGGCTGCTTCAACAGCCTCTTTTTCAACGAGCAGAAGTGAGTCTGCATGGAAACCGTCTCCTCATCGAATGGGTATTCGATTCGGCTTTTCGCTTTTTTCCAGTCGAGCGCGACGAACAGGTCGGTTGGCGCCTTAACCTCTATGATGCTGCCACGAACAAATTGCTCGCACTCATGGGGCGAGGAGAACCGAGAGATTACCTCGACGTTCTTTACTTCCATCAACATCAACTCTCGCTTGGAACCCTTTGTTGGGCCTCTGCCGGTAAAGACCCAGGAGTGAATCCATTCATGATATTACAAGAATGCCAGCGGACCACGCATTTCCGACCTGAACAATTCCTTGAACTTCAACTGGTCAGGCCGATTGATCTGCAACAATGGAAAAGGCAATGGATCGAAGCCTCCCGTGCAGCAGAACTCCTCCTCAATCGTCTTCCAGCCGAGGAAGTCGGCTGTCTTTATCTGGATACCACCGGAAAACCAGTCACTCCCGATCCTGACTCGGCTGAATTCCCTTTTCTTATCCGCCATTATGGCAGCATCAGAGGGGCCTGGCCGGTCATTCGAGAGATCTAACCTGAAAATACCGCCCCCCAACTTCATCACGCCCATTCGATCTATGAACCTGCGACGTTTTTTTTTCATCGGTGCCTTGATTCTTATTCTTGGCTGGGCCGGTTATTTCATCGGAGGCGATGCGTTAGGTCATTCAGCAGTTAACCACTTTGGAAAAGCGGTCGATCGCTTAGGAGGCTGCAAGGTGCCCGATCAAGCCCAATTCGTCACTCTGCGACTTCGAGAATTTCTGAGTCTGATTTCCATTGTTTGGTTGACCGGACTGATTGCGGTTGGTGTCTTGAAACTTCAGGTTCATCGGAACCGATACCTCTCAGTTTTTTGCAATGCGATTCTCCTTTTTTTGGTTCTAAACCTTTCAGTTTTTGCTGCCGGGAAAACGGCGCTCTTCTGGCTGATCCTAAGAGGGACAACCGTGGATAATCAGGCTCAATTCCACACCAAAGAAGTCTTGTTGCGGGAAATAAAAATTCACCCTCGCATTGCATTGGTGGGAAGCAGTCAGGCCACAACCCAAATCAAGCAGGAGCAGTTCAATGAATATGCACGCGGGAGAGCTTGGCTCATGGAATTTCATTTCCCAGGGTGTCGATCCGCCGATGTTTTCTTGCTCAGCAATCGCTTCAGCGCCACTCAAGTAAACGAATTTGTCTATTATGTGAGTCCCTCCTATTTCTATATCCCTGAAAGTGATTCAGCGATTGCCCGCGATCTGCTGCGTCTGCGCGATCTTCCGATCACGCTTGCGATGAATGCATGGCAACATTTCCCTTCACAAACCAGGCCTTATGCAGCTCTGGGCATGGCCATTCCTTTGTTTCAATATCGGTCAGCTCTTCAGCACGCCATCTTTGGATCCCCGGATCTCGCTGTGTCGATCGTGCCCCCCCCTTCCTTCAAGCCGATAGTCAATGATCATCTCTCCGCAAAAGGTCTGTCAACATCGGGCCCTGAGGTGGCCTATCAAAAAGCTGCGTTCCACCATTTCCTTGAACATACCGCGGCTAAAGGTCAGCACGTCATCGTGATCGGGGGCCAGTTGAACCCGGCAGCGGAAGCGGTATTTGCTCCAGATATTCGTCCCGATTATGAACAGTTTTTAAAGGAATGCGCCCGATCGTATCCTAACATGACGTTGGTCTGGCAGAATGAATTACTGGTTGAACCACCCGAGGCGTATGACGATGACGCGCATGTTTCAGAAAAAACAGCGGAGGTTTTTACTGCTGCCTTTGGAAAGTGGTATTTTCATCATAATGAAAAAAATTAAGTTTGGTTATATGCAACAATGCACGGATCCTTTTTGTTTTCGCGCTGCATCATCGGGAAACCAAGCACGAAAATCCGAGTAGTTGGACGGATAACAGCTTAATAAAAATTCTGAAGTAGAGCGCCTCGTGAAAGGTTTTGTCTCTGTTTTAAAAAAAGATTTTAACGGACAGGGAAACTTTTTATCTCGTAAATCCGTCCTGATTCGTTTCTAGTTTATTTCCAAACCAATCCTAAGCACCCGCTTTTAAAGTTTTTATTTAGTTGATTTTTGTGCACACTGTTACCGCAACTCACATCCGAAGAATCATTCTCGAACAATCGAATCGGGCTCATGTCGGTCATATTGGATCAGCCCTTTCCGTCGCTGATATTGTTGCTTGCCTCTACGACGGGGTAATTCGAATCAATAGTCCCGATGATCAAGATCGAGACCGGTTCGTTTTATCAAAAGGCCATGCTGCGCTTGCGCTCTATGCAGCACTAGCGCTAAAGGGAATTATCCCTAAGACTCAGCTTCAATCATTTTGTGGCGACGATTCTCTGCTTGGGGTGCATCCTGAATATGTTGTTCCCGGAATTGATTTTTCTACAGGTTCTTTGGGCCAGGGTCTTTCAATGGGGGCAGGAGCTGCTCTTGCAGCACGATTACAGCAGTCGAATCGTAAAGTTTATGTCCTGATGAGTGATGCGGAAATCAATGAGGGATCTGTGTGGGAAGCTGCGATGTTTGCAGCCCATCATCGGTTGCGGAATTTGTGTGCAATTATTGATCTGAACGGTCAGCAAGCTTTGGATTACACTAAGAACGTGATCAATATCCCGAATATGGTCGATCGGTGGAGGTGTTTTGGTTGGGATGCTCATGAAGTGGATGGACACAATGTAGAAGCGATGAAAGCCAAAATTGCTTCATTGGACTCAGATTCGCCCCATATGCTGATCGCAAAAACAACTTTTGGGAAAGGCGTTTCTTTCATGGAAAATCAAATTAAATGGCATTATTGGCCAATGTCAGATGAAGAATACACCAAGGCAATCGCGGAGGTGGGCGTATGAGAAAAGCATTTGCTGAAACCCTAGCGGATATTGCAAAAAAGGATTCCCGCGTCCTTCTGCTGACAGCTGATCTCGGGTATATGGCTTTGGAGCCATTCGCGGAGGCTGTTCCTAATCAATTTTTTAATGTCGGTGTGGCCGAACAGAATATGGTGGGTGTTGCCACCGGACTCGCAGAAGCGGGATTCATTCCTTATGTCTATTCGATTGTCAATTTTGCAACGCTTAGGGCATTTGAATTTATTCGAAATGGTCCGATTGCTCATAAACTCCCCGTTCGCGTGGTTAGCGTAGGCGGCGGAATGGAATATGGCACTAATGGCATTTCCCATTATGGCCTTGAAGACGTGGCCCTGATGAGGTCGCAACTTGGCATGACAATTGTCTGCCCCTGTGATTCAGCTCAAACCCGTAAAGCTGTTGCTGCAACATGGGACTTGCCTGGACCTGCTTATTTGCGTTTGGGCAAGGATGACCGGATCGTAGTTCCCGGATTGGACGGTCATTTCGACTTGGAACGCCCCCAAGTGATTCATGAAGGCGATGAGGTGCTCATGATCGCTTTGGGAACCGGTGCGGTCGAAGCGGCTGCCGCTGCCAAAGTTCTCAGTACAAATGGAATCAGTTGCAAAGTCCTCGCACTTTCTTCATTTCAGCCTGGTTCAATGGATGAAATCACTGGCCATTTAAAAAAATTCCGCTTCGTGATGACCGTTGAGACTCATTATACAACTGGAGGTCTCGGTTCCTGGATTTCTGAAATCGTGGCTGAACGGAATCTAAATTGCAGAGTTGTTCGATGTGGATTTAAGGAATTCCCTGGTAACGAATCAGGGAGTCAGGCTTATCTTCACCATCGTTATGGTATTTCCCCTGAACGCTTGGTGGAAACCGCAATGAGAAATCTTTCATGCCCTTGAAAAAAATAAGCGCCATCATCGCCTGCTACCGAGATGCTCAAGCGGTGCCGGTCATGCACGAACGGTTGACCTCAGTGTTCAAAAAAATCGGTGTTGATTACGAAATCATTTTTGTTAATGACAATAGCCCGGACAATGCCCGCGAAGTCCTAGCCGAACTTGCCGGACGAGATCCTAAGACCATCGTCATCAATCATTCTCGAAATTTTGGTTCGCAAAACGCCTTTACCAGTGGAATGAAAATCGCCACCGGCGATGCCGTTGTTTTACTGGATGGGGATCTTCAAGATCCACCTGAGTTAATCGAGCAGTTTTATGCCAAGTGGAATGAAGGGTTTAATGTCGTTTACGGCGAGCGCATTAAACGCGAAGCGACAAATTTTCTTAAAATCGCCTATAAACTGTTTTATAGAGTCTTTCGCGCTTCATCTTATGTACCCATCCCACTGGACGCGGGGGATTTTTCACTGATCGATCGGCGCGTTGTCAATGCCCTGAACAGTCTCCCTGAAAACAATCGGTTTCTACGCGGTCTGCGCGCATGGGTGGGATTCAAACAAATTGGAGTGCCCTACATCCGCCCCGAAAGAATGTTTGGCACGACAACGAACAATCTGCTAGCCAACCTTGGGTGGGCAAGGAAAGGGATACTCTCGTTTTCTTATCTGCCACTGGACTTGATCATGTGGCTGGCTTTTGGAACAGTAACCCTGTCGTTTATTGGGATTCTATGCGAAATCGCTATTCGCATCATTGCTCCTTCACAAACCCCAAGCGGTTTCGCAACTCTGATCGTGATCATTCTGTTTCTAGGTGGTATACAACTCCTCTGTCTTGCGATCATAGGTTCGTATCTCGCCCACATTTACGATGAGGTAAAACGTCGACCACCCTTTGTTGTTGAAAGCATTCTCAATAATCCCCAGCAGAAATTCTAGAATAGGTTTATGGGTAAGGTCACTCTACACACTACAAGTTGCGCAATTTGCCATACAGAAGAAAACTCCACTGAGTTATACCCCCCAAACTTCGAACTGGAAGCATTTAACCCTGAAGTCTTTTCGGCACGTAGACTCCCCGATCGCGTCCACTACAGGATGGTTAAATGTAACACTTGTGGACTGGTGCGCTCAGACCCCGTTGCAGACCCTCAGTCCCTTGCAAAACTTTACGAAAGCAGCAGCTTCGATTACGGTGAGGAAGTCCCCTGCCTCAACAGTACCTACGGGCGTTATCTCAAAAAACTGGAACCTTGCAACAAAGATTCGCTCTTGGAAATCGGCTGCGGCAACGGATTTTTTCTCGAGGAAGCATTAAAACACGGATACAAGCAGGTTTATGGAGTCGAACCCAGCTCGTCAGCCGTAGCGCAGGCGCGTCCAACCGTCCAATCCAATATTGTTTGTGACATTATGCGTCCCGGTCTCTTCCAATCAGAACAGTTCGACGCCATTTGTATTTTTCAGGTTTTTGATCACATCTCCGATCCCTCAGCAATGCTCGACGAATGTTGGCGTGTGCTCAAACCCCACGGACAAATCCTGATTCTCAACCATAATATCAACGCAGTTTCCTCGCGCTTACTAGGTGAGCGCAGCCCAATCATCGATATCGAGCACACCTACCTTTACTCGCCATCTACCTTGGCAAACCTTGTGCAAGCCCACCACTTTGAGGTCAAGTCGAATGGCTCCGTATTAAACCGATATTCCTTGAAATACCTTATCAGGTTAATTCCAATACCGCGTGCCGTTAAGGCGCTTCTCTTAAATTCACTCGGATCCTCCCAAATGGGACGCCTTAATATTTCTGTTCCACTTGGGAATTTATTTCTAATCGCCTCCAAGGGAAAACGCAATGAAAGGGCAATTTAAATAATGAAAAATGAAATTCATAAAAATTCTGGCTCAACGTTTCAACCGTTCAATAAAGACGTCACGGACAATTCCGGCTACCTTTACACTACAGCTGCCAAGCTTAGCAGTCGACTTGCTAACAAACGTTTGAGCGACGCCACCCTATGCGCACTCAGTTTTGAAGGGAAGCGTGTAATTGATATAGGCTGTGGCGATGGCACTTACACAATCGAACTTTTTGATCGAGCGAATCCGACAACCATCTGCGGAATAGATCCTGCAGAAAAAGCTATCGAAATAGCGACCACAAAAGTTGAAAATCGTCCCATTTCTTTCACGACAGCAAGTGCTTATAAGCTACCGTTTGATGATCGCTCTTTCGACATCGCACATCTTCGTGGCGTACTTCATCATATGGATGATCCTGCCCAAGCTCTTAAAGAGGCATTTCGAGTTGCATCAAACGTAATTGTGATTGAGCCAAATGGCTATAACCCGATCCTTAAACTTATCGAACATTTTTCTAAATACCACATTGATCACGAAGAAAAATCATATCCGCCGCATCGCCTAGACCGATGGGTTAACCAACATGGAGGACGGGTCGTATCTAAGCGCATGATAGGTCTTGTCCCTTTCTTTTGTCCGGATTCAGCAGCTTATTTTTTAAAGTTAATAGAGCCTTTAGCCGAAAACATTCCTCTTATCAATTTACTTTCTTGCGCCGTATATGTTCAGGTAAGCCACACCCAATAAAACGGTTTAGCATAAACCTCAGTTTTCAAGATTGATGCTTCTAAGATCACGATAACTTTCACCTTTTAATCAGCGATTAGACCAAAGCATGAAACGCGTAATCTTGACTGGCGGAACCGGTTTTGTCGGAGCAAATCTTACGAGACGACTCTTGCAAGACGGCCATCATGTTCATTTACTCGTCCGAACTGATTACTCAGGCTGGAGAATTAAGGAGATTCTGAATGATATTCAACTGCACACTGTTGATTTATCGAATTCAGAATCCGTTTTAAAAACACTTACAACGATTCAACCGGATTGGATTTTCCATCTCGCAGCACATGGAGCTTATTCATGGCAAAAAGATGTTGCCCAGATTATTCAAACCAATCTGATCGGAACGGTCAATTTGGTAGAGGCGGCACTAAAAATTGGTTTTGAATCATTCATTCATACAGGGACCTCTTCAGAATACGGATTTAAAGAAGAAGCGCCCTTGGAAACCGCTTGGCTGGAGCCTAACAGCACTTATGCCTGTGCTAAAGCGGCTGCCACTCAGTATTGCCGCTATTCAGCCCAAGCTCATAAAGCTCATATCGTTACCCTTCGGCTCTATTCGGCATTTGGCCCCTATGAAGATCCAAATCGCTTGATACCAAATCTGATCCGCCACGGATTACGGGGAGAGCTGCCACCCCTGGTTAATCCCGCGATTGCCCGTGATTTTATCTATGTCGATGATGTCTGTAATGCGTGTGTTTTAGCTGTACAAAAGCCAACTCAGTCATTTGGATCGGTGTATAACCTTGGAACAGGGGTTCAAACCACCTTGAGTGAAGTCGTTGATGTCGCACGTCGAATCATGCAGATCCAAACTGAACCTCAATGGGGCTCGATGCCCTCGCGCAGTTGGGATACCTCCGTATGGGTTGCGAATAATCACAAAATCCAGGAAGAACTAAACTGGTTCCCTCGTTATGATTTTGAACAAGGGTTCCGACTCATGGTTGAGTGGCAAAAAAATCTCCCTTTGTGAAATTCCGGCACTCTTCCATGCTCTTATTTTCGCGGTAACCGATAAAAAATCGGATCCAATTTTTTAACCATTTCCAATCTATAGATCCATTGAATATTTTTTCTTATGAAAACTGATACCAGTTCGATTGAACGACTCAAGGATGACTCAAGGAATCTAAGTCTGCGCGGATTCTGGATGATCTATGGGGTGGTTCTGCTCTGGAGGTTTCTTTTGTTGTTAACAACCGCCCAGCCCATCCCTGCCAACGACGCGTTTCCCATCGATGGCGCGGTGGTTCACTGGTTACTTCATGGGCATTACATCAATCCATGCTTGTCACAGGCCGTTCCCATCTCCAGCCACATCGTGTTTTCGATTTACCCTCCAGGTTACCAGATTCCACTTCTGCTTTGGATGTCGGTTTTTGGGACCAGTGCTCTTTCGTCAATGTGGATGCATTTTATCATGTTCGCCGTGGCCGGCTTTTTGGTGGCTCGCATCCTCCAAAGCATCTTCCCGGCTGGCCCGCAGTATGCCTTAGCTGGACTGCTGTTCTTTGGGATTACCTGGGGCGATCGGACTGAGGACTTCGCTCATATTTTTGGATTGGCAGCCCTTTTATTGGTGGTATTGAAAATGAATAAAAAGATAGACGGTTATGCCGTTGAGATAGGGCTGATCTTGTTATTGTTTATTACGCTTTATACAACGCCAATCCCGGGGGCGTTATATTTCGGCACCTGTTTTCTGGTACAATTAGCCGCATGGGGCATCGCACGCCGCAGAATTTCCTTAGTTGCCTATGCCATGGTGGTGCTCCTTTTCGTCGCCGTCACCCTGTTCATTGTTAAAATGTATCCCATCCTCTGGCAGGGCTTCATGGAGAATGCGGCCCTTCAAAAACCGGAAAATACGACTTGGATCCATAAGATCCACCTACCGACTGTTAAAGCTTTGGTTAAACTACTCCGTAAGGCTCCGGTTTTTCTTGTCGTAATCGCTTGTCTGCCGTTCATGCTTAAAAAAAGGGCTTGGAAGTTTGAAGTTCCAGAAAACGAGGTAGCGTGGTTGTCGTTGACGATCGGGATTCTCTGCATGGGAACGATATTGATCGTCACCATCTTGGTGTTGCTATCCCCTAATTATATGGGATATCTGCAATACCTTCAGATTATTCTCGGGGCAGGACTATTGGCGTATGGCGCAAGATTCTTTTCTGGGGTTCAGCGAATTCTAAACGGGGGCATTGTCGGATGTGCGTTTCTACTTTCCGTGCGTGCAGTTGGCATGACAACTTGGGGAGTGGCTTGTGCGCACGATGTGAGCTATCTAAAATCCCGCGAGATTCTTCGTGCCGAATTACAACCCTACGTAACTTCAGATCGCCCTGTCGCTATCTCTTCAGCATTTCTGTATGCAGCCGCTGAATTTGGGGTCAAAAACCCCATCGACTCCGATTGGGTTTGGGATTGGCACATTGACGGATCAACCGAAGCTGGACTAAGAGGGATGGTCAAGATGCATCCAGCCAAGTTAGTGCTCACCCAATTCGATTACTATCGAGGCATGTTAACGCCGATTATTGAGGAACTCCAAAAACATCCAGAGTTGGTAACGGTTCATGTGCGAGATAGTGCCACTTTTAAAACACCTGACTCCATTTCATCATTCCAAAAAGTTGTTCAACATATTTCATGGGCTCCGGTTATCGTTGAACTGGAATGGAAGTGATTGAGCATCGGAGGACAAGCCACCCTCTCCAACTGCGTGTTAGGTTTGTTCTTTGGATTGTGTAGCGCTTACGATGTTCAGTCATCAAGTCCTGATAAATCCGCTTTGCCGACAGCCCCGATTGAACCCACAGTTGAATTTGCTCTCCCCACTGGGCGCACAGACTGCTGCTTCCAGAGCCGGTTTGCGGGGTGGGTGATTTTGAATCGGATGCTTGGATGTATCGCCGTACCGTAACTCGATTCAGTTCGAGTTCGCGGGCGATCTTTCGCTTGCTCCAGCCCTGCTTATCCAGGGTAACTATCGTATTTTGTAAGTTCACTTTGAGTTGATTCATCGTAAGCGGCGCACATAGCACCTATTGACATTCTCACCGCTGAGATCATAAATGCATCCATGATGCAAAGGTTGGATATTTAATTCCAAAATGCCGGGCAAATTCGGTTCCACTCATCCCGCTTCGATCAAACTCTTCAAGAATGGCCTCCCGTCGATCTCGTATAATTTTTACCCGCCCAAGCAGATCTGCATTCAGAACTATATATCCAGAAATCATATTCGTCATATCGCATACGATACGACACTTATGACTTCAACGAATAGAGTTGCTACGTGTACCGCTTACCTTTTTTAGGACATAGCTCTTAATGAAGTCGATAGAAGCCTTAATCCAATATCGCATAGGCCGCTCCAAATATTTAGAAATTACAAATGCAACAAAACAGACAATCAGGAACGGAAACAGTGGCAATAATACTCCTGGAATTTGTGGGTACACCTTGCCAATCTTTATTATGATGGCAATCATGAAGTTCTCGTGAAATAGATAAAATGGGTAAGAGATGAAACCAATGAACAAAAGGAATCTTGTAGAAAGAACCCATCTCACTTTATTAGAATATATTGAACCGACATATAGAGAAACTAATGCAAGGCCAAAGAGAACTGTAAAATCATGACGAATGTGACCCAGTGAAGTATAGGCTGTGGCAACAACACCTAGAAATAAGGTCAGAATCAGTCTTCTGCGAGAAGAATGCCGATAAAGGTCAAAAGTGAGAACTCCCACTAAGAACCAGCCCGCGTAGCTAAAGCTCAGATAGCCATTAATGACTAAATCAAAATATCGAACAACTGCGAATGTTTGTCCTAAGTATCTAGCGGCAACCCAGGCTATAATTGATCCTATGAATGCGAGAAGGAGACCAGCCTTGGCAACACGACTCTTAAAAAGGAAATACAGCCCACCGAAGAGAAAATAGAATTTGACTTCAACAAAAAGAGACCAAAAGGCACCTTCGAGGACCCCTTGTTTTATATTGAATAACTTACCAATCCATGAGGGCTCAATAAAAAGTAATCCCGGAAAGATGTCAGAAAGAATAGGAGGCCCAGCTGGACGTTCCTGAAGCAAACCCGAAGAAAAATATACAATGGCTGACACCAACACCATAGCAGGGAAGAGCCGCAACCATCGCCTTTGGATGAAATCAGAGAAAGTTCGGCATTTCTCCAGTGTCATGTAAATAACAAAACCAGAGATCATAAAAAAGAGTTCAACGCCAAGCCAACCATACTTAGCCAAGAAGAAGTCACTGAATGTTGTTCCATAGGGAACTAGCAATGGCCACCGCGCAAATGCATGAAAGAGAACGACCAACAAGATCGCAACACCGCGCATTCCATCAAGGTATTCAATGCGAACACCGCTGTTTGTTTCCCTAGTCATTGTTCCTCCCTTTTGTTCCGTAAACGCCGAGGGCACCCACGGCTCTCTGTAACCGGCAGGTGAATGTAAAGGGGTCACCCGTGCATTGATGCGAATGACCTTTTTTGTCGTAATAGATCACCACCGCCACCGTCCGTTCCGAATCTTTTGTTCATTCAAAGCATCCCTCTGAATCTTAGAAAAAGTCAATCTATTTTCTGCATCAATGCACGGACCCTTTATACTTTATACACAGGGAACCGCAAAACGTCCACGAGGGAGTCAAATTTACTGTTTATTTTTGCCCTCTTAAACACCGTTACTTTACCGTTGGCTTTTCCAGTTCAGCCTGCGTGATAACGAGATCGGTTCAATCTGCAATTCCTTCAATGCATACAGCGGGCATGATGATTTAAGGGCGTTGCGCGATAATATTTAACCCGTCTCCGAACCCAAAAGCAGCAGAAAGGTCCAAAAGTCGTTTTTTAAAGTGACTATCAGGGGTATTGCCATGAAGAGTTCGGCTTGAGATGATAATGAACCCGGAATCTCGCAGCATTCTCTCGACCTGGTATTTTGTAAATTGCCATAAATGAGAATCCAGATACCAAACAGGCCATCGTTCGCGTAGTAGAATTCTATGGATGGAAGCGTAGTTTGGACAGGCAATCATCAACTGACCACGGGGCTTTATCAGACGAAACATTTCACGAAGATAAGCCACCGGGTCAGGAACATGTTCAATGGTATGAGAGCAATGAATCACGTGAAACTGTTCAGCTTCATCCCATTGACCAATTAAACTTCCGCAACGAGTTTCAAATCCGAGGTTTGAGCAGTAATTCGAGGCCCATTTTGAATAATCCAATCCAATGGCATCGAAGCCGATGGTTCGAGCAAGCTGTAAGGCGCGACCGGTTGAGCACCCAACATCAAGAAACCGCACCTCTTTCTCATAAAATTGCCGTAATCGGGCCATCATTAAATCCGCAAAGTGGCTTAATTGATGAGGATGAATCGCTTTGTTTTGATTTACATAAGTGGCATGATATTCCTCCTCGTAATCATCGAGGATTGCTGGCATCCTGCGTCTGACTTTACATTTACTACACTGAACAATCGTTACCTCTTTAACCGGCACTCTTCCAATATTCCACTCTTTGAAATAATGGACTTTGCGATAACTTTCCCCACCGCAAATATTGCAGATTTCAGCGATATATGGTTTTTCGATCATATTTACGGTAGTTTTTAAAAGGAAAGTGTCAAGTGTCGCTTGGCTGCGTTGTTTTTCTCGTTAAAATTTGAAGGCTAATTGAGAGTTTTTCACCGCCCTGAGGCGTGGAAAAATCATAAAACAATTCTTCAAACGAGAAGACCATTCGTGAAGAAAAATAATCAGCAACAGGAAAACAATCAAGATAGAAAAGAGGAATTTATTTTTGTTTATTTTTAAACTTTCACCAACGTCAACCTGTGTAGAGTAGGCAGGAAGCAGCCAATTGAACGGTATTACCCGTAACCAAACGTCACTTCCCAATATGTCGTCCAAGCAGACCCCGCCGGTCAATTGTCGAAACCCACGACGATTGATCAGGGTTGCAAGCGCGAGACCAGTGGATAGGCTGGAGTGATGAGCAGCGCCGCCGTCGGCTTCCGCTCGCTGTCAACCACTGCCGCTTCCTGCTTCTGCCTGAAAAGACAGTGCCCAATCTGGCTTACGTGTTTTGAGTCTGGCAACCCAACGTCTCTCAACCGACTGGCAGGAGCGCTATGGACATCCCGTCCTTTTGGTGGAAACTTTTGTCGATCCCGAGAAGTACAGCGGCACAATTTACAGTGCCAGCGGGTGGAGTGAGTTGGGAAAAACCGACGGATTCAAACGCGTGGAACGGGGCTACTACACCGCGCATGGCAAGCCCAAACGGCTTTTTGCCAAAGAACTTATTGGCGGCGCACGCCGGAGTCTCGCCGCCGGACCGCTCAAGCCCTCTCTGGCAATGGTGGAAGCCAAGACCCACCCGCGCCCCACGCAAAGCGCGAAGGAAATCCGTTCCATCATCGGGCACTTCAAAGCGATGCCCGACTACCGTGCACGCATCGGCATCTACCCACTCTGGAGCCTGCTGGCCATTGTCTTTCTGGCGCACCTCTGCGGCGCCCCTCGCGGGCAGAAGGATCTCGAAAAGTTTGCGGCCGGATTGAGCGATGGACAGTGTGCTGCCTTGGGCATCCGCCGCCGCAACGGCAAATACTCCGCGCCCAAGCAACCGACGTTTTGCCGTCTGATGGCCGGAGTCAAATCCGAGGAACTCGAAAAAACACTCCTTCAAATCCAGCGTCAGGTCCGAGGCGCACCCGATCCGAGCGAACTCATCAACATCGACGGTAAAGAACCCCGACACGGAAGCGGTGACGCGATTGTCACCGCCGTTACCGCGACCACCCAGTTTTATCTGGGCAGTGCGATCGTGCCGACCCAAAAGACAAACGAAATCCCCATCGCCAGAACCCTCTTTGACAAACTCGATCTTGATGGGCGTATAGTCAGCCTCGATGCCCTCCATACTCAGACCGAAACAGCCCGAGTTCTCGTCATGGAGCACGGCGCAGACTACCTTCTCACCGTCAAAAAAATCAGCCAACCCTCCATGCGACCCTCCAGGCATTCCTTAACACGCCCCCCTCTCATTTTTTTCCCCGAAGACCATCCCCGCACCGCAAAAAAGTCAAAATCCACAGGAAAGTGTAACTAGGGGCTGTCCGAAAAGAGGAACTTTTCGGACAGGCGTTTTTGACAGAGGAAACTTTCGATTCAAAATTGCGTTTTCATTCCTTGATAAACCATGTTAACTTCGATAGTTTTACTTATGTTGAATTTTTGATTTAAAAATAGCCGGTTTTGGGTAGACCTCTCTTGAGATTGTCTTCGGCCAATATCATCAAACGGTGGTTCAGGCCGCCTCTGCGAGCACTTTCTTCTCTTCGACCCATGGCAGTCGGGCGACGACCCATAGGTTGTGCGAAAGAACGGCCCATGCCACCTGAAGCTGCCTGTTCTCAAAGCCCTTGGCGCGAGGGGTGCCTTCCAAAAACATGTTCTTCAATATCCCCACCCGGCCTTCTGTCTGCGCCCGCCGCCGGAGTCCTTCCGCAAAGGGTTCGTCGGTTTGCATCCGTCGCGACAGCTCCTGCGGATCTCTTGGACAGAGCCCGTTGAAAACATTCTCCTTCTCAAGCAGAGCGCGGTTCTCCTCGCTGTCGCAGCCCCGGTCGCCTACGACCCCGAGGAGCGGTTTTCCGCTTTTTTCCTTCATCAACGGAAAGCGCTCCGCGAGCCACTTCGAATCCCCCGAAGTGGCGTTGAGCTTCAACTCGTGATCGAGGATAAACCCGTCGCAGGTTTCCCCCAAAAACAGGCTGTTGCCAAACTCGACCGCCGCCCCTGCTTTGCCGCGCACCACCACATGGATCTCGCTTTCGTAAAGGCTGAGGATCTTTTCGCCATTGGGCACTTTCCGTCCGCCGATAATCCGCTCGTGCGCCTGCTTGCGTGCCTGGGGCAACTGCCCGATCACGTTGTTCATTCCTCGCAAAATTACCTCGCTCTCCTTTCGGGTGAGATCGGTCTCCGACCAGTTTTCGTCGAGCAAATTGCGGTAGCGCACCGCATGATTTTCCACCACCTGGCTCAGGCGTTTCATTTTGCGAAACACGCTTTTTCGCTCCTTTTTGCCGCCGACTTTCCAGCGCGAAACACCTGTCATCGCCATCGCCAGCGCATTGATCTCGCGCAGAAATTTTTCAGGCTCGCTGATTCGATGCGCGAGGCCGTGACGACGGATTGTTAAAATGTTGGTTACCAATGTTTTTACGGCGTCGCGCAGAAGCACCCAGTCCACGGGGAAGTGAATATTGGCCTTCAAGCAGGTCGAATCCACCCACACCATCGACATGTTCAACTCTGCTTCCAACCCGATCATCCGCGCTTGAGCCTCGTTTGCCACAGCCTTGCTCAGCGTCACGAGCAAATCGTCCATCTTTTCCACAGGCAGCCAGTGCGCGTAATCTTGCAACGTGCTTTTACCTGGAACCCTGATCACATCGAAATCATCCACCCCGCAAAACCATCGGTAGAGCGGACTCATCGCCAGATCCTTACTCATCTCACGATAACTGCAGGTCACGATGTTTTTGAGCACCGTGCAGCGTAGTGCCCGGTAGCTGTGCTTCGTGTAGCGTTCCAAGGCTTTCGCCCCGGTCTGAACTTCTTCTCCGGCCAACTTTAACTTCGCCGCATTCGCGTCGAACTGTTCCATGCTCGCCTTCAAAAATAAACTTTCAACCCCACTGACTCGCAAAATTCGATCGATCCTCCGCAGCAACTGTTCCTCGTCGGCGTAATCTTTGCAGCCTAAAACGAGGGGAAGGACTGGACGAAGTGACTCTTGAAAGGATATGATGTTGTTCATTGGTGAGTATGGTTTTTGTTTGGCGACAAAATTATAAACAACCAATTTTGGGCATGACAGCATTTACTGCTGTTCATGTCCTCTTTTTTTCACCCTTAAACCCGCTCTATTGCTTGATCCCAGCTTTTCGGACAGGCCCTAACTATCGAAGCGGCGACCTTAACCAAGCCTCAAGCTATCAACTCAACAAGGGGCGTGAGGAAGTCAGAAACATCCTGAAAGCTGCGGTCAGCCCCGAGCAAACCGGATTCCCCTTCGCATGCCAAGCTGCCAAACTTGATCGCTTCACCTCAGGGCGCAAGCCCGAGCAGGTCATCCTCCTCACCAATCGAGCGCCTGTGGCTCTCGATGCCCTGTCCTGGCTTAAACTCAACCGCGCTTCCTGGGGCATCGAAAGCGGGCTCCACCAGCGCCTCGACGTCAGCCACCTCGATGATTTGAGCCGCGTGAGCAAGCCTTCCTCCATGCTCTTTATGGGAATGTTTCGTCGCATCAGCAACAGCCTCTGTCTGCACTGGATATCAAAACAAAAAAATCCACACCACAAAACCACCACCGATTTTTTTACCGCCATGAACGCAAATCACCAACGTAATGCCATCCGTTCCCTTTCAGCCTCATTCCCTTCCTTTTTTAGTCTTTCATGAATTGGCACTGGTTTGCGGGCAGGGTAATTCATTCTGGTGTTGTCTTAATCTTTTGATATAATTCAATCAATTCTTTCCAGATCTTTTTGTTTTCAAAATGAGGCCGAATCACAGTTTCAACTTTCTCTTGATGGATCGGTTGTTTCCATGGCGCGGTTTGTAGTGCCACGCTCACGGCTTCAGTCAGGGCTGACTGATTTAGATCATCGACCAAATTGCCGTATCCAAACTTCCTGATGTAATGGCCAGGGCCGCCGTTATCATAGCAGATCGGCCAAAGCCCCATAACAAGCGATTCTTTGAGTGCCGTGGGGCCTGTATCGATCCGAGTGGGTAGGAGTAAAACGCTTGAATCCTGCATCAAAGCGATAATTTCAGTCGGTGTGAGCTGGGGGTGATGGGTTACTCTGCTCCGAAGAACGGAGTTCGAGATCAAAGATTCGAGCTTTGCAATATTTGCAGCACTCCCACTCCCAATGATAGCCATTTTCCAGTCGCTAGGAGCACCCTTGTGAAAAGCTTCCAAAGCGTGCCATATCCCCTTGCGATCATCAATAACGCCAAGATAAATGACTTGTTTTGATAGGCCTGCTGAGGATTGCGCCGCAAGAAATTCGGGCCGAAGTGGGTGTTCTATCACATGGCGTACTTGCGTTCGGATCATCGGTTCTACCGCCGCCAGTGAAAATTCGTTTTCCGCGGTAACGCAGTGTGCACGAGCACAGGCAAGGCGGTCGGTAAAAGCGGCCAATCGTGTTTGCCAAGGCATTTGAGCCCTATTAAGACAAGAGTTTAGAATACCTTGAACTTGGACGATGTGACGTTCGGGTGCGAGTTTAATGGCGGTGATAGCATAGGCGTCCTCAGTTCCCCAACCATGCACGACGTCTGGGTTTACTTCCATGAAGACCTTACGAAAAGAGAACCAGTCAAATTGAAAAAAACAGTAAACACGTGCCCTCGCTTTTACCGGAACAAGATGGAAGTGCGCCCCCCGATAAAAAAATTCCATCGACTTTGTGTTTCTTGCTGTCCGGCAGGCGATGTGTAGTTCAATCCCTTCTGGTGGCGGAAGATGCCCCAATACCCATGACCATTCGATACAAGCTCCATAGTTTTTGTTCTTGAGAACTTCGGACTGCACCTGAAGGGGAAGTCCACAAATCCAAAGGATTTTTATCTTTTTGTGCTTTAATTGATGATCATTCTCCATGGCGGGCATTATGTGACACCAAGCGGAAACTGAAAGCTGAAACTCTTAAGTCATTATCGTCTGCCCAAGACACTCATAAAGTTTGCTACGCATTGTTTCTGCATTGAACTCGGTTTGCGCGCAACGAATGATCTCGCTTTTAAAATATTCCCATGGAGCTGAATAGGAAAGCACGGTGCGCAGTTGTTCGGCTAACTCATCAGGATTGGTTGTGCAGGAACATAAACCGACCTCGTAGCAGCGTGCAATTTTTATTAGGCTGCTCTCGGGATGACCCAATGTGATTACAGAGAGTCCAGCTGCCAGATAGGTGATAAATTTCGTAGGGAGACTGAAACGGTTATATCGAGGATCTTCATCTGTGAGCGCCATCGGAGAAAAACCCCAGTCGCATACGCGGAGTTCGTTAAGCAATTCATCCTCGCGCAGATTTCCATGTTCTTTCATCCACTCATTATCGAACCATTTTCTTCCGGCATAAGAATGCGCTCCAAAAAAATGAAGTTCCAATGGTTTTTTGATTGATGGACGGACCTGTTTCAATGCCTCGATAAACATAGAAAAAACCTCCTCGACAATAATCGTGCCAGCATAGGCAATCTTGATCACTTTATGTTGACTCGAAGTTTTATGATCTAGGAGTTCAAGATCTTCCGACTCTAGTCCAGCACGAAGAATCTGCGTGGCCGGTTGGCCGGTTTTTTCAAATAAATCGACTAGCATCGGATGGGATATAACATCTCGCGTGGCTGACGCCTTATAGAGCCGTTCGGCGGTCGTTACAATCGACTGGCAACAGAATTCACCAAATTTATCTGCCCGATGGTGGGCATCGGCGTAGTCATGAACTGAAACATGAAAAGGAGGTAGGCTTAACTTTGCCTTTGGTTTGGATCCAAGCAGAACTTTACCGATCGGTAAGATTGACCAATCATGGGGAATCACCCACACAACATCCGGCTTTTCGATTTCTAATGTTCGACGAAAATGCAGAGTAGCCCAGGGAACCCAAAAAGCATGCAGAAGAGATGATTTCAGTTTCGAAAATCGAATCTGCGGTTGCAATTTTTGAGGAATTGCCGCCACCCGGTGCGAAGCGGTGAATTGTCGGAATCGCTGGTCGTTATCGGGAACACAACTCCACCAACTCAACCGATCGGTCGGCCAGTCTTTAAGCATTTGGCGCACAACAGAAGGACCGCCTCCGGAGGCGTTTGGTGGAAACTCAGTGGCGACAAGAAGTTTAGGAATTTTTTTTTTCACAGGATGCAGAGTTTGGATCTGATATTTTACCCGAAAAGTGTCATTATTTACTCTGCCACCAGTAGTTCATACAAAATAAAAAATGATGTAATCCAGAGTTTAAAACACTCGTGAAAAAAATCTTACGTTCATATTTCCAATGAGCCCTCGCATCGCATAAAGGAAACCAGATGAGGCGAAATAAACCGGTTCTTAATGGATGTTTTCGGATCACTTCCCAGTGTTTTGGCCAGTTGGGATCGTTCCATCGCCAGCAAGGCAATTCGGTTGGTTTCCCACGAAGTGAATCTGTAATGACCCTGCGCCAACGGTAAGCCTGCCGACGAAAAAGGACATTCCTGATCCCTGATGATTTCCGTCGAGGTTGATGGCGCAAAATCAGATCAACCGATTCCATTGCGCCATCAGGAATTGGCGTTTGCTCCACCATCCCAAAAAAGCGAACTTGAGTCCGGTTAAACAAGAACATTCTTCCAGTCGGCCAATGTCTTGTTGTTGCACGTTTCCCATTCCATAACGGCCAGATGCAAGTGTATCCTGAAACAATAGGATCGGGTTCGGGTAGTTGACGGAATTTTTGGAGCCAAATTTTCAGGTCTTCGCTTGGAAACTCATCGGCATCAAGCCGGAGAATCCAATTGTGCTTCGCTTGTGACCAAGCAAACGGACTTTGGCCCTCAAGAGATCCGACCCGAGGGTGTTCAAAATACCTCCCTCTATTTCGAACAGTTAATTCGTGAATACTTTCAATAATTGGAGGCAATAAAGAATGTTGATATTGAATGAGTCGCGAATCATCATGTTTGATCTCGCTAAAGTCCGTTGCAAGGGAAGTCCCTCTTATATTCTTGCGCTCGGATTCAAATTCAGGACCATCATGAACGACCACCAAATCATCGTAACAACCTGCTGTCTGTTCAAGAAGACGTTCAAGTAAATCGCGTTCTTTATTGAGGCAAACAACTAGGGAAATCGATGGCATCCGATAAAGGTATTAAAAATCGCAATCAGCTATTCCGCTTAGGATGTTCTTTGCAGATTTTACTTCCAATATCAGCAATCCATAAGCCTACCCCTGTAAAATTCCATGGGTCAATCCCATAGCCACAGCATACGAATCCATTTTTTGACAAAAAATCGTCCAATTCTGAAAATAATGCAGAACCTGTATATGGCCCTTTTGCCAGTGTTGTCTCCAAAAATACTGCCCGAGTTTTTCTCAAGGTATCAATTCCACCCAGTAAAACATCCATTTCGGCTCCCTGCACATCAACCCATAGCAAGTCCAACTCTCCATCGGGATAATATTCAGAAAGTAACCTTGTCTCTACTTTGTAGCTTGTTTTCTCCGTTTTTTCGTTCCATTCGTTGTATCTTGTCCATTGTTCCAAATCAGGTTCAAGCAATGAACCGTTACCCGCCATTGGAAGTTCATAAAAAGTTGCAGTCCCTTTTTTTTGAGAAAGTGCAACATTGTGGATGACAACCATAGGGTGATTTCCCCAAGCTTTTTTAAGACCCGGTAGAAAACGGGGTGACGGTTCAAAACAATTAAAAGTTGCATTGGGATATTTAAGGATTAAATGATGGATTTCACCCCCCGTATTTGCTCCGACAATGGCTATTTGTTTAATCTCGCTCGGATCACAGTGGAGATAGCGATGTAAACGTCTTTCAACTTCCAATTGAATCGCATCATAAGCTTTAGGCAACTCCATCTCAGGATGTTCATTGTAGTTTTGGCCAAGGCGTCGTCTAATGGCTTTGGTAATAGGTGAGTGAAATGGGCGAATTAAATCCCAGAAAATTTTTTTACTGATCATATTGAGTATTAT
>Ga0118677_10003846_pt1 | contig 27915 bp, 17 predicted proteins | sample AliMusrvi5mmetaG_FD_86154 | JGI IMG/M metagenome (GOLD analysis project Ga0118677, IMG submission 86154) | reverse complement strand
GAATAACTTTTTATGGCGTTGGAAGCCAAAAGTTATTTCCCGTTTTTATCCGACACAAATTGCAGCACAAAAGATATCTTAACTTGCTGTATTTATTGTCCGAACAATTGGGAGTAGCATATCGTTTCCTTTCCTTAAAGGGACTACATTTGTTTGATTTTACAAGATGAACTTTTCGGGGAAGCTAGTCGTTAAATAAACCGTGCGTTTATTTGTTTGATTTTATTCACCAACTGATAAGCAGTTCCCTGAACATAGAGCAAACCGATGAAACTAATTCCCATAAAAGTTGAGTGCCATTCCGGATTTAAAGCGGATGAATATCCGGTATGTTTTTACTGGATGGATATTAAGTATGAAATTAAAGAAATAGCAGATCGATGGTACCAGGCAAGAGCGACCCCTGACTCCCCTGTAGCCGATTATTTTAAAGTCCGAACGGCCAGTAAAAGCATCTTCATTCTTAAACATGAATTGGAAACAGATCAGTGGTTTTTAATCTCGCCAGACGATCCAATGTTCCGGTTTTCGGCCAATTGAAAAACGTGCGACTCATCAAATTATTCTTTAGCTTTTCGGATGAAAAAATAGCTGAAAGATAAGACCAGCGCTGAATCGAAATCTAAAATTCTGGAGTCGAAAGTTACATTTGGAGTATTAATTGGTTTTTCTCTGGTATGCTGAACTTTAGCAAATACATTAACCCTAAGCTTTGTACTTATGGCATACGATATACCTGCTACACCAGACAGATAAAACAAGTTTCTTCGTTCAATCTCTTGTTCATCCATACCTCCAGGTGTACTCTCAATTACGGCCATTTGAGATAAACCACCACCGACTTCTCCCTCCAGAAATGGTTCAATTATATGATTTCCAAAATACTTTCTTGCAAAAACACCATATTGTTTTGTTTTATATACGTTTGTAGAGTTTGATGATTCTGTTATAGAATTCCGGCGATATCTGAAATCGAACCCAACAATAAAATTTTTGAATAGAGCATAACCTAATTTGGGTGCAAATATATAATTGGTATTTTTACTTGAAGAATAAACTTTTTCAGCCTTTGTGAAATAGTCACTACTAAAATGATCATTCGTCCCGATTGAAATTCCAAAGCCTTCAGTGAAAGGATCTGCATTATAATTCCAGTTGCCGGTTAAACTAATTCCTCCTTCAATCATAATTGCGCCCTTATTAATTTGGGCAGATAATTTCAGTGAAGCGATAAGAAGGATGATAAATAATGCTTTAGCTTTCATGATGTATATATATTAGGTTATGTAAATTTAATAAATCCTAATACAAATTACTACCAATGAAGAATTATTCTTTCAAAAAGGATGTATCAATACATAACCTATATAATCTCATGCGAATTTCTGATATCTAAAATAAAAAACCACCCGGGAACAGGATGTTTGTCCTGTTATTCCCTGGTGGTGCTTTGTTTGAAATTAGCTAACGTTATTCTACAGTCACCGGTATCTGCTGTTTGATGTCGCGTGAAGAAGCTCCGAGGTTAATCACATACTGACCCGGATTAATTTTCCATTGTTTGCCTGCTTCGTAAAAGGCCCATTGGCTGATGGGCAATTCTATATTCACGACTTTGCTTTCACCGGCTTCGAGCCTGATCTTGCTGAAGCCTTTAAGCTCTTTGGAAGGACGAATAACCGATGGGGTCTTTTCCTGAACATACAGCTGAACTACTTCTGCACCCTTGCGCTTTCCTGAATTGGTCAGGGTAAACGAGACTTTGACTACGTCATTCTTCGTGTATTTTGGCTTGTCAACCGAGGCTTTTCCGTACTGGAAAGTGGTGTATGAAAGTCCGTAGCCAAATGGGAAAAGCGGTGCGATGTTTTTAGTGTCAAACCAACGGTAGCCGACCAGAATATCTTCCTTATAGACCTCTTTAACGCTGTCGCCGGGGAAACAGATTTTATCGAACGAATGAGCGCCGTAATCGGTCAGTTTAACCCCAAAGGAGAAAGGGAGCTTACCGGAAGGATTGGTTTCACCTGAAAGTACCGATGCAATGGCATTACCGGATTCTGAACCCAGGTACCAGGCTTGAACAACAGCCGGAACCTGGCTCAACCAGGGCATGGCTACGGCGTTTCCGCTGATGAGCACAACAACAACCTTTTTATTGACTTTCAGCAATTCGGCCAGCAATTTATCCTGACCGAAAGGCAGATTGTATTGAGTCCGATCGCCACCTTCGCAATCCTGCAAATAGTTTTTGTTTAATCCGCCGACATAAATAACCAGATCAACATCTTTGGCAATTCTTACAGCTTCGTTCCGAAGAGTGTCGAGGTTAAATTTAGAGGGCATTTCACGACCATAAGCAGGAGCTCCTGCCGCATATCCGATAGCATATTTAATTTCTGCCTGAGTCCCGAAGGCATTCTTTATTCCCTGAAGAGGGGAAATCTCGTATTTTGTTTTCAGTTCTGAACTTCCGCCACCCAGGGTCATGCGACGTGTAGCATTATCGCCAACAACAAGTATCTTCTTGTACAGTTTAACATCGACAGGTAAGATCTGCTGATCGTTTTTCAGCAATACGATGCCTTCACGGGCAACCTGATTAGCTGTTTTCATATGCTCAGGAGTCACAAAACTACCCCATGGGCGGTTGGGACTCATATTGGTGCGGAAAATCAGGCGAAGAACCCTGCGGGCCTTTTCGTTCAGGATATCAGTTGATACTTCACCAGCCTTTACTGCTTTCAAAAAAGGATTGGCCAGGTGATAATAATCATATGAACTTTGACTTGAAGTAGTCAAGCCATCGGTTCCTGTTCCCATTTCAATATCCAGACCATTCAGGGCAGCTTGTTTATCGTCATGTGCTCCACCCCAGTCGGTAATTACTGCTCCGTCAAACTTCCAGTCTCTTTTCAGGATTTTATTTAAAAGAAGATCGTTGTGGCAACAATGCTCACCGCGGAACTGGTTGTATGAGCCCATGATGGCCCAGGCATTCCCCTCGGTAATTGCGGCCTTAAAGGCAGGCAGATAGATTTCATACAGGGCACGGTCGCTTAGTTCAACATCAATATGGTCCCTCCACCTTTCCTGATTGTTCAGGGCAAAATGTTTGACACAGGCAGCCACTCCACTTTGCTGAACACCATGAATATAGGGGACCACCATTACAGAAGACAAATAAGGATCTTCACCCATGTATTCAAAATTTCGTCCGTTTAAGGGTGAACGGTAAATATTTACCCCGGGCCCCAGGAGAACTTCTTTATTCCTGTAGCGTGCTTCCTCACCGATGGCTTTTCCATAAATCAATGACATATCAGGATTGAACGTTGCAGCCAGACAAGTCAGTGCCGGAAAGGCGGTGCATGAATCGTTGGTGAATTTAGCGGCTCCCCAGCTATCCCAGGAGATTTCTTCACGAACACCGTGAGGACCATCGCTCATCCAGACTTCAGGAATTCCCAGACGTGGAACCCCCTTACTGCTGAATTTCGACTGTGCGTGACAAATAGCCACTTTCTCTTCGGTTGTCATCAGCGAAAGCGCATTTTCAACGCGTTGTTCCAGAGGTTTTGAAGGATCAAGATAAACGGGAATGGCATTTTGTGCCTGAAGCAGAAGACCTGCTTTAAAGAATAGTATGAGCACTAACAGTGTTCTTATCATTTTTGACTGGTTAATGAGACTACTTAAAAGTACGACCAAAAGGCAAATCGATTAAACCTGTCACTGAATAGGATGACCAGTTGAGATTTACTGAAATTTTACCGAATGGGCGGACCAAAAGTAAAGAATAAAGAACAGCGGGAATGCTACAACAATTCCTATTGATGTTGAATTTCAATCATTATTAACAAATAATCAAGAAATGAAAGCATTTCTGCTGGAAAGAATGCTGAATGGGGAATTTAATTTGTATAAATGCAACAGATTTGCTGAGAAAGAAAAGAACTCTGTGGTTCTCTGTGTGTTCTCTGTTCAACTCTGTGTAGTTTGTATTTAAAGATTGTAACACAGAGGACCACAGAGGAGGCACAGAGGACCACGGAGAGAAAAAAGCTCTGTGAATCTGTGGCTTCAATAGGTTGAATAGTTACATTATTTTGATCTACTGTTCTTAACAATTTTCATGCTGGTAGTTCCTTTACTACTTTGACATTTTAAAATATAAATGCCATCGTTTAGTGTTTCAATTGATAACGACACATTTTCCTCCTGTATTCGAACTGTCTTAACCAAAGAACCATTCGAATTGAATAGCTCAATTGTTGTTTCTCCCTGTATCCCTGCAATAGTTACCTGATTTGCAGCAGGATTGGGGTATACTGATAACTTGTCCCGATTAATGTCTTTAGCTGCTGTTACAAACGAAAAGCTGAAATTATCAATGAAATAATTAGGAGTTTGAGTGATGTTTAGGCGCATCACCTGTTCTCCGGCAACCATGTTGAAATTATTCGTTACAGGTTTAAATGTGTAATTACCCCCGGTAGCGGGAACAGTAAATACTTTGGATGTACCATTTTTAAATTTAAGGGTAAACTGTCCTCCTGCACTGGTGGATCCTACATTGGCTGTGATGGTATAAGCAGCAGTTGTCGGAACATTGATCGTATATTCTAGCCATTCGTCTATTGCCACATTCCCTACACAATATTTGCCGGTAGCATATTGAAAAATATCTACGCCATCCTTGGTGCGGTAGGTATTCCCATCATTGACTTCGTCGACATCATGATAGGTTAGACCTTCGCCACCAATGTCATAATTTTCAGCCTGAACTGTTCCGGGAATAGAAACAGCTACACCCAAATATGGAGCCCTGTACTTGGGCAAAACCCTGTACATGACCGGATACGACTGTATCTCTATTGAGTCCTTCAGATTGGCTCTTAAACGATAATAAAAAGCTTTGCCACGGTATGTAGTAGAGTCGACAAACTGATTGGCCAAAGGTGAGATCTTTTTAAAGAAAGCAAAACTGCTACTACTGCCCACTTTTCGCTCAATGGTAATGCTATCATTCATTGTTGTACGGTTTGACCATGAGATCTTCACAATGGTATCCGACAAGACAGTGGCCTTCATTTTGTAAGGTGATTCCTTATAGGTATGAATCAGAATGTCTTTTATTTCATTAAATCCTCCCGTTGTCCGGTTGTAAATGGTGAAATCACCACCATCGTCCCATGCGAAAGGTGGAATTCCATGTGCCAGCGCCTGATCGACAACAGTGGCATATGCACACATGCGAGAGTTGTAATCACAGTTTTTCATGTATCCATATTCACCAAGGATTGCAGGAATGTTATTTTTTACCGACCATGCAGCCACCTTATCAAAAATAGATTTTGTTGTACTGATATCGGAATCACTTCCATAGGTTCCAGGGCCTATCAGTCCAAAAGGATACGGATCGTAGGAATGATAATAGCCCATCAGGTATTTATCGACAGGATCAGGAATGGCCGCAGTAACCAATTCGGCGGCACTGGACCACATGTTCCCTGAAAACAATACGATCCTTGTAGGATTTGTTTTACGTATGGTCTGCAAGGTCCGCTTGTTCAAATCATTGATGTTAACCATACTTATGGGATAGGGTTCATTGATGATTTCAAAAAGCAGGTGATCGGACTTTCCTTTCAAACGGACGGCGATCTGGCTCCAGAGACTATCAAAGCGGGCCTTGTTTGCATCGGTATAGTTTGATTTTATCCAATCTTCATGATGGGCATTGATAATGATAAACAACTGATTACTTAGTCCATCATTAACGATTTGCTCTACATGATTTAACCAGGTTGCATCTATCTTATAGGGAGAAGTCGTGGCAATATGCAAATCCCAGGTTATTGGAATCCGGATTGCAGTGAATCCTGCAGCTTTGTAATCTTTGAACGCATGACTTGTAATCGGAGGATTTCCCCATGTTCCTTCGGAAGGAGCATCCATGGTATTGCCAATATTGATACCCCTCATCATTCCTTTTACCGCATCCTGAGGTGATATCTGGCCTTTGACCTGAAAGATAAAGGCACACCATACAAGTGCTATTAATCCAATCTTTAAATTCATAATCTTTACGCTTTAATGCAGAAGTACAGCTCCTTGCTTTCTGTTAAATCAGGAAAAAGAAAAAGGGAATAAGTAAATGTTTTAGCGTCATCTTGAACTTGTTTCATGATCCCCTAATTCGAGGGGATACCGAAACAAGTTCAGGATGAAACTGACACATCACCTTTTCCTCTTTTCTTATTCCTGTTTCCTCATTCATCCATTATTCTGAATTTATTACTTCAGTTGCTTTATCCTGATCACTGTAAACGAATAGGGTGCCAGTTCCTGATTGACAGTTTTTCCTTTTACAATGAATTCCTGCTCCACCGGACTCACCAATTTAGGTTGATCCAGCGAATTGACACGATTTAGATCTTCACTTTTGAGAATCGTTATCTTCCCTTTCGGGGCAAGCTTTTTAGTCCCCTCTAGCATTACATTTGCTTTTTGCACTTTATCGGTTGAATTGACCAGTTTAAGGATGATTTCGTTTGTTTTCTGATCAAATGCTGCAGAGGCATATAGTCCATCCTGACCGGTAATTGGTTTATTACCTTTCAGTATAGTCAGAACCTGTGTCCCTTTGTTGTTCGAGAACAATTTCTGGACATAGTAGTTGGTTGTTCCAAACGACTTCAGGTTATCAAACCAGATCAGGTCTGGGGTCCATTGCCAGCCTTCGACATGGGCAAAAAGCGGTGCATAGGAACACAGGTTAACCACATCGGCATTACGCTCCAATCCTGTCATGAAAGCAGCTTCTGCCAAGGCACACTGCCAGTTATTCTGATTGTCGGGACTACAAGTGAACTTACTCTGGGCAGCATATTCGCCTGCAAATATTTTATAGCTGTTGCGGTCGTAAGAATCGTAACGAGTCGCATTCTTTAGAAACCATTCGGGATTGGCATAATAATGTTCATCTACAATTTCAGCATTAAACTTCTTCAACTCTCTGGCAGCATATTCAAAGTCCTTTCCATCAGGTGAAGGACCTGTTCCTGTGACTATCCTGATTTCCGGGTATTTTGCTTTAATGGCTTTTACAAAAACAATATATCGTTCGATGTATTGTTTTCCCCACTGTTCATTTCCAACACCTATCATTTTCAGGTTGAATGGTGCCGGATGACCCATCTGGGTGCGTACTTTTCCCCATTTCGAGTCCGGAGTTCCGTTTGCAAACTCAATCAGGTCGAGTGCATCCTGGATATAAGGATCTAGCTGATCCATAGGGACCACTTCTGCCGTATTGAACTGACAGGCCATACCACAACTCAGGATGGGCAGAGGTTGAGCACCGACATCTTCAGCCAGCTGAAAGTATTCAAAGAAGCCCATTCCGAAGGTTTGATAATAATCAGGAGTCTGCCGGTGTTTAAATTCAGTGTTCCAGCGGTTCACAATCATCTGGCGGTCTTCAACCTTTCCTACTGTTTTCTTCCATTGGTATCGGTTAGCAAGATCACGGCCTTCCACAATACAGCCACCGGGAAAACGAAGGAATCCGGGCTTCATGTCGGCAAGCAATTGCACCAGATCAGCACGCAAGCCACCAGGCCGGTTCTTCCAGGTGTCATCCGGGAATAAGGATATCATATCCAGATCCAGCGAGCCTTTTCCTTCGAACCAGATATTAAGTTTTGCTTTGGGCTCTGTTGCATTTGAAGTAAAGTCCACACTGTATTTCTTCCAGTTCTTTTCATTAGGAGCAAGTATGGCCTTACCAATTATAGCCCCGGTTAGACTCACCAGTTCTATGCGCATGGTCAATGAACCACCTTCGGTTTGGCGTGCCATTACAGAGAAATGATACGTCATATCCTTTTTTATACCCATCCTGCGGAAGCCTTCATTTGATAAACCAAACGACTTTTCGCCTTCAGCAATTGAAATTCTTGCATAACGCGGGTTAACAGGATTGCTCTCACTTTGATTGATGATCAGAACCCCTGTCGTTGTGTCTGGCTTAAGGATTTTCCAGCCCATCAGTGGTTTTGCGAATTCGAAGGAGCGGTTTTTAACCAATTCGGCATATATACCACCGTCAGCTGCCATATTGATATCCTCAAAGAAGATTCCCCACATGGTAGGCTGTATCGCAGCCTTCGGCTGACCGACATTTACCACAATAGGGCCAACTGTTTGTGCATTTAAAGGTACTGATGCAATTAGTCCAGCCAGAAGAAGGGCAATAATTGTGATTTTACATTTCATATAACTTGAGCCTAGGGTTTGAGTGACTAAAAAAGATTAATCGCGCAAAACGACTAATTTGGAAGTAACGACCTTATTCTTGGAAACAAAGCGAACAGGATAAATACCCTGGTTTATACCGGATATATCAACCTGATCCTGAGGTGAATAAATCGTTTTCTGCAACATCAGTTTCCCATTCATATCTGAAAGTGAAAGGTTTATTTCACCATTATCTCCAGTATTAGTTACTCTGAAATAATTACTTGCAGGATTTGGAAAAATGCCAACAACTTTTTCTTCCTGTTGTTTAATGCCAACCGGAAACCCAAATTCTGCAGTAATATTTTTATTGCTGAACATGACCAGGGAAATTGTATTTGAAGAACCGCTGGCATCGCCAGACCATTTAATAAGTGGATATTCAGCATCAGGCAATAAGGTTATTGTGACTGAATCTCCATAGTTATAGTTCGCCTTATCCGGATTCTTCAGAATGGTTCCATGAGTTGAATTTACATTTAAGGTATATGTTTGAGTTTTGGCTTTATTCATTCCGTACAAGTAACCATACAAAGCCATCTTGCCACGCATTGTTTGTTGCGGAGTAAACTCAGAATGTGCATAGACGTACCTGGTGTTAAAGTACCCTTCGGCTTTTGGCCATTTTGAAGTATAATCCGGGTAACAAGTAGCGGTCATCCAGCTTGGACGGCTCATAATCATACCTGTTCCCCAATCGTCTGTATTCATGTATGGAGTTTGACCCGGAACTACACCCGGAGTTCCATCATTTCGTCCAGCCGTATACATGTTTTCGACACTGCGCTTTGTTCCAAGGCTGGTGGAGGCTGTAGTCATTTGAATCATATTCAGCGGATTCCGGCCAAGACCCCAGTCTGCTTCAAGTACAAGAGCATTTTCAAAAAACGCTTTATCAGTTAGGTTGGATGTTACAGCATGGGCGATCATTGTTCGCTGAACATCCTGTACAGTTTTCCAATAACCTGAGCTGGTGTCGTTAGCCCTTCTTGAAGGCCTTGTAAGTGTGTTATTTGCTTCCTGAGTTTTTGCTTCATTGATGATTGATGCTTTCATGTTGCTAAATAAAGCAGTAAAATGAACCGGACGTTTAGTCATCAGGTAAGCTGCTGTTGCCCATAACTGGTTAACAGTTGTATTCATAATGGCAGAGGAGCTGGTCTTGGCAACACTTTCGGTATTCACAACATTCTCATAGGCCACATCCCCTGTTACATTATACAGAAAGGCTGCAGCCATCATTTTTAAGTCTCTACCCCGAAGGATAGCATCCCCAACATCCTGTGTCAGATCGAGTTGCTGATTTGTATAACTTCCGGCATAATTATACGCCGCAATTGCTGAATCTTTATAGGTTTTCATCAAGTCATCGAGTCCTGCAATCTGAAAACAATCAGATATCATCGCACAGTTTGCAGCATTGGCCCACGCAGCCATTGCAGAAGCACCTGCCTGATACATCACATTGCTGCTGGACGGGTTGGTTATCCCATGGCCATATCCTTTGCCATCGCGCACATTGAGCCAAAAGTCAACTTCATTTCTTGCTTCATCAATGATATCAGGAATACCATTACCGCTTTCAGCTATTCCAAGATTATCGTCCGAAATGGACCCACCAGTAAGCACAAATGGCAATAACATATCATAGATACTTGATATATGCCCCAGATGTCTGTCCAAATCGAAGGCATCAACATGACCTCCGGTAGCTTTTTGATTGATTGGATTGCCAGGTTTGTTATATTTGGCCCAGGCAGTTGTGTTATCCCATTGATCGCCATTCGTGAATGTTTTCCAGTCCGGATGGAATTGATTCATGGTGGTAATATAAACCTTTGTATTGCTTGGTGATATCCCCGGAATATACAGTGGATGCCGTGGTACCGGGACCATATTCATATTGTCCTGACCTAGCCTCTGATAGAAATAACCTCGTGTAGAAACCTGGAACGGTTGATAATAGACATCACGTCCAATACTAAAATCCTGACTGCAGCCAACATCCTCTACCGCAAGACGATAGATTCCTGGAGTCGAGAAACCAGTAAAGTCAATTTTCCAGACATTGGAATTGATCAGATTAAATCCTCCCGAATCACTGCCGTTGGCCTTCCAAAACGAGACTGAGCCTACTTCCTGCGAATTTTGGGTATTAACATCATAGATATAGACCTTCTTTCCCTGAAAATCGGCATAGTTTCTTGATCCGCCATCACCCATCCAAAGATACAAGTCTGCACTTTTTATACTTGCATCATCCAGATAACCTACCAGGTTGAGGTGAATGGCTTCTGACAAATTGTTAAAGATATCGACGGTGATATCCTGAGAGGTCACATCTGAATTTGTAATCGGATTTACCTGAATTGTATAGGTTTTGCCTGCTTTAAGTGACTGCGGAAGTTTCAGATATATAGAATGCTCCATGGTAACATCGTACGCATAATCATTGCTGGCAGTAACCCAGTCAAGTTCAGCCATGCCGTTTAGTTTCGACTTGCGGTAACAGGAAGTAGGATTTAAGCCCGTTGGCCCGAAATCCGGGTCATCTGCTGAAATAATAGTCCAGTTTTGAGGAATTACAGCATCGGTGGTACTCAATTTAGTACCATACCAAACGGCTTTATTCTTGGCCGAACCGGGATTATTATTGGTGTAGGCATTGGCACCAAGAAATTTCAGATCTTCATTAAAAGTAACATCACCGTCCTTGAAATAAACCAGTAGATAATCTTTATCTACAACTTTAATTTCAACCAGTTTTGATGCCTGTACAAGTTGGGCCATTAGGACAAATGCCACACAGACTATAAATAGGGATAATATTTTCATAGAGTTCTCTTTATGGTTAAAATACAAATTATCAACTATTTGCTGGTTGTAGTACCGGGAAGTTCATATACCCTGACATAGTCAACAAACATAGTATCAGGGAATTGAGTGGTGGCATCAGGATTTCCAGGCCAGGCACCGCCCACGGCTAAATTGAGGATAATGAAGAAAGGCTGGTGAAATTCATCCGTACTGTTAACATTATTGGCAATGTTTCCCTCAAAATATTTGTTCCCGTCAAGCATCCATCTAATTGATTTGGCATCCCATTCGATGCCATACACATGATATTGTGCTACATCGCATGGAGTGGGTTTTCCTGAGCTAACGTGTCCATTATTATCCCAATGCATAGTGCCTACAGTTTCCTTTGTATTGCTGATATGCTCCATGATATCAATTTCACCGCATTTCGGCCAATTGGCTGTGGCTATATTCTTGCCAAGCATCCAGAATGCTGGCCACATTCCCTGCCCTACCGGTACTTTCATCCTGGCTTCAATTTTCCCGTAGGTAAAGTTTTGCAGTCCCTCTGTCTTCAACCTTGCTGAGGTATAACTCTTCCCCTTGAAGGACTCTACCTTTGCGATAATCAGCAGATTTCCCTTTTCGATCTTTGAATTATCGGGACGATTCGTATAAAACTCAAGTTCGTTATTTCCCCACCCGTTTCCTCCAATGTCATAGACCCAGTTTGTTTTGCTGATATTGCTATCATTAAATTCATCTGACCACACAAGCTTCGGGTTCTGCGCCATACTTTGAATACAAACAAAAAGGGCGAAAATTAAAAGGTACTTTTTCATAGGAGTCTTTTTATCAATGTAATTATAACTTAATCATATCCAGTAAGTAAACATCATTTTCACGAATATCCAGTTCTTTTGAAAATAGCGTATTCGCTTTAACTTTTACTGTTTCTTGTGATACGGATGAACCGTCATTGAGTTTCTTGATCTGTTCCACTTGCTGTTTGGTAAGCTGTTTGGGCTTGTTCATAGAAAGATAAGTTGACCAGGCGTCATTTACCTTGTAGCCTACTTTGTAAATTTCAAGCCTGTAATTGCCTTTCGGAATTCCCGACAGGCTTACCTTAACTTTCCCTTTTGATTTTGAAGGCAGATCGCGTACATAATAGACCTGGTTATTCACCGAGTCTCCGGGATGCGTGTTGGTGAAATCCCAAAGCAGCACCTGGACATTGCCCTTTGCATTTTTGCAGGCCCAGGAAGCCGAATCTTTATCCAACAATTCCGTTTCACCCAGTTTATTCATAAACTGGTAGGCATAGAAGGCTGGCTTTTTGATTCCCTGTGTATTCAGTAATCCAAATCCACCGTGAAAAGGTGTAAAACGTGGACCTGCTTCTTCAAAAATATCGGTAAATACCCAATAAGACATTGAATTTGCTGCATTACCCACCTGCTTAATCTTTTCAAGAATGTAGGCCGCCTGGTGATAGCTATCGTGAATCGGATCGGAAGGAGTATAGGAGGAACTCCATTCGGTATAATGTAGCGGTAAGCTGGACATGGAGGAGTTGGCAATCTCTTTCCGCGAATTCAGAATATCACCGCTGACAGCCGTTGGATTTTTATCAAGAACCGTCCCTGAATTCCCAAATTCATCGAGATATCCTTGTTTTACTCCATAGCTGTGAGTACTTACAAAATCCAGGGGAAGTGAATTCCGTTGGCAGAATTCAATCATTTCAGACTCCCAGGCAGCACCAGCAGTTGCAGGTCCACCCACGCGATATTCTTTATTTACGCTCTTGATCGCATTGACGCTATACTTATACAATTTGAAATATTCCTCCTGCGAACCGGCCCAGAATCCATTCAGGTTTGGCTCATTCCAAACTTCAAAATACCAGGTCTTCACTTCATCTGCACCATATCGTTCAGTAAAATGCAGCGTAAGATTACGGATCAATTCTCCCCACTTGTTATAATCCTTTGGTGGTGTTACGTTTCCCCTCCACCAAAAGATGCTTTGAGTGCCGCTGGCCAGGGCCGAGGGCATAAAACCTAATTCAACAAAAGGTCGTATCCCGATACTCAGGAGATAATCGTACAAAGCATCAATGTACTGAAAATTATATTCAGGATTTCCCTTCCGGTCCTCCCTGTATACCCCCATATCATCGGTTAACAACCCATGCATACGGATATACTTAAAATCACATTCCTTTTTTACAACGGCTAACTGCTGTTGCCAGTCTGCCCTTAGTCCTTCGTTAGCCCGACCCGCACCAATACATTCCTTAAACATTGTATTGAAGCTGCCTTTGGTTTTATTAAAATCAATACTTATAGCCCGTTCATGAGCTATTGTTTTGCTATTTGAAATCGGTTGAGCAGATGTACCCGATGCAATGAGAATACCTAATAAGGTATAGATGAAGCAATAAGTTTTCATTTGTTGGTTTAGTGGTTATTATTCCCGTAATGTGGTCGTCAATAGTTGTTGTTGTAATTGTTGTAATTATTGTCATTCAATTGCTTGGAAACAATCACTCACAACAATTAAAACAATTACAACAACAGACATTCATTGCTTTTCCTATTTCTTAATTTTCACTTCTTTTCCTGAATACTTCACTTCTTCAGCTTGTTTTGCTGGTTCTACACCGGTTCCGTTTTTTGCAGTCACCCAAACAATCCTGAAGGTCCGGTCTTTCAGCATTGCCGGGAACTCACCTTTACGGTCTTTAATCGTCAGTGTTTTATCCGTTTCATTCCAATTCATTCCAATGGTTGAGTATTTGCCCTGCTCATAGTTGTACGTGTCGTTTTCATCTTCATAAAGTACGAAAGTAGCATCGGCACCGGTATAAACCCTAAGTTCTATGGGGTCGGCGGTCTTTTCTGTTGCATACTGAAGATAGGGTCCCATTGGCACAATTGAACCTGCCTTGATGTAAAGCGGAAGTGTTTCAATTGGAGATGAGGCATCAATGGTTTGTCCTCCAGGAATTAGCTTTCCGGTCCAGAAGTCATACCAGTTGGCTGATTTGGGAAGATATACCGATCTTACTTTCTTGATTGCCTTTGCATTCGGCAGACTGTACATCCGTGCAGTTACAGGATTAACAAGTATCGAAGGTCCAAACATATACTGATCCTGGATATTTCTGATACCTGCATCATCTCTGAAATCGAAGCCAAGTGAGCGCATGATAGTATATCCTTCATTGGTTACTTTCCATGAAAGTGAATAAATATATGGCAATAACCTGTAGCGTAAATTATCGTATTTCAGGAGAATAGCTTTTGTTGGAGCATCCCAGTTGTCAGAAAACAGGGCGCGTTCACCTTTTCCATGAATCCTGAAGATCGGACTGAAGGTTCCGAACTGAAACCAACGGGTGAATAACTCACGGTTGATTGGTGCTGACCAGTCAGGAGCATTCCAGTGAAAGTGGTAACCACCAATGTCTGAAGTCCAGAATGGAATACCCGAAGCACAGGAATTGATTCCCTGTGGAATCTGGTTTTTATAGGCAGCCCAGGTACAGGAGATATCTGATGACCACAATGTTGCAGCATTTCTTTGCTCTCCTGCAAAAGACTGACGAATAAGGAAAAAGGCACGTTTATTTGGAATGTCTTTTCTCCAATGGGTGTACAGACCTTCAGAATGCATCAGTGAATAGGTGTTGAAATAGTCAATCCCGCGACCGAGGGCAAAATTACTTTTCCTCCTGGCATCCATCAAAGCTCCATTATCAGGTTCACATTGGTCTACCCACCAGGCATCCCAGCCATAGCGTTCAATAAGGCTGTCTTTGGCCTGTTTCCAGTATAAATCACGGGCCTGCGGGCTATGTGCATCGTAATAGCCGTCAAAGGTATGTGTCATTACATTGTCCCAAAGAATATCGGTCATTCCTCCTGAATGAGCCATCTGGTCATATGTTTTTGTGCCTTTTGCCATTACCGGCCAGATTGAGATCATGGCATGGATATTTGCTGAATGCAATTCATCAACCATGGCTTTTGGATTAGGATACCTTTCAGGAAACATTACATGCGAGCCAATCAGGTTAGGTTCCCAGTAGAACCAATCCTGAACGATACAATCTACAGGGATTTTGTTATTGCGGTATTTGTCTTTTACCGACAAAACTTCAGCCTGACTCTTATATCGATCCTGAGATTGGAACAGACCAAATGCCCATTTCGGGAACATCGGTGCATTACCTGAAGCATTGCGGAAGGAAGCAATTACAGTATCGAAATCGGGACCATAAATGAAATAGTAATCCACCATGTTGCCACTTTCAGAAACATATTTGTATTTGGTGTTTCCGGCTTCAGCTCCGAAGAAACTAGACGCAGAATAATTGTCCCAAAACAAACCATAGCCTTTGGTCGATAACATTACCGGAATAGCCCCGGTCATATATTTGATGGCCAGATCCTGATTCCTACCTTTGTAATTGATCGACAGGGAATCTTCAGGATGACAGCCAAGACCATACAATGCTTCATCAGCAGGAGAGTTAAATTGAGAAGTACAGGTGTAGCAATCGATACCTGCAACGGTGGCTTCTGCCATTGTTTTACCCTGTGAATCATCTTCAGAAAGGACTATGTTACCCTTCAGATCGGTGTATTTAACCGTGTTGCTTTGACGGTTCACAACAACCTTTAATTTAGAAGTTGTGATCACAATTTCTTTAGCATTATCGGTAATTGTAAAACCAGGCGTTGTTTTCCATTCATTGGTAATTACCAGCGATGGTTTATCCAAAAAGGCCGGCAAGGTGGTATATTTCACCTCAATCATGTTGTCGAGGCAAACTTTCACCTTCATCTGACCTTTGTCCAGCGTACATGTAATTCCGTCATTGTCTTTTTTAAAGGACACCACTGATGCCTTAACGGAAACCGTCAGGATCATAAGTGCCAGGGCAATCAGAGTTAGTTTAAGATGTTTCATTGCTTAAGCTTTAATTATTTTAATTAATATTAAATCAGGTTATTTCAGTATCCCCTTACAAGATACGATTACTTTTTCTATTGTTATAAATGTTTTCAGTACACTTTTTAAAAATCCACGCAACTACACTTTTCACAAGGTAAAAGTAAAACCTTTCCTGCTTATTAAATATCTTTTAATTGGATAAAGTTATAACATATCAGTCATTTATAAAACTGTGGTTACACCATCGGAAAGATAGGTGTATTTTATCTAGAACTTTATCCTTTTCTCTACCTGACTGAGCCACTCCCGGGCCATCAGTTCATGGCCTGAAAAGGTGGGATGTACACCATCCCAAATCCAGTAATCGGCAGGGGCTTTCTTGCAGGCCACTGTAAATACCTCCTGAAAGCCAACAAAAACAGCTTTGTATTGCAAGGCCAATTTACGAACAACAGCCTGACGTTTGACAATATCTGAATAGTAGGCTTCCCAGTTTTCCTTCACCTTGCCAACAGGAAGAATAAATGGTTCACATAAAACGAAGATAATGTCTGGAAACTTCGCTAAAGTCTTATAAAGCAATGACTTGTAAGTCTCTTCATATTTTTCAACAGAAACGACTGGCTCCCTTTTGTAAATCACAGAACTGGAATCATTCACTCCAATCAGGATACTGAGTACATCCGGCTTCAGGTCAAGGGTATCTGCCTGCCAGCGGCTGGCCAGATCAACCACCTTATTGCCGCTGATTCCGCGGTTATAAAAGATCATACTCTTTTCAGGATAATCTGCCCCCAGACGGCTGCCAATGATAAATTGGTATCCATGTCCAAGGATATGATTGGGATCGGCAGTCCGTCCCCTGTTCCCATCTGTGATCGAGTCTCCCTGGAAAAGGATGACCATTCCTTCAGTTGCATGCTGTTTCCTGTTGCTGTTCGATGTATTTGCAAAAACCTCAACCGAAGGAAGACATAAAGAAGCAACTCCGGTCAGGGCTATTCCCCTGATGAATTTACGGCGTGAATTATTCATGGTTCCTGGATAATGGATTGAGAACAAAACTCAGGAATCAAAAGCACATTTCAAAACTGACAAAAAAATTAAACGGTCGAAAAGCCGCTTGCAAAGCTTTGCGATCGGGAATAACTGTTGTCAAACACGTAAATCTGTTCGTTCTACTTCCAGTCGTTAAGAGTCATTAACCGTTTCTATAAAGACATCAATGATTCTTAACGTCTGGAAGTAGAACGAATAGTATACGATCTTTGCGGCATATATCCTTTGGAATAGAAGAATAATTCCAAGGAATACTTGAGTTATTCCAAGGAAGAAAAGAATTATTCCTGTGCAGGAAGGAAAAACTCTATGGAAAAAATCGTTTACTTTTTAAGATGGCCCCGATATTTCTGAGAAGGAACGTTTTATTTCGCGATGGGAAGGACGTATCTTAGGAGACAATGTGTTCTGTTGAAAACTAAACCCGAAATTGCAAAACGATTATATTTTTATCTCTATTATTTCAATGATATGACAGTAGAATGACAGGAATAGAATCGTTACTTTCGGGAAAGTGAAAATCAGGGAAAAAACCTATCTGGTCAAACAAAAAACCTGATCTTCGTAATCTCATTTGAAGGAAAGACATGGTACAAAACAAATTCAGAAAAATATTCTTCGGCTATGCTGCATTGCCAATCTGGCTGGCTTTGGCAACCTATGGTTTAACGGAGCTCTTTAGCCGATATCCTGGACTTACTGAAACCGTTTATTCGCAGACCATTTATCCGGTATTTGCCTTCCTACTCTCTTTCCTGAGCAAATGGGTTTCATTTTCACTCGATGATGCCTTTTATGGGCTACTGATTGTCTTTTTTATTGTTATTTTGCTCCTGACTATTTTCAAAAAAATAAGAATTGGCAGGTTTCTCCTTCTGCCGGTTCAAACACTTGCACTAACCTATACCCTGTTCTATTGTTTCTGGGGGTTTAATTATTACCGCACTGGCTTTAACAACAGGCTACAGATCACTAAGTCGAAACCCGACAGCCTTCAGTTTGTCCGGGTTTTCGAACATCTGATTGATCAAACCAATGAATCTTACTGTGCCTTTGAAAAAATGAAGCTCCCTACAATTGACTCTTTTGTCGAAATCTCTTACAAAAAGAATGCTTCATTTCTGAAACTTCACTATCCACAAGGAACCCGCCGTACTAAACCGATTACTCTGAGCAACTTCTTTGCAAAAGCTTCCATGGCGGGATATTACGGACCTTTTTTCAGCGAGGTGCATCTGAACGACAGTCTGCTGGCTATTGAATATCCACAGGTCATGGCTCACGAATTTGCCCACCAGTTCGGAATTACCAGTGAAGCCGAAGCTAACTTTTACAGTTGGCTGATCTGTTCGCAAAGTGATTCAAAATATCTTCAATACAGCGCCAACATCAGTATGCTCGACTATTTTTTATCCCAGGGTAAACATCTTCGTAAATTTCCTGACCTTGTGCACAGGATCAGCAAACCGGTAATCAACGACATCCGTAAGGTGCAAAAACACTGGGAAGCTCTCCGTAGTGAAAAGATTGAAAAGGTAGCCGGAAAGGTGAACGATGTGTACCTGAAAACCAATAAAGTTGAAAAAGGCATCGAAGACTATTTCGGGGTCGTTCAGTTCGTAATGGATTTTGAAACAGACTCTATATCACAAAAGAGATTGATAAACCGGATTATTAAATAAGATTCAAAGTAGTCTGCACTTCAAAATGGCATATATGGATAATGTCTTATGTTTGATAATTATGATTCGGAACGACACTTTTCACTCCTTAAAGTCAGTTTTATTTTAGAAAACACAAGGAAATATCCTTCAAAAAGCTTAAATTGCATAGAATCCTTAATAAGTTGCAATGAAAAAGCTTTTACTAAATCCAAAACAATGGTTATGGTATCTCTTCCTTATCATCTCCATCTCCTCCTTTGCACAAAAGAAATATATATATATTGCCAATGACGACCATACAGATTATATGTGGGAAGGTAATGAAGAACAATACAAGACTGTTTTTATTGAAATGTTGGATCATTACATGAATTTGAATGACAGCACTTCAAATCTGGATGTTTATTATCAGAATAAATGGAATTGTGATGGAAATTTTTGGCTTTGGGAATATGAAAACAATAAAACATCAACTGAATTTCAACGACTAATTAGTCAGGTAAAAGACGGGAAAATATCTGTCCCTTTTAATGCATTGGTTTCATGTTATGGCGGAAACCCAGCTGAGGCTTTAATACGAGGAATGTACTATGCCGGCTCATTGGAACGTAAATATGGACTGACCTTTGACCTTGTGGCTGCCATGGAAAATCAGGTTTTACCATATGGACTATCTTCGCTATGGGCAGGAGCCGGGGCAAAATATAGCTGGCGTGGTGTTTGCAATTGTGCAACCAAAGCAACCGGACTGACCAACCGAACGCATGAAATATACTGGTATAAAGGTGCAGATGACAGCAAAATTTTAATGAAATGGTATTCAATTAACGGAGCAAACAGCCAATCGCTTGGAGGGTATGCAGAAGCCTTTAATCCGACCGTTGCAATAGATGCATGCGATTCAAAATGTAACACAACCAGGTATCCATATAACATTGTAGGAGCGTTTGGTAAAGGATGGGACTATTTAGAGAACCTGTATGATGCTTTTCCTACCATTGCCCAATCGAAATCAGACAGCACACGGCAGATAATTGTTTCTAATGAATCTGACTTTTTCAAAGATTTTGAAACAACTTACGGGACAGAACTTCCATCGGAATCAATATCCTATGGTAACGAGTGGGATACTTACTGTACCTCAATGGCCGAAGTATCGGCGCGTGTAAAACGATCTGTTGAGAAACTTCGAACGGCAGAAGCCATGGCCACATTGGTTAAACTCAATGATGCTACATTTGACAGCGATTTGGATTTGGCTAAAAGAACTGCATGGATTTCAATGGGACTCTATTGGGAACATGACTGGACGGGTGATGGTAGAATTACCCGGGATGAACGAGCTGCCTGGCAACGGAAAATAGAAGGTCAGATTACTTCATATGTTGATACACTATACAACCGATCTTTAAGAAAACTGGGAACCTTAATTAACTTTACAGGTAACAATTCCAGATTCTTTGTATTCAATCCATTAAGCTGGACAAGGACAGATATTTGTGATTTCCCTTATAGTGGTTCTTCGCAGGTTCATGTAACAGAAGTAAAAACAGGCCTTGAAGTTCCTTCTCAAATGGTAACCATAAATGGTGCACAGTATATCCGGATCCTTGCAGCTAATGTTTCTTCGGTAGGGTATAAAGTATATCAAATTCTCCCGGGACCATCTGCATTTACGGAAAGTGCGGCATCTGTTTCAGGAAATACTTTAGAAAACAGCATGTACAGGATTACTTTTACTAATCAGGGTGTAATTTTAAGCCTTATCGACAAACAAAACAATTCAAGAGAATGTGTCGCAAATATTGGAGGAAAATATATGAACGATTTGGGTTCAGGCTCTGATAATAGCGGAACTTATACTGTTGAGAATTCCGGACCGGTATCTGTAACATTGGCTGCAACTGGAAGCACTCCCTTAAAACACATTTCAAGAATAACTGTTTTTAAAGACATTGCCCGCATCGAAATCAACAATCAAATCACACAAAACTTCTCAGATGTATATACCTGGGCATTTTCATATAATATTGCATCTCCAACCTTGTACCATGAAGAAGTTGGTGCTGTTTTGAAAGCAAAGCTAACTACCGCCGGAGGAAATTATTCACCTGTAAACGCACGTTATGACTGGCTTACTCTAAATCATTTTGCCGATATCAATGAAAGTAATTATGGCATTACACTTTCCAATGCTGATTGTTATTTTATGAAATATGGCAATAGCACTCCGGGTAGTTTAGATACCTCAACACCGCAGATCTCTGTCCTGGCTGGTGGACAAACTGATGGAATAAATCTGGGGATTCGAAATCAGGGAGGGGATTCGATTTTTACGCAACGTTTTGCTATCGGAACACATGCAAATGCATTTAATGCAGTCCTATCCATGAAGTTCTCAATGGAACATCAGAATCCTTTGATCGGTGGAAAAGTTTTCACAGGATCTTTCTATCCTGAAACCGAATATTCCTTTCTTACCGTTTCTGACCCAAACGTTTTATTATGGAGCGTTAAGCCAGCTGAGGATGATATTTCTTCAGGAGTGGTGACCCGCTTATGGAATCTTAGTGATACTAATTTACAAGGATATATTCATTTTTCCGACAGTATTATTGAAGCAAAAGAAATTACCCACGTGGAAACGGATTTAAGTGATGCCGGAATTATCAATCGGGATTTGCAGGCAAATATTGGTCATAACCAAATTAAAAGCTTCAGAAGTAAGCTGGTGCATAGTATTATTTCAGTAACCGGGTTAAGGCTTACAATGGATTCAATTTATATAAAAGTGGACAGTATTAAGCAACTTGTAGCAATTGTTTCGCCTTTAAATGCAAGCAATAAAACAATTATCTGGAATTCAAGTAATAATTCAATTGCAACAGTTACAAGTTCAGGTGTCTTAGAAGGTCTTTCAATGGGGAGAACAACAGTTACTGCATCATCAGCAGAAGGTAATTTTACAGCAATAATTAATATTACTGTTTCACAAGACACTAACCTTGTTCATGAAACATTAGCCCAATCAATAGAGTTTTATCCGAATCCGGCAACAAACTCGGTAACAATCAAGAACCTTCCTGCAAATTCTTCCATTAAAGTTTTTGATTCTATTGGAAGGATAGTTTTAATTCCTGTAACCAAAAATACAATTGATGTTTCAGGTCTCAGAAGTGGAGCCTATCTGGTTCAGATTGTGAGTAAAAACACAACAATTGATAAATTGCTAATTAAAAAGTAGTAATTTAAAACCTGATAGTTGTTAAGGATAAAGTGGCTTATTCTAAAAAATCAATTAGCTATTTTTATTTTTATCAAAACCTTTTAACGTCTTCTATTCCATAACTGTATTGATATTTCCTTTCCTTTACATGAGGTTTAAGACTTTACTAAAACTCTCATCCAATATGAAACTTGTACCCATTCATGCCGGCTATTTTTCTTGTGACGGAGGTGCACTTTTTGGCGTCATTCCCAAGCCGCTATGGTCTATAGCATATCCTGCCGATGCAAATAATGTAACGAAACTTACGATGCGCTGCCTGATGGTCGATACTGGCGAACACAGAATACTTATCGAAGCCGGAGTAGGAAATCATTATTCGGAGAAAGTGCGTCAAAACAACGGTCACGAAGAAACGGATATAATCGTGAATTCACTGGCCCAGAAAGGTTATCTGCCGGAGGACATTACTGACGTGATGTTTACTCATTTGCATTGGGATCATTGCAATGGTGCGGTGATCAGTGAAAACGGAGAATACAGGCTTCAATTTCCCAAGGCCACGCATTGGTGCAGCCATAAGCAATGGGAACATTCCAAAATCTCAAATATCAGAGAACGTGCAGCTTATTATCCTGAAATCCTCAACTTCCTGAAAGAGGAAGGTAACATGCAACTGGTAAAAGATGATTGCGAATTGTTTCCCGGAATTTCAGTACGCATGTTCGATGGACACACACCCGGTCAGATGATCCCTTTTATCGCTACAGGAGGGAAAACCTATGTTTATATGGCTGACCTGATTCCAACCGCTGCAAACATCCCAATTGTCTGGCTGGCTGCCTACGATTTATACCCTGTAACTGCAATGGAAGAAAAAGAGTGCTTTCTAAAGGAAGCTGCCGAAAAGGGTTATATTCTGTTTTTTGAACACGATCTTTATACCGATTGTACAACGGTTAAATGGACAGAAAAGGGGCCGAAAGTAAAGGAAAAGTTCTGGTTGTAGCTTTACTTAGTTTATGATTATAAACATACTGAGCAGATGACTCCATGTAATCCGCTCAGTATATCTTAGCAATCAGCAAAGCCTTTTACGACAATACTGCCATGGCTGCGCCGATTAGATTTGCATTGTCCAACCTCGAAATCTGTACACTTTTATCTCCCATTCCCAGCTCAGCCAGTAATTCTTTCAGACTAGCATTTACAATTTCAACATAAGAAGTATTTCCAGTCTTCACTTTGCTCCAGAATAAACTTCCTTCGGCTAACACCTGTATGGTCTTTACTGCAGGATTAGCTGAGTGTAGGTTCAGAACCAGTCCTGTTATGGATGCAGCAACCAGTTTGGCCGAGCGTTCATAAATATGGAAAGCCACTTCTGAATATTCAGGTTTATAGTTCTCCGGGTAATTCATCATCCTGCTCAGATCGGCTGCATCCAAATCAACATCCAGGTGTTCAAGCGGAAAAGCTGCTCGAAATACCCGTCCCAGATACATTCCTGAAATGGCCTTTTCGAAACGCTGGAATCCGGTATTGTTCGAATTATCATCTACTATTGTATCAAACACCGTCAGATGAGGAGGATTAAAATTTCCGGATTCAAGATTAACAGGAGTTTCACCGCTCCAACCCTTTAATCCGGCCAACTTGGGAATGTATTCCGATGGGAAAAAGGTAGCCATATTGGTTCCGGTTCCCACAATCAGCCCAATATAGGAATCATAGCCTGGATTGAGCAAACCGGCAAAAAGACTTGTAATCGTATCATTCACCACAGCAATCTTGCCAAATTCCACAGGTGTATTCTCATTGAGGAATTCAACCAGAGTTTTACCTACAGGTTCGCCAACCATACCATCAATGTTCACCCCTTTGGTCCAGGTAATCAATTCCGCATCACCATCAGTAAGCGAAGAAGCCGGATAGGAGAAACAATACCCGATAGGAGAGTTTTCCTTAAGATCAAGTTTATTGATGATTTCTGCCTGCGAACTATATAGATCTTCCTTGGTAAATCCTTCCGTTTTCATTTCAGTAATGTCTTTCTCAATCATTCCGGTAATTTTAGGCTCTTCGCCAACTGAAACGATGGCCGCACGAAAATTGGTGCCACCCAGATCAAAAACTGTAGCTTCGCCCTTAATCCCTTCCTTGTTTGGATGGATATAGGTTGGTAAACACTTAATTTCTGTACCGTCTTCCTGAAGACCGGTTTCAATTTTTAGCCTAAGATTGTTGGCAATATCAAGTAACTGGCTGTTGGTTAATTCAAACTGATTATTCATGTTGGGATTATTAGTTTTCTGTTTCATCGGCTAAAATAGAAAAATCATTCTACTTCCGCAAAAGGTCTTCTCCTATATTTTGTTAATGTATGTATTATTATCGACCAATCCTGAATGACAATTTCAAGAGAAATACATTGTAGGGTTTGTTGTCGAATAAGCTGCTCAGGTCGCTATGAAGATTAAAGTTCCCATCCGAAACTGACTGATTCCTTGTTTGTGACCATACCAGGTAGATCGTCGATCCGGGCAGATACTCCCAACGAATCACCATGTTCGACAAAAACTCCTTCACATTAAAGTCGGGTTGATTAAAGCGGTACAATTCCTTTCCCGACGCATCATTAATAGAATATTGTGCTGCTGAAGGATCATACGAAATATTGTCCCCGGTAAAGATGCTAAACCGGTCATTATAATATTCTGCCCTTGCATTGGTGATCTTCTTGAATTCCGAATATTTGCCACTCGAAAGGAAAGGCTGTCCCCAATACTGAATACTAAGATCGGGTGTAATATTATAGTTTACCCTCAGGGAAGCGCTCAGGGTTGTCTGGTTAATGCGGGCAAAAATATAGTCCGTCTGACCGCTATACACCTGTTGATCAACATACTGCATCCTGTCATTATTTGTTGAGAAATTGGGCGAAAGGGTAATCTTCAGGCTCTTGGATGGACGATAACCGAAAATGAGTCCATAACTATTCAATTGTTTGGTGTCTTTGATATTTCCTCCCAATGTTGAATAATCCACCTCGGCAGTCAGTTTCTTCTGATCGTTCGAACTCAATGACATGGAAAAACTTTTATTTCCCACAATTTTAAGCGCCTGACCTCCCCGCAATTCAGTGGAAGAGAGTCCGTCTCCATTATAGTTGATAGTAAAATTGAAATTCCAGTAGTTTTTAAACTGCGTATTGGCATTAACGTTTCCTCCCGGGCCCACCATATCGCGGTTAAAATTCCATTCGGTCCATTGGTTCAAATTCAGGTTCAGGTTTCTGAAAAAGGAAAAGGGCTCAAAAAATCGGTATCCTACCCAAATAACCTCAAGGATATCATCTGCCTGGCGCATATACCCCACGTCATTCAATTCAAGACCCGGAGATTTCCAGGCTGTGGCAGCCAAAAATTTCAGCTTGCCTCCCATTTTGCCCAGAAGGATTTTGCCCCCCTGTCCCGACAGGCTGGTTCGTGTTGAATCAAATTTCAGGTATGTAGCATCAGGCCTCTGAAACCCGTGCAACCATGATTTCTGTGTTTCTGTGATTGCTTTGGGGCTACCCTCCACCCTGCTGAAATACGAACTCAGATCAAATTCCCAGTCTTTATTATGCCATTTATGTACAAAATCAAAGCCACCCGTGTAGGCATTTTTATGCAGATAATCCAGTTGTGTCTCAGTCAGGTTGCGGTTAACAGAAGTAAACATACCACCAAGGGTAGTATTTCCATGATCGAAATCCTTCTGAATACGCCCAATCGAATAGTTGGTAAATGGCTCAATCATTTCGGTTCGTGGATTACTGCCACTGATGTGCGCAAACTCTTCCGAAGTGATGCTTTCAAGCACACCCACCGACAAACCGTCCTTTGTTTTGCCGGTGATCTTAGCTGCTCCCAGAATTCTTGTAAAATCATCCGCCTCCATATACTCCCCATCTGCCAGATCAGGAGTGTAATGTGGTCTGCGTCCAATACGCCTCGAATAAAACATATTTTCGGAGGCCAGATCCCCATCACCAAACATCAGCCCATAACTCAGGATGTTTTTCCCCTCAATGAAGAAAGGCCTTTTCTCTTGAAAGAACGTCTCATACGAAGTCAGATTTACCTGTGAGGGATCAGCTTCAACCTGTCCAAAATCGGGATTAATCGTAAAATCAATGGTCAGGTTATTGGTAAGTCCCATTTTACCATCCAGTCCGCCATCAAGTTGATTCTTTTTTCCTGTAGCCTTGAACGGATTCCCCGGTTCCTTCTCATACCGGTCGGTTCGGGCAACCGCGTAAGGTGTCAAATCAGCAACCTTTCTCGACTTGAGGTTCTTCAGGCCTTTCAACTCACCATATTGCGAGACCCAGCCCGGATTCTTCTTTGCAGCAGGTTGCCACAGACTGGTTTCATGTTTCCTGAACAATATACGACCGACCTGCAGGCCCCAGGTCTGTTCCGTATTTCCCTCGAAACGAAGCTGGGTAAGCGGAATACGCATTTCGGCATACCAACCCAGTTGATCTCGGCTTGTCTTGACCAGCCAGATCGGATCCCACGAATTGTCCTGATTATCGCCGTCGTTGCTTTGGATATAGTCATTTTTAATACCTGCAGCATTTACCATAAACGAAAAGGCCGTTCGCTTATCGAAATACGAATCAAACTGAACGGCAAGGATATCCCCATCCACCTCATCGCGACGCGAAAGCCGTTGCACGATGCTGTCGGGATGCGTATCCCAGGCCTTGAATCCTACATAAATATAGTTTTCGTCCAAAAGGATGGCAAATTCAGTCTTTTGGCTCGGCTTTTTCCCCTCCGAAGGTTCATACTGCGTAAAATCGTCCTTCCAGTTGGCTTTTGTCCACGCCGCTTCATCCAGTTTTCCGTCAATCGTTATATCCGTCTTGCTGCACTCCCCTGCATAATATTCTTTTTTTTGTATATCCTGGGACATGACCTGACCTGTAAAAACAACAAGCAACACGATCAGGAAAGAGAGTCTTGAATTCATAGATAAAATTGGGTTCAATAATAAAGACTCCTGAATTTGGATTACGTTACAATTTTGATCAATTTTTTCAAAAACATAGGTTGACAAAATGTCATTGTTCGTCAAAACAACCGTTCAGGACAATTCCTGAAACAAGAAAATACTTCACCATTTTTGTTTAAGTAGGGCTTATTTGCTTTGCAATAAGTCTTCATGAAAAGGTGATAGCCGCCGGAGAAGCTTGCCAGTCCATTCCAGATTCGCGGGATAACAAGGACCTTGAACAGGGAGCAAAACTTACTTATTTCCTGGAAACGGCGCTGGTTACGCAACAGGTTTGCTGTCATTTGGCGACTCCTTTTACCGGGCAGGCTGCGCATAATAGTCTTGCCACTTGACACTTAGAACGAAACCGGTCCAACTTTACCACTGATGTTCTTTCGATAAATGTCCTGTACTTCTCCCATGTTCTTTTAGATTAAGGGGTAAGGATGCACTTTAATATTATTAGAAGGTTATTCGAAGGTTATTCGAAGGTTATTCGTTGATTTTTCAATTTTACACGAATAATTAATGAATAAGTTTCCAATAATTAATGAATTATTTTCCAATAATTTAAAGCCCTGGTAGTAAGTCGATAAATGTCTATCCACTTATGGGACAGTTTGCAGATCAGCCCTGTAATGATCTTCTGACCATGATTATACCTGGAATACTTATGGGGACTTTGCTTTTCCCACAACCCAAAGTGTTCGGGGTCATGAGATCCTAAATAACTGTCTGAAAAAGACTTAATGAATGTATGAATACAACTAAATGATCACGGGATAGACAGGATAAAAAAAAATGTTTGAATACGATTACTGGATTACGGGATGGATAGGATAAGAG
>Ga0118677_10003844_pt1 | contig 27925 bp, 22 predicted proteins | sample AliMusrvi5mmetaG_FD_86154 | JGI IMG/M metagenome (GOLD analysis project Ga0118677, IMG submission 86154) | reverse complement strand
TGGGATAGGAGATCAGGATGTCGTCCATCCCGGCCAGTGACATCACTTCGGCCTCGCCCAGCTTCTGGCAGGTGATGCCGCCCGCGCCCAGCTCGACCTGGCGATGGGCGAAAGCCGGAATCTTGTGCGTCTTGATGTGCGGCCGCAGTTTCAGACCATGCGCATCGCAATAGTCCTGCATCTTCTTCAGATTCGCTTCGACCCGGTCCAGGTCGATGACCGGCACGGGGGTTTCCAGATCGCTGATACGCATGAGGACGCCTCGTTAATCCGGAAGAACTGCCACGCAATTGATCTCGACCTGGATGCCGTAGAGCTGGCAGCCGATGGTGGTGCGGGCCGGCGGATCGCTGGGGAAAAATTCCTTATAGACTTCATTGTATTCCGGGAAACGCGTCAGGTCGGTGAGATAGGCGTTGACGTTGACGATATCCTTGAGGTCCGCGCCCGCGCTCTTAAGAATGGTCTGCAGGTTGCGGATGGTCTGGCGGATCTGTTCGGCGAAATTGTCGGACATCTTGCCGGTGGCCGGATCGACCGGGCCCTGGCCCGACACAAACACCATGCCGTTGGCGATGACGGCGTGGCTGTAGTGGCCGCCCGCCTTCATGCTGTCCACCTTCAAAGCCTTGCGCATAATACCCTCCCTGTTAATCCGTTTAATTCGTCAGGACACGTCCGGGCCGTGCGCCCGTGGGCAGGCCCTTGTCCACAACGGCCTGCCCCGCCACCCAGACCGTTTCGATGCCCGCCGGCAACTGGCTGGGATCATCGAAGGTGGCGCGGTCTTCTATAGTTTCGTCGAACAGCACCAGATCGGCAACCATGCCCGGCGCGATGACCCCACGATCCTTAAGGCCAAAGCGCCGCGCCGCCACCGACGTCATGCGGCGCACCGCGTCCGGCAGCGAAAACCAGTGTTCGTCACGCCGCAGCCGCCCGGCCACGCGCGGGAATGTGCCAAAAGCGCGGGGATGCGGCTTGGTTCCCGGGCGCGGCAGGCCGTCGGAACCCACCATGTGGAGATCATGGGTACAGGCGGCCCGCAGGTCGTCCTTGTCGAGCTGGAACATCACGATGGTGGTCTGGCCCTCATCTTCCAGAATCATCCGCACCATGAAGTCGAACGGGTCGGCGCCTTCCTGGTCCGCGGCCTTTTGCATGTCCAGGCCCTCGAATTTCTTCAAAGCGGGGTTGGAGGTGCCGGAGATGCGGACATTGCCCCAGCCGATCATCGCCACCTTGGAAATCCAGGGCGCGTTCGGATCTTCGATGGAGCGGCGCAATTCTGCCAGGCCTTCTTTGGTACGCAAGGCTGCGATCAGTGCCTGAACGCCGCCGGCATGCATCGCGGGCGGCACCAGTTGCAGCATATAGCTGCTGCCCGCCAGATACGGATACATGTCGAAGCTGACATCGACGCCGCGTGCATTGGCGGCTTCCAGTTGCGCGATCGCCTTTGGAATTTTGCCCCAGTTGGGCCGCCCCGCCGCCTGCAGATGCGACAACAGACCCGGCGCTTTTGATGTTTCGAGCAGGCCCAGGAATTCGTCGATGGATTCGATCAGCTGGCCTTCATAACTGCGCACATGCGCCGCCAGGATTTTGCCGCGCGCGCCCGTGGTCTGCGCCAGCGCCTGCAGTTCGTCGGTATCGGCATAGGCGCTGGGCGGGTAGACCAGGCCCAGCGACAGGCCGAAAGCGCCGTCCGCCAGCTGCCGGTCCAGAAGCTGCTGCATCCGGACGCGTTCGTCCGCGGTGGCGGGGCGGTCATCATAGCCCAGCACCGCCAGCCGCAGGGCGGCATGACCCACCAGCGAGATCACGTTGAGGGAAATGCCCTTTGTGTGCATCGCATCGCGGTAGGCCGCAAAGCCGTCGAACACTTCATCGGCGCCGATCTCGCCCAGCAGGGTGGCGAAATGCTGCCGCAGATGGTCCGCCGACCCCGGCACGGTGGGATAAAGCGAGAAACTGCAATTTCCCACCACCAGGCAGGTCACGCCCTGCATGATCTTTTCGATCCGCTCGGGCTCGCGCAGGCAGATCAGGTCATCATGGCAATGGGCGTCGATGAAGCCCGGCGCCAGGTAGCGCCCGCCGGCATCGATCACCGTACCCGATGGCGGCAGCGAAGGGCCAACGGCGGTGATGCGTCCCTTTTCGACGCGGACATCGGCGGTGAAGACAGGAGCGCCGGTGCCGTCAACAACACGCGCATTGCGGATCAGGAAATCAGTCATGGCACATCAAACCGTATCGGGATCGGGGATGGGCTCAATCCGGCCCAGCATGAAGCCATAGGCCAGGATGCCGACCAGAAGGACAATCCCGGCCACCAGGAAAGCGCCGGAAAAGGACTTGGTCCAGCCCACGATGAAGCCGGTGGTGATGGGCGCCACCACGCCCATCAGATTGTTCACGAAATTGGTGAAACCGCCCACCGTGGCGGTGCCGCCGCGCGGGCTGATCAGCGACACCACCGAGGACGCCACCGGGGCTGCCGCGGAAATGCCCGACAAGGCGATGGAAATCCACACCAGCGCCCAGAAGGGATCCGACGTCAGGGAAATTCCGAACACCGCCAACCCCGCAATCATGCCACTGATGATGAAGATCTTGCGCGCCTTGCTGTCGTCAACACCGCGGGCAATGAAATAGTCGACCACAAAGCCGCCGATCAACAAGTCGGCCAGCGAGGCGCACATCCAGGGAATGATGGTGAAGGCGGCGGACTTCAGGATGGTCATGTGCAGGGTCTGCACCATGTAGCCGGGCAGCCAGGTCAGGAACAGATAGAAGGAATAGCCATAAGCTGAATAGCCGATGGTGTGGGCCCAGACTTTGCGGTTGCGCAGCACATAGCCCAGCATGTTGATCTGGCCGATGCCGGATGGGCCTTCCTTCACCGCGCCGCCGGCCATGATGTAGCTATGTTCGGCGGCGCCCAGCTTCTTGTCCTGGCTGGGATCGCGGTACAGAATCCAGTAGGCGAAGAAATAGGCGATGCTCATCATGGCCGTGATGCCGAAGCCCCAGCGCCAGCCGAAACGGACGACAAAGAAAGCCACCAGCGGCACGCCGATGACATTGGCGAATTTGGCGGCGGAATCGAACACCGCCGTGGAGCGGCTGCGCTCATGGCGGGGAAACCAGTAGCCGGTGGCTTTCTGGCAGCTGATCATGCCGGGCGCCTCGGCCACGCCCAGCAACATGCGGGCGACGAAGATGCCGAGATAGCCGGTGGACAAAGCCGTCAGGGTCGAAGCCAGGGTCCACAAAAATGCGCCGATCCGGCCCACGCGCATCACACCGAAGCGGTCCAGCAGCATGCCGCTGGGCAGTTGCGCCAGGGAATAGGACCAGAAGAAGGCGCTCAGCAGCAGGCCGATCTGTCCGGCGGAAAGGTTGAGTTCTTTCTGCAGCTGGGGCGCGGCCACCGAAATGCTGATCCGGTCCAGGTAATTTACCAGCACACCGACGGCCAGGAGCACACCGATGCCCCAGCGGCGATTGCCGATCTTCAGAACTTCCACCATCCCCGCGTCCCTTGTTGGACCGTTGATAGCGATCCGGCCGTTCGACGAACGAACCTAGCCGGGTTTTGCCCGCCTTGGAAATAATTCAGAGAAATGGGCCTATTGCGGCTCTTTGGGGACCAGAGTCATGGGGCGATTGCCGGCCTGGTGTTGCGGCGTGGGCCGGTCGATGCGCCTGCCACGTTCGTCCACCGGATTGCCTTCATTGTCCACATCACCGGCCGGATAATGCGGCCGGTCCAGCGTCTTGAGGAAGAACTCCGCGCTGGGCAGCTCGACCAATTCCCGTTCCACGCGCGGCACCGCCGCTTCGGTGGTTCCGGGCGGCACGTCCTGCGGAATGCGGGTCTCGGCACCCCTGACGGTGTTGGCCTTGATCTTCTCGAAGACGCCCCTGCGCCATTCCTCGGAAGCATGCTTGGGAATATCCATCGGCTGCGCCGGATCCACCACATAGGCGGACGTCATCCGGAGACGATAGGCGCTGGATATGCCGCTATTGCGGCCCGTCACGGGATCGGGGATGCCGTCGGCATTGCGGCGCAGGGCGAAGTACAGCGCGACATGGTCTTCATGTTCGCGCACGCCCTGCTGGCCGCCGTCCTGGGCAAAGGTGTTCTCGGCATAAAGATCGCGCCAGTTGCGATAGCCACCCAGCAGGCCGGTGGCGCTGGCGCCGTCCGCGGCCATGGTCACGCGCAAACGTCCCTGGCGGAAATTGGTATCACCCAGCTGATCGTAGAACCAGGCGATGCGCGGGCTATGCAGTTCTGCCACCTGCTCGCTCTCGACCACGCCATTTTTTACCGTGGCTTTCATCCTTGTGTACTGGGCCGATTTCAGGATGCGATAGGAATAGTCGATCGCGATGCCGCCCCGCGCATCCTTGACGATCTTGTCGGGCGAATAGCCGATCTCCACCACCGCATCGCTGTCATTGCGGGGGTTCTGGTTTCCGGACACCCGGATCACCATGGTGTAGAGACCGTCCTGCATCTTGTCGTTGGCGCGCATGTCCAGATTTGCATTGCCGTTGCCGCGCCAGGGCGCATCGCAGCCCCAGGCGCGATAGAGGGCATTGTCTATGCCTTTCTCGCCGTCGGCGCTGACGAAATCGGCCGCCTTGATCTTGCCGTCCAGATTGAAGCCGTCGCCGATGCGGCTGCTGACTTCCGGCTGGCCCGGATCGTCCGCCGCCCAGGGATTCACATAGGTCTCGATGCCGCGCCGGTAGCCGCGATAGGCGATGGCTCTGTTCCACAAGCCGAAGCGCGTGGAGGTGGGCGAGCGGGTTTTCTCCACACCGGGCGGCGCGGTGATCCAGTCGATCTCCTGCGCCGAGCGCCATCTCTGCAGCGAAATTGTCCGCCTGGTCTCGGCAGGATTGGCGAAATGCCTGCCGCTGCCATGCGGGCAGTCCACGCCTGGCTCGATCTCTCCGGCGCGGGCGAAGTCGGCGCGGCCGCCATAGCGGAAAGCATATTCATACTGGCCGACCACAAAGCCGCGCACCCAGGGCGCGGCCGATGCCGGCGTACCGGCCACCAGGCTGGCCACGGAGGCGCATACCATCAGGCGCTTGTGCAGGACCATGTTGTCCCTCCCGGACCGGCGCTGGTTCGCCAGCTTGTTGGCATAAGCCTAGCACCGCACGCAGATTCGGGCGACGGCTGTGGGCGGGCGCCCGCCCTCTTTGCGGTATCTTTACGGACCCCGAAAAGCCGCATTTCCCGCCTATTTTGCGGTGCCGCAAACTTACGGGTTGGCGATTTTCACTTCATCCCCGTCGCGCAGCGCGTCGGCCGGATTGTCGATGATGCGATCCTTCGGACTGAGGCCCCCGCTCACATCCACCGTAGCGCCCATGTCGCGGGCGATGACGACGGTCTTCAGCTTGACGTGACCCGTCTTGTCCACGATGGCGACCTGCATGCCCTCGTCGCGGAACATCAGGGCGGTGGAGGGCAAGCGAATGCCATTGGCCCCCGCCGGCAGCGGAAACTTCACTTCCGCATAGGCGCCCGGCTGCAAAATGTTATCGCGGTTATCCAGCCCGAACTGCACCAGCACCGTACCGGTAGAACTGGCGACCGCACCGGCGTTGGCCATCAGGCGGGCATGGAGCACCCGTCCCGGATTCTGCGGCACCGAGAAGGTGACGTCCATGCCGGGGCGAATGTAGGAGGCATAATTCTGCGGCACCCGCACATAGATGCGCAGCTTGCTCTGGTCGGAGACGGTGAACAGCGGGGTCGAAGCGGGCGTGCCCACCGTGACCAGCGCGCCCACATCCACGGCACGGCTGGTGACCACGCCGTCAAAGGGGGCGATCAGGCGGCGGAAGTTCTCCTGCGAGGAAACGCTGAACAGACCCGCGCGCGCCGCGGCCACCGAAGCGTTCTTGGCGTCCAGGTCGGCGTCCTTTTCATCCTTGTCCTGGCGCGAGACGGCGCCCTGCGCAAACAGCGCGTCATAACGCCGGGCCGTGGCTTCAGAGAGCTTCTGCGCGGCCTGGGCGTTGACCAGGTTGGCGCGGCCTTGTGCCGATTCGCCGGCCAGGTTGGGCGTGTCCAGTTCCGCCAGCAGCTGACCCTTCTTCACCGGCGCGCCGATGTCGAAATACCATTTCTTCACATAGCCGCTGACCTGGGCGTAGATCGGCGCGCTGGTGAAGGCCTGCACGTCGCCCGGCAAGGTCAAGGTGCTGCCGGCCTTGGCGCCCTTGAGCTTGATGATCTGCACTGTCGGCACCGCCTGCTCGTTCGTCAGCGCGCTGGCGGTATAGCTTTTCCATGTCCGCCAGCCGATCCCCAGCACAGCGATGGCAACGACTGCGATAATGGCGGCCTTGCCCCAGCGCTGCAAGACGGACGGTGCCGCGCGCTGCAAGAGCGGCTCCTGCCCCATGGGGCCCATATCGGGGTTCTTGTCAGGCATAGACGTCTCCGGTCTGGGCGGCGCGGGCAGCGGCCTTTCTCGCTGCATGGCGGCCATGGATGATGCTGAATACCACCGGCACGAACAGCAAGGTGGCGGTGGTCGCGAAGATGAGGCCGCCAATGACAGCGCGGCCCAGCGGCGCATTCTGTTCACCGCCATCGCCCATGCCCAGCGCCATCGGCGTCATGCCGATGATCATGGCCAGCGCCGTCATGCAGACGGGGCGGAAGCGGGTGAAGCCGGCTTCCACCGCCGCCAGCACCGCATCGCCGTGATGGGCCAGGCGTTCGCGCGCAAACGCGATCACCAGGATCGAGTTCGCGGTGGCAACGCCCATGCACATGATGGCGCCCGTCAGGGCGGGAACCGAGAGCGTGGTGCCGGTGGTGAACAGCACCCAGACGATGCCGGCCAGCGCCGCCGGCAGGGCTGTGATGATCACGAAAGGATCCGTCCAGGACTGGAAGTTCACCACGATCAACAAATAGATCAGCACCACCGCCGCCAGCAAGCCAAAGGACAGGCCTGAAAAAGCGGTGTTCATGGTCTGCACCTGACCGCGCAAAGTGACGGTGGCGGCGCGCGGCAGATACTTCATGTTCGCGTCGATCACCTTCTGCACATCCTTGGCCACCGCGCCCAGGTCGCGGTCCTGGGTGCTGGCATAAAGATCGATGGTCGGCTGGATGTTGTAATGCGTCACCACGGCAGAGCCTTGCGTCCGGCTGATGCGGGCGATGCCGCCAAGAATCTGCGGCGCCCCGCCATTGGCGGGGGTAATGGTGAGGTTCTGCAGCGCTTCCAGAGAATCCATCTTGTACTCCGGCGTCTGCGCCTGCATCTGGTAGGAGACATTGTTCTTGGGATTCAGGAAGAAGTTGGGCGCCGATTGCGTCGTGCCGGCCAGCGCGGTGCCCAGCGCATTGGTGACGTCCTTTTCGGTCAGACCCAACTGGGCCATGCGGTCACGGTCGGTTTCGACCTTGAGCTTGGGCTGGTTGCTGGACTGCTGCTGGCGCGCATCCACCAGGCCCGGAATGGTGCGGATCTGGCGCAGGATGCGCTGGGCGAAGGCTTCGGTCTCTTCGCGTTTGGTGCCGCTGACCTGGACATTCAGCGGCGCGGGCGCGCCGAAGTTCAGGATCTGGCTGGTGATGTCGGGCGGGGGATAGGAAAAGGTGACGGCCGGAAATACCCGCGGCAGCCGCTCGCGCAGAGTGCGGACATAATGGGCCGTGGCGCGGTGATTGTCATTCAGGGTGATGAAGATGTCGGCGTCCTGCAGGCCGGTGGTGCCGGTGGTGGAATAGATCAGGTTCACCGGACTCTGGTTCAGGCCGATATTGTCCACGATGATCTGCACTTCGCGGGCGGGGATAATTTTGCGGACCTCGCGTTCGATTTGGGCCACGATCTGGGTGGTGTCCTCGATGCGGGTGCCGGCGGGCGTGCGGGCATGCAGGGTGATCTGGCCCGAATCCACCGACGGGAAGAAATCCTCGCCCAGGAAAGGCACCAGCAGCATGGACGCCGCCACCACGCCCAGGAAGCCGAACACAAAAGGCCGTCGCCGCGTCATCGCCAGGGCAAGCAGGTTGCGATAGCCCTCCCGCGTGTTTGCGAACATCGCCTCGAAACGCTTTTGCAGGCGCGCGAAGGCGTTTTCGCCCAGCGAGGCCTGTTCCTCGGCATGGAGCTTCAGCAGATACAACGCCAGGGTCGGCACCAGGGTGCGCGACAGGATGAAGGAGGCGGTCATGGCGAACACCACCGCCAGCGCCATGGGCATGAACAGGAACCCGGCTATGCCATCTAGCGAGAACATCGGCACAAAGGCGACACAGATGCATAGCAGCGAGACAAAGGCCGGCTGGGCGATCTGCTGTGCCCCGTCCAGGATCGCCGGGCGCACCGCCTTGCCATGCTCCAGGTGCCAGTTGATGTTTTCGATGGTGACGGTGGCATCGTCGACCAGGATGCCGACGGCCAGCGCCAACCCGCCCAGGGTCATGATATTGAGCGTCTGACCCGTCGCCCACAGGCCCATCAGCGCGCACAGAACGGCGAGCGGGATGGAGGTGGCGATGATGATGGTGGAGCGCCAGGACCCCAGGAAGAACAGGATCATCAGGCTGGTCAGGCCGGCGGCGATGGCGCCTTCGCGCACCACGCCGTTGATCGCGGCCTTCACGAACACCGACTGATCGGTCAGCACATTGACCTTCAGCGCGTCAGGCATCTGCGCCCGCAAAGCCGGCAGCATGCTCTTGATCCCCTCCACCACATCGATGGTGGAGGCCCGGCCATTCTTGAGCACGGTGGACAGCACGGCGCGGCTGCCGTCCACATGCACGATATTGTTCTGAACGTTGCTGCCGTCGCGCACATGGCCGACATCGCGCAGGTGAACGGTGCCGCCGGCCACCGTCTTCACCGGCATGTCGTTGATCTTCTCGATACTGTCGGCGGCATTGTTGAGATCGACGACATACTGGAAGCTGCCGATCTTGATGTTGCCGGCCGGGGTGATCTGGTTCTGGTTGGCAAAGGCCGCCTGCACATCCGCCGCTGACAGGCCCCGCGCCTGCATGGCCTGGGGGTCGAGGTCGATCTGCACCGAGCGCGTCTTGCCGCCATTGGGGGCGGTGGTGCGCGCGCCGCGCACCGTGGCCAGGCGCGGCCGGGCGAAGTTCTGCGACTGGTCCGCCACCTGCTGTTCGGACATGGACTTGGACGAGAAGGCCAGCTGGATCACCGGCACGGTGGAGGCGCTGTAGTCGATGATGTTGGGCGGCTGCATGCCGGCCGGCATCTGGCGGATGGCGCCTTGCGACAGCGCCGTTACCTCCGCTGTCGCCATGCGGATGTCCGCATCCGGCTGAAAATAGATCTTGGCGATCGACAGGCCCGGAATGGACATGCTTTCCACATGCTCGACATCGTTGACGCTGGTGGAGAGCTGGCGCTCGTAATTGGCCATCACCCGCGCGCCCATGTCGTCGGGTGACAGGCCGGCATACTGGAAGGCGACGCCCAGGATCGGGATGCCGATTTCGGGGAAAATGTCGGTGGGCGTGCGCACAGCCGCCAGCGGCCCGAAGATCAGGATCATCAGGGCCATGACGATGAAGGTGTAGGGCCGCTCGAGCGCGACCTTGACGAGCCAGTTCATGCTTTCAAACCGGCGTCCGCGTCTCGCGTCCGTCCATCAATCCCTCCCCTGGGCGGAACCCGCAAAATTTGCACTGCCAGAGACGTCACCCCACAGCCACACTAATAGCCCGGGACGGGGCCGGTCCAGCCGGGTTTTACATAATCCTTACAAAGCCTTGGGCTCAGCCCGCCTGGACCGGCTGGGGCGAAACACTGCGGTCCAGGGCGGCGCGAACCACATCGCCATTTTCCGGCGAGTCCGGCGCGGCCGGCAGCCAGATGGTGATGGTCAGTCCTTCATGGTCGCCATTGGCGGCGGTAATGGTGCCGCCATGCGCCAGGATGGCGCGCTTGGCGATGGCAAGGCCCAGGCCATAGCCGTGGCCGCTGCCCGGATCGCCGCGGAAGAAAGGATCGAACAGCGACTTGAGCTGTTCCGGCTTCGCGCCGGGGCCCTGGTCGCGGATGGTCAAGGTGGTGCCGGCCTGGCTGGACTCCATCTCCAATGTGATGGTGTCGCCGCTGCGGGAGAAGCGCAGGGCGTTGCGTACGATATTCTCGATGGCGCGGCTGATCAGCTTGCCGCTGCCCACGATCAGCGCCTCGTGATCGGGGTGTTCGGGATTGGCGGCGAACCGGATCTCCACGCCCTTGCCTTGCGCCTCGAAGCGCGCATCGTCGGCGACCATGCGCGAGACTTCCGAGACGAAGAAATATTCGTCGGATGTTGTGGCGCCGCTTTCGATCTTGGACAGGGTCAGAAGCTCGCCGACCATTTCCTCCAGCTTGTCGGCTTCCTTGCCGATCCGCTCCAGCGACTGGGCTTCCTTTTCCGGCGACTGGCGGGCCAGCGCGATGGCCAGGTGTAGCCGGGCCAGCGGCGAGCGCAATTCATGGCTGATGTCGGCCAGCAACCGGTCGCGCGAAGCCACCAGCTCTTCCAGGCGCGAGGCCATGCGATTGAAGTCCGTGGCCAGGTCGGCGATTTCGTCCTGCCGCCGCAGCCAGGCACTGCCCAGCCGCACTTTCAGGTCGCCTGCCGCCAGCATGCCGAACGCGACCCGGATCCTGCGGATGGGAACGATCATGAAGATGGTCAGCAGGGCGCTGAAGATGAAGACGCCCACCAACCCGCTGTAGAAAGTGTGCGGCCCCATGTCCAGCGGCAGCGGCGGCGACACATATCCGTTAAAGCGCGTCACATGATAGATGAGCGCGTAACGCTGGCCCTGGGGGTCGGCCGCCACGGCTGAATAAACGCCGTGGATGGGATCATGCGGCGGCTCGGCGCCGGCCGCGATGGGACGCACCGTCAGATATTCGCGGGTGTTGGCCGGCCAGGTCTTGAACTCTTTCTGGAACACCGCTTCTCCGCCCACCCGGATGACCGAGCTGGCGCCGGCCAGCGCGGTTTCGGCCTGGGCCGATGTCGAGCGGCTGGGGCTTTGACTGAGCAGCGCATCGGCCAGCCAGACGAAATAGGACACGACAATGAAGCTGAGGCAGACGCTGATAAACAGCTTGAAGAATAGCGGGCGCCTCATCGCGTCACCCTGAGCCGGTAGCCCACGGCCCGCACCGTTTCGATCTCGATGGCCTTGCTGGAAGCCATCAGCAGCTTCTTGCGCAGGTTGCTGACATGGACGTCGATGCTGCGGTCATAGGGTTCGCGCTTGCGGCCCAGCACGCTGAGCGACAGCTCATCCTTGGTTGCCACCGCCTCGCGGTTGCGCAGCAGGACTTCCAGTAGGTCGAACTCGCAGGTGGTGACTTCAAAGGGCTGGCCGTCGAAACTGACTTCGCGCCGTGCCGGCACCAGCCGCAGCTTGCCCGCCGTGAAATGCTGGGCCGGTTGCGCATTGGTGCCGGGCTTGCGACGCAGCACCGCCTTCAACCGCGCCAGAAGCTCGCGTGCGTAATAGGGTTTGGCGATGTAATCATCAGCGCCCATTTCCAGCCCGGCGACGCGCTCATCCTCGGCGCCCTTGGCGGTCAGCATGATCACCGGCACCGCGCTGGACAAGCGGATGCGCTGCAGGGTTTCGATGCCGCTGATGTCGGGCATCATCACGTCCAGGATGACGGCATCCAGGTCGGGATCCAGCGCCGCCAGCGCGCCGTCGGTGCCGTTGAAGGCGGCCGTGGTCTCGAACCCCTCGCCCCGCAGGAATTCGGTCAGCATCGCGGTCAGCGCCGCATCGTCGTCGATCAGAAGGACCTTGGGGTTGGCCGGTGTCTCTGGTGTCACCATGGCCCCTTATTTCTCATACGGCACGATGTGCCACACGCCGTCTTCGCCATCGCCATGCGGCTCATTCGGCCGGTCATGGAAGAAGGTGTAGACCGGGTGGCCGCGATAGGCCCATTGCATGCGGCCGTCATCGCGGCGCACCACGGACCATTCGCCCACCGGCTTGGCGGAGGCCGGGGCATAGACCGGCGGGCGGGCGCCGATGCAGGTTTCGTTGCAGGCGGATTTGCCGTCCTTGTCCAGGTCATAGGTATACAGACGCTGGCTGCCGGGAAAACGGCGATAGACAAAACCCTTGTCGCCTTCCTGGGACAGCGCGACTTCGGTGGGATAAGGCAAGGCTTCATCGAAGGCCGCCAGCGCGGGCGCAGCCAAGCTGAAGAACAACGCGGTGACGGCACAGGCCGGCAATGTCACCGGCCTGGTTGTCATTGCTTCTCCGCGGCCGCCACCTTGGTGGGTGTTTCAGCCTGCACCTGGTTCTGCGGCTTGGCCGGCGTCGCTGCGGGGGGCGTGGGCGCCGGAGAACCACGGCGGCGCCGCATCCAGGGCGGAATGCCGTCCTTGTCCTCATTGGCGTAATGGGGACGGTCCAGGGTCTTGATGAAGAAGTCCTTGCTGGGCAGGTCGGCAATGTCATGCTCGAAGGAACCGACAGCGGCTTCGGTTGTACCCGGCGGCACCGGCTGCGGCACGCGGGTCTCGGCGCCCTTGATGGTGTTGGCCTTGATTGCCAGGAAAGCCTGCATGCGCTCTTCGTCCAGCGCCAGCTTGGGGACTTCCATGGCGAGGTTTTCCGGATCGACCACATAAGCCGAAGCCAGCTTGATGCGATAGACCGACGAGATGCCGTCATTCTTGCCGGTCTTGGGATTGTACATGCCGTCGGCGTTGCGGCGCAGGGCGTAATAGAGCGAGACATGATCTTCATGCTCGCGGATGCCCTGCTGGCCGCCGTCCTGGGCGAAGGTATTCTCGGTATAAAGCTCGCGCCAGTCGCGATAGCCGCCCACAAGGCCGCTGGCCGACAGGCCGTCGGCCGACATGTTCAAGCGCACCTTGCCCTTGGAGAAGTTGGCTTCTCCGGTCTGGTCATAGAACCAGGCGATGCGCGGGGAATGCAGGTGTTCGACCTGTTCGGTTTCCACCACGCCATTTTTGATCCTGGCTTTCAGCTTGGTGTACTGAGACGTTTGCAGGATGCGGTAGGAATAATCCACCGCGATGCCGCCGCGCGCGTCCTTCACCAGCTTGTCGGGCGAATAGCCGATTTCAAGCGTCGCCTCGTCGTCGTTCATCGGGTCCTTGTTGCCCGAGACGCGGATGACCATGGTGTAGAGGCCGTCCTGCATCTTGTCGTTGGCGCGCAGGTCCAAAGTGGCGTTGCCGTTGCCGCGCCAGGGCGCATCGCAGCCCCAGGCCCGGTACAGGTTGTTGTCGATGCCCTTTTCGCCATCGGGACTGACGAAGTCGGCCGGCTTGATCTTGCCGTCCAGGTTGAAGCCATCGCCGATGCGGCTGGTGACCTGCGGTTGGCCCGGATCTTCGGCCGCCCACGGGTTCACATAGGTTTCGATGCCGCGCTTGTAGCCGCGTTAGGCGACGGCGCGGTTGCAGATATGGAAGCGCGTCAGAACCGGTGCGCGCACATCGTCTAGGCCCGGCGGCTTGGCGATCCAGTCGATCTCCTTCTGGCTGCGGAATTTCTGCCGCTGCACCGCGATCTTGGTGTTCCCGTCATTGGCGAAATGGGTGGAAGCGCCGTGCGGGCAATCCACGCCCGGCTCGATCTCGGCGCCGCGGGTGAAGTCGGCGCGGCCGCCATAGCGGAAGGCGTATTCATACTGGCCCACCACATAGCCGCGCACCCAGGGCGCCGCCGCTGCCGGCATCGCCGTGCCTGCCATCAGGCCCAGGGCCGAGGCGCAAACCATAAGACGCTTGTGCAGGATCATGGCGATCTCCCTTGGACCGGTTGGCTCAGGATACAATGACTGTTCCGGCCATTCCCATGGCTTCGTGATAGACGCAGACGTATTTATACGTCCCTTTGGCCGTAAATGTATGGCTGAAAGTGCCCTCTTCCTCGACCGGGCCTGAGTCGAAGGGCTCCACACCGGCAGGCAAAACCGCATTTTCCTTGGCCGCCGCCTTGGACGGATCGAAGGTGACGGTGTGGCTGATATTGTGCGGATTGGTCCATTTGACCGTGTCGCCCGCCTTGATGGTCACCGTGTCGGGAATGAAACGCATCTTGGGCGACTGCGCCATGCTGACCTCCACCGTCTTGGCCTGGGCCCAGGCGGGCGCTGCGGCTGAAACGCCGCAAGCGGCAAGAAGCTGTGCGAAGGCGCGGCGATTGAACATGGACACTCCTTAGACCGGCGGCGAAACCTGGTTGATCAGCAGGTCGGACACCGCGCCCGCCTCATAGCCAAGCGGATCGGCATCATCCATCACGCCCTTGCGCACCACGATGTCGGCGCTGGCTTCGAAATCGGTGATGTCGTCAGCCTTGATGCCATCGGCGAAGAAAGCAGCGCCCGAATAGGGGCTCCATGTCTTCCAGTCCGCGCCCTTGACCTTGTAACGCCACGCCGGCTGGAAATTGGCCATCTGGAAACTATGGCGCGGGGCGGCCGGATCGCGCTTGGGCGCGGGCACCGTGTCGGCCTTGGTGCGGGCCTGGGTGAAGGTGAACCAGCTGCCCTTGTCGGACAGGGTCAGGTCGGCGGCGCGCCAGGCGAGATACTTTTCAATATCGTCGCGGCTGGTGAATTTGTGGCCGGCCACGACCAGGTGATAGCCGGTGGCGCCCTTCTTGGTGGCGGTGAAGACACCGGGCTTGGCCGGCGGCACCATCGGCAAGTCGGCGGCAGGCGCAGCAGGCGCCGGCGCAGCGGACGCCTGGGCACCGGGCGGATCGGCGGCAAAACTGCTGCCTGACAGGACGCAGAATGCGGCGGCCCCGAAAACAATTCCGATATTGCGCTTCATCTTTTCCCCGCCTGTTTTCATTTTCTGGTTCCGCCCCTGCTCTTATTCTTCGTTATCTTTTTCGTAGTCTGGGGATCTGTAGGTGTCGTGGCATGCTTTGCAGGTTTTGCCGATGACCTGGACTTGTGCCTTGAGGCCGGCTTCGTCTTTGGCCTGTGCGACCTGGTTGAGCTTGGCGGCATCGGCCTGGAGCTGTTTGCCCTGTTTTGCGAAATCGTCGGGCTTGGTCCAGACCACGGGCAACGCATAGGTCTTCACATGGGCCTCGGGGCCTGAGCCCTTGGGGAACCAGTTCAGGATATAGACCGAGCGGTCCTTGACGGTCTGGGCGTTGGGGATGACGGCATTGTCCCAGTCGATGCGGCCCTTCTTGATCTCGTCGGTGATGGCCTTGAGGGCGCCGCCCATGTCGCGCAGCTTGTCCTGGCGCGGCTTGATCTGGGCGGCGGGCGGCGGATCGGCAAAGGCAAGAGTGGCCATAGAGCAAACCATCAGCGCCGCGGTGATGATGCGGCCAAATCCATACGCGGACATGCGAACACAAACTCCTGGTTAGGCGGCAGCGAGACGCTGGCGATTGGATTACGCCAGCCCTTCGCGGCAAATTGTTGACCGGTCTACGCGAGCAGCTCGGTATAGGGCTGGCGGATCTCCATGGAGCCCTTGCCCCAGCTGTCGAGCGACACGCCCATGGCCTTCTGGATGGTCAGGCCGACGCGGCTGACCGGGCTGGAATCGCCGGCGACATGGTGACCCATCTTCATCTTCCCGCTGCCCCCGCCCGCCACCATGATCGGCAAGCCGTCCACGGCATGGATCTTGGCAAAGCTCTGGTCGGTGAAGGCAAACACCAGCATGTGGTCCAGCAGGGTGCCGTCGCCTTCGGGAATGGAGTCCATCTCCTTCAGATAGGCGGCGAACAGCTCCATGTTCTGGATGTTGTACTGGGCGACGCGCGGCTGGTAGCCCAGCACCGGATCGATGGGCTCTTCATGGGTGGACTGGTGATAGCCCAGGCTGTCGCCCGGCACGAAGATCTGCGAGCCCGGCTCGGACACCGACATGTTGAAGACCCTTGTCTGGTCGGTGGCCAGCGCCATGGCGCCCAGCTTGGCCATCAGCGGCAGGGTGGCGCGCAGGTTGGGCAGGGCGTTGTTGCAGACCATCTCGCCGGGAGCATCCGGGATCGAGACCTTGGCCTGGATCTCGGGACGCTGCAGTTCGGCGGCCATCTGCAGTTCGGCTTCGCGGACGGATGTGAAGTACTGGTCCATGCGCGCCTTGTCGGCCGCGCCCAGGTTGGCCATGGCGGTCTTGCGGTTCTCCGACACGGCCGACAGCACCGACTGCTGCACCATGATCTGGGGATCGGGCTTCCAGTCGCCCTTGGTGGGATCCTGGAAGCCAGGTCCGAACAGGCGGGTATAGAGCGACAGCGGGGATGCTTCGGCCGGCAATGTGTTGGGGCCACCCAGGCTGGAATAGCTCTGCTTGGGATCGCCGGCGGCCGATGCCGAGACCGACTTGAAGCGGGTGCCGTGGCTGATGACGTCGGCGACCTGCTGGTCGATGGTCTTGGAATCGAACTCGCTCTGCTTGGTGGGCGAGATGCCGGTGGCGGCGGCGGCCGCGCCCGACCAATGCTGGTAGTTGGGATTGTCGTCCAGCGGCACGCGCAGGCCGGAGAAGATGTTGAGCTTCTTGCGGTAGCCTTCCAGGGGCTTGAGCTCCATCGTCATCTCATAGTCGGTGCCGCCCACCTTGGGGATCCACAGCTGCTTGGTCAGGCCCAGGCCGTAGAAGTAGGTGCCAAAGCGCGAGGGCAGCGGGCGGCCCGTGGCGGCCAGGGCCTTGCCCTTGGAGTCCAGGAAGCAATCCAGGAACGGCAGGGCCATCACGGCGAGCGCGCCCTGGCTGGTGCCGCGGAGGAGGAATCTGCGTGTCAGCTTCATGGTGGAGCTCCTGTTATTTGCTGTCCGCGACCTTGGTCGCGGCGGGTTCGGGGGCGTCTGCGCTGAAATAAGCCGGGTCTTCCACCAGGCCCTTGATCAGGGACCGCAGGTGATAGCCGGAGTCGATAAAGGCGGTGCGGCCGGCCTTGAAGGAGGCGGCGGTGACATCTTCGCTGTTCACGCCCTTGGAATAGGCGAACATCTTGCGGGCGATGCAGGCCGGATACTTGGGATTGTCGTGCAGGAACTTGCCCAGGCCGATAGCGCCCGAGAAGCTCTTGCCCTGGATGGTGGCCGACACGTCGATGGGCTTGCCCTTCTCTTCGGTGCGAACCCCGCCGATGGTGTCGAAGCCTTCCAGGGACAGGCCGATGGGATCGGAATGGGTGTGGCAGGAGGCGCAGGCCGAGTTGGAGGCATGGGCCATCAGGCGCTGGCGCACGGTGAGCGGACCGGTCGGATCATTGACGGCGGAGAAGTCCACATTGGCCGGAGGCGTCGGGGTGGGCTCGCACAGGAAGATGTCCATCAGCGCCACGCCGCGCTTGGTCGGCGAGCTGCGGCCCGGGTGGGAGAACATCGCCAGCATCGAAGCCTGGGTCAGCACACCGGAGCGGCCGGCATCGGCCGGAAACTCATAGGCCACCCAGTCGCCCTTGAAGGGGAAGGCCAGGCGGTAGTCGGCGGCCAGCGCGCGGTTGATGTAGGTCTTGCGCGTGGTCATCAGCTCGCGCATGTCGCCGTTGTCGTGCAGGGCAAGGCCAACGGCGGTGCGCAGGGTCTCTTCCTTGGCGGAGGCTGCGATGGTCGAGCTCCATTTGGGATACAGGATCGAGTCCTTGGAGACCGTGTCGAAGGTGTCCAGTTCCAGCATGTCGTTGAAGAAGGCGCGCATGCCCACGTCCAGGCGCGGCGAGGTCATCAGGCGGGTGACCTGCTTGTCCAGGCCCGCGGCGGTGTTCAGATCGCCGTTCTTGGCGGCAGCCAGCAGTTCGGCATCGGGAGTGCTGTTCCACAGCAGGTAGGACAGGCGCGTCGCCCGGCTATAGGGCTCGATGGCCCAGCTCTTGTCGGCGGCCGGCACCGCCACTTCCTTGCGGAACAAAAAGTCCGGCGCCTGGATCAGGCTGGCCAGGCCGTAACGCAGGCCGGCATAGAAGTCGTTTTGGGACTTGCCCAGCTTGGTGCTGAGGTTCACCGCGTTCTTCAGCTCGCTGTCGGTCAGCGGGCGGCGGAACAGCAGCATGCCGTAATGGTCCAAGACCTGCTTGCTGCAGGCCTCGTCCGGCGCCTTCACATCCTTGGGCTTGCACGGCAGCTTGGCACGGAGCTTCTCGCTCACAACCTGCGTGGCGATGCTGTCCGCCATCTGGGTGAAGGACTCAAAACCAACCGGGGTCACCGAAAGGGTCGAGGTCGAGGCAGCCTGAAGGCCGGCAATCCGGATGGTCGGCTCAAACGAGCCACGAACCTCAATCTCCGAGCCAAAAATGTCCGCTACCGAATTGCGGTACTCCGCCTGCGTCAACCGACGAAGACTCGTCACTTGCTGAGAAGGGGCGGCGGAGGCCGTCGTGGCAATGCCAGCCAGCAGAACAGCCGCCATGATCCAGATGAATTTGCTACGCACGCGACCCCCTACGATACCTGTACTGAATGTCGCCGGCTTTTGCCGGTCGTTAATCGCAATAATACGCGCGAAAACAACGACCTACAACAAGTGTATACCGTTTAAGGCCTGTGTAAGCGGGCTTTTACAGTGCGTGCTTAATCGCCATCCACAACCTGCGACGGCGCGTAACCCCAGTTGGCAACGCGGAGTTTCGTCACGGGCGATTTCAGGCAACGCTATTTTGTGCGGCGCAACATCACTGCGCCATGCCCTTGTAGACGAACTTCTGGAACCGTCCGCCGCCGTCGCCGACATAGACATTGCCCTTTGAGTCGCTGGCGATGACATGGATGTTGCTGAACTGGCCGGCATAGAGCCCAACCCGGCCGAAGGCGGCGCCGGGAATCTCTTTCAGCGTTTTGCGGTCCAGCACATGCACCACTTCGTTGTGGCCGTCGGCGACATAGAGGAAGCGCTGGTCCTTGTCGCCCGACAGCGCCACGCCGAAGGCGGTGCCGTAATCATGCTGTGGCGTGTTCGGCGCGACAAAGGATTCGCCCAGGAATTTGCCGTCCCTGGTGAAAGCCTGGACGCGGTTGGCGTTGCGGTCGGCGACAAAGACATCGCCGTTGCGCGCCACGGTCATGCCATGCAGCAGGTTGAACTGGGACGGCACCGGATCATAACCGCGGTTGCGCGGCGCGTTGTCGTCCGGCGCCTTGCCGTAAGCACCCCACATGCGCTTGAACTTGCCGGTGTCGGCATCGGCGACATAGACGCGGCGGTTGACATAGCCGTCCGAGATGAACAGCTCGTTGGTGGGGGCGTAATAAACCGCCTGTGACGGATGGCCGAGATTTTCCGTGTCCAGGCTGCCCTTGCTCTTGCCTGACTTGCCCAGTTGCATGATGAATTTGCCGTTGTTGGTGAACTTAATGCACTGGTCGTCATCACGGTGTGTTTTGGCATCGCGGCCATTGCCGCAGACCCAGACGTTATCGTGTGTGTCGACCGCGATGCCGTGCTCCTGCACTGGCCAATCGAACTTGGTGCGTTCTTCCTCGCTCATCGCCAGCACGCCGCCCCAGCCTTGAATGAAGCGGCCGTCATTGCTGATCTCCACCACCGACGGGGCAGGGCGGCCATTGTTGGCCTCTGGCGGATTGCTCATGGTGATGTGAGTGGAAGTGGGCCGCGAATAGATCCAGACATTGTCGTGGCTATCCACCGTCACCCCGCCGCTGGAGCCGAAGACATAACCGTGCGGCAAGGGCTTCGGCCAATAAGGATCGACCTGGAACACCGGGTGTAGCGGGGCGGCCTGCGCCGCGCCCGTCAGCAGCAGCGCAGCAAGGAGCAAACGGCGTTTCATGACCCCTCCGTCTTTTCATTATTTATGGCGGAGATACAATCGCCCGTCTGTGGAAATTGCAATCTATTTGCGGGTGTAGCGCACAATCGCCTTCTGCTGCACCTGCGCGCTGTAGACCACGCCCTTGCTGTCCGCCCAGATTCCCTCACCGCCGCTGGTTGCGCCGGCATCGGGGTTGGGGTCGGTATCCGGAATAAAGGCGGTGACGATGCCGTCCTTCACGCTGCCGATGCGGATGCCGGCCTGGGGGCGGTAATCGACCAGGATCTCGCGCCGGGCGAGTTCCTTTGTGACGTGCGCTCCGTTGGGAACGTCGAGAATCACCACGCCGCCGCGCCGTTCGGGCTCGCGGCAGGTGCGCACGGGGAGGCCGGCTTCGTCGGCTAAATCCATCAGGCGCCGGGTCTGGCGCAGGGATTTGGCGCGAATTTGGGGCACGCCGATTTTGCCGATGATCTCGTAGCCGGTGCGGGCCGAGTACATGGCGGGGACATTCGGCGTGCCGTTGAGAAAGCGGAAGGCGTCGCCGGCGAAGTCGATGGGGCCGCCTTCGAACTGAAAGGGCGCGCGGTGGGCCATCCAGCCGGTGGCGGCGGGCTGCAGGCGCGGCCAGAGATCGCGGCGGACGTAGAGGTAGCCGGCGCCGGGACCGCCACAGAGCCATTTGACGGAGCCGCCGGTGGCGAAATCGAGATCGAGCGCACGGACGTCGAGGGGCAAAATTCCGGTGGACTGGTAGAGATCCGCGACGATCATGGCTCCGACTTCGTGGGCGCGCTTCGTGATCGCGGCGAGGTCCTGCACGTACGAGCTGCGGAAGGCGACGTGGGAGATGGAGACGAGCTGCGTTTCTTCGTCGATGGCGGCGAGGAGATCTTCGAGCGGCAGCGTCATGCCGTCCGGCGAGGGGACGGAGACGACGCGCGCGCCCTGGCGTTCGAGTCCGTAATAGATGTAGTCGTTCGACGGGAAGTTGAGGCCGTCGGTGACCAGTTTGTTGCGGGGGCCGTTCCAGTTGAAGCAGGAGGTGACGATCCACTGGCAGATGGAGACGTTCTGCTGCATGACGACTTCGCCCGGGCCTGCTCCAATGATGTTGCCGATGAGGTCGCCGATGGTGACGGGCATGTCCCACCAGCCCTCTTCCCAGGCGCGGATGCCGCGGGAGGCCCAGGTGTCGGTGAACTCGCGGACGGCGTCGGCCGCGCCGCGCGGCATGGCTCCGAGCGAGTGACTGATCATGTAGGTGGTGTGAGCCAGGATAGGGAACTCGGGGCGCCAGGCGAGAAGGGGATCCACGGTTTCATGGTAGTCCGCGCCTTTGTAATAGGATTTAGGGGTGAAAACGAATCCCTGTGTTTGGCGCGCCGTGCTGGCGCTTTCGATGGCGCTGCCAGTCGGCGCGGAGGTCACGCTGCCGGGCGTCCTGACAGAGCATATGGTGCTGCAGCGGGGCTTGCCCGTGCATATCTGGGGCAAGGCTCAGCCGGGCGAGGCGGTGGCGGTGTCGTTCCGCGGAGAGACGCAGCAGACGAAGGCGGGAGATGGAGGCCGGTGGAGCGTTTATCTGGCGCCGGGCGAGGGCGGCGGACCATTCGAGCTGACCGTGAAGGGCGCGAACACGATTGCGTTTAAAGACATTCTGGTGGGCGATGTGTGGGTGGCCTCCGGGCAGTCGAACATGGAGTTCAAGCTGCGGCAGGGCGATCACGCGGAGGCGGAGATCGCGGCGGCGAGGTATCCGAAGATCCGGCGGACGCTGATCTCGCGCAAGGTGGCGGACTTCCCGCAGGACGATGCGGTGGCGCAGCCGTGGGTGGCGATGGAGCCGGAGACGGCGGCGAACTCCTCGGCCGTGGCGTATTTCTTCGCGCGGCATCTGCAGCAGAAGGAAGGCGGGGTGCCGATCGGGATCATCGAGAGCTTCTGGGGCGGGACGCCGGTGGAATCGTGGATGAGTTTGCATGCGATCGGCGAGGATGCGGCGCTCATGCCGATTTTTGCGGGGTGGGCGAAGTCGCTCGACGCGTGGCCGGCGGTGGAGGCGCAGTATCAGAAGCGTCTGGAAAGCTGGAACGACACGATGGCCAAGAACAAAGCCGCGGGCGGGCAGGCGCCGCCGAAGCCGGGCCGTCCGGAGACGGGTCCGGGTGGGGCCTACACGCCGGCGGGTCTGTACAACGCGATGATCGCGCCGCTGACGCCATATCCGATCAAAGGGGCGATCTGGTATCAGGGCGAGAGCAATGCGAATGCGAATCCCAATGGGGCGTCTTTGTACGCGCGGGCGTTTCAGGGGATGATTCGCGACTGGCGGCGGGCGTGGGGCGAGGGCGATTTCCCGTTCCTGTATATGCAGAAGCCAAGCGGGGGCGGATGCGCATGGAATCCGGAGGATCCGGTCACCGTTCGGGCTGAGGCGTTTGGCCCTCTGCCGCCCGCCGTCCCGGCGGATGACAGTATGCGATTTGATGCCCGTGTCCGGGCGAAGATGCCGTACCGCGAAGACTACCTTGCGATCAGGCGATATCCGCTGACGACCATGATCACCGCCATGGACCTGGGAGGCGGGACTCATCCCCTGAACAAGTCCGGGTACGGAGCGAGGGCCTGCCGGACGGCTCTGGGCGCCGTGTACGGTGAGAAGATTGAGATTTACGGCCCCATGTACGACTCGCATAAGATTGAGGGCGACAAGGGGACGCTCCGGTTCACGCACATTGGGCAGGGCCTGGCGTTCAAGCCGGGCGAGCGATTGCAGGGGTTTGCGATTGCGGGTGAGGACAAGGCGTTTGTCTGGGCCGATGCCGTGATCGGGCCCTCGGCAGCTCCGGGCCAGATGGCGGATACGGTTGTGGTTTCCAGCGCCAAGGTGCCGCATCCGGTGGCGATCCGCTACGCCTGGTCCAACTACCACCGGTGGGCAAACCTGTTCAACAAGGATGGCCTGCCCGCCTTGCCCTTTCGCACGGATGCCTGGAACCCCGGGCTGATTTCCAGCAACACGAATACCGCTGCAGAACTGGAGTGACGAAACTGGCGTCCCGATAGGGCCGCCAAGGCTGAAGCGGTTTAGGCTGTAGGCTGTCAGGAGAAACGGCAGAATGTCACTTTTGGATATCGGAAATACCCTTGGACGGGAAACAAACAGAAATGCACGAATGTCCTAACAGTCTTCAGCCTACGGCGGGAATTCAATGACACACTCGAACGAGCCTCGCTTCCACGTGGCCCTGCGGCAGACCCTGACGCCTCATGACTTTGAGGCGCAGGTGCCGCGGCTCGTGCGGGCCTGTCGAGAGTTCGGGGTCGATGAGGTGCTGTTCTTTATTTACGACATGGAGCTGGACCATCCGGCGACCGGCTTCTGGCCGCTTGAAACCATTGCCGCGCACGCCCGCCAACTGGCCCTCGCCAAGCTGGAGCTGGAGAAAGTCGGAGTACGAGTCGGGATAAACCCCTTTACCAGCCTTGGCCAGGGCGACCGCGGCCGCGACATGCACCGTCTGTTCTCGTTTCAGCCGCTGGTGGATCAGTACGGCACGCCGTGCCGGGCAGGCGCCTGTCCGCTGGACGAATCCTGGCGCGAATACTACCGCGAGGCCACACGGCTGTGGGCCTCGTTTCATCCCAGCCGGTTCTTTATCGACGATGATTTTCGCTGGCACAACCACGCCGCCGCTACGGGCGGCGGGCGGATGACCTGTTTTTGCCCTCTGCACCTGGCGGAATTCGAACGCCGGTGTGGCCGCAAAGCGACCCGCGAGGAGCTGGTCGCCGACATCCTCAAGCCCGGTGAGCCGCACCGGGCGCGGGCCCAGTGGCTGGACATGCAGCGCGACATTCTCGAGGGCACGGCGGCGCTGATCGAGGGCGCTGTGCACGGGGCCAGTCCCGAAACGGAAGTGGGCCTGATGTGCAGCCCGCCTGACATCCATGCCCTGGAAGGGCGCGATTGGACGCGGCTCTTGCGCGCCTTTGCGGGGAAGGGCAGGCCGCTGCTTCTTCGTCCGCATTTTCCCGCGTACGAGGAAGGCCCGCTGCGCCACCTACCCATTGGCCTGCTGACAACCCGCCAGACCATCGCGCAGTTCGCTCCTGGCGAACGGATCACCCATTTCGTGGAGCTGGACAACTGCCTGCCCACGGCCTTCAACCGGTCTCCCGACTACATTGCGTTTCAGACGATGGCCTGCGCGGCATTGGGCCAGGGGAGCATTCACTACTCGCTCTTCGAGTTCACGGGCAACTCAACGCTCTACGAGGATTGCGGCGAGTACGGCCGGATGCTGCGTGAGCTGCGGCCCTGCGTTGACCGGGTGCTGGCCTGGACGGACGGCCCGCGGCGCGAGGCCGGCATTGGCCTGATCGATAATCCGGGCAGCGCCTATGCTCAGCGGCTGCCCCCCGGCACCGGCGACTATTGGGCTTTGCGCGTGAACTCCCACGCCATGGCCAATGGACTTCAACTGCTGGGCCATCCCGTGACGTTCGAGTCTTCGCCGGTGCTGGCGCCCGCGGCCGAGGTGCTCCGAACGCTTGATGACAAGCGCCTGCGCGAGCTGCTCGCAGCCAACCTGCTCCTGGACATTGCCGCTGCGGAAGTGTTTGTCGAGCGCGGGCTCAGCGAGTTCGTCGGGCTCAGCGCCATCGTGCATCCGGACCCGACGCGCATCGCCGTGGCCGCCGAGCGCATCACTGAGGCTGGCCATCCGCTTGATGGCCAGTATATGCATGTGCGGCTGTTCACCGTCCCGCCGGATCGCATCCTGAAACCGCTTCCTGGCGCGCAGGCTCTGACGCAGCATGTCGCGCCGATGAACGTGCCGGTTGGCCCCGGCACGCTGCTCTTCGGAAACCGGCTGGGCGGGCGGGTGGCGATCGTCAATAGCCAGGCGAACGTGATCGACTCCGGGGTTCACCTGTGCCCGCAGCGGCAGCAGTGATGGGCCGGGTGCTGGAGTTTCTCTTTGGCGCTGCGCTGCAGATGCGCGTGCGCAATCTGCCGCTGTGCCTGCCGCTATTGAGCGTGCATGCCGGGCACATTCTGGCGGTTGCGGGCAATGTGCGCTCGAGCCCTGGGCGGCAGGCGACGATTCAGTTGCGAGGACGGGCGCCCGGGTCCCAGGCGGAGCCGACGGCTCGCGTTGAGGGTTTGCTCTTCGCCGGTGGCACGCTGAAACAGGTGGAAGTCGAAGTGCAGCCGCCGGGGCCTGACGGCTGGTGGTCGTACATCATCAAAGAGCAGATTCTGCCGCTTGGAATGGCCATCTTGAAGATAGAGTCGGCGTCACCACGCTGACGGAGCACGGGACGAAAAAGAAAATGGAACACTGGATCATTTATTACGAGCACAGCTACGATGCGGCCACCTGGCCGTATGAGCGAAACTGGAATTCGTTTCTGGAAAACCCGCAGCCGCTGCTGCATGTGGCAGGCGACTTTGGCCGCGCCTCGCCCTGCGACGGGCTCAGCGAGACGCCTTCGGTGCCCGTGCACCTGCCCCGCGCCTTTCCGCGCGGCCGCTACGGCTTGGCGATTCATCATGACGCGGAGTACCTCTACCTGTTCCTTGACTCGACCCCTGGCGCCGAGATTGTCCCGCGCGAAGAGATCAGGGGCATTCCCCATCTCGGGGAAGTCAACGTGCTCTACCCGGCGCTCACCATTTTGTCCGCCGATGGAACCGGGGTCTATCGTTTTGGCCTCGACGGCAAGGGCCAGCCGGTCCTGGTGGGCACCGCCAGCATCGAGAGCAGCGAGGACCTGGCCGACGCCCTGAAGAAGGCCAGGATTCCCCACGTCGTCCTCAACGCCAAGCACCACGCCCGGGAGGCCGAGATCATCGCCCAGGCCGGACGCAAGGGGGCGGTCACCATCGCCACCAACATGGCCGGCCGCGGCACCGACATCGTCCTGGGCGGCAACCCCGAGGGGCTGGGCCGGCTGGAGGCCAAGAAGCGCGACATCGCCCTCTACGGCGAGGACGGCAAGGAGACCCCGGAATACCTCGCGCTGGTGGCGGAGATGGCCAAGCAGACCGAGGCCGAGAAGGAAGTGGTCATCCAGGCCGGCGGGCTGCACATCCTGGGCACCGAGCGGCACGAGAGCCGGCGCATCGACAACCAGCTGCGCGGCCGTTCCGGGCGCCAGGGGGATCCCGGCACCAGCCGCTTCTACCTGAGCCTCGAGGACGACCTGATGCGGATCTTCGGCGGCGAACGGATCAAGAGCATGATGTCCAGCCTGGGCATGGTCGACGACGAGCCCATCGAGGCGGGCATGGTCACCCGGGCCATCGAGCGCTCGCAGAAGCGGGTGGAGACCCACCACTACGAGGTCCGCAAGCACCTGCTCGAATACGACGACGTGATGAACAAGCAGCGGATCTTCTTCTACGGGCTGCGCTGCGAGATCCTCAAGGGCAACACCAAGGAGTACGTGCTGCAGGTCGCCGGCGAGATCGTCGAGGGCCTGGTCCACGACTACCTGCCGGAGAAGGGCCTGCGCGACCTGGACGGGCTCAAGGAGCGCTTCGAGCAGCTGTTCGCCATGGGCGGGGTGGACCTGGAGGCGGTGGCCGGGATGGCCATGGCCGAGGCCATCGAGAGCCTCAGCCAGACCGTCAAGGACGCCTACCAGGAGAAGGAGCGGCGCCTGGGCAGCGAGGAGATCCTGCGCTGGCACGAGCGGGTCGCCATCCTGCAGATCATCGATTCGGCGTGGAAGCGCCACCTGCTGGTCATGGACCACCTCAAGGAGGCCATCGGCTTCCGCGGCTACGGCCAGAAGGACCCGCTGGTCGAGTACAAGCGGGAAAGCTACGACTACTTCGAGCAGATGCGGTTCGGCTACGAGGACGAGATCATCAGATACCTGTTCCGGGTGGAACCGCAGCCGGCGCATCAGCCCGACGACGATTCCCTGTTCCGCCGGCAGGTGGACATGCACGAGCAGGGGCCCGACGAACAGGGGACCCTGATCGAGCTGGGCGCCCCCGGGGAGACGGTGCAGCGGGTCATGCGCTTCAGCGCCGGCGGCATCGGCGACGACTAGTTGCTGACAATGGGCCGGCTTTGTGGTTCGCTAGTCTGATGGAACTGGTGATCGTCACAGGACTCTCCGGAGCAGGCCGGCGCTCGGTACTGGGCGCCCTGGAGGACGCCGGCTGCACGGCCATCGACAACGTGCCCGCGCGCCTGCTGGAACCCCTGCTCGAACTGGAGGCCAAGCTCAATCCCAACCGGCCGCGGCTGGCCGTGGGCATGGACAGCCGGCACCCGGAGTTCGCCTCGGAGCTGGAGCCGCTGGTGGAGCGGCTGATGAGCAGCAGCATCCCGGTCTACGTGGTGTTCGTGGAGGCCGAGGACGACGTGCTCCTGCGCCGGTTCTCGGAGTCCCGGCGCCCGCACTTCCTGGCCAAGGACGGCGGCCTGCGGGAAGCCATCCTGGCCGAGCGCACGTCGCTTGCGCCCGTGCGGGAGATGGCCACCGCCATCATCGACACCAGCCACCTGACCCTCTCCCAGCTGCGCCAGCGCATCGCCGAGCTGCTCCCCGACCTGCCGGTGGAGGGCACCACCCTGCGCCTGATCAGCTTCGGCTTCAAGTACGGCTCCCCGGTGGAGGCGGACATGGTCCTGGACGCCCGCTTCCTGCCCAACCCGCACTACGTGGTGGAGCTGCGCCATCTCACCGGCAAGGACGCGCCGGTGCGGGACTTCCTGCTGAAGTCCGACACCTTCGCCACCTTCCTGGCCCTGGTGGAGAACTGGGTGCTGTGGGCCTGGCCCTACATCAGCCAGGAGGGCCGGGCCTACCACAACATCGCCATCGGCTGCACCGGCGGCCTGCACCGGTCGGTTTTCGTGGCCGACAGGATTTCCGAAGGGCTGAAGACCAAGGGATTCACCGTCAATGTCGAGCACCGGGACATTTATCACAACAAGCTGGATGACTAGTCATTGCCGGCAAGTAGTCCTAATCCGGGCTAAGGGGTGCAATGGATGAATTATCTGAAATGGCTATACCCAGGGATGAAATTAAAACGGTGGCTGCTCCTGTTTTCAGTGGGAGTTATCGCCGCCAGCCTCGGTATGGCGATTGTTT
>Ga0118677_10003843_pt1 | contig 27930 bp, 12 predicted proteins | sample AliMusrvi5mmetaG_FD_86154 | JGI IMG/M metagenome (GOLD analysis project Ga0118677, IMG submission 86154) | reverse complement strand
TCGCCTTGCGCCAGGCTGGAATCTGGCTGGTGATCAAATCGAAGAGCGGGGTGTGGCATTCGGACAGATTGGCGGCTTCGGCCGGCCAGTAATTCATCTGCACATTGATATTCGAATGGTAGTCGGAATGCCATGGTGGATCGTTATCATCATTCCAGAGTCCCTGCAGGTTGGCGGGCAGTCCGCCCGGTCGCGAGCTGGAGATCATCAGGTAGCGGCCGTACTGGAACATCAATTCCTCAAGGTCGGGATCGTCGCCCTGCGCCGCCTCCAGTACCTTGCGCCGGTCGGTCGGCAGGGCCAGCCGGTCCGCCGGCGTCTGGCCGACCTCAAGCGCCACGCGGTTGAACAGTGACTGGTAATCGGCAATGTGCGCGGCCTTCAGCTTGTCGTACGGCTTTGCCATGGCGGCTTTGAGGCGGCTCTCGATGCCGGCCTGCGGATCCGCGCCGCGAAACCCTTTGTCGTAATCCATCACGTAGTCTGTTCCGGCTGCGACCAGCAGGATGAAGCTGTTGCAGCCTCTTAGCGCGATGCTGTTCCCGTCAACCTGTGCCGTGCCGCCATCGTTCAACACCGCCACCTTGGTCCCGTACCTCAAGCCATTGCCAAGGACGCCGCTGAAGCCGAGAAATTTTCCGTCAGCAGAAGTGGCTTCCTTGTGCGTGCCCGCAAGTTGCAGCGTGGCGCCGCACGAGGCAGGCCGGTCGGCGGAAAAGCGCAGCGCCATGACCTGATCGGCATGTGAGCTGAACGCCTCACGCCGATAGGTCACGCCGCCTGAACGGTAACTCACCGTATGCACCGCGGTCGCAAGGTCAAGCGCGCGCCAATAATCTTCCGCCTTCGCCTGCGTTTCCGGCAGCTCGACAACAAGATCTCCCAGCGCCTGGTACGCTCCCATCTTGTCGTAGTCGTCCGTCGACACCTCTTTGCCTGTCCAAAGGCTGATTTCGCTTAAGGCGACGCGCTCCTTTTCCACCCCTCCAAGGACCAGCCCGCCCAAGGCGCCGTTGCCGATCGGCAGCGCTTCCGTCCTGGGATCTTTTGCGGGCTGCTGATACCACAAGGCCAGCGGCTGCGCCGGCCCCGCGCCGGCCACAGCCGCGCTACCTGTACAAACCGGAGCCAACACCATCAGGCTGACGCAGATCACATCAATCATGCTGTTTTTTCTCATATTGTTTTCTTTATTTATCAACTTTCTTCAGGGCGCTGAAAGACCATGTGCCGGGTTCCACCGCAAACATCATATAGCGTGGCGTGACATCGACGAAGCGCACGCCGGGGCTGGTGGAGTTGCCTTTTCCCGCCTGCCAGAGCACCTTGCCATTGACTTTCACGGCGGTGAAAGTCTCACCCGCCAGCATGGGAATGCCCACCATCGCCTGTGTGCCGGAAGGCGAGGTTAAATCCAATGAAAAGAGTTCCTTGGTGCTGGACAGCCACAGTGTGATATCGCCCTTGGGCGTAACGACCTTCGTGTTGATTTTCTTCAGCGTCCCCATCTGCGGCAATACGCTGTACGACGAAAATCCCGCCGCCGTCGGGGCGATGCCGGCGAAGTATTGAGACATGATGGTGAGGGGCCCGCCGCTCCAGGCATGGTTAATGGTGCCGCCGCCAAACCCTTCCGCGCCGATTCCCCAGCCTTCCCAAAGCGTTGTGTAGTCGGGGTGCTCCACCATCTTGGCGTAGCGCTTTTTCATCCGCTCCTGCGCGAGTCCCGGCTGGTCCATGAGGCAGAGCGCTTCCAATACATATTTCTCCATGTAGGGACTGGCATGGGATTGTTTTCTAAAGACCTCGATCAGGGCCGGATAGCAGTCGGGTTTCGCAAGCCCAGCCACGACGGCCAGCGCGTTGGCGCGGTCGTCTGTCTGTCCCTTATAATCCGGGGAGCGATATTCGGTTCCGGTCCAATAGGTTTTATTGAAACCGGCTTCAATGGATTTCATGCGTTCGTCTATCCACGGCAGGTCACTGTCCTTCTTCAAGGCAAGCGCGGCGTTGCGCAGTCCCTGCAGGCCGACGTGATACCATGCATCGTAAAGCACCGTCATATCCACATTGCTTCCCCAGTCGCCCCACGCCCAGGCGCCGGGCCTGGGCACGACCAGCCCGTCCGGCTTCATGGCCCAGATCTCCAGGTAGCGCTTCATGCCGGGATACACGGCGCGGAGCGTTTCCATATCCCCGCTGAAAAAGCTGTAAGTCCAGAAACCGGTCCGGCCGATGCTCGCCAGCATTTGCAGGGGCAGATCCTTGTCCCAATTTCCTGCGGGGATGGGTGCGAAGAGAACGCCATCCGGCTTTTGCCAGGCGATCAGGTCAATGATGCATTTCCGGGTGAGCATGTCGGAGCGCCGGTCAAACGCATAAAACGACTCGCCGAGTTCATTGACGGCATCGCCCCACCACAGGGCGCGCTCGCGGTCCGGGCAGTCCATATAGTTGTCGCGCATGGTGATGTAGAGCGTCCGGAGGGCTTTGGTGCGCAGCCGGTTGAGGAAGTCATCATCGCAGTCAAACGTTCCGCTGAATTCCGTATCAAAGCCCGTCTCGCGGTAGCTCAGATCCAGAATGGTGATGCCAGCCGGGATTTGATATTGAACCTCGTGTCCGTTCATCCAGCCGTAGCATTCGAACGCCTGTTCGCCGTCACGGGTGACATATTCGGCCCGCACATTGGGCGCGCTGCCGCCGTCATAGTTGTCCATCTGAATTTTAATGACTTCGCCGGCCTTGGCAATGATCTTAAAATAGGGCGTGATCTGGGCGTTGTACGGGATCTTCGCCTTGATGGGTTTGCCATCTGAGATTTTCGGCAGCAAGGAGGCATTCGTATACGGCTTGAGTCCATAGTCTTTCCAGAACGGGACGGGACGTTTGACCAGCCTGTTCCAGGGTGCGCAATCCGGCGCGCCCAACTCCTTGGCTGGCGCCCATGAAACCGCTGAAATGCCCGGCATCTGCCATCCGGCGACATCCTTTCCCGCATCAAACCGGATGTTGGATTCGGGAAGCCTGTAATTCGGGTGAGGTTCGCCGGTGTCACCGAACGCCGGATGTTGAATCGTCCGCCAGGATGAATCGCTGATCACCTTTTCCTTTCCTGCGGTCAACTCAAACAGGAGCACGCTCTTGCCGCTGCTCTTGTGGCTGAACCCTTCCTTGCCGAAATACCACACCAAAACCGCGACCGTGTTGGCGCCCTGTTTCAAATGCGGCGCCAGCTCGACTTCATCAAAGAACGTGTCGGTCGGCGTCGGCCCCCGCTTCAGGGCGCCTTCGCGCACGACGAGCACGCCATTGACCCAGAGCCAGTATTTGGAATCGACCGCGATCCGCGCGACGGCCGACTGCGGTTTCCCGGCCAGACTGAACTCCTTGCGGTAACAGCTCCAAAGGTTCGGTTTTTTCAAATCGCCCCCGGCGGCTGACTCTGTTCCGATCCATTGGGCCGACCAACTCGAGGCCGGAACGGTATCCGGATGGACAAAGGGCGCCAGCCCGTCTGCTAAAGCCGCGTTCATGAGCATGAGGAACGCAACTAACATTGTGTTTTTCATAGGTCATTCCGTTGTTCTATTTCTGACTGTAAAAACGATACATTCCCGAGTTATCTTATTCTTAACAGGCATCCTTAACATCTTGGTGCTCATTTTTCCGCTGAAACCGCATAGGAATAACTCAGTTCAGCGCCGCTGCCGTCACCGGCGACGATTTTGACGCCCAGACGACAGGTTTTGTTAATGGGGATTCCGTCGGCGGGACAGCGAGGCGACGACCGGGTCGGTGAGCTGCCGTCCAGGGTGTAGCGGACATCGGACTTGGGATCGGCGGTGAGAATCTTGATTCTTTCCGCGCTTTTGACACGGCCGCCGTAATGGCTCAGGCCGATCTTGCTGAAACGGGCGGTGCCGCCGCCGAAGGAAGTCATGTCGAATGGCAGGACATCCGTGGACTGCACGAGGCGCTGCTCACACGCGGAGGCGTCGGGCTTGTCCGGGATGTCGGCGTGAATCTCCGTCAGCCAGGGACCGGCGCCCAGGAAGCCCAGGGGCATCTCGACCTTACGGGCCGCTTTGTCGTTGGTGAGGGCGAGGAACCAGGAACCGCTGCGGCGGCGCGCAAAGGCGGCGCACTGGCCGAATTCAGACGGCGGAAGCACGCGGGTTTCATCCCAGGTCAGCGGGATGCTCTTGAAGAATTCCGCCTCCGGCATGTCACGGATATTTTCCGGGTGTTCACACGGGAGGAGGGCGCCGGAGGTGTAGGTGATGAGCGTGCCGAGATAGTGGGCGCGGGTGGCGCCGCCCTGACACCAGAAGGGGCTGTAGTCACCGTGACCGGCGAGGAGACGGCCAAACGGGTGGCGCTGGTCGAGGCTCGGGTTCTGACCATGTTCCAGGCCTCTGATGCCCTCGCGGCTCATTTCATGCGGCCACGTATACTCCACGCCGGTGGGCTTGTTACAGCCATGGAAAATCACCATGAGCTTGTAGCGGGCCGCCAATTCCAAGGTGTCGCGCATGAAGTTAACCGACGCGAGCCTCTCGCTTTCGATAAAGTCCAGCTTCACGCCCACCACGCCCAGTTCCGAGCAGCGGCGGAAAAATTCCTCGCGCGCCGCGGGATCATACAGGCCGGGAATGCCCCTGCGGTCCGGACAGGCTTTCCACAGCCAGGTCTTCACGCCCAGTTCGTTGCTGTAGTCCACCAACTCCTTGACCTGCGCCCAGGCCTTTTCGCCGCCGCCGTCCCAGTGGCTCCATCCTTCATCCACCAGATTGCCTTCGAAGCCGAGGTCGGCACAGGCCCGCGCGTAGCGTTTCATGTTGTCCAGATTCACGCCATCGAGACCGCCGCCGGTCATCCAGGACCATCCCAGCCGGGACGGCACGATCCACGCCGCCTTCTGCAGTTCAGGGGCAGGTGCGGGTGCCAGTTCCCGCAGGATGGCGTTGTTGACCAACCCATCCAGATTCCTGGCCATCATCACAACCCGCCAAGGGCTTTGGATCGCCCCCTCCAGCGAAAACTCCTTCTCGTCGTTGAAAACTGCGTTCAACCGGCCCGCCGCTTCGTGATTCAAACGCTGGCCGCCGTAATTCACCAGGAAACCCTCGGTAATCGCGCCGAACGCCTGCGTATCAGCGGTGTTGAAGACGACCGGCATCATCAGTTGTTGCGGTTTGAGGTCTTCGGTCTTGAGCTGCTGATAATTGCCCTCGTAGCTGTTATGGGGCGTGGTGGACCAGATCAAGGCCTGCGCCGGCAACTGGTAACTGGTGGCCTCCCCGTTGATTTTACGTGTACCGGTTCCAGGGACCAGATAGCGGAAGGCGACGCCGTCGTCATAAACCCGCAGTTCCACGGCATACTCCACCTTGCTGGCGACATGGCGCAAGGTGAAGCGGCTTTGGCGATAGTTGACCTTCACCTGGGAAGAAACACCCCGGCTGGTGAGGGTCTTCGCTACGTTTTCCGTTTTCCCGGCTCCGACCCATTCGACACCGGCGCCGAGATCGACGCCATCAGCGGTGATCCCCAACGGGGCGGACCCGAGGAACGGCTTGCCGCAATACTGCACGGCATGCGAGAGCTGCTTCTTGTCGTTGATGCTTACAGCCGAAACGACCTGCCCGGACGGACTTGTGACGCTCACGCCCTGCTCCAAGGACGCGGCAGTGGACGTCGCAGTCAGCGGGGCGAGAAGGGAAAAAAGTGCAAGCGCGAATGCCCGAAATTTGCTTTCCCGGTGAAACCCTTTGAAAAAGCCGGTGGTCTGGCCGGTGCAGCGCCACAGCTCCATCGCCACCGGCACGGAGTCAAGAATGGCACACGGCTCGAAGTGTTCCGGCCGGAGGGTGAATGTTGTCAGCTTCTTCATTTGTGCTATTCTTTTCATTTCTTTATTGTGTTCCTTGTGTTTGTCGTGTTCATCAGAATGTGGATTGGAACCGGTAGATGCCGGAACCCACAGCATATACAGCCGCGTTGTTTTCCATGCGCAGGAACTTCACGCCATCCGCTTTCGCCGCAGGCTTGCCGGACTCGGTCACCCCGGCGGGATCCTTGGCAGGAACATACACCGTGGCCATGGTGTTGATTGGAATTGTAACGTCAAGTTTCCAGTTTCCAGTTTCCAGTTTCCAATTACTCACGATCCGTCCGTAGAGCGAGTCATAATGCGCCTTGACCCATGTCAAATCACCGACGGGCACGGGCCTGATGACTATGTTCTTAAACCCGACCACAGCCGGATCGCTCTGGATGCCCGCGAGATCGTGATAGAACCACTCGTTGATGTGGCCGAGCATGAAATGGTTCTGCGAATTGCCGGGCTTATAGTCCCAGTCCTCGGGCAGGCTGGTGGCGCCGTAGTTCAACTGGAACCCGTACCCCGGTTTGTCCGTCTGGTTGATCATCGCGAAGATCACATCAGAGCGCCCGCCCCTGGCCAGCGCGCGGAGCAGATAGGGAAATCCGATCTCGCCCGCTTTGAGGCCGTTCGCCTGCAGGTGCTTGACGAGATTTCCCAACACCTCCGCCCGGTGGTCTTCCGGCACCATGTCCATGTCCAACGGGATGGCATTGGCCGTCTGGGTACCGGCGGCGTATTGCTTGTTCGCCGGATTGAAGAACTGCTTGTTGAACGCGTCGCGGATCTCCGTGGCAAGCTTGCCGTAGCGGGCAACCTCCTCATTCTTCCCCAGCAACTTGGCGGTTTCGGCGAGAATGCGGGCGTCGTCGTAAAAGATCGTGGTGGCGGTTATGGCATTGGGCGTCTGTTCAAGCTGGCGCCAATCGCCGAGGCCGTACGAGAGGATGTGGCCGCTGCCGGCTTTGCTTTCCAGATACGCCACGTAGCGCGCCATGCCGTCGTAGTAGCGGCGGAGCAATTCCATATCTCCGGCGAACTGGTATTGATGCCATGCCACCTGCGGCAGGGCGCTACCCCATTCAGGCGAGTCGCGGAAGCCGTCACTGAAGACCGGATATTCCGGCGCGATGTCCGGCACCATGCCGTTGTCGATCTGGCTGTCCGTCATGTCGTTCATAAGCTTGTTGAAAAAGGCGTTGAGGTCATAGTTGTAACGCAGCGCGGGGCCGTTGAGATGCGTCTGCTCCAGCCAGCCGAGTTTCTCGCGGTGCGGGCAGTCGGTCATCACGCTGACCATGTTGCTACGCTGCGCCCAGCGGATCATCTGATAGATTCGGTTGATCAACACATTCGAGGTGGAGAAATCCCCAATGGGTGTTGACGAGGTGTGCACCACCCGGCCCTCCAGCGACTCGACCACGGGCACCGCGCCTCCAGAAGATGCGGACACACATTCGACCAGAAGATAACGGTAACCGCAGTAGAAGAAACGCGGCGACCAGGTTTCCTTGCCGCTGCCGTCCAGCCGGTAGGTGCAGGAGATGTCCCCGCCGATACTGGCCTGGTCGATCGAGTTGTCTTTCCTGATAATCTCCGCCGGCGACAGCTTGACGGCTGATCCGCGCGGCCCGCTGACCGTGATGAACGGTATCTGCGCCGCGTTCTGGCCCAGGTCGTAGAGCGTGACCCCCGGCTTGGTGACCGTGGCCTTGACCGGCTTGAGCGTGTCGAAGAGACGCACCGGCGGCGCGGCGCAAGACAAGCCCTTCAACGCCCCGCCCGGCCCTTTCGTCTCAACCGCCGCCGCCCATGCCGCATCGGAGAAGCCGGGCTGATCCCAACCGCGCTGTTCGAGCTGCGCGTCATAATCCTCGCCGCCATACACGTTGCTGAACGTGACCGGTCCGGCGTGGACGCGCCACCGCCCATCGGTCAACACGGTCTCGGCGGTGCCGTCGGCGAACTCCAGCCGGAGCTGGGCGATGGCTTTCGGCGGGCCAAACGAGCCTTCGAACTTAACGTACCGCCCGCCCTTGACGTTGTACATGCCGTTCCCCAGAAACAGCCCCACGGCATTCGTGCCCGGCCGAAGCGCCCCGGTGACATCGTACATGTCATACAGGCAGGTCTTGTTATACTTGGTCCATCCCGGCGTCAGCACATCCTCCGACACCTTCCGCCCGTTGAGCGACAGCTCGTAGTGGCCGAGCCCGCAGACGGCCAGCACCGCGCGTCGCAGACCGCTCTTCACAGTGAAGGCGCTCCGCAGGAGAAGCGATGGGCACTCCATTTCCGCACCGATCCACTTCGCCTGCCAGTCATCAGGCTTGAGCAAACCCATCGTCCACACTGCCGGCTTGCTCCAGTCCGAACTGTAAACCGTAAACAGTGAACCTCCCGAACCCGCTGTCGTCCACACCCGCACCTTCCAGTGATAGGGTCGCCACGACTCCAGCGTCTTCCCCTGATACTCCACCAGAACGCTCTGGTCCGACGCCACCTTGCCGCTGTCCCAGAGGTCGCCTTTGCCCTCCGCCAGCAGCGCCGCCGTACTCGCGACGAGTATCTGATACGCCGTCTGCCTCTGCCCTCTGCCCTCCGTCTTCCGTCCTCCATCCTCAATGATCCAGCTCAGCCGCGGATGCGCCACGTCGATGCCGAGCGGGTTCTCGCGGTATTCACAGCGCAGGTTCGTCACGCCGGCTGCGTGCAGGGATGCGGTGAGCAACAGCGGCAGCACGATGGAGAGGGATTTGTAGAGGTTTCGTTGGGTCATCATGGTATCTTTCATTTTGTTATTCGCCTTTCATGATCCGCACCGGCCCCAACAGGCCGGACGGGAACAAGGGCGACTGCAGATTGGTCGGATCGGACGTACTGAAGGTGTAACGGCCCGCCTTGTGCGGGGTTCCGCCCAAAAAGCCGGGCGGGCAATTCACCGTGCGCACTCCCGCATCGGCCGGCTGCTTGTCGCCGACAAGCCGGTTCTGCCAGCGGTTGGCCACTTCGATCTCAAGCTGGTTGGCGCCGGCCTTGAGGGTCCCGCTGACCTCCACCCGCCACGGCGCGCACCACACTACGCCGAGATCCTTGCCGTTCAGTTTCACCCGCGCCATGTCGTGGACGGTGCCTAGCGAGAGGAAGACAGGGTTCAGGGTTCGGGGTTCAGGAATATCAAACACCTTTCGGTATACTGCGATGCCGGAATAATATTTGATCCCCGGCTCCGGCCGCGTTGTCCAATCCTGCAGGGCGTCAAAAGTGATATGCTCAGGGCCGCCCCGTTTTGGATCGAACGCCACGGTCCACGGCCCGGCAATCTCCTGCACCGGTTTCACATCCAGGAAGTTCTTCGTCCCATTCTGACTTCTGACTTCTGACTTCTGACTTCTGTCTCCAAACACCACAAAGAAACTCTGGAACGCGTCGAACTCCATGGGAATGCTCGTCAGACCATCGGCACGTTCAAATTGCAACAGCGGCCGCCGCTCACCGGTCACGGGGTCCCAGAGTTGCGGGCTGCCCTGGCCGACACGGAAGCTGCAATCCGCCTTGACCGGAACGCCGGACCGGTTGGAGACAAAATAGATATCCCGGTCCCCGGTGCGCCGGTGGCCGTAGCGCAAGGGGCCTGTCGCGCTGAAGTCCTCCTTCACGCCCATGCCCATGAGCACAGTGGCCGTTAGCTCATAAGCTGGATAGAGTTGCGGGAGGATTTTGTTTTCCGCGCCACGGTTCCATGGGGCCATGGCATAAGCGCCGAGAACCATGGAGTCCTTCCAGTCCCCCGGGTTCGTCGCCGCCTGCTCCCAGCCCGGTTGGGCGGCCAGCCCGGCAGCCCACTGCTTGTCTGTTTTGCACACCTCGCGGGAGCCGTCCTTGTAGCACAGGTCGAACGAACCGATCCACCCGGCGGGATTGGCCACGTCCGCGCCGTTGGAGACCGCGACAGCAATGACATTGGCACCCGGACACAGGAAGGATGCGATCGCGGTCCTGACGGTGACGTTGAAGTTGTCGCCCGCGCTGACCTTTTTCCCGTTGATCCACAAGGTGAAGGAATTGTCCGCGCTCACCGCGGCGGTGGCGGATTCCAATGCCTTTGCCCCGTCCACCTGGATGACGCGTTTGAAATACCTGGTGCCGGGCGGCGCGCTCTGGGCGGGGTTTCCTTCGGGGTACCAGATCCACCGGCTTTCTGAAATGGAATCGTTTTGCGGGGGCGGCGCCTGCGGTGAGAACCCGCCGCCCCAGTGGACAACGCCTTTGCCATAACTGCGCTTCGTTACCGCCTGCGGCGCGTCCACGCTTCCCCAGAGGTCCTTGGCGAGCGCCTGGACGTCACGGTCGCAGGCGGGATAGCCCGCAAGGCTGGGCGACTTGCGCGGCGGCGTGCCGACCACCATGGCCCCGGCTTTCACCAGATCCCGTATTTTAGCGAGCAACCCCGGCGTCATCGTGTCCACCTGCGGCAGGACCAGCAGGCGGTACGAGCTTGCGCCCGGGAAGGTGATCAGCCCGTCCTTCACATCGGCCCTGGCCATGAGGATCTTCGGCGAGCAACCGTCAAAGCCATAACCCTTCTTGTCTGTGTACGCGCCGCTGCCCTCCAGCGCGCTGGGTGGAGGCAGGAAAACATGGGGCGTACCCTCGGGTGTTAGATAGAGCACATCGGAAACCGTGACGCCTTGGCGCATGAGTGCGGAACAACGGGTGAGGTAGCGGTGGTAGTCCGACACCAGGGGCCACCACGTCTGGTTCCTGTGCCAATGGACACCATACGGGCCGAAGCTCATCCCCGGCTTGTATTCGTCGCCCAGCGACTGGTGGGCGAAGGTATGGAAGACGATCCGGTTGATGCCCGCGCAGAACGCCCAGTCGCCCTGGTTCTTCAGCGACCACGGATAGGCGTCCAGCGCCCCGTTGGAGGTGAAGGATTCGGCGGAGACGATCGGCCGCCCCATGACATGGGCGATGGAGGACGCCTCGTAACAACTGTAGGCCGAGTCCACCGAGTTGTTCCAGAATTCCCCCATCGGCACATCCGCCACCGCACCCAGATCCAAATCGCCTGCGGGATTCATGTCGTAGGGTTCGATCGAAAGCGAAAACCCTTGTTTCCGCCCCCACGCCTTCACCGCCCCAGCGTGGTTCTCCAGCACCAACTCCTGGCTGGTCAGGCGGACATCCCACAGGAAGCGCTCCGACAGCTCCAGGCTCCGGATGATCCGCCCCGTATAGACCGGCAGCCACGGCCGGGCGTCATACCCGCGCCGCTTCTTGAATTCCTCAAGGAACGCCGCCGTCCAGTTCTGCGACCCCATCTCCCAACTGTCGATGTGCAGAGTGGTCAGGCCGTGCTCCTTGGCGCGCGGGCCGATCTTCTGGAGCAGTTTCCCGACGTATTGGCCCAGATGAAACTCAAGCGCCTTCACGTCGAACTTATCGCACTCCAGCCCCTCCCCGGGGGCTGGCGCGGGCCGGCTGCTGGCACCCGTCACACGCCGTCCCATTCGCACAATCGTCCACTCGCCAGCGGGGACATTCCACTCGAGGGTTCCGTCGGGCTTGAGTTGCTTCGTGATATCCACGATGTCCTGCGGCTGGATGACCTCCGTCGGCCCTGGCTCCTGATAGTGTGCCGAGGCCGGCAGGTAGGTCTTGACCTGCTTCCAAATCGAATACGGCCCCCGGCTGAAAAGCGCCTTCTCGTCGATGTCGGCAATGAGCAGCGGTTTGCGGCTGGGAAAGACCCAAACAGCCACATCCTCGTAGAAAGGGCTGCCCATCGTGTGGAACTGGGTCGAGCGCTGGGCCGGCACGGGAAGAACCGCCGAATAGCGCTGCGGCCCCTTGACCTCCACCTCGCTGGAGACGAGGTGCTGCATGGATTGTTCCGGCTTGATCCAAGGCCCGCCGCTGCCGCACCAGCCCGGTCCGGTTCCCAGAGAGATATCGATCCCGAGCCGCTCGGCATCATGGACCGCCTTGGCAAACAGATCCTGCCACGGCTCACTCATGAACTTGACCGGCCCCCTAGGCACCCCGACGTCCACCTCGAGAAACACCAGGTTGCCAAGGCCCGCCGCCTTCATGGACTCCAAGTCGGCGACCATCTCCTTGCCGTTCATGTTGCCGTCCATGAAATACCAGTAAACCCCGGGCCGCGCGGCATCCGGCGGATTGACGAAATCCTCCTCCAGCCCGCCTGCGGCGCAGACGCCGCCGCAAAGCAGCCACGGCACAACTGTCACAATCATTTGCTTGTAGATGGTCAGCAACTCCTTCATCGTTTCACTCTTTTCTTTACTTGCTTGTGTCCCCGGCAACCAGGAACAGGGAACGGACCGGCGGCTTGCCTTCATACTCCACTTGGATACTCTGATCGGACGCCACCTTGCCGCTGTCCCAGAGGTCGCCTTTGTCTTTCGCCAGCAGCGCTTCCGAGCTCGCCACCAGGATCTGATACGCGGTCTGCCTCCGCCCTCTGCCCTCCGTCTTCTGTCCTCCGTCCCCAATGATCCAGCTCAGCCGCGGCTTGGCCACGTCGATGCCGAGCGGGTTCTCGCGGTATTCACAGCGCAGGTTCGTCACGTCAGTGGCGGAGAACCCCGCCAGCGGCGCCAGCAGGAGGGCGGCAAGGGTGAATTGTATGACGTTGTTCATAGATCTGTTCTTTCGCTTTGTGTTGCTAATTTTCACTCGAACAACCGCCGCGTGAACCAATGCTCCTTCACGCCGGTGTTGGTGGCGTCAAGCTGGAACCCCCATCCACCCGCCAGGTCAAGCTCAGCGCAAACTCCATGGAGTGGAACAAATGTGCCGAAGGACAATGCCAATGCTGACAGGATTTGGCGACTTTGAGTCATGTTCTTGAGCGTGCCTTTCATTGCTGTCTATTTCCTGTCATCTACTTCAGCGGCACCTTGACGATGGACAGCGAATGCGGTGGTAGATCAACCACACCTTGGGTAAAGGTGAACGTCGTTTTCTGTGGCGCGACCCGGTCAGGATGCCCGATGTCGTTGAACGCCTCGGGTGAATCGCCGGACAGGACAATTGCCGCGTAGTTGCCATCCAACAGGCGGTCTTTCATTTTCACGGTACAGGCCACCTCCTTGTCCGGGTGGCGGTTCACCAGCGCGATGACCCAGCTTCTGCCCGACTCGTTCACGGTGGCGATGGCGTCGGCCACGGGGATGGATTGGTTGCCGTGGGTGAGTTTACCAGTTTCGATGTCCAGCTTGCCGACGCGGGATTCCAGATCGTTGGCATACATTGCCATGGTGTGGAAATGCGTGCGTTTGACGATCCCCTTGGGATGAACATAGAGCGGACCCCGCGTATTGATGGTCGGGGCAATATTGGCCATCCCAACGTCTTCCGCATGCCGGAGACATGCATTCAAAAAGGAAGCGGAGAAAAGCGCGTCCGCCATGGTGTATTGGGAAGCAATGTCGTTCTTCTCACGGGCTTTCACCAGCGCGGCGACCTCGGGATCGGCATAGTTCTGTACCTCTTTGCGGGGAAACTTCGGCTGGTGCCAAGCGCGCAGATTCCATTCGTCGAAGGCGATCTTGATCCGCCCCCTGTAGCCGGATTCCTCGAGCACGCCGATGAACCCGGCGATTCTCTGCTCTGGGGCTTCCGACTGCATCATGCAAGTCAGGTAATCGGGCATGGCGTTCTCCTGCGAAAGCCCCAGCCAGTAACCGTGGATTGAGATATAGTCCAGGTACGGTCCAGCCATCTTGAGCAGGAGCGGGGCGTAGTCTTCGTTTGCAGCCGCTGACAATTTGATCTGCTGATCCACGGCCTTCATCGCCTTGGCCGCTTCCAGGACGAAGGGTGCCCACTGCTCGATGGGTTTGTTGCCGATTTCCCACGGACCATAATTCTCGTTGCCGATGCTCCAGAGGGGAACGCCGAACGGGTCAGGATGGCCGCTGTTTCCGCGCATCTCTGCGTACTTGCCGGTCCTTCCGTTGCAGTATTCGACCCAGTTCCTCATTTCCTCCACGGTACCGTTGCCCGCGTTGTTGCAGATATAGGGCTGCCAGCCAATGAGCCGGCTGAGCTTGACAAACTCGTCCGTGCCGAAGGTGTTCGGCTCGCGCACACCCCAAGCCATGTCATCCGTCGGTGTGCGGTCTTTCCCGACGCCGGATTCCCAATGATAGCCGCTGACATAGCACCCGCCCGGCCAGCGGACGATGGGGACCTTCAACTCCTTCAATGCCGCGACAACATCCGTGCGGAAGCCGTTGGTGTCCGACAGCGGCGAGCCCGGCTCGAACACCCCGCCGTAAACCTGGCGGTCGAAATGTTCGAGAAAGCCGCCAAAGATCATTGGGCTGTAGGGCACCGAGCGCGCGTCCGTATCAATCATGACCGTGGCCTGCGTTTCTCTGGAGCAATTCCTGACGCCATCGCGGGCTTCCTCCTCGAATGATGGATTTGGCGCGCCGGATCCAGCATCTTTGGCGGGCGCGGCGGCAGGCCGCGCATCTGCGGCGTGTAATGCCGCGAGCGGCGCCAGCAGCAGGGCGGCGAGAAGGGAAATGTTTACACTCATAGGCGCGCCTTTGTTCGTGGGTTGATTGGATTCCTTCATCTATTTCATCAGCACCTTGACGATGACCAGCGAGTGGGGCGGCAGATGGACGACCCCTTTGGTGAAAGCCAGTTTTGTTTGCTGCGGCGCGACCCGGTCGGGATGCTCGATGTCGTTGAACGCCTCGGGTGAATCGCCAGCCAGGACAATGGCTGCGTAGTCGCCATCCAATAAACGGTCTTTCATTTTCACGGTGCAGGCCACCTCCTTGTCCGGGTGGCGGTTGACCAGCGCGATGGCCCAGTGCTTGCCCGACTCATCCACGGTGGCGATGGCGTCGGCCACGGAAATGGATTGGTTGCCGTGGGTGAGTTTGCCAGTTTCGATGTCCAGCTTGCCGACGCGGGATTCCAGTTCGTTGGCATACAGCGCCATGGCATGAAAATGCGCGCGCTTGACGATTCCTTTGGGATGCACGAACAGCGGGCCGCGCGTGTTCACGAGCGGGGCGATGTTGGCCATGCCGACATCCTCCGCGTGACGAAGGCAGGCATTGAAGAACGAGGCGGAAAACAGCGCGTCCGCCAGGGTATACTGACTGGCCACGTCGTTTTGCTTCCCCCTCCGTTCAACCAACTCGCGGATCGCGGGAGCCTCATAGTTTTCGACACCGTCGCGCGGAAACCCCGGATGTTGCCAGGCACGCAGATTCCATTCGTCATAGGCGATCTTGATCCTGTCACCACAGCCCGCCTGTTTGAGCGCTTCGCTGACACGGGCGATAAAGGCCTCGGGTTCTCCCGATTTCGAAATAGCTGAAAGGTAGTCATACATCGGCAGTTCGTCAGCCCGCTGCAGTCCGTAACTGTGAAGCGACACATAATCCAGATAGACGCTGGCTTGATCCATTAGATATCTATTGATGGCTGAACCATCCTGCGCCCCTGCGCACGTGGTCTGCACGTTCGGATAGAGCGCCTTCATGGCCTTGGTCGTGTCTCGGACTCGGTCAATATACGGCGTATCGTAGCGTTCGTTGCCGACACTCCAGAATCTGACGTCGAAGGGGTTGCGGTGACCATTCGCCTTGCGCATTTCGGCGAACTCCCCCTCCTTTGCATTGCAGTAGGCCACCCAGTCGAGATTTTCCTGCACAGGGGCTAGGCCATTGAGGCAAATGTAAGGCTCCGCGCCGATGCGCCGACAGAACTCAATAAACTCATCGGTGCCAAAGGTGTTGGGTTCGATCACTCCCCAGCGAAAATCGCCATACGGCTCGCGCTTCTTTCCCACGCCCTTCTGCCAATGGTAGGCGTCCACGAAACATCCCCCGGGCCATCGGATCACCGGCACCTTCAGTTCCTTCAATGCTTCGATAACGTCTTTGCGAAATCCGCGCTCATCAGCCAGAGGCGAACCGGGCTCGAAGACACCACCGTAAATCTGGTTGTCAAAATGCTCGAGAAACCCGCCAAAGATCATCGGGCTGTAGGGCACGGAGCGAGCGCTGGTATCAATCGCGACAGTGGCCTGCGTTTCCTGGGGCGGATCGTCCACCTGCTCCAAGGCCACGTCGTCGTACCAAGCCTGCCCGGTCGCTGAACCCCAGCTGCCAAAGAGACAGTTGATTTGGAGGTTGGTCGCCGCTTCGGTTTGAAAGACCGTGGACACCCGGGTCCAGGCCTTGGTCCCCGACACCGCCGCCGTTCTCACCTCCTGCATGTTCTGGATGTTCAGCAGAGCGCCGGCAGCACCGCGGACATCTTTGGTTTTGATCCAGCCCGAGAGCCGATAGAAGGTATCCGGTTTGACGATCACCGTTGTTGTCCAGGCGGCATCGGCCCCTTTTGCGGAGGTCATCGTGACACACAGCTCACCGGTCCTTCCCGGCGATTCGACGCTCCACCGTGTGTTATCAGCCCCGGCCCAGGCATGCGTCTTCCACCCCCTGACGCCGTCACCCTCCTTCTCCTCGAACGATGGATTTGGCAGAAGATTCAAGGCGGGGCCGGCATCTCTGGCGAGTGAGACGGGGTGCCCAGCAGCAGCGTGCAGCGCCAGCAGCAGCGCGGCGAGGGTGAGCATGATGATTTTTCGCATCTATGGGTACTGGCGGATTTTGTTATCCCGTTGGGGGTTAGTTGGCGGACGAAACCTTGACGGTGACGTCGGCATGCACCGATCCCATGATGCGGTTGTAGTTCTTGAAGTCATGCCAGCCTATGCTGGACGAGTGAACCCAGGTGGCGGGGTCGAGGATGGTCTTGTCCACCACCGTCACCCGCAGGATATAGGTTCCCGGCGTGCTGAAGGTGGCGGTGCAGGTCGCCGCGTCCTTCGTTTTGTTAGACGAGAATGAGACCTCACCTTCGCCCTGGATCTTGCTCCATGTATATGAAAGCGTGCCGCCGTCGAGATCCGTGGCGGAACACTTGAGGGTGACTTTGGATGCAGGCAGGGTGAGCGCCGGCGGGGTGGCGCTGACGGAATTGATCTTCTTGAAATAGTTGAGCTCGGGCGGGGCCGGGTCTTTGGTGATCGCCTCAGTGGTCGCCGCGATCTGCTTGCCCATGTTTTCCCACCATGGCGAGTTCTGAAAGGCGGCGCCCCACTCGGGCATGTAGTCCTGATAGGCCTGAAGGGCGGGCAGGGCTTCCTTGGCCGCACCGCGATAGCAGTTTATCAGGACGTCCAATGCCGGCGGCTCGCCGGCTTGCTTTTCATATGCTCTGAAACAAAGGGGAATCCCCTCCTCGACATGATACTTGCCAAGCACGGCCAAGGCACAATACCAGACACCGCCGGCAAACATCAGGTCTGCCGGCGACCGCTCTGCCGCGCAGGCAACAATGCTGGGTGCCAAGGCCTGCACGTCTTCCCAGCTCAGGTCCATGAGAAACCCTGACGGCTTGCCGCCGCGTGGAAAGTCGCCGAGGCTGCTCCGGCCCATGCCGCTCGGCTGGGCGAGGCCGACCCGCACCGCCGGATAGAGCAACTCCTTGGCCTGGCCGTAGGTTTGCTTGCCGAGCGTGCCGAACAATGCGCCGGCCAGAACGGCATTTTCGAGCCGCAGCGGATTGGACCAGTCGATGGTGTTGGCGTCGGTGCTGCCATTGGCGATGAACGCCTTCATCATCTCCGCGAGTTGCGGTTCGGCCGCGGCACCGTAGTTCCGCAGGGCTTTGGCCGCACGGACCCGCACCCACCCATCCTTGTCCCTGAGCCGCGCCACCAACACCGGCAGCGCGTTGTCAGGCTTGAGCGCCCCCAGCACCTGGCAGGCCGATTCGCGCACCTTGGGATCGGCGTGGCCGGTCATCTCGATCAGCTTGCCCACCTGTTCCTTCGCTTCCGGCCGTTTGGCGAATTCGTCGGCCGCATACCGGCGCACCAGCGGGTCGTATTCGGCGAAGTGGCCTAACAACTCCGCCGCCGTGAACTTCGTGCAGAGTTGGGGATATTTCGCCGACCAGATGGCATTGGCGATGGCGGCGGGTTTCAGCGTGTTGCCCGGCGCCGCGTTCTTGCCGGTGATGAAGAGCTGGCGCTTGGGCAGCGAGAGGGTCAGCACATTCCACACCGTCGGGTCGAGGAAACCGCTGTAATTACTATTGTCCCAGTAGTCCTTGACCGGGTTGGCGCCGTCGCCGGTGCCGTCGTAGGTGAACGAACCGTCGCAGCGGCGCGACAGGTCCTGGTGCCAGCGGACCTGCGCCAGATAGGCGGCCACCGCTTCCGGGCCGCCCACGGCGGCGCCCAGCGGCCCCCACAGGTAACTGAACCCCTGGCCGGTGTGGCCGATTTCGCGGGTTTCACAACCGGTCACGGCCAGGCGCGTGAAGTATTCGGTCGCGGCGGGCTGCTTGCCCTGCAAGCCGAAGAACACCGCCGCCAGTTCGTTCTTCCCGTTGGAGGCGGCGTGCATGTGCCACGGCTCGTGTTCGCCGTAGGGCACCGTGCCCTTCTGGACATAGTAACTGAAGAACTTGTTAGCCCGTTCGATGGCCGGATCGATCTCGGGATCCTCCACCCCGCACTTTTTCCCCATCGCGATCGACAGCACGGCCGCCAGCCCGCACTGGTTCACCGGGCCGTACGTCGGGACCGACCCGTGGTAGGTGCCGTCGTGGTGGTTCTCGGCGCCGCCGTGGCCGTAGGTGCCGAACATGCTCTGGGCCTTGGCCAAGGCCGCAGTGTATTCCCGGATGCCGTCGAGCACCTCCTTGTCGCCGGTTGCCAGATAATATTCTGTTAGAAACAGGTTGTTATAACTCCAGCCCCAGGTGTCGCACTTGTAGGGGTCCAGCGTGCCGGGTTTGGGTGCGATGGCGCGGGCATAGTCACGCACCCTCGGCAGAAACTCCTTGTCGCCGGTGGCCAGCAGCGCCAAACCCATCACCGGATGGTCCACCTTGCGCGCGGCGAGCACCTTGACGGCGGCGGCGAGGATGCGGGCGGATTTCGGGCAATCGAAGGGCGCGGTCTTGCTGTAACTTCCCAGCACCGGCAGGCGGATCGACACGTCCCTGGTGGTGCCGGCGCGCCAGCACTTGAGGTTGAGCAGCCCGTCGCCGGCCTCGGCCGCGCCGATCGCCAGCCCCATGCTCTTGCGGGAGTCCTGGGTGAAGAGCGGCACCGACCCCTTGCCCGCGCCCGTGCTCACGCCAAGGATCACGTCGTCGGGCGCCAGCATACCTTGGGCCGGGGTGTCCTTGCCCACCGAGGTGACCAGGATCTGCCACGGCCGGTGGCCGGTCATGTCATTGGTATCGACCAGGACGCCGCCGCGATGGATCCACCCGCGCAGGCCGGTGGGGCCGAGATTGTAGTTGACCTTGGTGTCCACCTTGGCCCGCGCGGCCGGGTCGGTCAGGTCCGGCGCGGCGGCGGGTGCGCCTAACAAAACGGACGGCAGGAGGGCGAGCGCTGAGGCGAGGGCGCAGGCGGCGATCGTGGTGGTGGTGGAATGGTTCATCGGTTTGCTGGATGTTTGGTAAGAAAAAGGTGAGACGCTGGGATGCTGAAACAAAAGTTGGATCGGATGTGAACGGCAGTTGTTTTCCAGGATGGGAATGATTGAGAACGGCCAGCTTGATGGGTCGGGGCGGCGGGTGTCCATTCCCTATTCTGGGAACAAAGAGGCCGTAGCACCCGGCCGGGTGCCGGGGAAAGCCCGCGGACGGGGCCGGTCTGACAGGCGGCCCGTTGTCCGTTAGACGGCGCGGCCCCGGCGCTGCGGTCGGTGGAGCAGATGCGGGGAAGGCTTGGAGAAGCGGTCATGGCGGCAGACGGTGGATCGGGGGGGGTGCTTCGTGGGAATCATCGCAAATTTCCGGAGGCTGGTAAGTCGTTCAAATGAACGAGGGATCAAATGAACAGCAGTGGGGGGAATGGACAGGGAAGCGCGGCCTCAGACCAAGCGGATCACCCCATGATGACACAATTGGCTTGACTTTCGTCGTCCATGGAAGAAGCTTTCATCAAAATGAATGATTTCGTCGTCCACGCAAGACCCATTTACATCCAAGCGATCGAACCATGGATAGGCAAGCCCGTGGTCAAGATTCTGACGGGGATGCGGCGGGTGGGCAAGAGCATGTTGATGGAGCAAGTGCGGGAACTCCTACGGTCCCGCGGTATGGAAGAGAGAAGGATGGTCATGCTCAACATGGAACGCTTGGAATTCTCGCACATCCGGGATTTCCGGGATCTGGCACGACACATCGAGGACGCCACCACGGGACTGACCGGGACGAGAATCCTCTTGATCGACGAGGTGCAGGAGATCGCGGGGTGGGAAAGAACGGTCAACAGCCTATTCAGCGAGGGGAATTGGGACATCTACCTGACGGGATCCAACGCCCACATGCTTTCGACCGAGCTGGCCACGTTGTTGGCGGGGCGGTATGTGGAGTTCCCCGTTTATGCCCTTGGTCTCACCGAGTATCTCGACTTCAAGGGCTTGGGCACCGGGCAAGCCGCAGAGGTTTTGCCCGAATACCTGAGGTTGGGCGGCATGCCGGCGATTCACCAATTCGGGCTGCACGAACCCACGGTCATGCAATACCTCGGATCGCTCTTCGACACAATCATCCTCAAGGACGTGGTGGCACGGCATGAACTGCGCAATGTTCCCCTTTTTGAGAACGTCTGCCGTTTCGTCATCGACAACATTGGCAGCTTGATTTCCGCGCGGCGCATTGCGGAGTATCTCAAGGCGCAGCGTCTCGCGGTGAGCGTGGACACGGTGCTGAAGTATCTCGGCTACCTGGAGGAAACGTTCATCCTGCACCGCGTGCGTCGCTACGATGTGAGGGGCAAGCGGCATCTGGAAATCAACGACAAGTATTACCTCGGCGACATTGGCCTGCGCCATGCGCGGCTCGGCCATGCACCGTCGGCCATCAACGGGCTGTTGGAAAACCTTGTGTTTCTCGAATTGAAGCGACGCGGCTATCAGGTTTTCGTGGGCAAGGTGGGGGAACGTGAGGTGGATTTCGTGGCGACCAAGGGTGCGGCCGTGTGTTACCTGCAAGTCTGTTATCTGCTGGCTGACGACGCGGTGGTGGAGCGGGAATTCGGCGCGCTGCGGGCAATCCCCGACCAGCACCCGAAATGGGTCGTCAGCACCGACACCCTGTGGAGCGGCGATACCCGGGGGATCCGGCATTGCCATATCGCGGAATTCCTGGTCGGTGGCTTGCCACCCTTGGGATTACATGATTCAACTGCGGTGCCGGAATGACCGGATTCATCAGGATCAGACATCCTGAATCCGGTGGAAACGGAATGGTACCAGGCGGAGCTTGGCGGCGGGCAGCATGCCCGCGCCACGGTGGTCCGGGCATGCTGCCCGGATTCAAATGGGCTCATTCGGTTTCCCTGGCAGCACCCATTCTCCGGCACGGGTCAGGATGTCTGAACTTCTTCAAAATCTGCGTCTATCTGCGTTCATCCGCGGTTTCATTTCTCTTTCTAGAGTCCTTGAAAAGCCAAAGAAGTTGTTGTTAGATCAAGTTCTTCATCTGGTGTCTTGCGTCTTGGGTCTGAGGCGAAGCCTCGCTAGGTTCATTGTTCGCCAACGGATCTAACAGAATCCTTGGTCCATTCGATCGGCGTGAACTTCAGCCGGGTGTGTCCGTCGGTGCCGACCACCCCGGTCATGTACCATTGGCCGTTGAACTCGATGATCTCGTGGGCGAAGCCTGCGCCGTCGTCATCGGCATGATAGAAGGTCCCCTGTCCTTCGTCGTGCGGTTTCGGGAAGAGAACGACCCCGGCTTTGAACGGATATGGCTGGACCCGCGGGAACTTGAGCGAATCTTCCGACACGGCATAGCCGCCGTTGACGAACATGATCCATTTCCCCGAACGCGGGTGCTTCATCACAAACGGGCTTTCGCCCGGGTTCATGTCCGTCGTGCCGCCGGCGAGATCCGCGCGGGTGAGCGCAAGACCGGCATCCTCCCAATAGGTGAGGTCCTTGCGCCAGTCGTCCATGTTCTGATAGACGGCAACCGCGCCCGGCCTTCCAACGTACATCACCCACCGGCGCTGGGTATCGTCGCGCACCACACAGGGGTCGGATCCCTTGGGTGCCAGGCCGTCCTTGGCGAACTCCTCCGGTTTCTCCCATTTGACGAGATCCCTGCTTTTCGCCAAACCGATACCCGAACGCTGGCCCTGCAGATCGAGCGGGGTCTTGCTCTTGAAATCCCAACCGGCGTAGAACATGAGGCATTCGTCCCGCTGCGGGATCACCTGCGGCGCGATGCCGCCCATCAAGCGGTCGAAGCAGCCCTCGCGCTTGCTGGCGGAAACGGCCGTTCCCAGCAGTTTCCAATGCACGAGGTCATCACTGACCATGTGCTCGGCACTTTCCTCGGAACCTTCATGCTGCCACATCGTCCCGACTTTCCCCAACGGCGCAAACAAGTGCCATTGACCATCCTTCCGAATGAGACAGTGGTCCTTCATGTACATATCCGGCGGGGCATAGCGGGCGGATGCGATCTCGCGGACAGCGTAGCGGGCATTCTTCGTTGCGGCGGCGGTCTGCGCGGCCGGCGAAACCCCGCCGATCACGTCGGCATAGGTCGCGCCGAAACGGATTTCGCCGATCGTCATGCCGTCCCCGCCCTGGCATTCGATTCGCAACGAATCGAAGTTGGATTGGTCCATGACCGCCATGACCGCATTCACCGGGTTGGCTGGCGGCAGCGCCAGATCCTTGCCCGGCAGATAGATTTGCACGATGTCTTGGGCGTTTTCGCCCAAGCCCCACATGACCCTGCCCACGACCAGGACCGGTGCGGTGCCGACGTCATCCCCCCCAGGGGATCTGCTATCGATTCCAGCGTTCCTCATGATTCCCTTGATCGAGGCATACCTCCAGAAATCCATGCCCACACGATTGCCATTTTGCTTTTTCGTGTCTTCCAGGAATATACTGCCCGAGGGAATATTGACGCATACCTTCGCGGACACGACCATGCTGAACCAGAGTTCGGCACCGTCAGTCAGCAGTCCGCGCTCCATCAAAGCCGAGGTATTGATGGCCCTTGCGGCGGATCTGCCGGTCCACTTCAGTGCCTTGCCGGCCACCGGCAGATTCCCGTAGGACACGCCGGCGGACTGCACGATGCCACCTTTCTTCTCAGCAACCCATTTGCCGGCAAAGCCCGCATCGGTCGCGCCACCCTGTCCGTCAAGATCCGCTTCCGGGTTGTACTGGAACGGCTCGTAAATCACCAGTCCCGCCGGTTTCGTGCGCACCTTTGCCGCAGGAGCGGGAACCGTCTGGTTCTGCTTCACCGATTTGTCGCGCGCCTTCACCGTGTAGGTGTATTCGGTATTCGCCGACAAACCCGTATCCACATAGGCTGTGTTGGAAATCCATCCGCTGTCATGGGAACCATCCGCTATCGTCGTGTTGGCGAAATAATATTCCACTCCGCTGGGATCCTTCGCCGTGGCGGCAGTCATCGTGACCACCGTGGGTGCCACGGCGGCCGGAACATGCGCCCACTGCAGCGGACCCGGTGTGGGTGGCGCCACGTCCGGCGCCGTGGTCGCGACCGAAACTCTCGGCGACCACCCGGTCTCATTTTGCTTCACTGATTTGTCCCGCGCCTTGACCTGATAGACATACTTCGTGTTCGGGCTGAGCCCGCGGTCGGTCCAGACCGGGCTGTCCACCCATCCGCTGTCGTGTGAGTTGTCGGCGACGGTCGTGTTGGCAAAGTAGTATTGGACGTCGTTCGTGTCCGTTGCCTTGGTGGCGGTCAGGGTGACGATGGCATCCGAAACCGCGGGAACCGGTGCGCCCCACTGCAACGGGTTCGGTGTCGGCGGCGTGACATCCGGCGCCACGGAATCCGCGCCATGGACCACATCATAATAACTCGCGCCGAATCGGATCTCGTCGATCTTCGCATCACGTTCGTCGGCCGGGCTGGGACCGACGCTGATTACGTTGAACTTCGATTGATCGAGCACTCCGCTCACAACGAGCACGGGATTGTCCGCCGGCTGTGCCAGATCCTTGCCCGGCAGATAGAGTTGCACCGTGTCCGGCGCACTGCCGGTGGCGCCCCATTTGATCTTGCCGACCACCAGGGCCGTGTTTTTCTGCCAGATGGCATATGGCGCATGGCCGGGTGAAAGCGATTTGACGCCGCCAATCTTCAGGGTGGCCTTGGGGATGTTCACATCGCCGAAGGTCACACCCACGCCATTGCCGGCGTCCGTGCCGCTGTCGCCCAGCATGACTCCGGTGAAGTTGCCTTTGTTGGAAACCTCCGAAACCAGGAAGCTGAACCAGAGTTCGGCGCCATCGGCCAGCAACCCGCGGGTTGCCAGCGCCGAGGCATCAAGTGTCCGGAACGTGCCGTTGGTGGCGACCGTCTTGAGGCTCAGTGCTTTTCCGGCAGTAGCGAGATTTCCGTATGACAGGCCGCCTCCGGTGATGACAGCGCCCTTGTCCGCCACCCATTTGGAACTGAAACCGGCGTCCCCCATGCCGCCGCGGCCATCGAGGCCTTCCCCGGCAACACCGATGAATGGCTCGTAGATCACCGGAACCGCCGGCGGCATGACCTTGATGGTGACATCGGCGGACGCCTTCTCGCCGAGACTGTCGGCAATCGTCAGACGAAACACATGGGTTCCCTCCTTGAGACCCGACACGCTTGCCTTGGCGGATTTGTCGCCAGCCAGGTCGGCCTTGTTAGGCCCGCTCACCTGGGTCCAGGCATAGCTGGCGATGGTTGCGAGTTTGACCTCGCTGCCGGAACCATCCAGCACCGTGCTGTTCTCGGGATATGGCAACATCCTGTCTTTTCCCGCATTGGCCACCGGCAGGCTGCGGTCGCTCGCCCGCGCGGTCACCTCGTCGCTCGCGGTATTGCCTTTCTTATCGGTTACGGTCAGGCGAAACACATAACTGCCCTGGACCGGCGCGCTGAGGGTGAGCGTCCTGGTTTCCGCACCGCTCATCCCGACGGCGGGACCACTCAACTTGGTCCAGGCATATTTGACGATGCCACCATCCGGCGAATAGCTGTCACCGCCGTCGAGCATGACAGTCTTCGCTTTCGTTAGAACCATCTGATCCGGCCCGGCGTCGGCCCACGGGCGCGCACCCTCGGCGGGCAGCAGCAACTGCTGGTCGAAGATCGGTGTGGCCACCCAGTTGTCGGTGCGGAACGGGCTGGCCGGCAGTCCATCGGCATTGACCAGCAGGTTCACCAACCCCTGACAATCCGCCCATGCATAACGGACTGCGGCCGGTTCGGGCACCTTGTCGCTCGAGACCTCGATCATCTCGCCGACGATCGCCGCCTGTGCCACGTGCCAGACTTTGTCAGCTCCCGCGATGATGAAGCCATCGTTCTTGCCGGCTGGGTTCTGCAAGCCCAGCGGGAGCGTCAGCCCGTTGCGGTGGAAGCGAATCACCACCTTGTTGCCTTTGATCTCCATCGCCCGGTAGAGCGGCCCGGTCCAGCCACGGTTGGGAATGACATGATAAACTTGGGACAGAGCCCAGAGCGCGGCCCGGTGGCCAACCGGTTCCTTCTTGGTCGGATGCATGTCGCCGACCTTCCCGCAGTCCATGGTCACCGCAAGGCCGGTGTGTGGCCATTTCAGGCAAGTTTGCAAATGCACGTCCCGGACAAAGGGGCTCGGGCAATCGACAACGTCCCTGCTCGTGAGCGGCCCAGGTCCGCCCCAGGGTGCCATCTCGATGATGCAGAACGGCAGTTCCGGATCACGGAATATCTGCCGCCAGTTCCGGATCACTGCCGGATAGGTGAGCGGATAGCCATGCGCGAATTCAATTCCCCCGCCTGCCCCGCCGTTGTTCACCGCACTGTTTTCGCCCTGATAGAAAAGGGCGCCGCGGATCGCGAGCTTCTCGATCGGATGGATCATGTGGTTGTAACAGCCCGCCGGCAGCATCAACCCCATCCCGCCCTTGCGCGGATCATCGCCCTTCGGGTTGGCAAGCCAATCGGCGGTGCGCTTGTCGAAAAACTTCAGCAGCTTGTCAACCACCGGGGATTTCAGGCTTTCGAGCGACTCGCGCGTCTGCCACGATTCCGGATAGGTGCCGCCGCGGGCGGACTTGATCATGCCGATCGGAACCTTGGTGCCCTTGTGCACATCGCGCGCAAAGTAGAAGGCGACCGCGGAGAAACCGGCGGCCGTGGCCGGCGTGCAGACTTTCCACTCGGTGCCGGGGATGTCGTCCTCCGGCTTGTCCGAGGTCTCCCCCGGAACATCCATCAACCGGATCAGCGGATAGTCGGCCTGAAAGGCCGCGATGTCGCCGCGCTCCATGCCCCCCAACTCCAACTCCATGTTGCTCTGCCCGCTGCCGAGCCACACGTCGCCAACCAGCACATCCTTGATGGCAACCTTGTTAGATCCGCTGCTAACCTTCAATTCACGCCCTTCGGCGCATAGTGCCAGCGGCTCGAGTTCCACCCCCCAAGCGCCGTCATCGGCGGCCTTGGCGGTTTGCGTTTGTCCGGCGAATTCCACGGCGACCGGGGCGCCCTTGTCGGCCCGGCCCCAGACTCTAACCGGCTTGTCGCGTTGCAGGACCATGTGGTCGCCGAAGATGCGTGGCAGTTGCAGGTCCGCGGCGAGGGTTGAGGAAGCGGTGGCGGCCAAGGCCGCCAAGGCGACGGCGCAGGATGGGATGTGCGGTGTTTTCATGTTTGGATATTGCGTCGGTGAATGTCTGTTGTTGTGCGCGCTACCATTGATACACCCATGTGTAAGTCGTGTAGCGGGTTTGGGGAGGCTGGCCGTATGCCAGCGGTCCTTCGGCGGTGCCGTGTGTGGTCTCGCTGTTGCGGCATGTCAGGCGCAGGCCGTTTTGGAAGAACAGCGGGTCCTCATCGTGGAACCGGTAAGCAGAAAAACGGCTCTTTCCCTGGTCAAAATGGGTCAGCCCGGCGACGTCCGCATAGTAACGGCCTGTGTCGAAGTAATAGGTTCCGAGGAAATAATCCTCCAGTCCGGAAGATAACATCAGCGGCTTGGGGTTCTTTGCCAGATAAGCGCGCATGCAGGCTTCCAGGTAGTTGAGCCGGTCCGGTCCGCCGAGCCCTTCAGCGGCGATGGTAACCTGATAGAGCGCGCCCCGGCCAGCCACGTCGCACAGGTTGAACTCTTCGAGCGGCTGGGCCGTGTGGTTTTCGAGCCGGATGAGTTTGAGCCGCGCCGTCCCGGGCAGTGTCACGCCGCCGAGGGTCACAATGTAGTTTTCGACGCCGCGGATGATCCACCAAATGGGCGGATCATTCTGCTCGGCTTCCGTCCTCTGTGCCGTTACGCGGATATGCTTGCCGAACGGGATCCGGTAATTGTTGAATATGCCGTTCTGGCTGCCGATCTTGCCGAAATGCTTGGTGGCCCACGGCGCCTTGTTGTCATTGAAGCCGATGCCATGCCCCAGATACAACTGCATGTCGATTGAGGGCACCTTCTCGCCGTCCACATAGTAGCGGATGCGAGTGTCCTCGACGCCCTTGAAGTTGCCGCCGAACCAGAAATGAGTCAGGCAGCCGGTGCCGTCATATTCATAGAGAAGTGTTTCCTCTTTGGTCTTCAGCACGGCCTCACACTTGCCGATGGTTCCGATAGGGTTCAGCCTGTCGGGGTCAACCGGCTTTTCCGCCCGGACCGCGGACGACAACGCCAGCATTGCCAGCAGAACACCGCAATTTCTCTTTCCGTTATTCGTAGTCATTTTTTGTCATTTGGTTCTCTTGCTTATCTGATCGCGAGTTCAAGCGCCTGACTGGCGCTCAGGGTAACCATGCACTTCGTTGCAGGCGATCTCGTAGTTCCCGCCATAGGTGGCAACCCTGCCCCAGCCCCAGCCCACGGACATGCCCGAATACGGAACATCCTCCACCTCGTTGTGCGCGATCAAAAGGTCGGCCGCATACCCGGCCATGATGCCAACGCCGCC
>Ga0118677_10003842_pt1 | contig 27931 bp, 16 predicted proteins | sample AliMusrvi5mmetaG_FD_86154 | JGI IMG/M metagenome (GOLD analysis project Ga0118677, IMG submission 86154) | reverse complement strand
GTGAGGGCTGTGGGGTAACAAATGCCGGAGTGTGGATCCAGCGACTCCTTCACGCACACGGTGGGGATGTCTCCGAGCAAGGAACTGGCTTCGGCACACCCGGCGGAGTCGCCAGTTACCAGTATCGTTGGAACGCCTATTTCGCCGGCCAGCGCCGCCTCCAGACCAATTTCACCAACCGGAACGCCATTCAGCAGCAGGTGTCGTACAGCTGGTTCGTAATTATGTGCCAACAGTTCACCGGTGCCTTCCATGCTATGTAAGCCCAGCAAGATCATGCCATCGAAGTCCGAAGTGAGACCGCCGACATTGTCAGGACGGTAAAATGGTTTTCCGACCAATACACGGACATGCGGGTCGAGAAGCGCCATATTCAGGTTACGCCCATCATTATGCATGTCGTAAATCCAGATATCATGCTCGCCGGTAGCGAGTAACCCGGCCACAACAGCGTTCACATCGGCGTGCAACATAGCAATACCATAGGCAAACGCGGTTGAGACACCATCGGCTTGTGTAGGATGAGTGACGCCGGAAACGCCTTCTACATCACAGCGAATCATTAATCGCATAATATTGTTCCTTCAAAAAAAAGAGTATGTATTATTTTGATAATACTAGGACTTTCGCTTTGCGATGATAAGTGATAAAAAACTTAATCTAGTAGTTTTTATTATTCAGCAAGCAATTAGATTGAAAAATATCATCATGAATGCGAATGGAAAATAACATATAACAATAGGACGGAATACATTGAAACACACGAGCGAAAGTCCTATAGTTATTCCGGCGTGACCGGAATATGGTCTAGCGGCAGCTTTTTTAATGGAACCATGTGTAAACATGAGAACCCGGAAAAGGGAGACAGACACATTTTTTTCTTTTATACGCTGCGGTGGAGAAAAAACGCGTCAGTCCCCGTTGTCCTCGAATTGACAACATCATGAACAATCTTAATCCATTGAATAACATGACCAAATATCAATTTTAGGAACCCTCCCATGAATATACTTCAAAGTAAAATTTGTCAACACATATATTGCTTTCTAATGATCATTTCTTGTGCAGCAGCCGTATTCGCGGCGGAACTCGCGGCGGATAGCTGGCCCTTCCAATATCGGGAAAATGATTTTCGCGATTCTGCGCTACTGGATCTTCGCCGACTGAATGAAAAAAGCGCCGGAGAGCATGGTTTCATCCAGCTCAGTAATGATGGCAACAGCTTTGTGCGTGGAGACGGCGTTCCCATCCGCTTCTGGGGAGTTCTCAGCAACAAGAGGGATCATTATAATCCGCAGGAGTTAAGCCAGCATACGCGATGGCTGGCCAAAATGGGGATCAACATGATCCGGCGGCAGATCTTTCTGCCGTCCCCTAAGCCCGGATCGCTACCCGAGGATGTCAATCAGCCGGAAGTCGATGAAATATGGCGTTACGTGGCCGCCATGAAGAAAGAGAGCATTTATAGCTCGATCATCAGTTTTGCCGCCTCGCTTGGACCCTTTGAAACAACCGATATGAGTCGCTGGGGAATTCCCGGTTACCAGGCGAACTACGCCAAGGACAAAAAGGCGGAGCAGCCATGGGAAATCATGTTTTTCAACCCGCAATTCCAGCAAGCCTACAAAGTCTGGCTTAAAAAACTCTACACGGAGGTGAATCCATATACTGGGATTCCCCTCGCAAAAGATCCAGCCCTTTTTATGATCCAAATCTCCACGGAAGACAGTCTGTTGTTTTACGTTTTTGACAGAATCAAGCAGGAGCAGCTTCACGAACTTGGACGACAATATGGTGACTGGCTCAAGACAAAATATGGATCACTCGATAAAGCTATTGAAGCTTGGGAGCAGGAAACTCTGGTGGCGAACAAAGGAGGGGCTATCTCTGGAGACGATGCAGTGAATGGCGTCATGGGCTTCTACATGGCCTGGGTGGCCACGCATATGGCCCCGAAACCATCGACCGGCAAGGCCAAAAGGATATCGGACCAGGTGGAGTTTCTCTGTCGCACCATGCGGAAGTTCAACGCGGAATTCACACGCTATCTGCGGGAGGATCTGGGCTGCAAACAGTTGATACTTTGTGAGAATTGGTATCCCGCCGATCCCATGACCATGCAAGACGCCGAGCGCTGGAGCTATCTACCGGGAGGTGTCATTGCGGAGAATCACTTTCTGCTCGGATACGGGCACATGTCGGTGACTAAGGTCGGCCAGGTGATTGACTCGCCCACGGCTCTCAAACCGTTGGATTTATCTGATCCCGCACCCTTTGTCTTCAAGCAAGTTGCCGGTCGCGCCACCTTCCTTACCTCCACCGGATGGGCCTTCCCGAGTTTGCGTCAGAGTGAAGCGCCGTTTCTCTGCGCTGTCTATGGCGCACTCACCGGCCTGAGCGGGATTTGCTGGGAAGGGTTCGGTTACAACAAGCAGCCGGAATACGATCTAAATGCCGTGTTGCGGATCAGTGAAACGGAGAAATGGCAGATTGCGTGGAATACCGCCCGTCCGCCTTTCGTGTCCAGTTTCCCCGCCGCTGCGTTGATGTATCGCAGCGGTTACGTGACACAGGGCGCGCCGGTGGTCGAGGAAGAGCGGAAGTTGACGGACATGTGGGAAAGAAAACTTCCGCTGGCCATGGATCACGGCTCCTACCAGGACACGACAGCAGCAACGAAAAACGGGGTGGTTGACCCACTAGCGTTCTTCGTCGGACCGATCCGGGTGAAATACGAGGGCGATCCCGCGAAGAATAAGGTGACGGACTTGTCGAAATACATCCTGCGCGACCAACAACGGGTGCTCAGCAACACCGGCCAGGTGGAATTAAACTACGGCAAAGGCATCTGCACAATCAACGCGCCCAAGGCGCAGGGCGTATGCGGATTTATTGACCAAACCAGGACGTTTTCCCTCTCAACCGTAACCATTACGAGCACAAACTCCTATGCCGCTTTTCTAGTGGTGCCACTGGACGATCAAACCCTGGCCAGTTCTAAAAAGGTGCTTGTGCAAGTGGGAACAACCGCGCGTCCCACCGGCTGGCAATCGGAACCGACGGAAGTGAAGGTGACAGGCCGTGAGAAACCGGTTCAAGCGGAGAAGATATTGGATATGGGATCAGGCCCTTGGAGCATGACCGCCACGCACGCAATTCTTACCATTGCCAATCCATATCTAACAAAAGCCACACTACTCGACCCCAACGGCATGGACGCCGGCGATGTACCCGTTACCCTGACGAATGGAAAATGTACGGTCACCCTACCCCCTCAAACAATGTACCTGGTGCTAAGCAACAACAATACTCCCCAATGATTTCCATTGTGTCTATCAGCCCGCCAATTGAATAATCGACCAAGTGGTATGCACATCCCTGTCTGGAAGCCGATGACCATCGCGCTCAGTTTGATACATACGCCAGGATTCCGACACTTGAGCACATCTGTCCCTAAGTGGGATCGCAGGCGTCCCTTCTGTCCCCCACCGATCAAGCGTCATAATAAATAACCATGCAAAGCATCCTCAGAATACCGTCTCATTGTCCGAAGGATATAAATCCCATAGCCTGAGGCACCGCCCTGACACTTTTACATATCTATTTGTCGCACATTTAATACAGGATTGATTATCTTATACCAGATATGGTGATATGCTTCGGGCCGACGCAAAAATAACTTCCCATTCTTGGCTGATCTTTTCGCCGCCTGCCTTTTTCACGCCGCCTTAAAATATTCCCGATATGCCTTCGTCGGCGCTTCGCGGCAGACAACGAAAATCCTCTGCCAAGAATGGGAAGATATTTCCGCGCCGACCCTTAGCCCAGTCTGGAAGCCGATGACCATCGGGCTCAGCCTGATAATAAACAAGGATTTCGACACAATAGCGCTGCAGTAGCCATACAACTCACGCGAAGCATCCTTAGAAAAGAAAATCTTCTCCTTGCCTGAAAGGCAAACATTCATCAGCGAAGGGCGAAGCCCTGGAAAAAGTTGTGTTCGACACAATTCGTTCATCTCGTCGTCCGTACTTCCCCCTCCAGGCGTGCCCGCCTGGAGGGGGGAGCACGGACGATAAGATGCGTATAAGAATGAGGGCACCGCCCTAGGAACAGGTGCCAATAGGAAATCAACGCTCTGTAAAGAGCATAATCCCGTAACAGGACGACAAATAGTTAAAGGGTAATATCGGCGTGAATCAGGGGTCAGGCTTTGTCCGCGTTAACCACCCGTATCTAGTCGTACACCTGTCGGGCGACAACTTGCAGGATGATCTGTTTAAAGGCGTCATCGTTTAGAAAACGGGAGTCGATATCCTGATTACTTTCCATCCGGTAGATAACAATACCGGGGAAATTTCGGCGGAAACTCACCACGGCGCTGAACACCATCTGGGCTGCATCCACGGAACAACTGCTGGAAGAAAGCGGCATGAATATCTTGTATTTAATAGGAGTTTTCAACCTTTAAGGTACTAGTTGTTCCGGTGTTGCTGGAACACGGCCTGCGGGCAGAATGGTTTGGGGGTCTGGTGCACTCATTTTCTTGAGCTGTGATTTGTGTGGTTGTGTGGTGACTATGATTATTTTTGGATTATGAGCGGAACGAGTGTAAGATGTTCTTCATAATTTAACCGCAAAGAACGAAAAGTACACAAAGAATACCATTGTTCTTGTGAAGCGTATAAGGCCTGTCTGCAGTAGAGATTGGGAATAAGTTCAATTACACATTTTAAGGTGAGGAGTTCCAAGAACAGTGGGCCGCACGGGAGGAACTCCTCGATCTGCTCCGCGAGCAGTCCGCCACCGCCTATGAAGCGTATCGTTACGCTTCAGTACCCGTGAAGGCGGACACAGTAAGCGGGATGACAGGGACAAAGAAAGGAGGGAAAGAATAGACAACTAAGTTAAATGTATTTGGGGGGTAGTACATTTTTCATCATCATATTTGGTACATTTTCACTTGACCAATGACAGCATATAGATCGCTGAAGATCACCGTTCCATACTCATCCAATCTCTGAGCCACGTTTCTTTGCGCATCAAACTGATACCAGACTTCACCACGTCCATCATGGCGCTCCAGCAAACCGGTGGCCCCCCAGGTATTGAGCGCGGTGATCGTGCCATCCGCGCTGAAGGCCGGGGAAGAGAAGACCCAATCACCGGTGGGAAACGCCCATTGTTGCATCGCGATGCGCGGACCGATGACGGCACTGCGACCGGTATGTTGGGTGTCGTGGTGGAAGGTCCACCAGTCACCGCGACTGCTGGTTTCGGAGTAGACCGTGAAGATGGCTGCACTGCTGGAAACCGACGTGGGCAGTTCCGCGCAACCGATGACTGCCGTATTGAGAATACGCTGTCCCAGCGGCGCATCAGCGTTGACGATGGCTTGAAATGTCACCGCGGTTGCGGCGCCGATATTCAACGTGCCGACTGACCAGGAGAGCGTGCCGGTGGTGGCATCGTAGCTGCCGGCGCCGGTGATGCTGCCTTTCAGATAGGTGAGATGGGCCGGCAAGGTGTCGATTAACCGCACCTTGGTCGCCGCTTTCGTCCCGCAATTCGCATAACGGATCGTATAGGTGACAAGGTCGGCGCGGGAGGGAAATCCCGGCGTGACGGATTTGGCCAGGGTAAACGCCGGCTGCGCGACCCCCTGCGTGATGGCATATAATTGGTGATCGTATGATCCCACATAGAGCGTGCCGTCCGTCCCAAGCGCCGGGGAGGAGCGCACGGCATTGCCCGCGGTGAAGACCCACTTTTGCGTGCCGTTCGGAGCGATCGCGAAGAGTTTCTTCGCATCGGAACCGACATAGACGGTGCCGTCGGCACCGATGGTCGGCGCCGCAATCACCTGTTCCCCGGTGGGAAACGCCCACTTTTGCGTGCCATCCGGCTTCACGGCATAGATGTTTTTATCGTTTGAACCGACATAGATTGTGCCGTCCGCGGCGATGACCGGTGAGGACCAGATTTCACCGCCGGTGGTGAAAGCCCATTTCCGAGTGCCATCCGGCTTTACCGCATACAGGTGATGATCGTTCGACCCGATATAGCAGACGCCGTCCGCGCCGATGGCCGGAGAGGAGTCGATCGCCCCGTCGGTAGCGAAGGCCCATTTTAGTGTGCCGTTGGAATTGACGGCGTAGAAGTTCTTATCCTCGGAGCCGATATAGATGACGCCATCCCCGCCGATCGCCGGCGAAGAGAAGATACTTCCCGTCGTGGTGAAAGTCCATAATGACGATCCGTCGGGGTTGATGGCATAGAGATTGCTGTCATATCCACCGACATAGATCGTGCCGTCCGCGCCGATCACCGGCGATGAATCGATGCCGAGTGAGAGTGGGAAAGCCCATTGTTGCGAACCGTCCGGATTGATGGCGTACAGGTTGCCGTCGAATGAACCGACATACACGGTGCCGTCTTTCCCGATGGCGGGTGAGGAACTGATGGAGTCAGCGGCGGAAAACATCCAGCGTGGCGAACCATCCGGATTCACGGCACTGAGTGAACCGTTCATCGATCCGATATAGATGACGCCATCCTGCCCGATCGCCGGTGAGGAAAAGACCTGTTCACCGGTGGAAAAGCTCCATTTTTGCTTAACGATACTGGGACCGCTGAACGAACTGCGCCCGGTGTGCTGCGGATCGTGATGGAACATCCACCAGTCGCCGCGTCCTCCACCCGAGGAAACGGTGATCGCGGCGATACCGCTCACCACCGGCGTGGTCGATTCGACACAGGAAATGGTCGCTGAATTCGCGATCACCGTGCCCAATGGGGTGTCGGCATTGACGATGGCCTGGAAGGTGCATTGCCCGCCGGCGGCGTTTGCCAGTGTTCCCAGCGACCAGACGATGGTATCCGTGCCGACGGAAAAAATGCCGCCGCCCGTCGCGCTGCCCGGCACATAGGTGAGATGGGGCGGCAAGACATCGGTCAGTTTGACTCCGGTCACGCCGGTTCCCGCATTCACATACGCGAGCGTGTATGTCACCGTTCCACCCGGCGATGGATAGTGCGGTGTCACGGTTTTCGTGATTTGAGGACCCGCCGGAAGCGCGGGGTAATCAACATAGGCGTCGACGGTAGCGCCGGCGGTCTGCGGAATATTGCGCGCAGTAGTCGTAATCGCCGCCGCGGTATCCGTCACTTGCATATCGGTGATAGTACAGGGGGTTTGCGCGCTGGTATTCGATAATTGCACATGCCAGCGGGTGGGCGGCAGCGCCGGCGGTACGGTCGGTGGTTGCAAGTCGGTGAAATCGAAGACGAAGTTGCCGTCGTCCGCGCCGGTGTTCTTCCCTTCGAAGTTGTATTCGCCGCCGATAAAACCGGAAAGGGCATAGGGAATCCAGGCATTGGTGGGGGTAGTCTGATCGGGGGAAGAAATGCCGATTGTCGCGGTCAATTGGTCGCGGTTGGCGCCATGCAAAGTGAACCGAGTGGTATAGGCCGGCGTGTAGGTTGGGCGTGCAGTGAGCCAGTAGGCTTGCGAAAAACGCCAGGCCGGCTCGCGCGCCGTGGGCCCATTCACGACGGCCGAGGTGGCCTTCAGCGCGTCATACGACATCCAGATAAATCCGTTGTTGCCCCAGCCCGTGCCCCATGAGTTGGCGATGAGGAAGGCGCCTTGCTCATTGGCATCGACCTTCCCGTTGCCGTTGACATCGATCCACAGTTTGTCGTTGTACCCGACCACGGTCATCGCGTGCGAACCTTGCTGATCGTTGCTCGCATAATAGCAGGCGTCTTGTCCGAGATACGGATCGTTATCCGTCGAACCGGGCTCGGTGATGATCTTCTTATACTTCCAATCTTCGATGTAATTTAGAAAGTTGAGCACATAGCCGTTGGCCAGCAATGTCTTAAGTGCCGTCATTCCCGCGTCGGTATCCAGATTGGCGACGCTGCCCACCTGATTCATCCGGACATCGATCGCTTTGCGCCAGACGGTCGCGTCGGTGCACCAGGCCCGATAATTCTCCGGTGGACTCAACGCGCCGGTATAGGGAAAATCCTGCCAACTGGCACTGCCGTGGTCCAGCATCACCTGGTAGCAATCTTCGAGGCTGGCGCCGTTATCCTCGCCGCCGTTGACCAGATTGTATGTCCACTTGGGCGAGTAATGCGTTGCATCGCCGCCGTGTTGCGCATCGATATTGCGGGCCATCGCCACCATGTGCGTCATCGTGTAATAAGTACTGGCAAAGTTTGCGCAGGAACTGAGTTCCGCCTGGTCGCCGATGGGAGGGAAATAGGGCAACTGGGTATTATCCACGCTGCTGGGCGGAGGAGAGGTTTGACCGGCGTTCCCGGCTTCACTACCGCGCGGAACCGCCAGCCGTGCATCCAGCGCCGGCAGACCTTTAGCACGGCGCTCGGTGTTTACGCGTTGCCAGCCGATATCGTTGAGCGCCACCCGCGTGGTGTGGATGGCATGGGTCGCCATCCAGGCGCGCGCCCGCGGCGAAGGATCGAGACCGCCCATGTGATGCGGCGTTAAATCACCCGCAGTCGCCGGAAGTACGGTGAACAGCCAGAGCGCCAGAAAAAGCAGAAGCATTGCAAAAGGAGTGAAGGTGACGATGGGACGGGAGAACAGCAACGCGCAATAACGGTACATCGTAAAAACCTCCTGTATTGGGCAAGCAGCTCGGTCAATTAGAGAGCAGGCGAGAGAATATCGACCGCATGGGCAGTATAGCATTACGCGGTTGGTTCAGCAATATTGTAAATTCGGTGGGCCTGGGCAATAGGTCTGGTTACCTTTCGCGTGGGCGTCACCTGGGTATTATTTGTAATGTAGAACGGTTCGGTTTTGGTGTCAGGTGTCAGTATCCTTTTCAGACCATCGCTGAGATCGGTGGCGACGGCGGGCAATCTTGCCCCGTTGTTATCTGCGCATCCATCAACCCACTATTCTGGTTCGCTCAAACGCCCTTGCCCTTGGTGCGCCGGTGTGCTATAGTATTCATGCGCATGTATCACGCACTTATGCGCATGAAGGAGAGCGATGATGCTCACATCGGCTGCGACGGTATGTCGCGATGCAGTCGGGTTGTCGGTAAGTTGGGCGAATGGCGTGTCGGTGACTTTTGCGCTCGACAGGGAACGCGTGCTGGGCATTCGCGCGGTCAGCGTGCACGGCGTGCCGTTGCGCAATCCGAGCCGGCTCTGGCGGCCATTGATTACCACGCCGGAAGGCATTCATTACGCCACCTTTTTGCTCAAAGAGGTGCGGGAGTCGGATGACGGCGGCGTGCAGGTTGTCACCGAAGCGGTGGGCATTTTTACCGGCATTCAGGAAGAAGTCGATGAATATCTAATCGACATGCTCACGCTGTCTTCCAGCGACGGGCCGGTCAGCGATACCTTGATTTGGGAATTGTCACCGAGTGCGTTGACACTGGACGGTTATGATTTTACCGGGCTGGCATTTCGCTATCATTTCCTCAGTTCAGATCCACAACGGCGCATTTATCGCATTTTCGATGACGCGACCTGGGAGATCGACGAGCACGTGCAGGGCAATACGCTGCTGCTGCAGGGGCAAGTGAATCCGCCGGTGACCGCGTTGCAGGTAGAGGATTACTTTACCACCGCCTGCAATTACTACGGTGCCGAGATGTGCGGTGTGCAGGGAACCCCCAAGCGGGTCTCGATGCAGCGCTTGCCGCGCATCGGCACTCTGCAACCGTTCGATTTTCTCACCCATGCCCGTGGAGTGCTCTTCAACTATTTCGACCCGTTGCTCGAAGTGCTGAGTATCGTGCACAAGGACTGCGGAGAAGATATGTTGCACGTGCTGGATGAGTTGCGCCAACCCTGCGCGGCGGAGTTTCGCTCACATCCCAAGCACATTCTGTTTCACCCGCTGGCGGAGGCGCTTCCGCGCGCAGCGCAGCGCAACCTTTGGCTGCGCGCGTTGGAATTCGTGCATACGCGCGAGCGCGAACGGGCGGGCATCACCAAATCCGTCGTGTTGCCGCGCGTATGGATTCCGCAGGTTGGCGGGGAAACCGCCATCCTTCATGGCCGGGAAATTGCACGCGCGGACTTTCTCGATTACCTGGCCGATGCCGTGTTGCCACGCTGGGCGGAGATGGGGGTGCGCGAAATTTGCACCCATTCACTCTGGGTCAGTGATTACACGGTGGACCGTAAAGTGTGCAAAGATGATAGCGGTCTGCAAGGCGGGCTGACGGTGGGCAGCATCTGCTGCGCGCGCGTGCACGAGATCGATCCACTGTGGGGTGGCGTTGACGCCGTGGCGCGCTTTACCGAGCGCGCGCACGCGTTGGGCATGCAGGTACAGCTCTGGTGGGCCACGCATCTCAGTCGTCGTGCGCCGATCTTTGCCGAACGTCCGGATTTCATGATGATGGCGCGCGATGGGTTGGCGAACGGGGGCGGATTCGGCCATCAGACGCTGGTTACGTTGAACTTAATGAATCCGGAATGCCTGGAGTGGGAATTCGACAAGCTCCGCGCCGTGCGTGAAGCTACCGGTATCGACGGCTTCTTCCACGATTCCTACGGCAATATGACCTTTCTCCCGGTGAATTATGCCGACCCGCGACGCGTGGGCCAGCAACGCGCGTATGAACAATTAGTCGCACGCCTGCAGGGCATCGGTCTGCGGTCTTTCACCATCGAAGGCATGGGGCCATATGGGGTGGGGCACTTCGGCATGAATCTGTTCCCCAAGAACAAAGCTTTGCCGAAAGGCAACTATCAAAACCTGCTCGACTGGTGGCTGGGACAGGAAGACATGATCTACGGCCTGAGCATGGGCATTGGGCAGTGGATGTGGCCGGAAGAAGAGCGTGCGCGGGAGTTTGCGTTCCGTTGCCTGGCTTATGGCGGGCGTTTCGGCTTTACCCAGCATGAGGAATATCTGGAGATGTGGAGCGGCTGGTTGCGCGCGCAGAATCAACTGCACGCACGCATCGCTCCTATTGTCGGGAAGCGCACGTTGCTGCCGGACGACCAGGGAGTGCTCTGGGAGCGTGAGCACGATCAACTGCTCTTCACTTTCCGCGCGTTCACTTATTCGCTGCCGGCCGATGTCACCGTGACACGGGAAGACAGCAACGACCATGTCGACATGCCGGTACCACAGCGCGCGAACGGCATTATGACCGGTCCGTGGGAAGTATATCGAATTCAGTAATAGACTACGCCATTGCGTGTATTATTTTAACGCGATGGCGTAGAAAATTAAGAATTTCACTCCGTTAAATATATTTTTCAACGCAGAGAATGAGAAGAAGGAATATCAAGGTAAGTCCCTGGGAGCCCGGCAGTCCTCTGCCGGCAACTCAGTGCATCGAGGTAAGTTCCCTGGGATCCCGGCAGTCCTCTGCCGGCAACTCAGTGCGTGCAATATTGTTCTCTGCGTCTCAGCGCCTCTGCGTTGAAAACATAACGGAGTAGAAAAGAAGATAACGACCCAATTATTTCCGCCGGTGTGCAATAATCCGTGCCGCTTTCGGGAACAATGTCTACGATGTCATCTGTTACCGCTGCTTTGCTCACGGTGCCGGACACCCATTGCGGATTGTACGTGCATGTGCCGTTTTGCGTGCGCAAGTGTTGTTATTGTGACTTTCCGTCCATTCCGCCGTCCGATGCGCAATGTATCGCCCAATATCTGGTCGCCCTGACCGGTGAAGCGCGACAACGGCGGATGGAGTTCGACCGGCCACTGCACAGCATCTACATCGGCGGCGGCACGCCCACGCTCCTCTCGCCCGAGCAACTTACCCAACTCTGGCACGACGTCATTGCCCCCTTTCCACGTCTCCCGGAGGTGGAAATCACGCTGGAAGCCAATCCCGGCACGCTCACGGAAGAGAAATTGGCGGTTATTGCCGCGCTGCCGATCACGCGCGTCAGCCTGGGGGTGCAGAGTTTCGCGGCGGACACCTTGCGGATCTTAGGACGCATCCATTCCCCTGAAGAAGCGGAATCCAGCGTGCATGCGCTGCGGGCCGCGGGTATTCGGCAGGTGAATATGGACTTGATGTATGGACTGCCGGAACAGACGGTTGCCGAGTGGGAAGCAACGCTCCGGCGGGCCATTTCCTTGCAGCCGGATCATCTTTCCTGCTATGCACTGATCCTGGAGGAGGATACCCCGCTTTTCCGAAAAATACAGGCAGGAGATTATGCGTTGCCGGGCGAAGAAACAGTGATTGCGATGTTGGCAACGACGGAACGCCTGCTCACCGCGGCGGGCTTGATGCCGTATGAAGTGTCGAATGCGGCCCTGCCCGGCGCGCACAGCCGGCATAATCTCGGTTATTGGCTCGGACGCGACTATCTCGGTCTGGGAGCGGCGGCCAGTTCGACGGTTGCCGGCGTGCGGTGGCGGAATATCGCGGAGGTATCGACCTATACTACTCGCTGTCAGGAGGCACTGCCGGTGGTAGCCTACAGCGAACGGTTATCCGCTCCGGAACGATTGCTGGAACGCGTCATGCTGGGGCTGCGCTTGTATAATGGATTCGATTTACCGGCGGCGGAAATGGACTGCGGCATCTCACTGACCGCGATTACCGGACCCACCGTGCAGGCGCTGATCGCGGAAGGATTGTTGATGCAACAGCGCGAGCGGTTGTGTCTGACCGCTACCGGTTTTCCGCTGGCCAATCAGGTGGTCACCCGGCTGATGGCAGCCAGCGGATGAGACGGAGTGTGAGAGTTTGGGCGTGTCGGAGTATGGAAGTGTCGGAATTATCGCGCATAGATTATTGGTATTTATCAGCCACTCCCACACTCTCATACCTGCCGCACGAACGCTGGGCGGAACTGATGAGATGGCGCACATCCGGGTAACATAGGGTGTGTTGGGGAGGGTTTGATGCGCATACGATCGCTGATGCTAATCGGAGTGTTGTTCGCCTGGTGCGGATTCGCCTGGGCCGTCAACGAGATTGCGGTTATTTATAATGGCGAAGGCGACCTGCCGCAGAAAGTGTCGCTGGGTAGCTGGGGATATATGCCGCAAGAGGTGCGAGTCACCAATGCTTCCACCGGACAGGATATCACCGTCGACAATTCCGCGTATCTGTATCCGGGTATGCCAGTGCGTGTCGATGGCGATACGCCGTGCCGGATCGAGACGGTAGTCGGTACCGCGGTGCATTTGAGCACGGCAGTCAACGTCGATGCGGGTTCTTACATCACCATCGACAACCCATTTCGTCCGGTACGCATGATGCCAAATCGGAAGCTGTATGGTTTGAGCATGCTCACCCTGGGACGATATCAAGGCGTCGTCTTCGATTTGGCGGAACCGCTGGATGCGACCGCGCTGTTCGCGGATAAGAATAATTTCCTGGAACTGTATCTTCGGGCTGCTGCTGATGATCGTTATGCGTTCGCAACCCCGGTGCCGCACCCGGAAGGCGAAACCCCCGAAACGGCTCCCGCCGGCCCGCAACCACCGCCGGCGAATCAAACGGAGATCAATCCACCCGGGACCACACCCGCCGGACCGGCGCCTCCGCCGGTTCGCCCGCGACCAGGCGGCGTGGAAGGCTTTCCGTCGGATATGCTGGCCAAAATCATGCCGAAACCACTCACGGTGCCATTGCCGTCGGTGAAAAATTTACGTTTCACCTTTTTTACCGAAAAAGGCCAGGGGCTGCTGACGATTAAAGCGGAAGATTTTTATCCGAAGGATGAAGTCAACCGTTACTGGATTCGCGTTGGGGTTCCACTCTCGACGCTGAACCCCTTATTGCCGGTTGGCGGCAAACTCTCGCGCATCCTGGTCACTTCCGACGAGCCGATTCATTTCCTGCTCGGACGCCTGGCCTTCGTGCACGATGAGGACCCGATCAAAGTCGATATGTTTGTTTACCCGATGTTCCTGGAAGCGAAAAAGCGCATCTTTTTCGCCGCGCGGGTGGAACCGGGATTGGCACGTTTCCAAACGACCTGGTGTTTCAACACCGCCGCCGGCGATACCGTCGATGCGATGGGCGACCGCGTGACGTATACTTTCGACAAAGAGGGCACCTATAACATCAAGTGCCAGGTGAAGGATATGACTGGCGGCAAGCTCACGGTCAACAAATCGAAAGATTTACGGGTAGCGCGTTCGAAGGAAGAATAAGCGGTTCCGATCGGTACGGGTTCAACTGGACGGGGGGCGGTGGTTTCGATACGGCCATCCATGGCCTACTCAACCACCGCCCCCCGTCCAGTTGAACCCGTTGTGCATACCGCCGCTAAGACGGACAAAGCAACTCCCGACCGCAGAATGCGCCGCGCTACCACGCGTATGCTTCCGGCGCGGGACCGCCGGGGCCGGGGAAGATGGCATCCAACCGGCCCAGCATCTCCGGCGTAAGATCAAGCGTGAGCGCGTTGAGGGCCTCCTCCAGTTGCGCGATGGTGCGCGGGCCGATGATCGGCGCGGTGACTTCCGGTTGCTGCAGCAACCAGGCCAGCCCGACAACGCCGGGGTCGGCGCCGATCTCGCGGCAAAGGGCTTCGTATTCTTCCAACTGCGGGCGGTACTTCTCGACCGCGCGCTGGATGCTTTCGCTCATCCGCCGGCCTTCCGCGTGTTTCTGCAGCACTCCGCCCAATAACCCGCCGGCCAACGGACTCCACGGCAGCACGCCCAGGCCATAGGCTTCACAGGCGGGGAGCACTTCCAACTCGACGGTGCGCGCGGTGAGGTTATACAGGCTTTGCTCGGAGACCAGTCCAAAGAACTGACGCCGTCGAGCACTTTCCTGCGCCTGCGCCAGGTGCCAGCCGGCGAAGTTGCTGCTACCGATGTAGATGGTCTTCCCTTCGTGATATAGTTGTTCCATCGCCTGCCAAATTTCCTCCCACGGCGTATCGCGATCGACATGGTGCATCTGGTACAGGTCGAGATGATCGGTCTGCAATCGCTGCAGGCTGGCCGCGCAGGCGGCGTGGATGTGCCGGGCGGACAGCCGCCCTTCATTCGGCCATTCGCCCATCTGCCCGTAGACCTTCGTCGCCAGCACCACCCGCTCGCGCCGCCCATTCCCCTGCGCCAGCCAGCGCCCGATGATCTCTTCGGTATAACCCGGATGCACACTGCGCCCGTAGCCGTTGGCGGTATCGATGAAGTTGATCCCCAATTCAAGCGCGCGATCCATAATGGCGAAGCTCTCTTCCTCGCTCGCATAGGCGCCGAAGTTCATCGTTCCCAAGCAAAGCCGGCTCACCAGCAGCCCGGAACGTCCCAGATGCGTATAATCCATCGTATTCCTCCTGAAAGTATGACTGATTGTAGCAGGTACGCTGATAAGAACAGGTGCGTTCATCGCTCAAAAAGGTCGAAGCGCCGGCATTCTGCCAGCGCTCCGACCGATTCGAGAACATCAGTATCGGGAAGCCTGTTACCCCAACGCTCCCGCCACGACCTTCAACTGGTCGCGGATCGGCAGCGTGTTCGGGCATTTGGGCTCGCATGCGCCGCATTGGGTGCAAGCGTCGGCGCGTTTGGCGGTTTCCATTTTGGCATATTGCCCGCGCGCCCAGTCAGTGAAGCCATAGACGCGCGCCATGTTGTAGAGGGAAAAATTGCCGGGAATATCCACGCCTTGCGGACAATCCATGCAGTAGCGGCAGGCGGTGCAGAAGCTCTGCCCGAGGGCGCTGAATTCGTCGAGGATCTGATCCATGCGCGCGTGATTTCCCGCGCAGGCGCCGCGAAACGCGTCGACGGTCGCCAGGTTCTCGTGCAGCATCTCCAGCGTGGTCATGCCGGAGGCGGCGCAACTGACATCGGGGTTGGCGAGGACGAACTGCAGCGCGGCGGCGGCAGTGGAATGCGCGCCGCCGGGGATGATCTCCTGCAACTGTCGCGAGGGGATGCCCAGCATGCCGCCGGCCACCGGGCACATGGCGATGACGCCCACGCCCAGTTCACTCGCGCGCTTGATGGTGGGCGCGTAGGCGCGGTTGAGCATGTTATAGGGAATGGTCAGGCTGTCGAAAATGCCGGTTTCGATGAGCGTGGTGAAATTCTCCGCTTTATCGTGACCGGTGAAGCCGATATGCCCGATGATGCCTTCTGCGCGCGCTTTGTCCAGGGCATCCAGCGCGCCGCCTTTCTTGCGCAGCATCTCCAGGCGATCGAGGCTGAACCAGCCCACCTGGAAGAACTCCAGATAATCCACGCCGAGGATTTCCATTTGCAGATCGATCTCCTGGCGGTAGCTGTCGGCGGTGGTCTCCTCGCTGATTCCTGCCTTGCCGGAGACGATTAACCCCCGGCTGCGCTTTTTCAGTCCCAACGCGGTGAGGTGCTGGCAGCGGCCATTGATATAAAAGCGCGTGGTCTCAAAATAATTGATCCCCGCGGCGATCGCTTCGTCGACGAGTTGATCGGCTAAATCCGGTTTCTCCGGGTCGAAACGCATGCACCCCAAACCCAATGCGGATACTTGCAACCCCGTTTTGCCCAGCGGACGATACTGCATGAAAAGGCTCCTTGTGCTTCCGGTGTTTGCACCGGATAGTTGTTACTAGCAGCCTGTTGAAGAACTCCGGTGGTCAGATCGCTGAGAGATTCTTTCGTCGGCGTTTGTCCAGATTGCGAGACGTATCGAGTGTTATACGGTGAGCGATCTGGGCAAACGCCGGCGGAAGAAGATCCAGCGAGGTGGCCGCCGGGGTTCTTCAACAGGCTGCTTATATCATTCGCTCTCCCTGTCCGCCGTTCCTGCTGCATCCGGGCTGTTGCGGAGATGAGAAGGAACGGATAAGATACGGAGAGAAGGTTTCGGGTGTCAGGGTTCAGGTGTCAGGTGTCGATGCGCACCCTCGTTGGCTTACACTTACACTTACACTTACACTTGCACTTACACGGATTAGTGCAAGTGTAAGTGTAAGTTTATCGCAACGACTAACAGGTGGTGCGAACCGGACCGATGGCGTAAATGAAACCCTTATTGTAACTGTTCCGGTCGCTCTGGCGCGCGAGCGTCCTCGCGAGCACTCCGGTGGTTTCGCTACGACCATCCGTAGTCTACTCAACCACCGGAGTGCTCGCGCGCCAGAGATGCCGGAACGGTTACCCATTATTTTTGAAGGATATCCGATGACAGCATTTTCGGACGGCAAGATACAACTCGTGTTAGACCTGGGCGCTCCACCGACCGCTGACCGTGACAACAAGCCATTCAGCATTTTGCTGGGGCTCGGGGCCGCCAATGGAAGTCGCATGGCGATTATCAAAGACGTCTGCCCGGCGACGGACAACATCCTGGCCACCATGGATCACCTCGAAGGGCAATGGCGGACGGGTGATTTCTCGCTGGCCCATGTGGTGTTCTGGGTCTTCCCCGAGACCGGTTTGTATCTCTCGTATTGCCAACGGCTTGGCGTCGATCCGGAACAACACCTGCTGGAGGTGCTGGAGCGTGCCAGGGAATTGAACCTACGCTATGGCGCCTGGCGCGTGGCCTTGCAGATGCGCGGCGAATTGGACTCCTGCTTCATCGATTTTCCCGCCGACTGGTCAACACGCGCGCTCTGCTATGCGAACTGGGAACGGTTCAACCAGACCACAGTGCATTTCGACCGTTACAAGCGCTTCGGCTATCAACCCTGTTATGGTCATTTACCCGCGACCTACCCGGTCAAGGATTTGCCGACATTCTTCGACCGGCATGGATTGCGGATGCAGGACTACCCGATTGATGTCTGCTGCAACCGCGGCTACGATATCCACCATAATTTTCACTGGGGTTGGCCCAGTGTCAGCATCGAAACCATGTGCGAATCCACCTGGAATTCGCATCTGCTGGTCGCCGCCTGCCGTGGCGGCGCCCGGGAATACGCCGCCCGCTGGGGCTATGATGTCAGCCCGTGGGATGGGTTAGCTTCGCCGTTCGAAACGATGTATGGACGCGACGGTCGCTGGTGCGGCGGTTTGAGTGCCAGCCTGCTGCTGCGTTCCTGGATGATGGGATTTCTGGCCGGAGCGGATTATGTCGAGTGCGAGGTGGCCGACCGCACGCATTTCGTGCTCGACGGTGAGCCGGACAAAAACCTTGACACCGGCTGGGGAGGGACGAACAATCAACGCACAGCCAATGACTGCGGCGACCTCTCGCCGGTCGGAAGCAATGGCGTTGAATTCGGCCGCTACGTCCTCGATCGACACCCGGAGCGGGGGGCGCCCTTCGTCCCCATGGCGCTCGTGGTGCACAGTAAGAATGGATGGAACGCCGCCTATAGCATCGGTGCCGACGACGTGGTTCGTCCAGACCCGGATGCGCATTTCCCACCCTACCAGGTTTGGTTCGGCAAACTCGAATCGACCCCGGCCGAGTGGATGATCGGCGCGTTCTACCGCGCCGCGTTCGAAGCTGAACCGATCACCGGTTGGCGGACGGACCTCTGGCGTGAAATCGAAAATCCCGACAAGTATCAGCTCATCAAACAGGGGCGGATCCCGATGGAAAAGGCCGAAGAAGGTCGTTACCTTGGCCGCACCCGGTGGGGCGATACCATGGACATCTTCGACGAATATGTCCATGCCGAAACCCTGTGCGCCTATCCGCTGGTAGTGCTGCTAGGCATGGTGCCGGAAGATGACGCGTTCTGGTTGCTGCTCGAAGAATACGTCCGGAACGGCGGGATCGTCGTGGCGAACCTCTGCCAGATTCCCCAGGCGCATCAACGCTTTTTCGGCGCGTCATGGGAGGCCGCAACCCTGACGGGCGATGTCGTGGCTTCGGTCGCCAACCTGCAGACGGACGATTGCCGGCCCTGGCAGAGTCGCGGGCAGGTACCCACCTCGGTCTATGTCACGGAGCGGGGCCGGGGGAAAGCGTACCTGACGGTCCAACCATGGGCGGTCGAGTCTCCGCATGCTCTCGACCAGGAGATGGTACGTCTCATCGATGCCCTCTACACCCAGGTCTGCCCGATCAAGGTCATCGGCGAGGCGGTCCACTGGCTGGCCAATAAACTCAACAGCGGGTGGCTGGTTTCCATTTTTAACCACCATGAGACACGCTGGCGCGGTGAAATATCGGTGCGTGATGGTGTGGGCCAAATCGAACAATGGACAGATACGCCATTGCCGGCGGGTGAACCGGGAGGGGCGATTCCGGTCGAGGTTCCACCCTACGAGTTCCGTATTTTCCACTTCGCGACCGCGGTGTCTGCGCGAAATAGCACTGAATAGGGAAACGTTACTGATCCGCGCATGGGTTCGTTAAAATGTATCCATAAGGTCCCTCTGGCGCGCGAGCGTCCCCGCGAGCACTCCGGTGGTTGAGTAGACTACGGAGGGTCGTATCGAAACCACCGGAGTGCTCGCGGGGACGCTCGCGCGCCAGAGAGACCTGAACAAGAGCCGGCAGAGGACTGCCGGGCTCCCATGATTGTATTTGTTCACGAACCTATGCGCGGAGCAGTAATACTGAAACACGCAGTATGGGGAAAGCGGTCCTGATCGATCGGATTCGATGGGGTAGGAGACTTCATGCGCTATAGCGTCTTTGCGCTGGGATGGTTGGCGATGGGCGGCATTTGCCTGATGGTGGCGCCGCTCTGTCCGCCGTGCCGGACGCTCGGGCTGGGATTGATCGGTCTATTGGTATTGATGTCGGTGGCCGATGCCCTGTTGCTCCGGCGGCTGGAGGCGGTGCGGGCACGCCGCGCGCACGAGGAGATTCTCTCCCTCGGCGCCGGGAACAAAGTCGTCGTGCTGGTGGAAAATCCGACGGCGCTTCCCTGCCGGTTCGCGTTGCGTGATGCTCCGCCGGAAGAATGCACCCATGAGGAGGCGATGGCCGCCGGCGCGCTGTCGCCCTTCGGTTCGTTCAGTTTTACCTATCACCTCACGCCATTGCGCCGCGGTGAATGTCGCTTCGGCCCGTTGACGCTGCGGGTGAAGACGCAGTTGGGGTTGTGGATCGCGCAGCGGGAAGTGGCGGTGGATGACCGGGTGAAAGTCTTCCCGAACCTGTTGCAAACCAAACAGCAGCAGTTGCTGACGCGCCGGCAGCGCACCCGCCTGATGGGCCTCCGCGCCATGCGGCTGCGCGGGCAGGGGACGGAATTCGAATCGCTGCGCGAGTATCTCCCCGACGATGAATTGCGCCGCGTCGATTGGAAGGCCAGCGCACGGCGGCACGCCCTGGTCACCCGCGAATACGATATCGAACGCAACCAGCAGATTATGCTGGTGCTGGATATGGGACGCGCGATGGCCAGCCATCTGGATTACATGACCAAACTCGATCATGCCATCAACGCCGCGGTGCTGCTCACCTACGTGTCGGCACAGGCGCAGGATCGGGTGGGGGTGATGGCGTTCGCGGAAGAAGTGGTGGCCTTTATGCCGCCGGGCAAAGGCGCCGGACAATTGCCGCTGGTGCTCGAACAACTATACCCGCTGCACCCGCGCGCGGTGGAATCCGACTACCGCGCCGCCTTCACCTTTCTCGCCCAGCGCCAGCGGAAGCGCGCGCTGATCGTCATCTTTACCGACTTGATCGATCCGGATTCGTCGCGCCGGCTGATGGATAACCTGGCGTTACTGCATCCGCGCCACACCGTGCTCTGCGTGGCGCTCAGCGATTACGAATTGCGCGCCATGCTCGCCGGCGCTCCCGCCAACCCGACCGGGCTCTTTCAACAAACGATGGCCGATCTCGTGCAGGAAGACCGCCAGTTGGCGTTGGCCACTCTCCACCAGCGCGGTATTCTCACCGTCGATGCCGCCCCCAGCGATCTGTCCGTCGCCGTGGTGAATCGTTATCTGGCGATCAAGCGCGAAGGCAGAGTGTGAAGCATCCGCCCGCCAAACCCCCAGATATGCGCCGTTTCCGCGCGGACGGTGACGAGGGCGCCGGGCAGCGGGGTGGGGGAATCGGGATCGACGGTGAAGACCAGCGCTTTGTTGTTGCGGGCGCGTCCGGCCAGCTTGCCGGCGTCGCGTTCGCTTGGGCCGTCCACCATCACTTCATAGTCCATGCCAAGCTGCTCGGTGTTGCGCTCGACGCTGATGGCATTTTGCAGCGCGACTAACTGATTCATGCGCGCCACCTTCACGGCTTGCGGCAACTGGTCGGGCAGCGTGGCGGCGGAAGTGCCGGGGCGCGCGCTGTAGACGAAGAGAAACTGCTGATCGAAGCGCAGCCGGCGATAGGTTTCCACACAGCGCGCGAACATCTCCTCGGTTTCGCCGGGAAAACCGACAATGATATCGCTGGTGACACTGACGCCGGGGATTTTATCGCGAATCTCCGCCAGCAGCGCTTCATAGCGCTCCACGGTATAGCCGCGCCGCATGGCTTTCAGCAACAGGTCATCACCGGCCTGGATGGGCATGTGAAAGTGTTCCATCACCTTCGGCATCTCGCACACCGCGGTGATGATGCGCTCGTTGACTTCCAACGGGTGATTGGTGGTGAAGCGGATGCGCGTGAGATCGGGAATCTCGTGCAGCAGGCTGAAGAGATCGACGATGTCGAAAGCGCGCGCGGCATCGCGGCCATACGCCAGCACGCTCTGACCCAGCAATGACACTTCCTTCACGCCGGCATCGACCAACTGCCGTACTTCGTCTGCCACTTCCGCCGGCGGCCGGCTGGTGAAGACCCCGCGCACGGCGGGCACGATGCAATACGAGCAATGGTAGTTGCAGCCTTCGATGATGTTGACAAACGCCTTCAACTCACCGCGCCGCCGTTCGCGGGTAAATTCCTGCGCTTCCGCCGCCGGCGCGTCATCCATCTCGATGGCTAATTGCCGCGTGCCGGTTTCTTCCAGCGCGTCCAGCACGGCCGGCAACCGGTGCAGACTGCGCGGGCCGATCACCAGATCGACGAACGGCGCGTTGCGGAAGATCGCCTTGCCTTCCTTTTGCGCCATGCAGCCGCACACGCCCAACCGCATGCTGGGGCGGGCGACTTTGAATGGACGTAATTCACCCAGCCGGCTGTATATCTTGTGTTCAGGCTTCTCCCGCACGCAGCAGGTTTCCAGCAGCACCAGATCCGCGTCCGCCGGGTCCGGCACTTCCTCGTAGCCAAGTGCTTCCAATCGTCGCGCCGCCGCCGCGGCATCGGCCACGTTCATCTGGCAGCCCCATACTTCGATGTGATACGTTTTTCGCTGTGCCATATGCATCACACTCTAACGAAAATGCGGCTGTCTGACAAGCAAGGGGAGGCGATCACAGCTTAAAATGATGAGGGTGTGAGTAAAACCGTTTGGAAGGGTGTGAGCGCAGCGAGCCCCGCCAGTGATAGGGAAACCCCAGCAAGGTGCCCACCTCCCCAAAAAACCCATAACTCTCATATCTCCCATAACTCCCATCCATCCGTCCAATCCAACCAATCACCACCCCTAGACAACCAAAAGCCCGCCCCGGTCCCCAGGGGAATGTCACTCCCACATAAGGGAACTGTCCCTCCCAATATCAACCCGAGAAGGTCATAAAAAGCCATCGAACCGACCAAACACCAATGGACTGTCCCCGTCGCCTAGCAACCGTTACCCCCTTTTCCACCCTCAGACCATAACTCCCATAATTCTCATACCTCCCAATCATCCGTCTAATCCGACCGATCCGTCCCATCCTGCATCCTGCCTCCACCACCCGCTTGACGACCGAAAACCCGCCCCGGTAGTTTTTCTTCAAAAACCGGTGCGAGCAAAATTTCCCCTATGCGTCTCTCAAAGAGCCTGCCCCATCCGCGATGAGGTCGTAGTCCTCGCCCATGGTACCTGACCAGCGCGGCCAGGTTGAGGAAGGCCCTCGCTGCCGAAGCAGCGAGCCCGCTGTCACCAGCGGTGATCCACTCGGTAAGCAGTAAACTGCTGGTAGGAGTGGCAAATATGTCCGTGCCCAATAGTCCGGTGAAGGTCTACCGCACGCATATTATGACCCGACGTAACTATAGGGTTAGCCGGGGCGCGTCTTTGGCCTCCCGAATATAAAAGCCCTCCATGGCCGTTTCCGGGGGCGAGGAGCTACGAGCCTGCCCGCGACCACTACAGCGCTATGCATCGTCGCGGCATTCCCGTCCATACCTCATCGCGAATGGGGCAGTACCGTGTTGATCGCCGCCGCCCGCTGGGTACCACACCAGACGACTTTGCTCAACAAATACATTGTACCCGTTCCTGAGCATACCTAAACATAAATATGCTATACTAGAATATATTTTTGTATATTTATTGGCATTCAAGCGTAACAGCGCCATCAATGACCTTCAACGCACACCGAACATCTCGGCTAATGTACTGTAATTATACTCTTTTCCAATAGCTATGTCAAACTTATATTTGTAGTGCAATGATGCAGCAACGCTTTCGATTTGTCGGTGTAAGCGCCACCTGACCTGACTCGCGCATTGGTAGAGAAAAGAATATCCCGATCGGGCGATAACGCGGCATAGGGTCTTATGCTAGGCTTATTACAGATACGATTACCGACAACTCTGTCGCGCTACACTTGCGGGCCATGAATATGCTGTATGCGGGGGTGAAGGGAGCCATCGGTTCGCGTTAACGGACATTATGCACGCCTACGACACCTTCGAAAACGCCGCAACGGCACGCGCGTTCAAAGTGGTGCTCACGAACGTGAGCACGAACGGCGAAACGTTGCAGGACACATGATGCGCAAACAAAGACTGGTCTTGTATCACTGACTGAGGAAATGGACGAAGGAGCATGCGATGATTGAAAAACCGATAATCTCCGCGGCAGAGGCCGCCGGCAAGATCAAAGAAGGGGATTCGCTGATGGTGGGAGGGTTCTTGAACTGCGGCGCGCCGCACACCATTATTTTAGCCCTGCAAGCGAAGGGGACGAAAAACTTGACCCTGATTTGCAATGACACCGCGGTCCACGATTTCAAGACGGAAAAGGTCACTGGCGTGGGGCATCTGATTCAAGCCAGACAATGTAAAAAAATTATTACCAGTCACATCGGCGCCAACCAGGAGACTCAGCGCCAGATGAATGCCGGTGAGACGGAAGTCGAATTGGTACCGCAAGGCACGCTGGCCGAGCAGGTGCGCGCAGGCGGCGCGGGACTGGGCGGTTTTCTCACCCCCACCGGTTTGGGCACCGAGGTCGCGAACGGGAAGCAGGTCATGGTCGTTGCGCACAAGCCCTACTTGCTTGAGCTGCCACTCAAGGCCGATGTGGCGATTATCAAAGCCAGGACAGCGGACAAATCCGGCAATCTATTCTACCACGGCACCGCCCGCAACTTCAATCCGCTGATGGCTACTGCCGGAACCGTGGTGATTGCCGAGGTGGAAGAGATCGTCGAAATCGGTGAAATCGATCCCAATGCCATTCACACCCCGTCGATTTTCGTGGACTTTCTGGTTCACGCTGAACAACTCGATTAAGAAGAGGGAACGATGGAATACGTTGCTAATAAAGAAATTGTTGCCAAGCGCATCGCGGAGATCTTCAAGACCGGCGAAGTGATCAATCTTGGCATCGGCCTGCCGACACTGGTGGAAAAATATATCCCACCAGAGGTCAGCATCGCGCTGCAGTCCGAAATTGGCCTCATGGGCATCGGCCCCTCTCCCGCTCAGGGCAGCGAAGACAGGGATTTGATTGACGCCGGCGGTTCTCCGGTGACGCTTTGGCCAGGCGCCTGCTTCTTTGACTCCGCAACCAGCTTCGGCATCATCCGGGGCGGGCATGTGGATTACTCGGTGCTGGGCGTATTGGAAGTAGATCAGGAGGGGAGTCTCGCCAATTACAAGGTGCCGGGGAAAAAGGTGCCGGGCATGGGCGGCGCCATGGACCTGACCACCGGCGCACGGGTCGTGATCGCGGCCACCTTGCATTTTCAACCCTCGGGCGCTTCACGCCTGAAGCGGTGCTGCACGCTCCCGTTGACCGCGCTGCGTGAGGTCAACCTGGTGGTCACCGATCTTGGCGTCTTTCAGGTGCTGGGAGGCCGTTTTCACCTGACAGAATGCTTTGTTCCCTACACCCCGGCATGGATTCAGGAACACACGGATGCCGACATCATCGTGAACAACGATTGCCGCATGGTCACCATCGATATCCCCCCTATGGAGGTAAGACAATGAGCGCAGTCAGCATTATTGGCGCCTACAATTCGAAGTTTGGTTCATTTGTCACCCGGAATCATGACACGGGGGAGATCACGGACCTGAAATCTATTTACGACCTGCTGATCGAGGCCGGTAAGGGAGCCCTGCTGGATGCGGGGATCAGCGGCAAGGAGGTGGACGGCATCTGGCTGGGCAGTTTCGCCCCCGGCTTGTTTGCAAACCAGGAGCACCTGGCCGCTTTCGCCCCCGAGATCGATCCCGAGGGGTTGCGCTTCAAGTCGATGACCCGCTGCGAGGCCGCCTGCGCCTCCGGTTCCGTGGCGCTATACGATGCCCTTTACGCGGTGGAATCCGGTCGCGTGAAGGTCGCATTGGTGGTGGGGGTGGAAAAAATGCACCTGCTCGACACCAAAGGTATCACGCATGTGCTGGCCACCTGTTCCTACTGGCCCGAGGAAGGCGCCAAATCCGTGAGCTTCCCGTGCCTGTTTGCGGAATACGCGAAGGGGTACCAGACCCGCTACCAGTTGGATGATACCGAGCTGGCGCGCATGCTGGCGACCGTGTCTGCCCTGGCCTATCAAAACGGCGTAGACAATCCGCTGGCACAGTTCAGCAAAGGTGGTCCCCCGGACAGGCAGGGGTTGTTCACGGCCGACGCCATCCTGAATCTGCCCCCCGAGAAGAACCCCATGATTGCAGCTCCCCTGCGTCTGCACGACTGCTCACTGGTTACCGATGGGGCAGCGGCCGTCGTGATCATGAAGACCGCGGATGCGTTGACAACCGGAAAACCCGTGGTGGAAATCGCCGGCATTGGCCACGTGAACGAGCGCCTGCCGGTCGCCGTGCGCCCGAACATGTACGACCTGATGGCCGGCAAAGAGGCCGTGCGACGCGCCTTCACCGAGGCGAAGATCGCCATCGCCGATGTGGATCTGGCCGAGGTGCATGACTGCTTTACGATCAATCAGCTCCTGTGCACGGAAGCCCTGCAACTCGCTCAGGACGGTCGCGCGGGGTACGAGTATATGGAAGGGCGCTTCACCCGTGCGGACGAGCGGTGTGCCGTAAATCTCTCCGGCGGTTTGAAGGCGAAGGGACATCCCGTGGGCGCCACCGGCGTCTCCATGCACGCGCTGATTTACCAGCAACTTGTGGGAAAGCCGATCGGCGCCACGTTAGCCAAAAAGACCCCCGTAGTGGGCGTCACCTTCAACGTCGGGGGCTCCGCCGTCACCAATTGCATCTCGGTGTTACGGCGGCTGAAGTAAGGACCAAGGACACCTACAGGTACCATCATGAATATCACAGAGATCAAAGCCACCGCATTCGCGATGCCGTTGACCAGTCCGGCATTTCCGCGCGGGCCATATCGTTTTAAACAGCGTGAATTTCTGGTCATTACATATCGCACGGATATGGAAGCGTTACGCGCGGTCGTGCCGGAACCCCTGGAAATTACCGCACCGCTGGTGAAATTCGAGTTCATCCGCATGCCTGATTCCTCGGGCTTTGGTGATTACACCGAATCCGGCCAGATCATCCCCGTGAGCTTTCACGGGACGCCGGGTAGCTATGTGCATGGCATGTACCTGGATGATCAACCGGCAATCACCGGTGGCCGAGAATTGTGGGGGTTTCCGAAAAAACACGCGTCGCCACGGCTCCAGGTGGAGACCGATACGCTGGTGGGCACCCTCGACTATGGCAAGGTGCGCATCGCCACCGCGACGATGGGGTTCAAACACCATGCGGCCGATCTGCCAACCGTGCGGGCCGCATTGGCCATGCCCAATTTCCTGCTCAAAATCATTCCGCACGTCGATGGATCCGTGCGCATCTGCGAGTTGGTCCGCTATTACACCACCCAGGTGACCCTCATCGGCGCCTGGACGGGGCCCGGTACGCTGGAACTCCATCCGCATGCCCTGGCACCGGTCGTTGAGTTGCCGGTGCACAGCATCCAGTCAGCGCTGCATTTTGTGGCGGATCTAACGCTCGATCTCGGTGAAGTGGTCTATGATTATCTTGCACGGTAACGGCCAGCGCGCATGATTGACATAGGAGAAGATGGCGAAGAATTGGTCGCTCTTCGTGCCGTGACCTTCAGTGGTCGTTCCTGTGGTTCCGAGAGTTTTCTTGAGCAGCTGTCCAGCATGCTAGGTCGCCCCTTGCATGCCAAGCCACGCGGACGCCCGCGAAAGAGTTTGTCGACGATTGAGGCAGACGGAAAGCTTTAAATGGGCTCCGTCCCCATTTATCGCCCATCCACCCGTGGTGGCTATGTACGACCACGCGCCACGACGGGCGCGGACTACCGAGTTTTCGTTCACTTTGCGCAAACGCGCTTCATCCTTCGTGAACTCGCGGGTCATCTACACCCCACGTCAACAAGAATCCCTTGAGCGATGATGCCAACGTGTAAATATTTATACTTTGCCCTATGTTGGAAAATGGTACCATGCCTTCAACCTCTTTCACGGGAGGATGGTTCGGATGGAGGACTCGCGCGTGCCGAACGGCGGTATCGAAAAATCACTGACGGGGATCGAGGGGGTCGACGAAATCACCGGGGGTGGCCTTCCCCGCAGCCGTACCACGTTATTGTTGGGCGGTCCGGGGAGCGGCAAGACCGTCTTTGCCTTGCAGACGCTGGCGAATGGCGCGCGCGACGGCGGGCAACCAGGGATCTTTGTCGCCTTTGAAGAGAATATACGGATTGTGAGATCTGACCAAACCTGATATACTCGCATATAGAACATCTGTTCTTCGCGAGGGAAGCAAGTGTACGTAAAAATTGAATGGACTCATACGGCTGACGAACTCCGGGCGCT
>Ga0118677_10003841_pt1 | contig 27935 bp, 28 predicted proteins | sample AliMusrvi5mmetaG_FD_86154 | JGI IMG/M metagenome (GOLD analysis project Ga0118677, IMG submission 86154) | reverse complement strand
GGTTGCTGGGGTTGGGGGCGCTGGGGGTGCTGGGCGCAAGTCATGATGTGTGCCCTGTGGATTGCTGCCCTGCTCCGGTGAGGCCGGCGGTAAGATAAAGTCATATGAAGAAAGTGGACTGGAGTTATCACCGCCCTGGTTGAATGACCTGCGGCAAAACGCAGGAGTTTCTTGCGTCACACAAAGTCACACCCGCCGAACAGGTGGATGCGAAGAAGAAGACATTCAAGGATGCGGACGCGCTGGCGCTCGCGGCGGATGCCGATGAGTTGTATGCGATGAAGGGCAAAAAGGTGGTTCACTTCGATTTGAAGAAGAACCGGCCGGATGATGCGACGCTGCTGGGCGTGATGTTGGGGCCGACCGGTAATTTGCGGGCTCCTACGTTGAGGAAGGGGCGGACTTTGATTGTCGGGTTCAATGAGGAGACGTATAAGGAGTTGTTGAGCTAGGCCTGATTCCTTTGAGAGAGCTGGAGCAGGCGGTTTCGCCTGCCCTTTGTTCTCAGTTTATGAGGCACCTGGGAAGACAGCTGGAACTTCTAGAAACGGGCCGCCACGATGCGGCTTTGCAAACCTGTGATCGGATTCAAGGAGAATCAGCGCTGCGCCGCGGCACAATGAGCGAGGCGGAAGTCGAAGATCTGGTTGAACGGGCGATCCGTGATTGTCGCTCGGCTTGTGAACTCTCCGTGCAGCGTTAATTGAACTCCGGGCATCTCGACAAGAATGTCGAGACGGCGGGCCAATAGGCCCACGCTACCAGCCTCTTAGTTTTTCGTGCACACGCGCCACGTCGCCCATATAGTGATCTACGGAGTAATCATGGGTGGCGAGGCGCATGTGCTTTTTTGCTTGCGCTGCGTCGCCGGTTACTTCGTAATAGAGCCCTAAATAGAGATGCGCATAGAAGAGGGCATCGCGGCCGCGGGCCGGTTTCAGCACGTCCTCGACGGTTCCCTTCCCTGAAAATAGATCGTGGATCTGCATCATGGGGACACGTGTGTCCTGTGGGATGGGGATGAGGGATGCGCGGGCTTTAGCTACGCCCGAGGCGCGGGCGACGCAGAGGAAGTGCCAGACGGCGTTTTCGACATCGCTGGGGTTGACGGTCTGGTGGAGTTCGAACTGGGCCTGGCCGTCGGCGAAGCGGTTGGCGTAATAAAGGGAGATGCCACGCTGCCAGTGTTGCGGTGCGAGACGAGGTTCGAGCTTGATGGCGCGGTCGAAATCGGCGATCGACTCGGCGATGCGTCCAGCGCGGAAGTGGTCTTCGCCGCGGCGGTTGTAGAAGGCCGGGGAGTCCTGGGCTGGGGCGAGTTGGAGGAGTGCGGCGAGTAGAATGGCTAGGGTCACTTTGCATGAGTATAGAACAGCCGCAAATGAATTGGCCAGTAGAGTAGGAGAGGACGGTAAGGCCCTCTCCCCTCGTCGAACCGGACGTGCAGATTTCCCGCATCCGGCTCTCCTTGAAACCTTAGTCAGTAGCTGTCGCTGCGGGGAATAACCAGGAACTTAAGGCCAAGCCGCTGGAGGTGGTCGTAGTAGGTCACCCCTTTCGGCAGTTGGTATGGGCGCTGGCTGCGGTGATGCTTTAAGTGGTTCACCAGACGATGGCCGAGATGCCAGTTGATATGCCGAAAGGCCGCCCGAGGATAACCCCACCGGAAGTAGTTCGCCCAACCTGCAACTTGCCGATTCAACCGGGCAATCAGCTGCGTGACCGGCGTACAGCCCTGACGTCGATCCGTCAGTTCGTTCAGCCCGTCCCGCTGCCGCTGCAAAGCCTTCTTCGACGGCCCCACGTGAAGATATCGCCGGTCGCGGCCGTACTGGTCGCGATGCCAACGAAACGTGAAACCTAGAAAGTCCAGACTCGCTTTGTCTTCCTGGAGGTGTATCACACGGGTCTTCTCCCGGTTGATCGCAAGCCCCAGCCTCTTCTCTATCTTCTCTTCGATCCAACCTGTGAGCCTCTTGGTCTGATAGCGCGCCAGCACAACAAAGTCGTCGGCATAACGCACTAACTTGGCATTGGCCCATGCAGCCGGGCCATTGGCACGATGAAACCACGTATCGAACCAATGCAGGTAAATATTGGCCAACAGAGGTGAGATCACCCCACCCTGTGGCGTGCCCTGTTTTGAGCGGCTCCACGTTGCCGGTGCGCCACCGCCGCTACCCGGTTCGACGACTGGGGTTTCCAGCCACATCCGGATCAGCTTCAGTACACTCCGGTCCACCACTCGCATCCTCAGACAAGCCAGAAGCTTGTCGTGCGGTATCGAATCGAAGTACCCTTTTAAGTCCGCGTCATACACCGCCTGAAAACCCCCTTTGAGATGGCCTCGGATCTCCTCCAGCGCTTGATGCGCCGAGCGGCCTGGACGGAACCCAAAGGAGCAATCTTCAAAGTCTGCTTCAAAGATCGGCTCCAGGATTAACAGGGTTGCCATCTGAACCACACGGTCTCGCACCGTAGGGATTCCCAGCGGTCGCATCTTTCCATTGGCTTTGGGAATGTATACGCGGCGCACTGGTTGCGGCCGGTAGGTCTTGCCGCGCAACGCTTCCTGGATTTCTCCCAGGAATCCGCTGACGCCCGTTTCCCTCGCTTCAATCTGTTCGATTGCTACGCCGTCCACGCCTGGTGCGCCCCGGTTGGCACGCACCTGCCTCCATGCCTGCTCCAGTGTGTCTTGCCTGTAAATCCGGTCGTACAGAACGTAAAACCGGAACTGCGGCTCTTGCTTCGCTTTCTGATGCAGCTTCTGTCTCAGTAATGAGAGTTTCTCCGGCATCCCAGTGTTATTGACACCTTGCGGGGCCGGTTCGTCCGTAGTGGGTTTCCCCAAGCGGCTCTCCTTTCCTCTTACTCTGCTTGTTTCAAGTAAGGCCCCTTCGCTCCATCCGCATTACCAGACTTCCTTGCTACTATGGGCCTTTCCGACTCCCAGTCTGGGCCGTTCAGCGGTTATTTGTTCCCGCTGCCGGTTGCCGCGCTTGCGCGCTGCTCCCGCACTGGGTCTCTCAGGTTCCTCGGCTGATCTGTCCCTGCGCGCTGCACCCTCTCACCCCGGGAAGCCCGGAGACTGCTGTTTCCCATTGCTTCATCGCCGGTAGCAGGCTTCACCCAATCTGGCGGGCTGGCCACTTCCATCGTGTAACGAGGCCGAAACGGTTTCACGCTATTCGCATTGCGGCTCACAGGTTTGCTTTTCGGGGCTTCGCCCTTTGGGTTACCCCTAGGACGCCCGATTGGCTACATGTTGAATGGGTAATTTACATGGTGAGTTCCTTTCATCTCACTAGATCAAACCAGGCTTTGCCTGACGCACCAGATACGCACAGATAGACACAGATAAAACCACTGCACGTAGCGTTGGGCCGAATCAACTCCTTACTGCCAGGCGACCGGCCCAGTCCTCTGCTTCAGGAGGTCTTTCGTCTCGTCAGCTGGCAGAGGCCGCAGCATCATATGGCCAGACACACATGCCTTAGCCACCATGGCAGGTTCATCAGTTGTTAACGATTCGACGGTACAATGAAAGCTCACGGTGACCACAAAACCTATCATTGACTTCATGTTCTTTGACGCCGGCGGTGGACATCGCAGCGCCGCCACGGCACTGCTGAAGGCCATCGATATGGACGAGCGGCCTTGGGATGCACGGATGATCAACCTCCAGGAGGTGCTCGATAACCTGGACGTGTTCCGCAAGGTGACGGGCATCCGCCTCGAAGACATCTACAACCTCATTCTGAAGAAGGGCTGGACGCTGGGCTCGGCGCAGATGCTTACCTTCATGCAGGCGGTGGTGCGGATAATTCATCCGCTGCACGTCAAAGAGATGGCCAAGTATTGGACGCGGAACCAGCCGGACATGGTGGTGTCGCTGGTGCCGAACTTCAACCGGGCGATGTACGACGGCATCCGGCGCGTATCGGCAACCATTCCCTATGTGACGGTGATGACCGATATCGCGGACTATCCGCCGCACTTCTGGATCGAGCGCGGGCAGAATCAGTACTTCGTGTGCGGATCGGAGAAGGCCGAGCAGCAGGCGTTGGGGATGGGGCATCCGCGGGAACGCGTGTTCCGGACGTCGGGGATGATTCTGAATCCGAAGTATTACGATGTTCCGCAGGTGGATCAGGCGGCCGAGCGGGCGAAGCTTGGACTGCGCGGCGATCTGCCGACTGGGCTGGTGATGTTCGGCGGACAAGGCTCGGCCGCGATGGTGGAGATCCTGGACCGGCTGGAGGCTTCGGATTTGAAGCTGCAGTTGATCATGATCTGCGGGAAGAACACCAGGCTGGCGGATAAGCTGCGCGCGCGGAAGACGAAGCTGCCGGTGTTTGTGGAGGGCTTTACCGATCGGGTGCCTTACTACATGCGCGTGTCGGATTTCTTCATCGGCAAGCCGGGGCCGGGGAGCATCAGCGAAGCCGTGGCGCTGGGGCTGCCGGTGATCGTGGAGTGCAACATGTGGACGCTCCCGCAGGAGCGCTACAACGCCGACTGGGTGAAGGAACAGCAGATTGGCGATGTGGTAGGGAGCTTCCGCGAGATCGTGGCCAAGGTCGGCGGCTTGTTGCAGGGCGACACGCTGCAACGGTATCGGGAGAATGCTGCAAAGCTCGACAACCGGGCGGTGTTCGAGGTTCCAGAGATATTGCAGCGGATTTATGCCGAAACGGCGGGCTGAATCAAGACTTTGTGATGACGTTGCTGCCATAATGGAGGGGAGCCTGCCGGACGGGTGACCGCGCGCCTTCGGGCGGGAGGAAAGTCCGGTCTCTACAGGGCAGCGTGCCGGTTAACGGCCGGGGGGATCCGAGCCAATGCGGATTCTACGGAAAGTGCCACAGAAAATATACCGCCGGCGGCAACGCAGGTAAGGGTGAAATGGTGCGGTAAGAGCGCACCGCGGGCGGAGTAATCCGTCTGGCAGGGAAAACCCCACGTGGAGCAAGACCAAATAGGGGAGGAGGGACGGCCCGTTCCTATGAACTCCCGGGTAGGTCGCTAGAGCCTGATAGTAATGTCAGGTCGAGATGAATGGTCACCATCCGCTGCAGTGATGTGGCGGGTACAGAAACCGGCTTATAGGCTGGCAGGCTCGTTTGAAACACTCCGCCGCGTCATTCCATTGGCGGAGTGACGAAATCTCGACACCTTTCTCCATTTCGAATCAGTCACTTAGCAGCGGACACCCGATTGCTATATCCCGGGTAGTATGAGCGCAATCAGCAGTATCTCTTCCAACTATATTCAGTCGCTGCTCTCCAACACCAACCCGTTAAAGAGCGGCGCCACTGCGAGCCAACTTCAACAAGCCGACCAGAGCCAGCTCTCCCCGTTCGCCCAGATCGTCAGCAAGCTACAGGACCTGCAGCAGTCCGATCCGGCGAAATACAAGCAAGTCACCGAACAGATCTCCGCCAATCTGACGGCCGCGGCGCAGACAGCGCAGTCGAATGGCAACACCACCGCGGCCACCCAACTCAATCAACTCGCCAGCGATTTCTCCGATGCGTCCAAGAGCGGCAATCTGCCGAACTTCAAGGACCTCGCGCAGGCCGTTGCAGGCGGGCATCATGGCCACCATCACGCCCACGCCGCCAAACCGAAGACCGATTCGGATGGCGATAACGACCAGAGCAGTTCGCAGTTGTCGCAATTGCTTAACGGCATTCAGCCGGGCGGCACGCAGACGGGCAGTTCGTTCGATCCGGCGGCGATCATCTTCAGCACGCTGCAGAGCGCGGGGCTGACAAGTTCTGGCAACTGATCTTCCGCGGCCCCTGGCTTTCGCGCGACAATGGTCAGGGGCCGCAGATGAAAACTATCTTCCACGTCGACATGGACGCGTTCTTCGTCTCAGTGGAAGAGCTGTTTGACCCCTCGCTCAAAGGCAAGCCCGTGGTGGTGGGCGGACAGCCCAATCAGCGCGGTGTCGTCTCCGCCGCATCCTACGCCGCGCGCAAGTTTGGAGTGCACTCGGCGATGCCGCTGCGCACAGCTTACTCGCTGTGCCCGCAGGCGATCTTCCTTGAGGTCCATCGCACGCGATACTCGGACTACTCGGCCAAGGTGAAAGCTGTGTTCGACCGGTTTTCGCCGGTCGTAAGCATGGCGTCGGTCGATGAGGCGTACCTCGACCTGACCGGTGCCGAGCGGCTCCACGGACCCCCAATGGCGGCGGCGCACAAGCTGCACGAGATGATGAAGGCTGAAACTAAGCTGAACTGCTCGATTGGGGTTTCGTCGTCGCGGATGGTCTCGAAGGTCGCCTCCGATCAGGCCAAGCCCAATGGCATTCTGTGGATTCAGCCGGGGCAGGAGGCGGCCTTTCTGGCTCCTCTCGATGTACGGAAGATTCCTGGCGTGGGCAAGGTCAGCGAACAGCAGTTGCATTCGTTTGGGATTCGCAAGGTCGGCGACCTGGCACAGCTTGACGAGCGATTCCTTCAGGAGAAGTTCGGCAAGTGGGGTCTGGCGCTGGCAGGCAAGTCGCATGGCTTCGATGCGGGAGGATGGTTCGATACGGAGTTGGGGTCGTATGAAGAGCCGAAGTCGATCAGCAATGAACATACCTTCGATGAAGATACAGCTGCGCAGGAGGTGATTGAGGCGACGCTGGCGCATCTCTCCGCGAAGGTCGGGCGGCGACTGCGCGAACATGCGCTGCATGCGCGGACGATTCAGATCAAACTGCGAACTTCGGATTTTGCCACGATTACGCGGGCGCAGTCGTTGGATCATGCCACGCAGTTGGATACGGAGATTTACGAGACGGCGCGGTTTCTGTTCCGGACGAACTGGAAGCGGGGTGCGAAGATCCGGTTGATCGGGGTGCATACGTCCGGGTTTGAGGCGCAGCAGGGGCAACTGAGCCTGCTTGACGGGGATAAGAACGAACGATGGCAGAAGGCTTTTTCGGCGGTGGATAAGCTGCGCGATAAGTTTGGGGAGTCGAGTGTTTCGCTGGCGGCCGGGATGCGGCGGAAGCCCCGGGAGTAGAAATCGTGTCGAGACGAGTCTCGACACGGCACGCAGGAGTGCGTGCGCTACTGGGTTAGCGGGGTTCCTACTGCTCCTTGCAGGAGTTCCTTGGCTTTTTCGGGGGGGATTATTTTCCAGTTGTGGTCTGGAGTGGAAGGCAACACCTTTTTCTCCGTATAGTAGCGGATCAGCATTTCGCGGATCTCTTCACCGCTGCGCCACAGGATTTTAGCGTCCTTGAACATGCCGTAGCCGCCGCTGCCTCCGGCGCGATAGTTGTTCACAGCGAGACGCAGCTTCTGCGTGGGCGCGAGCGGCGCGCCGTGAAATTTCAAATTGCGGATGCGGTCGCCTTCGGGCCGGGTCACGTCGATGTCATACTCCACGCCCTGCGCCATGTCGTAGTTGAAGCCCATCACGCTGGAGTTGCCATAGAAACGCGCAGCATTTTCGAGCGCGTCCTTCACCATCTGGCCGGTGCCTTCTAGCGCGTAGAGTTCGTTGTCGTAGAGATAGAGCGCGGCCAGTTCACGCACAGTCACCTGCCCCTTGCGCACGCGGAGGCCCATGTTGAACGACGAGGCGAAGCTCACGTCGGCCTTGGCGAAGTGCAGCTGCACCTGTTGAATCAGATCGATCAGCCCCGTATCCTGAACGCGGGAATAGCGAGCGTCCATATCGGCATCGGCCACGGCGACCGGGGTGCTGAGATAGGCCTCAGCGGCCTCATGATAGGGTTTGGCCAGCGCGGCGATTTCGGGATCCACGGCCGTCTCGGCCGTCACTTTAATGACCGAACTCTTCTTGGAAAGCAGCTTGTCGTCGTCGAAGGCGAAGTCGATCTTCGCCAGCGACATCCCCCAATTGCGCGGCTGCACGATCAACACGTCACCGATCATCTGCTGGGCCACCTCGCGATGCGAGTGGCCGAAGACGATGGCATCGATTCCCTTCACCGACCGGGCGATCTCGCCGACCATATTCTCGCCGGCCACCTGTCCTGCCGATTCGAGCCCTGCATGCGCGGCAATGATCACCAGGCGCGGATTATACTTCCGCCGGACCTCTTCCACCGCAGCCCGCGCCGCCTCCACGCCCTGCCGGAACGACAGACCCGCGTAGTTCTCCGGTTTTTCCCAGGCCGGAATCGCGGGCGTGGTGATTCCGATGACGGCCACCTTCTGCCCGGCCACTTCCTTGATGATATATGGTGCAAAGCCTGGCTCGGTATTGGCCGAAAGCCACGGAAACTTCGCAGCCTTGCGCGCAGCTTCGAAGTTCTTCAAGCCGTAATTGTATTCGTGATTCCCAACAGTCATGGCGTCGTATTTCAGCACGTTCATGGCGGCCATCATCGGATCAGGCAGCGTGCGCGGACCGTGCTGGTAGACGCCTTCGAGCGGGGAGCCCTGAATCGTATCGCCGCAATCGATGAGCAGCGTGTCGGGATTGTCCTGCCGGGCTTGCCTGATGAGCGTGGCGACTTTGGCCAGGCCGCGAGCAGCGGGCTTGGCTGTGTAGTAGTCGTAGGGCAGCAGGTTGCCGTGCAGATCCGTGGTGGCGAGGATGGTAACGGTCTTCTTTTCGGCAAAACTTACCGCGGACAACAGCAGCGCGAGCGCGAGCAAACGATTCAGCATATTGATTCCAGTATAAGCGGATCGTTATAATTGGCATTGATGCGTACTCAACTTGTCTCCGCTCTTTTGTTCCCCATCCTGCTGGCTGGACAGACCTCGACGCCCGCGACGAAGGCTCCGGCCACACCAGCCGCCAAGCCCGCCGCGGCCGCAAAGCCTGCCGCACCAGCACCCGCGCCGCCGAAGCCGGCACGCGAACCCGGCCTTTACGCGACGATCATGGTCTCGCAGGGCGCCACGCCGATGGGCAAGATCGTCTTCAAGATGTATGAGACCGAATCACCCATCACGGTGAAGAACTTCTCCGACCTGGCCATGGGCAGAAAGCAGTGGAAAGATCCCAAGACCGGCGCCATGAAGAATACGCCGCTCTACAACGGCCTCACCTTCCATCGCGTCATCCCTGGCTTCATGATCCAGGGCGGCGACCCTCTCGGCACTGGCACTGGTAGCACAACGGCGATCCCCGATGAGTTTCATCCGACGCTGAAGTTCGACGTTCCCGGCAGGGTCGCGATGGCGAACGCAGGTCCCGGCACCGGTAGCTGCCAGTTCTTCATCACCGATGCCCCGACGCCGCACCTCACCGGCCGCCACACCATTTTTGGACAGGTTGTTGAGGGTCTGGACCTGGTGGAGAAGATCGCACGAGTCCCACGCACCGGCCAGGACAAGCCGAACGTGCCGATCCGCATGACCAGCGTCATCGTAAAGCGCGAACCGTCGGCTGCTCCGGCTGCGAAAAAGGCCGTGACGCCAGCGAAACCGGCCGCCCCGAAGCCAGCCGCGCCAAAGCCTGCGGCCAAGTAAAATAATTCGGAGATTTTTCTCCTCAAACTCGCACCTTCCAATAAAGGTCCTGCCAGATTGGGCCGATGTGTAATTTGTTATTGGAAGGAGGCGAGCAGATGAGAGTTTCCACCAAGCCCGCGCCGGCGCCAGACTACCAGGGAGCCTTGTTGAAGGTGAAGTCGGAGGTCATGTCGAACCTGGGAATGAAGTTCGACACGATAGCCTCCATGGGGCGCATCAATGAAGAAGACCAGGCACAGATGTCTCACGATGAGTTTCTGCAGTTGCGCCTGAACGCCATCGAATACAGCAAACTCAGGCAACTGGACGAGGCGTTGCACCGCCTTAGCGAGGGTGACTACGGTATCTGCCTGGCCTGCGAGGAGCCGATACCGCCACGTCGCCTGCAAGTGATTCCTTGGGCAAAATACTGTGTCCACTGCCAGGACCTGGTGGGCAATACGGAGTCACAGGAAGAAGATCCATCGGCGATCTTCGCGCACTTTGCGCTCCGCACGCACTAGCGGTTGTATTTCGGGGTCACGCCACGCAGTTTCGCCCAGACCGCGTCGATTGCCGTGAGCGTGGCCTCATCCAGCTTGCCTTCGCTGCAAACCTTGATGTTTGACTCCAGGTGTTCCAGTTTCGATGCGCCCAATATCACACAGGTCGTCTGCGTATGCTTCAGCAGCCAGTTCAGCGCAACGCTGATCAGCGAACGCCCGGCCGCCTGCGCGGCAGACTGCAATTCATCCACGGCATCGAAGTACGCCGGATGCCAGTAGCGATCCAGATACATCTGGTTGTTGTCGAAGCGAGTGCCCGCTAACGGCTCGGTGCGCGGCTGCTTCCCGGTCAGCAGTCCGCCGGCGATTGGATTATAGACCACCGTCGAGATGCCAAACTCCTTGCACATCGGCAGATACTCCTGCTCAATGCCGCGCGCTAACAAATTGTACATCGGCTGCGTGATCACAGCCGGCTTGTAGCCCTTCTCATTGGCGATCCACTGCTGCTGCACCACCTGCCAGCCGCAAAAGTTGGAGGTGGCAGGATAGCGCACTTTTCCGGCCTGCACCAGCCGCTCCATGGCTTCGAGCGACTCATCGATCGGCACCGCGTAGTCGGGCTGGTGCAGATAGTAGAGATCGAGGTAGTCGGTCTTCAGGCGCCGCAGCGAGGCTTCCACGGCCTGCATGATGGCATCCCGGCTCAGTCCTTCACACTCGGGCATTTTGCCGCGCACCTTGCTCGCCAGCACGACCTTGTTGCGCCGGCCGGTGAGCGCCTTGCCGACGATCGCTTCGCTCGCCCCGGCGTTGTAGACATTCGCCGTGTCAAAGAAGTTGACGCCCAACTCAATGGCCTTTTCCACCATGCGAATGGCTGCCGCTTCATTTACCTGTGCCCCGAAGGTCATGGTGCCGAAGCAGATCCGCGAGACCTTCAGCTCTGTCTGTTTTAGCGCAACTGTTTCCATATCGATTCCACTACTGGCTTGGCCAGTTCCTCATAACCCGGGTCTGTGAAGTGCACGTTGTTGGGGCGCTGGATCTCTTTGATGCGCTTCATCGCAACATCGTACAGATCGTCCACCGCGATCTTGTTCTGCTCCATCACGCGCAGCGCCACGGCGTTGAATTTGAGCACGTCAGCCGTGAGCCGGACGGGATTCTGCTTGCCTTCCGGCACCGGCGTCGTTGTGGCGAACACAAGCTTCGCTTTTGTCTTGCGCATGGCCGCGATGATGATTCCCAGGTTCTTTTCGTAGTCTTCGAGCGAGACCTGGTGTTTCCCATTTTCCATGATCTTCAGATCGTGCAAGCCGAAGTTAAAATGGATGACGTCCCAGTTGCCATCTTTGAGCCATTCCTGAATGTGAGCTACGCCGCTGATGGTAGGGCCGCCGTTGCCGACGCTGTGCTCTACATAGGCCTGGCCGGCCATCATTTTCGTGACGAAGGGGGTGTAGCCCATGGAGATCGAATCGCCGATGATGAGAATGCGCGGCTCTGCCCACAGTGCGGCGGCGAAGAAAAAGGAGAGAATAAGTTTCACGTGAGGACCTTTCGGATAGACCCATCGTATCGCATGTGGCTCTAGAGAACTGACTCCACCTCGGCCTGAAGCGCGTTCACCCGGTCGAAAATCACGGCACGCTCTGACTCCCCGAAAGGCTCATACGGCCACGCCATCGCCGGCCCGATCAAGCCCAGCGCGTGTGCCGCGCACTTGATGCCCTTCAGATAGCTCGACGCATAGGATCCGGCGGAGTACAGCCCGCTGCTGATCGCAATCACCACGCGATGCAGTTTTGCAACCTCGGGCGCGTCGCCGCGCGCCGCAGCTTCATGGAGCTTCACATACAACTTCGGAAACAGATTGGAGCCGCCATTCACGCCACCATGCGCGCCCAACAGCACCGCCTCACCCATCAACTCCTCGGGCCCAACGAAGATCCGGAATGCCTGATTTTCACGCGTGGCTGCAATCACCTTGTGCAGATAAAGCATGTCTCCGGAGCTGTCCTTGAAACCCGCCACACCAGGCAGCTGCGACGTCGCGCGCACCGTCTCCACGGCAAAGCTCAGATGAGTGCACCCCGGCATGTTGTAGAGATAAACCGGCAGCGGCAGGCGGGAAGTCAGCACTTCCACATAGCGGATCAGTTCCGGCTGCGAAACAGTAAAGTAGCTGGGACCGGCATGAACCACCGTATCCGCGCCAGCCTGGGCCGCGAATTCGGCCAGCACCACCGACTCATCAAGCGAAGTGTCCGTTATGCCGGCCATCACCAACACACGCTTGCCAACCTGTCGTGCGACGCGCTCAATCACTTCGCGGCGCAATGCGGCACCCAGGCTCGGGCCTTCGCCGGTGGTGCCGAGGACAAAGATCCCCTTCACGCCACCTTCAATCACATGTTCAACAATTCCTTCTAAAGAGGCCACATCCAACTTGCCGGGATCCAGGAGAGGAGTGAGCAGAGGGGTTACAATACCAGACAATTCCATCTCTGCTAGTGTATGCAAATCTCCTACCCCTTTTGTTGAGGGCACTAATCCTGCGACAATGTATTTAAGTTTTCCACCAGGAACGGGTACACTAGCATTTTGTGTTCATGACACGGCGATCAATCATCGGGTGCTTCGCGGCACTGGCGATCAACACTCTCGCGATGGCGCAGGACCCATGGGGCATCCTCGCCGAACGTGATTTGCGCCGTATGGAACAGGTCATCCGCGAAGATCACCCTGGGCCGGTGGATGTCAGCAACCCTCAATTCCGCCCACTTCTCACCAAGAGCTTTGAACAGGCGCTGGAACGTGCACGAAAAGTAAACAGCTTCTCAGGATACACGGCACTGCTGCGTTGGTTCACCGGCCGCTTTGAAGACGATCAGCTACAGGTCACGGCCAGCGTACAACCGGCCAACATCGAGTGGCCCGGCTTTACAGTCACCAACCGCGCCGGCCGCTATATCGTGCAGAATCCCGGACGGCCTCGACCCTCGGACGGCCTTCCCTTCGATGGCTCCAACCTGGTCTCCTGCGATGGCATACAGCCGGATGAGTGGGTCAAGAATCGGGTCATCCCTTACCAACAGTCCGTAGCCGCACTCGAGGCCGATCGCATTCGGAACGCTCCGTGGATTTTTCTCGATGAGGGCAACCCATACTTCGCCCGGCCGAAATCCTGTATTTTCGAAAGCCGCGGCCGGCCTCGCGAACTCCGCCTCGTCTGGCGGACCATCCCTTTCCAGCAAGGCGTGGACACAGCCCGTAAAGCCGCTTATGGAGCCACTGCACTCGTTACCGGGACGCGCAATTTCGGAGCATCGGGCACCTGGATTTCCCTGCCCTCTTTCGCTCCGCAAACGGATCAGGACATCTCGTCGCTACGGCAGATTGTGAACAATGGACCCGGCTATCGGGACAAAGACGTCATTGTACTCGACCTCCGCCGCAACAGTTCGGGCAACTCATTCTGGGGACTGCTCCTGTTGCGCGCCATGTATGGCGAGGAGTTCGCCGACAAGTACGCCCGTGAGTACAAACACGTCGAACGCGAATTCCGCGTCTCGGCAGGTAATATCGACTTCTACAAGAACGACCGGCTGCGGCGCAATGCCCGTGAATTCGGCGAGAAATCGGACCCCTACACCGACCTTGCGCGAATCTCCGAAGCTATGGAGCGGGCCAACAAAGAGGGCCTCACCACCCTCCGTGAACCGTCCATGGAAAGCCGTGACCGCACCATCCCGGACGCATCTTCAAACACTCCCAACCCCGTAAAAGGCAGAGTCTATGTGGTGACCGACGGGCGCTGCAGCGACGCCTGCCTGCGCTTCCTGGACGAGATCCTGCGCTTCCCCAATGTCACGCACGTCGGACTGCCGACCCGCGGCGACACCGTCTACGGCTACGCTAAAACGATCCGCCTTCCCAGTGGCATCAGTACGCTCAGTTGCCCGACCATGATCCGGCGGGCCCGCTCGCGCCAACCCAACGCGCCATATACTCCGGCATATCGCTTTGATGGCGACATCGGGGATACCATCGTGCTCGAATCGTGGCTGAGCGAATTGGTGAAGAAACCGCCGGCCAAAAGCTGATCACAGAGCTTGTGCGTCTCGCCCTCTTCCTATTCACGTTGAATCTGTACTGCGGTGACTGGACCGTGGAAGTCGACCGCGCCACCCTCGCCTGCACCGGCCGCCACAGCGACGGCAGGCGCGTCGAAATCTCCAGCCCGCAAACTCCCGCGGAGCCATTTACCGTTGAACCGGTTGAGAACGGAGTTCGAATCCGGTTTCAGACCACAGCCCCCGGTTTGCTGCACTGGCCGCAATTGGCAAGAGTCGAAGCGGAGAGCGTCGCCCTGCCCCTGGGCGAGGGATTCTATGTTCCGCTCGCCGAAGCGCGCTGGCGACGGTTTCTGGTCGAACGCAGCCCCATGCACACGATGCAGGACCTCTCGCTGCCCGCGTGGGGGCTGAGGCACAAAGGATTCACGGTGGTTTACATTCTGGAATCGCCGTTCGATAACGCACTGTCGTGGCAGGAGTTTGATGGCAAGCTGCAGATGAGCTTGACCCACCGTATCCAGCGCAATCAGCCCCGGCAGGAGTTCAGCCTCCTGGTGAAGATCGCCGGCGATTCCCCCATCGAAACCGCAAAGGTCTACCGGCAATGGCACCAGCAATACCGGAAGTTCGTCACCTTGCGTGAAAAGATTGCGGCCACTCCGGCGGCGGAACGGTTACTGGGCGCGGCGCACCTTTACCTGTGGGCGACTTCCCGGCTGACGGCGGCCGATGTCGTCGATTGGCGCGGTCTCTACGCGGCTGTTCGCGGCGGCAAGCCGCCTCCTTACGTCAGCGCCGCCGATAAGCGCGACCTTCTGGCAGCTAACGAGCAAACGCTGGAACCGTTCTTGAGGCCGGCCGCAGAGCGGGGTTCAGCCATCTCGCCGCGCATGCTGCAACTGCTACACGACGCCGGCCTTGACCGGTTATGGCTCGGCGCGCCCGGCCGCGAAATCGAACTGCTTGCCCAAAATCCCGGCGTGGCAAAACTCGCCCAGCGTTACGGCTATTTGCTGGCGCCCTACGACTCGTACCACAGCATCCACAGCCCCACGGAAAAAGAGTCCTGGGCGACCGCACAATTCGATCGTGCGCTCTATGAGAGAGGAGCCATCGTTGATGAAGCCGGCCGCAAGAGCAGCGGCTTTCAAGGCAAAGGCTTCCACCTGAGTTCCCTGGCAGCCGCACCGTACGTGAAGCAGCGTGTCGAACGAATCCTCGGCCAAACCGGGTTCACCTCCTGGTTTGTCGATTGCGATGCGACCGGCGAGTTGTTCGACAATTACGCAGCCGCCTTTCCACATACGCAAGAGGACGACATGAATCACCGGCTCGACCGGTTGACGTGGCTGGCGCGCGACAAGCAGCTCGTTGTGGGCTCGGAGGGCGGAGCGTGGTTCGCATCACCCGTGATTCACTTCGCACACGGCATGTTGACTCCGCTTTTCGGATGGAAGGATCCGCTGCTCCGGAATCCGGAATCGAAATACTTTCCCGGCCGCTATTGGCCGCCCGAAGCCCCTGCCCTGTTCTTCAAGGCCACCGTCCTCCCGGAGTCATACAAAGAGATTTACTTCGACCCGCGCTACCGGCTGCCGCTGTATCAAACGGCCTTTCACGATTCCGTGATAGCAACCAGCCACTGGACCGTCTCCACACTCAAATTCACCAATGTGCGACGCATGCGGGAGTTGTTGGAGCTTCTATACGGAGTTCCGCCACTCTATCATCTGAATCGGGATGAACTTGCGGAACGGCTTGCGCTGATCACCCCGCACTATGCCGAGTTCACGCAGCTGCATCGCGAAATCGGACTGTTGCCGATGACCGATTTTCAATGGCTGAATGAAGAAAGAACCAGGCAGAAGACGGTGTTCGGAGGAAAGATCGCAGTAATTGTAGATTTCAAGAACGAGCGCTTCGAGGTGACGCGCTTTTAGCTGGTAGGAATATCGGAGGCAATCTGCTCAAGCAACCCTGCGAGCTTTTCGTGTTTGGACCGCACCAGGCGCAAGTGCTCGGCGTTTTCGCGCTCGATCGTACGTAGTTTATCGGCAAGATGCAGGCAGGTGAGGACAGCGGCGCGGGTGGAATCGACGTTTCCAGCCTTGGAGGCGATGATGCGCATCAGGTCGTCGACCGAATGCGCAAGCTCTTCGATATCGGCGGGGTCGCCAGTGGTGCTTAAAGTGTACGACTGATTGTAGATGGTAACGCGGACGGCCCGTTTTTCATGAGGATCCATAGTAACCGTCCGCGCCTCTTAATTGGAACTGAGCAGATCCATCTGGCCAAGTAGCTTTTCGATGCGAGTACGGACCTGTGCCCGCTCACTGCGCAACGTTTCCAACTCGGCATTCAGTTTATCGAACTTGGAGGACGCGTCTTTAGTGTCTTTCGAGACGCGATCCTTTTCGTCGATAACGGTCTGCAACTGCTGACGCAAGGAGGCGTTCTCCTCACGCAGCGTGGATACGAGTTCGACTGCCTTCAAAATACGAGCTTCTAAACTCGCTAACGAATCGCTGTCGTCTTCGAATGCAAACTCCATGTGAGCCCCTTTTCGATGTTTACGCTAAACTGGCTTTTGCTTTTTCCACGAGCTGCTCGAACGTTTTAGGATCGTTCAAGGCAATCTCAGAGAGCATCTTGCGGTTCAGATCGATGCCTGCCTTCTTCAGCCCGTGTATGAACTTGCTGTAGTTGAGGCCTGCGTTCTTGGAAGCGGCGCCGATGCGGACGATCCACAACGAGCGGTATTCGCGCTTCTTCAGACGGCGTCCGACATAACCATACCGGAGTGCCTTCTCGACTGCTTCCTGGGCTGCGCGGTGCAGCTTACTTTTGGTGAGGAAGAATCCCGACGCTAGATTGAGCGTCTTTTTACGATTGGCGATTCTCTTAGAACCGCGTTTAACTCTGGGCACGTTTCATCTCCTTATTTCAATTTATGACCCACTCGATTTCGGGGGCCGTCTCCGGCGGAACGGGCACGTGCCTCGCGCCTGTCCGCTCGTTCGATGCAGCCCTGTTTAGTAGGGCAGCATCTCCCTCATGGCGTTGCGGTTAGCGTCATCGACGATCACCGATCCACGAAGTTTGCGTTTGCGTGAACGCGTCTTGGAGGTCAAGATGTGGCGGGCAAATGCATGGTGGCGAACCACTTTGCCGGTTCCCGTCTTCTTGAACCGTTTGGACGCGCCTTTGTGAGTTTTCAGCTTGGGCATTGATTTGTCCTGGAAAAAATACAGTGAACCTCTGGTGTGCGGAACACACCGGGGTACTCGATTATTGTAGCACGCGGCGGGCCGCTGGCGCTTACTCCCCTTCGTAGGGGAATTTCTCGATGGCCTTCAGGCACTCCATCAGCGCCACCATCAGGGTATTGCCCCAGCCAACCGGCGTATACGGCGAGCTTTTCTGGTTTGTTTTCTTATCGGAAACGGCAAAGTAGCGTGCCGCCGGATCTTTGGGCGTCACATACTCGTAAACGGTCACCTTGAATTCGATACCGTCGCCCTGCTGCTTCATCACGGAAAAATAGTGAAGCTGGGCCAGATGCTGGTTGGGATTCGATTCAGCGTATTGCCAGTCGCTGGCCATTAGTTTGCCCTCATCGCCTTGGTGGCATCCGCCACCGTGGCATCGACTGCAAAAATCGTGTCCAGAAAAGCCAGTTTCAACAGTTGCAGAACGCGTGCCTCAACGGCTGCCAAACGCATTTCGCCACCGGCATTCTTCAATTTGCTGTTGCATCCGACCAACACACCCAGTCCGGCGCTGTCCACGTAGGGCACCTTGGACATATCCACTACGACTTTCGTCTTTTGAGCTTTCACCAGCTCTTCTACCTGCCATTCCAGGCGTTGGCTCTCCCGGCCGAGCACAAGCCGCCCGTCCAGTTCGAGCAGTTGAATGTCAGGCGCAACCACTTTGTGTTCTACTGTCATTTGTGAGGTCCTCTCAAGGCTAAACAAACAAAATATTAACGGTTAGTATAACGCAGTTGCCGCCCCGCCATGCACGGGAAAAAATGAACTTTCTTTCCGCCCGCACCGTCTAACTGTACATGAGCGCCAGACAATTATCACGGAAAGAACGTGTGCAGCTACTGCGCGCCGCCTACCAGGAAGCATTTGACCAGTGGGCCTTTTCCACGACAAGACTCCAACGTCTGATCCGGGCCTCGGCAGCCAGCGAGGAAATATCCGCCGAACGATCTAAAGTGGCCGCGGCGCAGAAAGCCTACCGCGAAGCACGCGACCTGCTGGCCTGCAACCTGGTCAGCCAACAGACAGCCTTCACCCCACAGCTTCGGATCGTCCCTAGCCAGACCGCAGCCCTGCTAGAACAATGACGCCTGCCGGTCATCGTCCGGATCGTCATGCCGTGGACGCTCCTCCTCAGCCAAATTCTTAACCTGACGCGCTAAAGCCACAAAGTGCGCATGTGCTTTGAACAGTTCGAGCAGTTGCTCGCAGCGCTTGCAGCCCCCACGAATAGCGAACTCGCCGCCGTTTGCCGGATCATAGGCTGGATGCCTCGTGCAGCGAGCGCGAAATCGGATGGAACCTAGCTTCAGCACCGTCGTCCCATCCCGTCACCTGCTACTCGACTGCCGCTGAACCAGCTTCGGCTCAATCAGAATCGACTTGGGCCTCACCGCGCCCTTGGCCTCGACCAACGTCAAGGCAAGCTTGCCCGCGCGGTCGCCGATCGCTTCACTATCTTGGTCCACGCTGCTGAGCGGGACGCGCAGGAAGTCCGAATACCGGACGTTGCCGCAGCCCACTACGGCGATATCCTGGGGAATCAGCATGCCTGCCTCCAGAATCGCGCGCATGGCCCCCAGGGCCGTCGGATCGTTATAGCAGAAGACCCCATCGGGCAGCGGCCTCAACTCGAGCAACTTCTTCATCGCTTCGTAGCCGCTGAGATCGCTGGCCTCATCGCCCCGGTCGCGGGGAATGATATATGAGTCGATCACTTCGCGCCTGGCCGCCTTCAAAGCCCCCTGAAAACCACGCAATCGTCCGATCGCCGTGCTCACCGTGGGTCCGCCAATGTGAGCCAGGCGCTTGCAGCCGGCCGCAATCAGATGTTCAGTGGCGATGCGGCCCATGGCGTCATCGTCGACACCCACGAAATTTGCCTTCAGCCCTTCGAAATTGCGGTCAATCAAAATGTAGGGGATCTTTTGTTCTTCAATGTGGCGGAAGCTGTCGATATTGCCCTGCGCCGAGGCGATGATCAGGGCATCCACGCGGCGTGCCAGCAACTGATCGATCTCCTGGATCTCCAACTCCGGATCTTCATCGGAGCTCGAAATAACCAGGCTGTACCCTTTCTTTCGCAGCACCCGGGAAAGACCGCGTGCCACCTGCCCAAAGAACGGATGCACCAGATCGGGCACAATTAATCCAATGATTGAGGTACGGCCGGTCACCAGCGCGCGGGCCGCCAGATTCGGCCGATAGTTCAGCTCCTCCATCCGCTTGCGGACTCGCTGGCGGGTGGCGGGACTGATATCGGAGTGGTTCCGGAGAACCTTTGAGACGGTCACCACGGAGACCCCGAGGTCCCGGGCGATGTCTTTCATTCGAACGGCCATGTCGAAATTATCGCACGTACGCAAAAAGAGGGAGCACGGTTTCCCGCACCCCCTCTTTTCCCAACAGACAACTAATGAGCGTGCACCTTGGTTACAGCGAAGTCTGCGTTCGGTCCGTGACAGACCGAGCAGGCTTCCCCAAGAGCACTGGTATTGGCAAGCGCATGCGAGGCTGCCGCCTTGGTATCGTGGCAGGCTAAGCAAGCGGCAGTAGCCGGTCCCATCGGATTGATGAACGAACCAGGGCTGTTCACATTCAACCGGTTATCCGGCGCCGGAATGTTCTGCGTCCCATCGATATGGCATTGCGTGCAGGTTCGGCGGTCACCAGGATATTCGACTTCAGCGAAGCTTGTGGTCCCGACTTTATATGGAGTGGCCAGGTTCGACCCCGAGTGCAACTTGTGAATCAGCACCGGGAAGTCAATGGACACCGAGACCGTAGTCGCGCTGGATGACGACGCGTTGGTCGGATTGTGGCAGGCTACGCAGAACGTCGTGTCATTGCGGTTCTGGCCGTGGAAAGCAAGGTCGCCATGGCACGAGTTGCATTTGGTGGCGACATCCACAATTTTGCGCCGGGGCGCGACTTTCGAGCCGTCGACCGGGAAGTAGGACCACTTGTTGCGGCCCGAATCGCTGATCGAGGTCTGCTTGACGGTTCCGGCCAGGACGTTGATCGTCTGGCGGCCCTGGATGAACACGGCGTAGGTGCCTGTGGCAGTCGCGGGGATCGGATTGGCGAACGTCCAGTAGTTATTGCCGTTGGTTGCGCCACCGGCGGTACCTACATTCTCCGAAACAAAGGTTGCGTAATCACTGGTTGGGCCAGCCAGTACCAGGCTCAGGCTCGACATCTTCGAAGGCGGGATGTTGTTGCCCTTGTTGTCCTTGATGGTGAAGGTGACGGTCGGCTTCTTGCCGGCGACACCGTCTTCAACAGCAAGGATCTCAAAGTTGACGCCCGGGGTATCCGGAGTCAACTGATTCTTGACTGCGTTGGGATTATTCAGCACGACGTGCGATCCAGTGATGGAGCCGTCCAGCACGCCGCCGGTGGAAGGGACGTGGCACGTGGTGCACTGCGCGTCAGTAGCCTGGGGCAGATTCACGTGATTGGCGCCTGTTGCGAAGTTGAGATTGTCGTGGCAGGAGCCGCAAGCCGCCCGATTCGCGTTGAAGACGGCCGTAGCCTGAGCAGCGCCTGATTTCTGATCATGGCAAACCATGCAATTGCGGGCATCGGCCGGGAAGACCACATTCGAGAAGTCCACCACCGACTGCGCGTTGCCGATGATCTGGTACTTGCCGCCTGCTTTCACGCTGGGAAGGCTGGAGCCGGAGTGGATCTTGTGGATCATCACTTTGAAGTCAACCGTGTTACCGGTGTCCGGATCGGTGGTCTGCGGCGTGTGGCAAAGAACGCAAAGTTCAACGGAGCGGCGTGAACCGCCATGCAGTCCAAGCTGATCGTGGCACTTGTTGCAAGTGGCGGTCTTTACCACATCGCGCGGCGTCAATGCGATCTTCGTACCATTCGGAATAAAATTGTAGGTCGTGTCGGCAAAGTTGGTCGGCAAACCAAATTCAGAGAGATTGCGTGACCCGTAGGCGCCGATCGTTGTGGTTACGCCAAGGTCGGCTCCAGCCGGCACCTTCGTCGTGAAGACATAGGTATATTCGCCGTCGGCCACCTGTGTGAACTTACCGGTGCTCTCACCGGTCGCCTGCGTTGCCGCGACGTTGGTGATCGGACTGGTCTGGATGCGAGTCGTGTAGGCCACATACTGCGTCTGGCCTTTAGGAATGTAGGAGCAGATAAAACTGACCGAAACCGGGCCGGGTGTATTGATTCCCAACCGGTCGAGCGGAACGCCCAGCGGATCGGTAATCGTAAAGCCAGCGGTGATCGTTCCATCGGCCGCGATACTTGCCGACTTGATTTTGAAAACCAGTCCAGGCCGTACGAAATTGGCCTGACTGTCCGACAGGTAGAATGCCTTCTGATTTGGTGTGAATGCGGGGCCTGGAGCACTGATCAGTGCTGCCGCCGTGAGCACTGTGATTGCGAAGATGAGGATTCGTATTTTAGTAGAGTTGATTAGCTTTGCCACTGTGACACCTCCCTAGGTGCTGCGTTGTGTACTGCATCTCAAGGGCCAAACAACGCCCCCAAAGCGTGGAATAATGCAACAGTAACAAAACACCAGTTGTAGAACGCCTCAGTGTGTCACAAGCCCAGAATCCCCACAGCAGAGACCATTCTGCCCTGTGTCTTATCCCTTCGATAGGAGTGAAATAACCCAGGTTTGCAAACGGTGCATGGGGCACCTTGCGCGACCGACCAAACCCCTGCCTCCGCAAGGTTTTTGCGATTGGCTTCGATGAGGTCAACGTGACTGGCATTGCTGCCGAATTGCACTGCGACTTCAAGCCCGACTTCAAAGCAGCAGACGTTGATTCCGGGCCCGATCACTGCAACCATATCGACAGGACTGGATCCATACGCCTGCACCATCCGCCGGACCGTTTTCCCGGCAATCCCAGCCACCGTTCCGCGCCAACCGGCATGCACTGCTGCGACGGCACGGTGCACAGGATCGACGATCAAGACCGGGATGCAATCAGCGGTACGGATAGTCAGTAGCAAACCGGCCCGGTTTGTCATGAGGGCATCACCTTCGCCCAGGCAGCCAGTAGCGTCACGTGCCTCCCAGGTGATATCGGAATGCGTCTGCTTCAGTGTCACCACTTCCCCGCCCTGCGGCCAGTCCTGAGACACACGGGTGCCAAACCCATGAACCAGCCACGGCAACGCAGACAAAGGAGCAGCGCGCAAAACGCCTTGAGAATCGAGTTGGAACAACGTTATCTAGACCGGCCGCTGAATCTGCCCGACCATCACCTGGCGCTTGAAGTTGGCCAGCATCTCTTCATTCAGACGTACCTCTGTCGGGCGCCGCGTAAGGGTCTGCATGGTGTCGATCTTGTCCTGCAACTTCAGCAATGCGTAGAACAGATTCTCCGGCCGCGGAGGGCAGCCGGTGACATATACATCCACGGGCACGATCTTATCCACGCCCTGCAAGACGCTATAGGTATTGAACGGTCCGCCGACGCTCGAGCAGGCGCCCATGGAGATGCACCACTTTGGATCAGGCATCTGGTCCCAGATACGCTTGAGCACCGGAGCCATTTTCAGCGAGACCGTGCCCGCAACAATCATCAGATCGGATTGCCGCGGACTCGGCCGGAACACTTCTGCGCCAAAGCGCGCAATATCGAAGCGGGATGCGCTTGCCGCGATCATCTCGATCGCGCAGCAGGCAAGCCCAAACGTCAGAGGCCAGATGGAACCTTTGCGCGCCCAGTTGAATACATAATCGACCGAAGTCGTCATGACATTGCGCTCAAACTGATTCTGAATAAAACTCACTCGAAGCCTCCCAATCTGTTGTTCCGCAACATTATGCCTGCGTTTTGTACCATGCCAGCGTGCGCTTCAGACCCTCTTCGAAAGAGAACTGCGGGGCATGCCCCAGGTCGCGGATTGCCAGCGTCGTATCAGCCTGCGATTCTTTGACATCCCCTGCACGCGGTGGGCCATAAGAAGGAGGCAACGAAACACCTTCCATCTCCTGCAGCTTCGCCCAGATCCAATTCAGTGTAAATCGCCCGCCATTGCCGGCGTTGTAGGTCTTCCCGGAAACGCCTTCGGCCAGTGCCGCTTTGCACACCAGGCCTGCGACATCTTCGACATAGGTGAAATCACGAGACTGTTCGCCATCGCCAAAGATCGTCGGCGACTTTCGCTCAATCAGGCACTTCATGAACAGCGACAACACTCCCGAGTACGCACTCGATGGGTCCTGGCGGGGTCCGAATACATTGAAAAACCGCAGCGCCACGAATTCCAACCCGTAGCAGGAATGGAACACCGAGCCATAATATTCACCCACGAGCTTCTGCAGCGCGTACGGCGACTTGGGCATCGGAGACATGCTCTCAACCTTCGGCAGCACCAGCGTATCCCCGTAAGCGGAAGACGACGCGGCATAGACCACACGCTTCACCTTGGCGTCGGAGCAGGCACGCAGCACCTGAAACGTCCCGTTGATATTCACTTCATGCGAAGGAATCGGCTCGATGATCGATTTCGGCACCGAAGGAATCGCCGCCAGATGGAACACTGTATCGGCTCCGTCAACCACCTTCCGGACTGCATCGTAATCGCAGATGTCGGTGATATTGACCTCTACCGAATCCTTCACCTCTTCCAGGTTCGAAAGCTTGCCGGAATTGAGATTATCCAGCACCGCCACTGACTTCACTCCGCGCGCAAGGAGTTCCCTGACCAGCGCCGAGCCTATGAATCCGGCCCCGCCGGTTACTACGCAACGTTCCATATTATGCCCCCAATTGATTCAGTTGTACTTCTACGTGCCGCAGCGATTCATTAGCCAGCGTCTCCGCGCCTGGTGTGAAATCGAACGCTTCCATTGATACCCAGCGCTTGTAACCGCGCCGGTGCAGCACTTCAAACAGCGAATAGAAATCGTAATTCCCGGTGCCCGGATGCTTGCCGTCCAGCTCGTTGATATGGACGTGGTGGATGTAATCGAAATACCGGTCCACCAGCACTGCATGCGATTCGGTCTCATTGATTGCGTTATGCGAATCGAACATCGTGCGGATCGAGGGTTTGTTGATCTGGCCGACAATCGAAACCGCTTCAGCCAGCGACAAAACAACATCGGTGTCCTGATGAGGCAGCGCTTCGATCAGCAGCGTCACGCCGCGCTCACCGGCCTGTGCTGCAACGTCGGACAGTCCCTGCACATAGTGCTTTGTCGCCTCGGCAGGCGTCAGGCCCCCGGTGCTGGTCCGCTGCTTTGGCGAGCCGAACACCATCACTCCCCCGTCGCCTAAATCGGCACACAGATCGATCAACGTCCGGATGTGCTGCCAGCTCTTCGCGCGCAGCGTTTCATCGGGCGTCGTAACATGCAGGCCCTTGGGCGATACCATCAGCCAGTGCAGCCCGGCGAAGACCAAACCCTCGGATACGATGATGTCTTTCAGTTCGCTGCGGCGCCCGGCGGTCAGTGTGACCGGATCTTCGGCCAACGTAAAGGGCGCGATTTCAATCCCTTCGTAGCCGGCAGTTTTAATTGACTTGCAGGCCTGGGCGAAGTCCCAGCCATCGAAAGCCTCATTGCAGAGGGCTTGTTTGAGCAAATGAGCCATGAACTTCCAGTGTATGTCAGGTGGAGATTACATGCACGGCCTTCGACTCCGCACCGGCCGGAGAGAGAATGGTCCTGCTGGCATCCGAAAAGCTCCGACGTTCGAGCAACCGTCCTAAAAGCGGAAGCTCCAACTGCTTCAGGTCTGCGATCGCTGCCGCAAAATGCGAGGGCGACGCGTTGACGCTACCGATCACAGTCTGGTTCTTGATGATCATTTTGAGGAATGGCATCTGTCCGGTAGTGTCCTGCGCGCCCAAGACCACCATCGCGCCGCATGGCCCCAGGACTTCAATCGCCGCAAACGCCGCAGCCGCACTGCCGCAGGCCTCGACAATCACGTCGTACTCGACACCATTGAGCGACCTCCGATACAACACACCGCAGTCGCGAACCAACCGTGCCCGCGGATGATCTTCCTCTTCCAGCGAGTACACCGTTACATCCAGCCCGCGCATCTGCAACAGCATCGCAGCCAGCACCCCCACCGGACCGGCCCCAATCACCAGAGCCGAACGCGGAATATTCTGATGCGCGCGCAAGACGCTCTCGACGGCCTTCTCCACCACGCTCATCGGTTCGATCAATACCGCGACACCTGCCAGTTCCGCCGGCACCGGGAAAAGCTCGGCCGCATCGTCCACCGCGTATTCGGAGAAGTATCCATGCGCGCCGAAAATACCGCGCTCGCGAAACCTTCCCGATATGCAAAGGTCGCGCCGTCCTCTCAGGCAACAGTCGCATGCCGGCTCACACGCGCGCCGCACCATGGGCGCCACCCAATCTCCGCGTTGAATGCCAGTAACGGCACTGCCGGTCTCCACCACCTGCCCGAAAGCTTCATGTCCCAATACAAGTTGATGCTCGCCCTCAGGCGGACATCCGAACTTGAAAACGGCGAGTTCGCGATCGGTACCGCACACGCCGCATTCCGCCACGCGGAACAGCACATCCGTCGGATTAACGAGGCGCGGCTCCTCCATCGAGGTCTCTATCAAACGCCGCTGTTCGTAATCGAGTGCAAGAACCTTCAAGCCAGCCCGCCTTCCTTCACGCCATAAATCAGTATAATGAAATCGTCTTTTATAGAGGTCAACATGAGCAATCCTACCAACCGCCGGGATTTTTTAGCGGCCGCCGGCGCCGCCTCTTCCTTCTTCATCATGAAGCCGTCCACCGCACTGGGATCACAGGCCAACTCGGCCCTCTCGGTGGGTTTGATCGGCGCCGGACGCCGCGGCAGCTTCGACGCCGGGCTCTTCGCCAAGAATGAATTCGCCAAGGTTTCGCACGTGTGCGACATCTACGACGACCAGATCGCCGAAGCGCTGAAGAAATTCTCCGGCGCCAAAACCTTCAAGAATATCGACGACATTCTTGCCAGCGACGTCGACGCCGTCCTCATCGCCACGCCTCCCGTGCTGCACCCCGAGCACTTCGAAAAGGCCGTGAAAGCGCGCAAGCATATCTTTATGGAAAAGCCAGCCGGTGTGACGCCGGCAGGCTGCCGCCGCGTGCTCGCCGCCTCGAAGATCGCCGACAAGACCAAGCGCATCCAGGTCGACTACCAACAGCGCTACGGCCGTGAATACCGCAAGGCGTATGAGATCGTGAAGTCCGGCGAGATCGGCGCCATCAAAGCGATCCGCGCTTCGTGGATCGGCGGCGGGCTCCCCGAACGCACCGGCCATCCGCAGAGCGAAGAGAAAATTCGCAACTGGCTGTTCTACAGAGAAATGGGCGGCGATATCATCGTGGAGCAGAACTGCCACAACCTCGACGTCGTCAACTGGTTCATGGGAACGCACCCGGTGAAGGCGTTTGGCTACGGCGGACGAGCCGTGCGCAAGCACATCGGCAACATCATGGACAACCTCGCCGTTACGTTCGAATTCGGCGATGGCACCATCTTCAGCTACAGCGCCAACCAGATCACGACGAACAACTACTACGACGTCTCCGAAACATTCCTTTGCGAAAAGGGCGCGATCAACGTCTCCCGCCAGGGCTACAAGCTGTATAAAGGGACGAGCCGCAAGCAACCGCCGATCGAAGTCGCCACCGACTACGACATCACCATGGACTCAGTAAATCAGTTTGTGGAAGGCGCACGCTCGGGCAAGATCATCAACGTCGGACCGGAAGCAGTAGAGAGCACCCTGACTGCAATCATGGCCCGCGAGTCGATCTACACGGGTAAAGAACTGACTTACGACAAAGTTGCCAGCATGTAATCGATTACGAGACTCTGCAAACCGGGGGACTGACACCAATTTCCAGCGCAGTTTGCTGAAAATTGGCTGTCTGTCCCCGGTTTGCCTGCACCGTTCTTTCGCCTGCCCTAATAACTACGCCACCAACCCCGGAACTTTTCTGCTAGCCGTAGGGAACTTACCCAGTCCAGCCCCCACTAACTCATCCGCCACCGTCAAATACAAATCCCCAATCGTACCCGTAGCCTTCGTGTGCAACCCCGTGGCCAATTTCCCCGCCTGACCCGCCACCAACAGCGCCAGCCCATTATTCTTATGATCGTTGGCCTCCGCATGCTCATGGACATACACCAGCGCCGTACTATCCAGCAGCGTTTTATCGCCCTCCGGAGTCGATTTCAACTTACCCATCAGATAAGCGAACTCCTCCACATGCCACTTACAGATGTCGCGTAAGATGCGCTGCCCATCCGGCCCATCCGCCCCCGGCGCCTTGCCATCGCGATGCGTGTAATCATGGTGCCGCGCGGCAGTGTAGCCCAACCACGGAAACCGCGACAACCCCTGGCACTTCGTCAGCATGTACGACGCAACACGAGTCTGCCGCGTAGCCAGCGCCCGCACCAGCAGATCGCTCTGTAGCCGCGAAATCCGCGGCCAGTCTTTCAGGTCAACGTCCGTATCCGGAGCATCGATCCGCGCATACTCCGGCGGCAGCCCCGCAATCGCCCGTTCCAGATCACGCACCGCGGAAAGATGCTCGTCCACGCGCTGTTTATCTTCGGCTCCCAACTTCTGCCCCAGCTCGGCCGCGTCCTGCCGCACAGCGTCCAAAAT